>ENA-UOWG01000679-UOWG01000679.1-activated-sludge-metagenome-genome-assembly--contig:-NODE-679-length-41953-cov-16.854098_pt1 | contig 41953 bp, 23 predicted proteins | sample MGYA00238147_ERZ761563 | MGnify/ENA primary metagenome ERZ761563 (study PRJEB28884, sample SAMN05720216) | anaerobic digester metagenome | isolation source: active sludge of municipal...
GCGATGGCGGAACTGTTTCGCGAGCGGGGTGTGGCCGAGGAATTCATCGTGAAGGTTCTGGAGACGCCGTTCCGCAAGCTTTGGCAGCCCACGATGACCGAGGTGATGGAAAGCGGGTTGGCAACCGGAAGATGGCTGGATGCCGCAGGGTGATACGCCGGGAGCGCACCCGCATCATGTATAGGAATTCATCGGTCGGGTGCGCCAGATTGAGCTATCCACACGTATGAAAGCTTCTGGCCGGTGCCGAAGCTTCGCCCGAGATCTGAAAGACATGACCATGAAATACTTGCATCGTCTCCTGCTCCTCGGTTGCTTGGCAATTGCCGCAGTTGGGTGTTCTACGCTTCAGGAATCGGGGGCTTATCCGGCAGTGGTGGGTCAGGCAACATATCGCTCTGCACAGGGAGCGACGGTTCGTGCGACCTATTTCGCCAACAATATTGTCCGACTCCGATTCGACGATGGTGAAGTCCGGGTCTTGCCAATCGCGATCTCCGGTTCCGGGGCGCGGTACGCGAGTGCCTGTTGTGAATGGTGGGAGCACCAGGGCGAAGCGACTTATGCTGTGAATGGTAAAGCGGTGTTCGTCGGAAAAATTTCACGCATGCAGTAGCTTCGCTTGCTGCCTGGGCGCAGGTTGTTACCCTTCGCGGATATTGTTTCAAATGATCGGTAGTTATTGATATTTACCGATGGTGTGCAACACGATGAACGACATGGACACTGCTGCAGAAAGACAGATCGATCTGATGCGAGTCCGGGCACGTTGGTGCCGCGAATGCGCAGGAGACAAAAGGTAAGTGTTTGCGGTATGTCGCTGCCGTCAACAAGAAGTTTTGATTCACTGCCGAGGTGACCGTGAAGCTTTTCACAGAGCGCCTAATAACGGACTACCCGAATACTCCGCTATATGAGAGACTGCCAAAAAATTCCATTGGTCTGAATCACAGACAAACTAGGCCAATACGCACAAACCCGTTACGCCGAAGCGCCAATAAAAATAATGCCCAAGCAACACGACACGCTTTTTCGCCACTGGCGAATGCTGCGAATGATTCCGCGATACCCGCACAAAATCAGCATTCAGGCGATTCGTGGGCAGCTTGCCGATGAAGGCTTCCAAATCACCGAGCGAACGCTGCAACGCGACCTCAACGAACTTTCCAGCGTCTTCCCGCTCACAGTCGATGATCGCGAAAAGCCCTATGGCTGGAGTTGGGATAGGGAAGCCAAAAGCTTTGACCTGCCTTGCCTGACCAGCACCGAGGCACTCATGCTAGTGCTCGCCGAGCGCCACCTCGGTCAGATCATGCCCGGCAGCACTATCGAAGCCTTACGCCCATATTTCAAATCAGCGCGCGAACGACTCAACAGCGAATCCAGCCCCCACCCCGCGCGCTCTTGGCTCGATAAAATCCGCAGCGTTCCGGCTACGCAACCCCTCATCCCACCGCAGATTGATACCGAGGTGCACCGCGTCGTCACCGATGCCTTGCTCAAAGAGCGACAACTCGACATCACCTATCGGAAAAAAGGCCAGCAGCAAGCGGAAAACTACACCATCCACCCCCTTGCCATCATCCAGCACGGCAGCATTCTCTACCTCTTCGCCCGCCCCTTCGACTACCCCAACGCCATCACGCTCGCCATGCACCGGGTCGAGCGCGCAGCGATGAGCGACCAAGCTGTCATCCCGCCGCCAGATTTCGATCTGGACAGCAAGGTCGCGCGCGGCGTCTGGGAATTTGGCGGTGGAGAAGCCATCGCGCTTAAAGTCCGATTCTACGACGGTGCCGGCGAACACCTGCGCGAAACACCACTCAGCACCAACCAGCAGATCGAATCCCTGCCCGATCACCCCGAAACCCTCGATGTGGCCGCCACCGTGGCCAATACGCTACAGCTCAAATGGTGGCTGTTAGGGTTCGGCGAACGCGCAGAAGTCTTGGCTCCGGAATCCTTGCGACACAATCTGTCGGAGGTGGCTGGCAAAATGGCCGTACGTTATGAATCAAGGGTAGCTGACAACTAAAATGGAACAGCGTGCCAATCAAACACCCATCTCAAGCAATTTGCATCGATTATGCAGATGGAAAATACCATCTGACTGGATAGTAATACATTGATGCCCATGAAAGCGCTACCTGAAAAATGTCAAATTCGTGATGCAGATCACCCAATAGGACTGAATTCAACTTATTTGGGCGCGCAGTACAAGTTCGTACAAAAATTGTCAATGCGTAGCCAGAAGGATTTCTAGCTCAGCTCTGCTATATAAGGTAAATTTTAACCAACACAAATCATCACTTATCCTAAGGAAAATAATCATGAGTTTTAAATGTGAAAATTGTGGAGAAGAGGTCTCTAATTCAAAGATGGCAGGACTTGCTTTCGGTCAGATATCTAAAAGTATCTTGGAAAGCAAAGGAATTGGAGATCTAAGTATGCTTCGCTCTGCATTCGATAAAGGCCAGTTTGCTGCAGGCTATATTTCCGGCTTAGGAATAAAGTGCCCATCATGCGGAAATGCGAATTGGGGATAGGAATTTAATTTTAATCAATAAATAAAGGTGATTAATCATGGGAAAATATTTTAGCTTATCAGGCGCATGGGATGATGTCATATTTAGTTACGGCGCGAAGGATAAAGCCATATCAATTGCAAAGCTAGTTGGCAAAACGGCCTCTAATACAGTTGTTTTTGGTGTAACTGAAGTTGTCCCAGGGATATTGACTGAAGCTGTCCCTGCAATGATGAAATCGACAGCCAATAAGGCAGATCAAGAATTAAAGAGGAATGATTTGTCAAGCGAACAAAGGGAAAAACTAGAACACATTAGCAAAACCGCAAAAGACAATTTGGAAAAATACACAAACAAATAAATCAGGGGGGTTCATAGGAAACCGACTTCCCGATAAAGTGGTTATCGTTAAGCGATTCCTTTGCAATCATCGAACTTTTTTTCTGATTAAGCGCAATCGATTTGCCCGGTCAATATGGAATTGCTGAGCAAACATGTAGTCAGCTATATCGAGCACCTTTGAACACCTGCGCAAACCCGCTCTCAGCACCGACTAGCAAATCGAACCACCGCACAGTCAGCCAGAAACCCTTGAGTGGCGGCCACTATCGCCAATTCCCTTTAGCTCAAATGGTAGCAATTGACGTTCGGCTAACGTGCGGAAGTCCTGACTGCGGAATGCTTGCGACACGAATTGTCGGAGATGGCTGTAAAAATGCATGCACATTACGATAAAACGCGATAGTGCGAGAGGAAAAAACATGCCCATCAAACCCAAACCATTCACCTACGTTTGCCCCTGCTGCGGCTGGAAGAAGACCGTGGCGCCAACTAGCGATGCTTCCTTTTTTGGGGATGGAGAGTGTTTCGATTCCTGCCCGAAGTGTGGGCACCCTGAGTTGGAGAGGCGGGAGCCGGGTGTGATAGATGCTGTTTTGGTGAAGCTATTTCAGAAAGTTCTGCATCGATGATGCTAATAACTGAGATTTTATAGTTGGAGAAATTCGCATGACCGAAGATCAAGAGAAAAAATGCCACGCTATCATTCATCCGCATGCGGCAGCGGCGGCAGCGGGTAATGCAGTTCCTGTTCCCGGTTTGGGCATAGCAGCCGATATGGTTACCATGACATCGATGACCATGAGCCTATGTGCCGTTTTTGGCGGTAGTCTTACTGAGGAAGCTGCAAAGGCTCTTGCAATTGCAACAATCAAAAACACCATGCTTAAACAACCAATCAAAACTCTTACGAAGGAACTGTCCAAACTAATTCCGCTTCTTGGTCAAGTTGTTGCGCCCAGTATCTCTGTTGTAATGCTTGAAGCTGCTGGATGGACACTTGCAAAAGAACTGGAAGCCAAATTTAAGGCAAAACCAGCCTAGCAATTTTCCAAATGATCGGTAAATCATTGGACGTTTCCCGTCAGACGGGTTTTGATGTGGGCCAAGATAAGAAAATAGGAGCATTTACATTTATGAACAGCATCAGCGTTTCAACCAAGAGCGAACTTGAGTCTGCATAGAACTCTGGATACAAGGAGATAATTGTAGTTGAAGAGCTTGCGGGGCAACTCAAGAAAGGCAAGTCCATAGCTATCGCAGGGGCTGCGAGCATTGGTGTTCTGATTGCAGCCTTGGCGGCGATGCCGTTCACAGGTGCCGCTGGCTCTTTGCCCCTTGAATCGGTAGATGCTGTCGACGAGAACGGCGCCCTGTATCCAGACCGGGGTGCCGTTCTTGTCGAATTGGCCGGTAAAACGTCGGGTGGTGATGTCTTCAGTCTGATCCAGGCTCATCAGCTTAGATTTGCTCAGGCCGTGGCTGCTGAGCACGGCGATTTCATCTAGAGGAATGCCGCGCTGCACGAGCGCGCGAATCGCCTCTGCGGTTTCGTGCATCAAACTGCCGCAATCCCGGTACATGCGAAAGCCGGGAAGCTCGCCTTCATAGGGGCTGCGTGCTGCGTGCCTTGGTCGGGGTATCGGTCAGCCCCAAGGCATTGATGGTGTTGCAGATTAGCGCATCGCTGCGACACAGGCTGTCGGATGGGTTGGCGATACTGCTCAATGTCAAATGACATCAGGAGTTGGTTATGACATTGATTCTTCCCGCAGCCTTTTTCGCGTTTGTTATTTATGCGGTGACGCGCGCGACAAATCGGATTAGCGATGAGCAGTTGCGGCCATTGGTCAAGAAGATCATTGGCGTGGTGTTTTTGGGAATGATCTTGTTGCCGGTGGTGACATTCTTGTTTGTCTGGCTGGCGCCATTCGTACTGATGGTGACGTTCATCTATGTCTTTTTCCGGTGGATGTCCGGCTAGCGCCGCGCCATCAGAACCATTGGCAAATCATCCACCCGAAAATCGCTGACCTGCTGAGATTGGCAGTCTGTGACGGTATCGGTATCAGCTAAATTCCACCAAGCCAGCCAATCATTGCGTCAAAAAAAACTGACCGGTGCGGTCTGTGGGTCGCAAGATCTCCGAAAAGCCGGCAGCGATGGATCGCCTTAGCAACCAGCAATTGCGCGAAGCAGGCACCGAGAACTTGCGTGGGCGCTTCTTGGTAGGTGCCCGACCCCACCGGACGAGAATTGCGGGTGGCCTTGCCTGGAGTTCGAAGCAGTTGCGCCAAACCTCTTCTCGGGCTGCGCAGTGGCACGACAATTCGTGCCACATGTGTGAAAGCGACGCCCTATTTCCATCCCATCGCGCGATCTATCCGCTCGCCCATAGCTACGAGCGGCTTGAAAATGCTGTCCACGCCAGACAGCAAGCCCATGTATGCGCCTTCGAGCATCTTGATACCGGTGTGCCGCACACTGCATTCCGGGCCGTAGGCGGCACGCGCCCATTCCCGGCCAAGACAGAGCTTGTCACCGAAGCTGTCCAGGACTTCGATTTTTTCGCCGTATTCGACGTGTTGGTGCAAGCCCGTCAGGAAGCCGCCCGCGACTTCCATATTCAGGATTTCCAGTACCGTCGGAACCACCGCATCCAGGCGGACGTTGGCGAAGCGCAGATTGGAAGCATCTATGACGTGGGGCACGGTTTCCGGCCCGTGTGAGTTCGCGTAAATCGAAAGGCTCTTCTGCCTTGGGAGTCCTTCGAGCCTGAGCGTTGGATATTCGGCTTTTTTCCACGGCAGGCCGATGATGCAGCGGTCCTGGGTGCGCTCAAAGAACTCGGCGGGAATGTCGTAAGTTCCTGCTGGTACAAGCAGGAACTCGGCGGGGCTGTCGATGACGCTGAAAAAATCGTGGATGACCAGCGGTCGGTGTTCGCTGTTCTCATCTAGTGTGCGCAGATTGCTGCATGCGATTTCTGCCTTCAACATCATCTTCTTGCAGCTACCACTGATGCCGGAAAACGTCATTAGCGCGTGATGTGCGCGTTCCATTTCGTCCAGGGTCGCGGGGCGGTTGAGGGGGATGTTGTTCGGGTTCATAAGAGTCTCCATTCACGATTCAGCCATCGGCCTGTAGGCCTCTGGCGTCTGAAAATACAGCGAGTAGTCGGATTGCCGCCGCCACGTACTTGCCATGGCAGCCAGACATTCCTTGCCGGCACGGCCTTCGTAGGCATTGCCGTCTACAGAGATGACGTAGCGTTTGAAAGAACCGTCTGACTCCGGCGTGCTGTTGAGCATGTCGAGCAGGACAATCTGGTTATGGTCGTCGCGGAAAAGTCGCGCAGAGCGCAGACCGGGCAGCAGATGGTCATCGGGGCAGGCATCGACTAACGTTAGACTAGCGTCGCGCAGATACTGCTCGTAACCGTAGCGTTCGATGAGGACCCGGCGAACCTCCGTATTCGACGCAGCCCTGATTTCTTCTTGCGTAATTTGTGCGGGGTTGACGACAACGTGCGCCGGAACCAGAACGCCATGCCAAAAGTAGCGGCTTACCACATCCGATTCCAGTGCGGGACCCGTGGCGTTGTGCAACTGACGACCACCGCGCGGCAGCGCTTCCGTGTGGACGGTGGGTTTGGCGACCCAATACAAAGTGTCGTCCGTCCAATGTAACAACCAGGCGCCACTAAGAAATGCATCGAAAAGCGGCTTCGACCATGCCATGACTGCCGCAGCACCGGCCTCGACAGCGCCGGTGTAGGTCATTGCAAACCACGAGAGGTCGAAGTGGATCCATTTCGACTCGCCTTGTGAATTGATGATCTGACGGGCGAACGTGTCCGGCTCGATTTTCCCCATGACGGATGCGAGTGGTTTGTCCGCATCCAACACGCTGAGCCGGTGTGCAATCTGTGCATCTTTGATTGGAAACTGACCAAATACCACCCTGGAATTACGTGCATCGTCGGTTCTGAATGCGCTGATCGCAGCCATGGCAGGCCGGTTCGTGTACAGAGCGATGATTTTGCGAGCTTCGCAGGCAATTCGGCGGCCGTGACTCGAATTGCCGGAAGGGCTGCCCAGGCGGTGGATTGCATCCAATATTGCTTCCACTTGCTTCCTCAATGGCGGAAGCTCGGCAAGCTGCCAACCCTTTTCGAGCCGGACAATCTTGCGGGTGAGGCCAAGCGATTTGAGATACTCGGCCAGCGCGATCTCGACCGCAGCCACGTCTAGCCTGCCGGGATATTCGCAAGCGGCCATGAAATCTTCGACGAGCGAATTCATGCTCAATCCCTCACCTGGCGCATCCGCTCCGCCGTGTGCTCCATCTGCACGGGGAGTTCGTACAGGCCTTTCGGGATAACGTGCGCCGTGTGTTCCTCATGGCGCAGCGTGACTGGCAAATTGACTTCCAGATAGCGCACGCCGTCCGGCGCTTCGAGCAGGCGGGCACGACTGCTGGCGCGAGCGATGGCATTCATTGCGATGTTGCCTGCTTCCGCCCAGCCCCCCGCGCTGCTTTCGCTGACTGTATTGTCGATATGGTCGCTGATGGCGTGCGCGTGGCCGGTGACTTCGCCGTGCATGAGCACAATGCGACCGCCTTCATATGGCACTTCCTTGCAGCCGTCAGGAATGGAGGCAACGGGGACGAGCAGTACGTCGCCCTGGCGAATGAGGGAAGGGGTTTTCACTTGTGTGCAGTTCATTTGGGCTCTCCTGATTCCGGAAAATTGGGCACTGGCCGAATGCGTTTGTGCGGCTGCTGAGATAAGTGATGCCTTCTCTTTGCAGGCACGGCTTGGAGTATGGGTTGGGTATGCGACAGGCTGTGTCGCCTGGAGCCATGGTGGCGACTCGCCTGATCCCGTGAACGACATCGCGCATCTACAAATTTCAATCGAGTTACGTAATTCGACTATCCTTACGTCGATTGAGGCCGTCCAGGCCTCGGGCTATAAGGAAAACGGATGGGAATGGAAATCGAGAATATTGCAAATGGAGACCTGTACGCCCTTCTGTCTATCTGCACCAAAGAAGACCTTGATCCACTGGTGGCCTGCATTACTCGAAAGCTCTCAAACCTGCTCGACATTAACGACGACTACAAGCGACATCGGCCCGATCACACCAAGTACCACCAGGTAATTGCGGACGAAATTCGACTGTTCGGCGGAAATACGCTCCGGAACCTGATGCGGGGCGGAAAAGGTCCTTCTTATGGCGAGGTGGTTATCGACGTCTGTAAGAAGCTTGACATTCCGTGCCGCGATGGCGAGACCGTCAACAACGAAAGCAAATTGCTGACCATCTTTCTGGACCGGCAGTGGAAGGCATTAAGTGAGGAGGAGCGAGCGAGACTCGTCGCGGAGGCACGCACCGAAGCATCCAAAGGAATTGGTATCAACGCGAAAAACGTCATTCTGGGAGGTGGCGCTTTGCTGACTGCACGGTTGGCTGGTGGCCCAATCGCGCTGGGGGCGTCGGTATTCAGCATCGCTGACCCTGCCTTCTCCGTTACGGTTCCTTGCGTCTTGCACATCGCGTACCTGCGCAAGAAGTACCTGGAGGCAGCGAAGCCTGCCCCGGTGCATGAGACATTTGCTGAGATGGCACCTGCGGTCCGGCCTCTGATTCGTTCAGGCGCTCTGGTCGTAGGAACTTCCGAAGAGGCTCCGCTGCTATCGCTTGCGCGTATCTCGGAGCCGCGGGCGGTCGACTGGAATCTAGTAGGCAGTGATGATGGTATTAGCAGGCTCAATCCCCTCCTCCAGGGGGTGCCAAGCCTAGCAACTGCTGGCGAAGTTGCAACCAGCAAATACATGGAGGTTGTAATCAACGGGCCGCTTCTGAAAGCTAAGGGGAAGGAAGGCTACAGGCTGATAACGATGATCGACGGCAAGCCCAGTCACGGCACCTTAATTGACCCTAGTAGGCTCTCCACAATCGTAAACGCGTCGGCCTTACTTCAGGTGGCGTCGGTAGCGGTCGCACAGAAACACTTGGCGGACATCAGCAAGAAACTCTCCGAGATAAAGGCAAGTGTCGAAAGGATCCATAGCTTCCAGAAAAACGAGCGTTGCGCCATGATCAAAGGGGCGATCCGCTACTTTGAAGAGGTAGCACAGGCTGTCCTCTTTGGTGAGTTGTCTGAAAGCGTTCGGCACCTAATTGAGCACCACGAAGCCCAACTTCTCCAGATCCAAGAGCATCTTATGGGCGACATCCGACACGAGAGCGAGGAAATCCTTAGCGTAAAGGACGAGACCATGTTCGGGTCAAAGGGTATGCATGATGCCATCTGCACGCATCAGAAGCTCCTGGACGACCTGTACCAGCAGCTTCTGCTCTGCATCCGGGCAAGGGCTTGCGGGTGGCGGCTCCTGATCGCCTACCCGGGCGAGGGCAGCCTGAAGGAAGCCAGGAAGCGGAGCATTGAGGGCGCCGTCGAAATGCTGTCGGAAGGTAGTGATTTGATTTCCAGAACTGATAAGTTCATGCGACAGAAGGTGAAGGCCATGTCGGCGCTTTGGAACAATAACGTCACCGTGAACGAACGCAAGCTCTCGCTTCTTAATTGGAACGACCGGTTGGTAGTAGAGGTTTCGCAGTGCAAGGATCAGATTGTCAAGGATTTACTGGTGGCGGAAGCAGTCATTGCCATGCAACACCAGCCCGTGACCATGCTGGTGAAGATTGAGAACGATCAGATTGTGGCCACCTGCTCGGCGTAGTCGGCACGGTATCAGCTGGCGATAGCCGTTTACAGAACCGGCTAGGACAAGCAACTGCCGTCGCTCGGTAAACGGCAGAAATCAGCCACATTGCCGCCCGAGCAAGACTATAGACTCATGGTCTGCATTGGCCGAATTTCTGACCTACTGGGGGTAATGTCAAACCTTTGACTCCAGCTTGCCATCCCAAAGAACAAGCTTAAATCCGGCCACAAGCCATCGTTCTTGAACCACTCCGGCGCGATGCTGTTGCAGAAGTACCCATAGGTCGGAAATAGGTGAGTTATCGACTATGGATCTCAGGTAGTCGCCTACACCGGGAAGCTGAATTCGATAAAGATCGTGTCTGGCCGAAGCGGGTGAATCCAGGGTGGCTTTCAAGTCAGCATAATCCGGCGCTACAACGCCAATTAGACGAGAGCATCCAAGGGCAATCTGTAATCCCTTCGGGTCAATGTCGACGAAAGCAAGCACCGGCAGGTCACTCGCATCGATAAAAGCCTTTACGTTGTTAAGTCGGCTTTCAGTCTTGTCTCCACGATAGATAACAAGCGGGTTTTTACAGTCGTCTGGAAGGTCGAAAGCCAGCTCATGTAGCTGATCAAACACTTCGTAGTTTTCAACCAGCATGATTGAGTCATGTCCGATACTGTTAGCGACTCTTCGCCAGTCGCTATCTAGATGGCAACCTTCTGGTAGCGACAGGGTTTGACCAGCTAGGTTGAGTGTCATGTTGGGAAGGGATTTCATGGACACCCTGCCTGTCTTTAGCGCACCACCGCCAGCTTTTTCGTTTGGGCTCGCCATCGCCAGCCTATCGCTGCGCGACATCTCTTTGATGGGCAATGGGGTAGCAGAATAGCCGCGGGCCAGTAGGAGTTCCCGCATTTCCAGGCGATTACGTTCGCTCAGGTACAGGGTCTTGCCTTGAATGCGACCGAAGCCCAGATCCTCTCGCAATCGGCGTGCAGTTGCACTCAGAGGTGTCGAAGGGGCATCCTTCTCCAACAAGCGCTGCATCAGTTGGGCCATGGATTGATCAAGCATGGAATCAGAGCCCCTTGCGTGCGGCCAGAACGTCGTGGATCAAAACATTCCCATCGAAGACTGAGTGTACATGCTCGACCCGACGGAAGCTCCAGGAACCCGTGCGTCTTTCACGCTCATCCTCCGATACCAAGCGGAGCAACCAGACGTCTTCGCCAATGCTACTTGTCATTGAGGGATGCTCAATCCACCAGCGCCGCGCCGAAATCCATTCCGGACTTTCTGCAGCCTCCATGAAGAATGCCCGGACAGCTTTCTTCAGCGGTGACTGGGCTACCACAACCACAGTTTCTGTGGTTTCTTCGACGAGCTGACCCGCTGGCCGCCGCTCGATGCGCATATCAGCCGAGGCTGGAATGTTGGCAGCGATTTCCCGCAGTACATCTTCCGAGTCCGGTTGGGCGACGTCCGGATGGTTGGCCAGCTCCATTGGTGCAGCCAAACCGACCCATTCGGGCGGTGTGGCAGTCTCGTCCCAGTTCTTCGGTGTCCAGTCGGGATTTCGATTGAGGTGCAGAGCAAATGAACGGACGAGCCGCGCCTGATCCTCGATCTTGCGGAACTCGAACAGGTATTGCTGAAGCTGCTGCAGGACGGCCTTCAGTTTTTCGCGGAAGGTCGGTATGCGGTCTTCAAGCAGTGCGTGGAAGGAAAGCGCCAAATCCTCGTTACCAGACAACTGGTCGGAAAAGTCCGCGAAGTGGAAATTTTCCAAGAGGTTGACCAGTTTGCTGGTTCGATCCTGGTAGTGGAGGTTTTGCCGGCGTTTCTCTGCGATGGTCGACACCGCAGCGAATTTGGTGGCCACCATCGCATGCAGGATTGTCAGCTCATCATCGATGGAATCGGCGATGTCCGAAATCGCCTCCCGGATTTCCATCTCGTACTGCTCGGCAGCAACATCCCGTCCATCCTGGATGGCCAGCGAGTGTTCCGCGACCAACTTCTCTAGGCGGGCGAAATATCCGCCGACGTTGGCGCCGATGGCAAACAGCCGTTCCGTGCTGAGGGCTGTGTTTAGGAACTGGCGGAAGGACGAGCGAAGCTGGAAGGTGTCGCGAATGTCAGGGGAGAGCAGGCGAATCTGCCGGAGCAGTTCAATGTTCGAGGCGTTTTCGTCGGTCTTGACCACCCGAGTGTTGTAGTAGGTTGTGCTGACCGTCCCGGCGCATTTGAAGAGACGCGACAGGAAGATCTCGACGGCGGTATGGTTGCTCAAAAGAGCCTCCCCGTTTCCGGGTCGTCATCTTTCTCGTCCTGCTGCTGGATGCCCTCGTTCTCCATCAGGAAGGTAATGACCTGGTAGTAGTAGTCCAGTTTCCCGGTGAAGCGCCAGGCCTCCTGTTCCGGGTAGGCGAAGACGATGTATCCTGCTTTTTCGAGTTGCTGGAATACCTTCCCGAGCATCGCGTTGGACGACGCCTCGTTTGCCGCGAACTCCTTCCCCAGGGTGGCGAACTCTCGAAGCTTCTCCAGAAGGTGCGGGTTCTCGGTGACGGATTTCAGGATGGCCGGGTAGTCGATACGGTCGCCGGGTGATGGCGCCACATCGGTTTTCAGGCTGTCCATGCACAGTTCAATGAACTGGATGACTGGCCGGATCGTTTGCTTGATCGAAACCATCACGCGCTTGGCCTCCGCGCGCTGCTCCTTGCCAACTTTCACCCACGAGGCGTAATAGGCCTGGCCGTTGGGCGTGATCGTCAGCCGGCGCTTTATCTTGCCGAGGAAAGCATCCACTTCGGACCGTAAGGCTTCGTCCGCCAGAGCACGGAAAAGGGAGGGCGCGGTGGCCTCGCAAATGAACTCGCCCTCGAGGAGCTTGGGGACTACCTGGTCAAGCATGGACATGCTCCTCATGTTCCAACTTCACGGTGGCGAGCGTGCGGCCCGGCAGGATCTTGTAGTTCTTGGTGAAGAGCGGGGCGAGGTCGGGATCGACGTCGGGGAAGGCGGAGACCATGGTGATGTTGTTGCGCGCGAGCAGGTTGAGGAGGGCGGTTGCGTTACCAACGGACAAGTCCTTCAGCTCGTCCACTACGAAAGGAACGGCGACCCGCTCCTTGCGCCGGATGCGGTTGATGAATCCGATCAGAATGACCACAAGAATGATGTAGGACAGGCCATTGGAGCTCATGCGGGCCAGAGAGGCTTCGTTCTTGGCTACCTTGCTGCCGTCGCCGTCGATGTTGGCGGTGACCTGCAGGTTGATCAAGTCGACCGGATCGGCGACAAGCCCCTTGTCATCGCTGAGGACCATAGCCACTTCGCGGGCCGCCGAAATGAAGCTGGCTGGGGGCAGAGCATCGCCCTGGGTGTGCCAACTGTCGTACTCGAAGTGCAGAGACTCGATTGCCTGCCAGTAATTCTGCTTGTCCACATCGGTCGTGATAATCACGGAGACGTCGGCGATGTTGGCAAAAACCTGCCCCTGGTGAAGATGAGATTTGAGGTCGCTGGCGAAATTTCCAACCTGCTTCTTGAAGTTGCCCAGCCCGCTCCAGAAGGCTGAAATGTTCTGGGCGAACGTCTTGCCAAGTTGAATGAGGGTCGCCTTGTTCTGCGCGTGTTCATGCTGGTACCAGCCGCGAAGCCCCTCGATCCAGAGGTATTCTTGTCCAGGCGGCGGGTAGCCGATTCGCTGCTGGGCAGTGGCATGGTAACGCTCCGGGCCAGTACCGGGCGAGCTCATCATCTGCTTGCGGATGTCGTCGACGCCCTCGTGGATGCGCTTCAGAAGCTCGGCGTAGTCGCGCTGCAACTCCCGCCGGCGGGCGGTGAGAAGTTCAAGGGAAACTCGATCGTCGAAGCCAGCGTCGAAAGTGGCCTTGTCCTTGGTCCAGGAGGCCAAATTCCCCATCTGACCGTAGGCCTCGCGCCGCAACTTTTCGGATTTATCGATCCCGTTAGTTACCTCCTTGGCAATCCGGGCATGTTCTTTCAGCCGCGCGTCCCGCTCACGCACGAGCTCGCGATGCGCCTCCTCGAACTGTTGTTTGGCTACCTTGGTGGCGGCTTGGGTTTCGACATGTTGCGGACGCTGTGCCCAGGAGACTGTCAGCCAGTCCCGGTATTCCGCGACGTAGCGACGGTCCATGTTGGCTTGGTCGATACGTTGTTCAAGCTGCTGGATGTCGGCCCGGATAGGATCCAGGACAGACACATCGACACCGTTGGCCTTCAGGGCTTCGTTGCGCTGGGTGGCGATTTCAGCCAGCCGTTCCTTGAGGCGTGTGACAATGACTTGAATGGCTTCGTCGATGGATCCCACTTCCTTGTCATGGGCCTGCTTCAACCCGACCAATTCATTCGCATTGGCCTGTTCCTGCTCACGCAATTCGGATGCGTGCCGCTTTTCCGTGTCTGCAAGTGATGTCCTGGCGGCTAACAGTTTGGTCCGGCATGCTTCCAGTGCCGCTGCGGCGGCACGATGGGCAGCATCCTTACTGGCCTGCAGGCGGGTTCGTGCAGTCGAAAGTCGCTGATCGGCACCGGTCTTGGCGGCAACTGCCTGGTTCAGCAGAGTTTGCTGCGTATCGCGGGAATCCTTGGTCAGTTGGCGTTGGCGCGACGCCTCACTGAGTTTTGCCTTGTCTTCGTCGTACTGCTTCTGGCGCTTCTCCACCAGTTGCCGCAGGCGCGAGATTTCCTGCTGGATACTTTCTTCAGACGCGAGCCGGGTGGCATCAAGCTGCTCCAAGTCTATGCTCACACCGAAGAGGTCGCTACCTCCAGTGAGGACCGGCGCCAAGTCGCTGCGTAGCAAGGTTTTTTCCGAAACGAGGCGCCCGATGTCCTGAGCCCAGTCCGGCTTGTTGGCACGCAAGTAGCCGAGCAAGGTTTCTTCGCCCGCATTGCCGGCGTCAATGACGTCCTGAAGTTCGCCTTCGGCCTTCTCCAGCGATTGCTGGCTGCCGTTCATCATGGCCTCTTCGTCGACGACTTGCTGCTGCGCGTGGGACAGCTTGCGCTCAAGGGGCTCTAGTTCCCCGCGAAGTTCGTCAATGCGGCGCATCGCTTCCTGGACTGCCTCGAACTCTAGATCATAGGCTTGCTGAGCTTCAGGATCGGGTTGCGGGTTCCTTGTCTCAACCCCCAGCTTTGCTTCTTCTGCGCCGAAAGTGGCGACATTGGCGTTTAGACCAGCCAACTCGGTGCGGTGCCGATCGGAGACCTGACGCTGATTCTCGGCATGACGACTGTAGACGGCCGCGTGACGCTTCCAAAAGTCCTGCACCAAGCCTGACTTGCGGGTTTCGAGTTGGCGTGTGTCGTCGTCGGCATCCTTGCGAGCGGCAGCATCCATCTTTTCGAAAACTTCCACGACCGATTTGGACGAATCCTCAAGTTCTTGTAGCCGTGTCTGCTGCGATTTCAACCGGGTTTCCATTTCGGGCAGTCCGTCGACGGCCTGCGCCCGCTCTTCAGCCTTGTCATCGTCGAACTGTTGCTTGCGGCGGTCCAGTGCGGACAGCGTGGAGGTGGCATTGTTGAGCTTGGCCTGTTCAGCCGTGACGGCGGTTTGAAGGGTCAGCGAACGTGTATTGAAGTCAGTAACCAGTTGGGTCCGCAAGTTGATCAGGCGCTGTTCCTCGGCTTCGCCGGCGATCACTTGGTTCTGGTAATGGTCGTGCATCAGCTGGAAGCGGGCATGAAGGACGGAAAACTCATCGACCGACTGGCGACGTTGCTGGTCGTGCAGTTCGAGCTCGTCCATGATCGGCGCTTTTTTCATGACGGCGTTGTGCGCCTCGTATTCGCCGATCCAATGGGTCAATTCGCGTTTGCTTGTTCGCATGGAGAACGCGTCGGTGTTCTCCTGAATGGATGAGACGATCATCCGCTTGAGATCAAAGAACGTTGTGGCACGCTGGAGGATGCTGGTGATGATCCGCTCGATGTGCTTCAGTCGGCCGCCGCTGCCAGTGAAAGAGTACATCGTGGCTAGCTGCCGATGCTCCCGGCCGGCCTCGTTTTGAAGGATCTGGCGGTAGAGGGTCAGGGACAGCGGCTTGGTGAAGTCGACCCCCAGTTTCGTCAGGTGACGCGAAAGATCCTGGCTCTGTACCAGTCCGTTAGCATCGCGGAAAAGATCAGGACTGAAAGCACGGTTGATGAAGCGATAGTTCGCCCCATCGCTTTGGCCATTGGCATGGATTACGGACAGGACGCGTTGGCCGCGGCGCTCGTATTCGAAGACCACATAAGACGAAGTATGGGGAAGATAGTGCCGCGCAAACTTCAGATTGTTCTCATCGCTTTGGATCACCCGCGAAGGTGCCTCACCGAAGAAGAGTGGGAAAAGGCGGAGCAGGGTGGTTTTCCCTGAAGCGTTCTCACCGGTCAGAGCTGTGTGGCCTGCTAGATCGATCTCAACGGTCTTTCCTCGTGCGTATGAATCAATGAGTATGAGCCGAGTGAGCCGAAAATCCGGCCGGCCATCGTTTGCGTCAAGTGAATTGCCTGATGAATCATGCATCATTTTCGGTTCTTCGCGATCGGCTGGTCATTTTTAAAATCAATGGAAGATGATAATGCAACAAAGGCTCATCAAATGAGCTTTGATGGGACTCATACTATGGGGAGAGCGCTGGTCACCTAATGAAAATGAATATGCCTTTTTCAAATTTTAGAAGCTTGGTAAGCTCGTTCCTCTTTAGGGCTTTCGCTGCGTAGCACTGCGAACACGAAGGAATGGATAACAAATAGAACAAGGGTTTTTATGAATACCCACTTTGCACCCGGTATGCGTGTCGTTATCCGGGATGAGGAATGGCTTGTCCGCCGTGTTGATCCTTCAGCAGATGGAGGCCATCTGCTTAATTGCGATGGCATCTCCGAATTGGTGCGGGGGCAGGAGGCGTTATTCCTTACAGAGCTGGAAGCCAAAATCGAGATTCTTGACCCGGCACAGAACCAGCTAGTACCTGACACCTCCGACAAATACAGCGCCGCGCTGCTCTACCTCGAGAGCCAGCGCCGCCGTAGCGTTGCCAATGACGACCAGATTCACCTCGGGCATCGAGGCGTGATGAATCTGGTGCCTTACCAGCTTGACCCGGCCTTGCAGGCACTGCGTCAGCCGCGCAGCCGCATCCTGATTGCCGATGCCGTGGGCCTGGGCAAAACCCTTGAAGCCGGGATTCTTGCTACCGAGCTGATCCAGCGTGGGCGCGGCAAGCGCATTCTGGTCGTCACACAGAAAAGCATGCTTACCCAGTTTCAGAAGGAATGGTGGAGCCGTTTCACCATCCCGCTGGTTCGGCTCGATTCAGTGGGGCTCGCCCGTGTGCGCAACCGCATACCGGCCAATCACAACCCCTTCAACTATTTCGACCGTTCCATCATCTCGATGGATACGCTTAAGAACAACCTCGAATACCGCAACTACCTCGGCAATGCCTGGTGGGACATCATTGTCATTGATGAATGCCACAACGTTGCTGCCCGAGCATCAGAAACGGGCCTCTCTCGTCGCGCCCGGCTGGCTCGTCTGTTGGCCACACGTTCTGACACCATGATCCTGCTTTCCGCCACGCCGCACGATGGTTCGGCCAAGAGCTTTGCCTCGTTGATGAGCCTGCTTGATCCCACCGCCATCAGCGACCCAGAGGACTACACACCGGACGATTTCAAAAACAGGGGCCTCGTCGTTCGCCGCTTCAAGAAAGACATCAAAGATCAGGTCAGCGCTGATTTTCAGGAACGCCAAACCACCTGTCTGAAGCAGAACGCCAGCCCACAAGAAGAAGCTGCTTACCGCGCCTTACTGGCCATTCCCTTTACCCAGAACGGGAAATTCAACCCCGGCAGACCTGCCGAGCTGCAGCGCGTTGGCATGCAGAAGGGCATGTTCTCCAGCCCGGCCGCCGCGCTGGCATCCACCAGCAAGCGCATTGCGCTGCTCACCGGCAAAGCCAGCCCCAGTGCAGATGAGGCCAACGAAGTCGCTGCCCTGCAGGAATTTGCGACGGCACTGAATGCCATCACGCCCGCCAGCTTCAGCAAATACCAGCGCCTACTCACCCACCTGCGTGATCTCGCTACAGATTGGAAGCCCGATAACGCCGACGACCGCCTCGTGATCTTCTCCGAGCGCATCGAAACCTTGCGCTGGCTGTATGCCCAGTTCATGCAAGATCTCAAGCTCAAGCCCAACCAGCTTGTCGTCATGGATGGCAGCATGACCGATACCGAGCAGCAGGAAATCGTCGAGCGCTTTGGCCGGCATGATGATTCCCTGCGCCTTCTGCTCTGTTCCGACGTCGCTTCCGAAGGCTTGAACCTGCACTACTTCTGCCATCGCCTGGTGCATTTCGATCTACCTTGGTCGCTCATGGTTTTCCAGCAGCGTAATGGCCGCGTTGATCGCTACGGCCAGAAACATCGGCCTGAAATCACCTATCTCTTCACTGAAACCCAGGTTGAAAAGATAAAGGGCGACCTGCGTATTCTCGAAATCCTCTCCATCAAGGATGAACAGGCCAACAAGAATCTTGGTGATCCGGCCTCATTCCTCAACGTATTTGACCCTGAAAAAGAGGCCGACAAGGTCAGCGGCTTCATGGCCGACGGCGTTTCGCCCGAGTCGGTCGAGCAAAAGCTCGATGCCGCCGTCACCGAAGACGACGACAACGAAGGCGATTGGCTGCTTCAGCTTTTCGGCGGCGGCAATGCTGAGCCTGAAGCAAAACCAGCCAGCAGCCTCGACCAGATCAACGCCCCGGCCAGCCTTTTCGCGGGTGACTACCAGTTCGCCAAATCCGCGTTCCAGGTGCTTAGCAAAGAGAAGGAGTTCGCCCAGTGGGCCCCAGACGACGTTGATCAGCTCATCACGCTCACCGCGCCAAAAGATCTGCAAGACCGCCTGCGCCAGTTGCCGCGTGAGGTGATCGACGCCAACCATCGCTACGTACTCAGCGCCAAGCCGGATCGTGTGGTCGAAGCCATCGAAACCGCACGGCAGGCGCGGGCAGAAGACGACACCTGGCCGCACCTGCACTACCTCTGGCCGCAGCACCCCATCATGGACTGGTTGCTGGATCGCGTTCTAACCCAGTTTGGCCGCCATCGCGCCCCGGTCATCCAGAACCCCTATCTGGAGCTCGGCGAGCAAGCCTTCATCCTCATGGGTCTGGTGCCCAATCGCAAAGGCCAGCCCCTGCTGGTCGATTGGCAAGTCGCCACGCGCAAAGCAGGTGGAGCGATGCAACTGGAAAGCTACGACAGCTTCATCACCCGCGCCAAGCTCAAGGCAGATGCCTTGCCCAACCGGGGCATTACCTTCGACACCTCCGAATTGCAAGCTGCACTGCCTGCAGCCGTAGCCGCCATGCGTGCCCACATGGTCACGCGTCAAGGTGCGTTTGATACCGACATGAAAGCCCGACTCGCCGGCACCCTGGCTGAGCTGGAAGTACTGCAAGGCAAGCAGGTTCAACAACTAGAAATGCGCTTGGAAAAGCAGCTGGAAAGTGTGCGCGAATCCAAACGCGAACAGCGCAGCAACCAGATTAATCAAGTGTTCGACGAATACCGCCAGTGGGTGGCAGACACCATGACCACCGAGCCCCAGCCCTATATCCGCGTGCTGGCTGCACTCACCCGCTGAGAACAAGAACAGGGAACCCAACCATGTCCGTCGCCGATTCCGTCAGCACCTTCGCTGGCCTGACCAACGAAAACGAGTTCTACAGCCACCACTATCTGGCCGAAGTCTTCAAGGGCGACATCAAATCGCTGATCGAGCAGTGGCAAGCCGCTGAAGAAGAGGGTGGTGCTGCCAATAAGGCCCCGTTCAAACAGCTTCAATCCTGTAGCGCCCGTTGGTTTGCCCAGCAAGCCAACGTCGTGCGCAGCAAATCACCTGAAGACCGCCTCGCTGCCCACCGAGAGTTACACCAGCCCTTACTAGCCGCCCTCGGCTACACCATTCAGCTACAGCAATGTGAACTGCTACCGGGCAAACCGGTGCCCGTCTGGCAAGTTTTGGGCGAGCAGGGCAAAGCCCCGCAGCTCATCATCGTTCCCAGCTACACCCCCAGTCAGGAAGACGAAGACCTGCTCGATCAAGCGCTCGCCGCCTGCCACTACGCTGGTATCCCCGTGCCGCCCGCGTTTAAGGGCATGAGCATGGCGGAGGTCATCTCCGAAGCCCTCTTCGGAGCCGATCAGCCACCGCGCTACATCATTCTCGCCGGCTTAAACCAATGGCTGCTGCTGGACCGCTTCAAGTGGCCCAACAACCGAGTGCTGCGTTTTGACTGGAGCGAAATTCTCGACCGCAAAGACAGCGCCACACTACAAGCCGCCGCGGCGCTGCTACATCACGACAGCCTCGCTCCAGCCGCCGGCAGTGCCAGCCTACTCGAAGGCTTGGACGAAAACGCCCACAAACACGCTTTTGGCGTATCCGAAGACCTCAAATATGCCCTGCGTTCTGCCATCGAGCTACTGGGCAATGAAGCCGCCAATCAGCTCCGCCAGCTCGCGGCAGAGCAGGGCAAGGGTTTCTATTCCGGCAAAGATGCGCTCGATCCAGAGCAGCTCAGCCTCGAATGCCTGCGCCTCGTTTATCGTCTGCTCTTCATGTTCTACATCGAAGCGCGGCCCGAGCTGGGCTATGTGCCGATTCAGAAAAGCGAGATCTACCTCAAAGGTTACAGCCTCGAATCCCTGCGCGAGCTGGAAAACGTTGCGCTCAACACGCCGCACGCTCGCGAAGGCACGTATTTCGACACCACGCTACGCCGTCTCTTTACCTTGGTCGCCGAAGGCTGTGGCACCTCGGCCAACCTGCACCTGAATCAGGGCGCACAGGGCGCGCGCGACACCTTTTCGCTATCGCCACTCGATAGCCGCCTGTTCGACGCCAGTGCCACACCCTTACTGAACAAAGTCGTTTTCCCCAACCATATCTGGCAGGCCGTCATCAAAAGCATGTCGGTCAGCAAGCCGCGCAAAGGCGGGCGGCCGGGGCGAGTCAGTTACCAACTACTTTCCATCAACCAGTTGGGCGCGGTGTACGAAGCCCTGCTGTCTTACCGGGGCTTTTTCGCTGCCGAAAATCTCTATGAAGTCCAGCCTGAGCCCAAGAAGGCCAAAGCTGCCAGTAGCGAGGAGGGCGATGACGAGGCAGAGGCAGACGAGGGTGCCGATCTCTCCGGCAGCACCAGCACAGATGTGCTGGACAACGCTTGGTTTGTGCCCGAAAGCCGACTCAAGCTCGATGGCTACAAGCCGACCGAGATGGTTTATGAGGAAGATGACGAAGGCCGCAAAAGGCTGCGCATGTACCCCAAAGGCAGCTTCATCTACCGCTTGGCTGGGCGCGACCGGCAAAAAAGCGCCAGCTATTACACCCCGCAGGTGCTCACCCGCTGCCTGGTGAAATACGCGCTCAAAGAATTGATCAAAGACAAAACCGCCGACGACATCCTCACACTCACTGTGGTCGAGCCCGCCATGGGCAGCGCGGCTTTCTTGAACGAAGCGGTTAACCAGCTTTCAGAAAAATATCTCGAACTCAAGCAGCAGGAACTCGAAGAACGCATTCCGCACGAGCGCTACGCCTACGAACTGCAAAAAGTGCGCATGTACATTGCCGACCGTAATGTCTTCGGCGTCGACTTGAACCCCGTTGCCGTCGAGCTGGCCGAAGTTTCGCTCTGGCTCAACGCCATTTATGGCGAGCCGACCGAAGATGCTGACGGCAATCCCATTCCACCGCGTCCCGCCCGCGTGCCTTGGTTCGGTTACCAGCTTTTCAACGGCAACAGCCTCATCGGTGCACGCCGCGAAGTCTGGCCCGCCCAGCGCCTTGTCAAAAACGCCAATCCCAAGTGGTACGACGAAGCCCCGCGCCGCCTTGCCCCGCAAATCACAAAGTCTTACGGTCAACGCGAAAAAGACGAGGTTTTTCACTTTCTGTTGCCCGATCCTGGCATGGCGAACTACACCGACAAGGTCGCCAAAACGCTGTACCCGGAGGACTTCGAACGCCTTAAGGCTTGGCGAAAGGACTGGACCAAGCCCCTCGAACACCACGAAATCGCTCGACTTCAGCAGCTCAGCGACAAGATTGACGCGCTGTGGCGCGAGCATGTCGATGCCCTGATTCGCGATCGTGCCGCAACCGAAGACCCGCTGACTGTCTGGCCCGCCAAGGATTCGGGCGCTTCGGCCACACCGCGTTCCCAAAAAGAGGAAACCCGCAGGAAAGGCCTGTTGAACGACGATGGCGACTTGGCGACCCCTTACCGACGCCTGAAGCTGGTCATGGACTACTGGTGTGCACTGTGGTTCTGGCCGATTCAAGCCAGCAGCACCTTGCCGCTGCGCGAACAATGGTGGATGGAAATTGGCGCGATTCTGGAGGGCAATATCGTCGATCTGGCCCCACAGTCGGGGCTGGATTTCAGCGAGCCCGCCGCGCCGCAGCAGCTCGTACCGGATTTGCAGGACGACATGTTCGGTGCAGTGCAGCCTGTCCTCGCCACCGCGCCGGCACAACCTAGCCTACACGACAAATACGGCCAGTTACGCATCAAAAAACTGCGCGAACACTTTCCGCGCATCGCCATCGTCGAAGCCATCGCCAGCACCCGCCGCTTCATGCACTGGGAGCTGACCTTTGCTGATGTCTTCAGCCAGCGCGGCGGCTTCGATCTGGTGCTCGGAAACCCGCCTTGGCTCAAGGTGGAATGGAACGAAGCTGGCATTCTTGGCGAAGCCAAGCCGCTGTTTGCCATCCGCAAATTCAGCGCCACCGAGCTGACCCGCGAACGCGCCAAAGCCTTCGACGAATTCCCGCGCCTGCAAGCCGAATGGACGGGTGAGCTGGAAGAGGCCGAAGCCACCCAAAACTTCCTCAACGGCGCACAGAACTACCCACTGCTCAAGGGCAGCCAGACTAACCTCTACAAATGCTTCATGCCACTGGGCTGGATGCTGTCGGGCGAATCCGGTGTCACCGGTTTCCTGCACCCCGAAGGCCCGTATGACGACCCCAAGGGCGGCACCCTGCGCGAAGTGGTGTATTCGCGACTGCGGGCGCACTTTCAATTTCAGAATCAGAACATGCTGTTCCCGATTGGCCATCGCGTTAAATACAGCATCAACATTTACGCAGCACCGCAAACAGTCGTCTTCGATCAGCTGGCGAACATTTTTGCCGTTTCAACCATTGATGCCTGCTACCTGCACGATGGCAGCGGCATGTCCGGCGGCATCAAGAACGCTGATAACGATTGGGATATCAGTGGCCATCGGGACCGCATCATCCCGATCACCGATAAAGAGCTGGGTGTCTTCGCTCAACTCTACGACGAAGCAGGCACGCCGCCGCGTCGCGCCCGTTTGCCGGTCCTGCATGCAGGTGCGCTGAGCAGCGTGCTCACCAAGCTTGCCGCCTATCCGCGCCGCCTCGCCGATCTAGGTGATGACTACTTCTCAACCGTGATGTTTGACGAGACCTACGCCCAACGCGAAGGCACCATCAGTCGCCGCCCGGTCGGCGACATCGGTTTCGTCAGTAGTCCGGAGGACTGGGTGCTCTCCGGCCCGCATTTCTTCCTCGCCAACCCACTCAATAAAACCCCGCGTGGTGTGTGTACCGAAAAGGGTCACTACGACACCATCGACCTCGAAACCATCCCAGACGATTACTTGCCGCGTACCAACTACCGCCCGATGGCTGACCGCGCCGAATATGCCCGCCGCACCCCGACCGTAAGCTGGCAAGAACTGGAAGCCGTCACGCTACCCTGGGCGCAACTCACTCCTAAAGAGCAAACCGCCCATGCCGCGCTAGCCGGGCAGAGCGTAACCGTGCATCGCATGCGGGCGAAGAAGGTGACGGAGTATTTTCGACATGTGCATCGGCGTGCGATCAGTACATCCATGGAGCGCACGGCGATTGGCATTCTCATGCCGCCTAAAGCCGCGCATATCGATGGCGGCTTCTCGATTTCCTTCAAAGAGACAGGCCATCTTTTGGCCTACTCTGCGGGGCTGAGCGCTGTTCCGGTTGATTTTCTGGTGAAATCAACCGGAAAGGGCGATATGCGTGGTGACTTAGCAGATCGCCTTCCCATCTTCGAAGATTTGCCAGAAGTATTTGTGCGCTATCTGGCGCTAACCAACCTCACTATCCACTACGCCCCGCTCTGGTCCGAAGTCTTCGATCCCGCCTTCACCCAGCAAAGCTGGAGCCAGCCCGCCAACCCGCGCCTACCGCAGGATTTTTTCTCCAATCTTTCGCCTGAATGGCAGCGTCACTGCGCGCTGCGCACCGACTACGCCCGCCGCATGGCGCTGGTCGAGATTGACGTGCTGGTCGCCCAAGCCTTGGGTCTTACCCTCGAAGAACTGATCCTGATCTACCGCGTGCAGTTCCCGGTGATGCAAGGCTACGAGCGCGACACTTGGTACGACATCAACGGCCGCATCGTCTTCACCAACAGCAAAGGCCTCGTCGGCGTCGGCCTGCCCCGCAAAGCCACCCGCACCACCCCGAAATGCCGCATCGAAACCCCGGACGGCAAAGAACGCGAAGGCACTTTCGGCTGGGAAGACCTCTACAAAGACGGCCAAAGCATGGTGCCCGACGGCACCGTCGTCACCCAATGGGTCGAAGACGACACACTGCCCACCGGCAAATACTTGAAGGAACGCCGCTGGACCGCACCTTTTGCGCTGGCGAATCGTGAAGAGGACTACAAGATTGCGTGGGCTTTTTTTACTGCGCAGGAGAAGTCCGATGTATGACCATGATTGGACACGCAAGCTGACCCTGCCCGTGAAGATGGTCAATGGCCAGTGGGAATTCCTGCTTGGTGGCGCAGTGCCGGTAAAAGACGGGACATTGGCCGAATTGACGGTGCCATTGGATCGAATCACCGACGCTGAATTTGCGAAACGGGTGACAGCCGAAAGCACGGTGAAAGTGTTGCCAGCCGGTTCGACTTTGTATGTGGCCCTGAGCGACCGTGCCAGCGCCATGCAGTCCGCGAAAAGGTTTAAGGATCTGGCGATCGACTATGAATACTTCCCCGGCGATTACGCCCGGTATGTAGCGATCTCGATAGGCCCCCCTACCGAACAACAGACCAAGCAGCGCGGTTTGTTTCAAGAAGAAAAAGAGGGCGGGTTGTTCCTGCGTCAGATTGGACTGGATCGCACCGAAATATTGAGCAGTTCGATCAAGCTACCCGAAGGTTTTGATCCTCCCTTCGCGCAAAGCCTGAATCACGCATTTACGCTGCTTTCGGAGCGGTACGAAACGCATCGTCTTTCGCATACCGGCAACGTTTACACGAGCATGTTTTACCAGGAAAGCAACGGTCGCTGGTATCCGCTGGATTTACTTCGTGAAGGAGTGAGAGCCGATGCCGAGCGACAGGTAATTCACGCAGCCTGGACTGAACTTGAACGTCTGTTGGGTTTTAAACCGATTACACGTGCCCGGCCGGCCAAGAAATCATCTCGCAAGAAAGATCAGGAGCCGGATCCGCAAAACGATTCCGGTCTCTTTTGAGCACCGCACACCAGGGGAGTCTTTGATGGGTAATTTTCCGCTACGTCATTTGTCTATTCGGGTGCCTTGGCACGACTCCGGTTGGAAGGGAGTGATTTGTCAGGCACCGCATCTCAATGGTGCGTGCGTTAAGCTCAAGGGCATCACTGACAAAAAGAATGACGAGCAAGAATGCAAGATTGCGGGGTGGTCGCTCGACGATTTGCCGGCACAGGATCTTCCGCCCTGCGTCAATGAACGCGGTAGTTTCATGGCCTCGTTTGAGCTGGAGCCGATCAAGCGGCATGCGCTGGCACATATGAACCCGGATGCTTACGGTCATTTCCAGCCAACCCCACAACGCTATCCGGCTTACTCGGCTGGTGTCGTGCCCTTTCGCTGGTTGATGCGCGAAAACCTCGAAGACATCGCGCGGGACCTGGAGTTGGATGCCTCGCTTGATAGAGAGCCTGATCTGAAATACGAGAGTCGCTGGGTGCACGAGGCGGGCAACCAGACTGCGCTCTTGGATGGCTTTGCAGGGCATTTGCGCGAGGAGGATTCGCTGTGTCTCTTCTACGCCAAGCATGTGCCATTCGTGGAGGGCACCGCGCGCGTATTGATCGGCGCTGGGCGTGTTAAACAAATTGGCAAGTTGAGTGAGTACGACCGCAAAGGGGAGGGGCCGCGCGGCATGTTGTGGGAGCGGCCGGTGCAGCATTCCATTCGGCCCAAGGGCGAAGATGGATTCTTGATGCCTTATTCGGAACTGCTGGCAAAAGCAGAAGAAGATCCCTCCTTGGATCTAGAGCGCTATACCGCTAAGGCCCCGGATGAACATTGGGACGAGTTTTCGTATGCCAGTGAGTTGGTCCGTCACGATGGTGCCATAGCCTCCCTCCTTGCGATGGATCTGGCATTGGGGCGTATTCACGATGAATTGGGGATTGAGTCGAGTGGCCCGCGCCTGTGGATTCACACTGAACTGGTACGACTCTGGAAGGTGCGTGGTCCCTATCCCGGACTGGGCGCTGTTCTAACAGCGTTTGGTCTGAGTCGTGGGGTATTTGTGGCGCATGCACTGCAGCAGAAAGCTGGCGAGAATGTCGATCCGTGGCCGCAGGTGGATACTGCATTCAAGAAGCCCGATGAACAATTGCCCAAGCCCCTGCGTGCAGATGTCAAAGCACTGGCCTCAACCTGGAAAGGGTTGCCAGCAGACCGCCGCCAGTTCCTGAAACTGTTGAGCCGATTCGAGTTGACGGTGGAACAAGCGAGTAGCCTTTACGAAGAGGGCGCCAGGAAAAAGGCTGGCTGGGGTGGAACGGACAAGGAGATTCTTGAGAACCCGTATCGAATTTATGAGTTGAGCCGTCACGACCCGGATGGCATCCGCCTGCTGACTGTGGATCGTGGCGTCTTTCCGGACGATGCGGTGCGGCTGGTGCATCCGCTGGAAGCGCCCTCGGGTCTGGAATCGGGGGTTGATCGGCGCCGGGTACGTGCGTTCTGTCTGGCGGCACTCGAAAAGGCGGCACTGGATGGCCACACCCTGCAGTCACGCGATGGCCTGGTCGAGACAATTCGTGCGTTTGCCGTCAAACCCGAATGTGCGGTAACCGGCGATATGCTGCGCGCCCAACTACCAACAATGGCACCTGAAATCGTTCCTGCGCCGCTGGATGACGATCAAGGATTGCAACTGGATCGCTACAAGTTGATCGGCGAACTGGTTCGCAAGGAATTGAAGCGCGTGGATGGGACTCGTCATGTCGTCACTGTCGACTGGAAGCAGGCAGTTTCGGAGAAGCTGAAGACGCCTGTGGACGAGGAAGATAAGCGAGCTCACGAAGAGAAATCAGCTGCACTTAGGGAATTGGCCGAAGCACGCCTGAGCGTGTTGGCTGGCCCGGCTGGTGCTGGAAAAACGACAGTCCTCGGGATTCTGTGTGCACAGGAAGCGATCACCAAAGAAGCGATTCTGTTGCTTGCACCAACGGGGAAAGCACGGGTGCGCATGCAGGAATTGACCAAGGGCGCGACCGCGCAGGCAATGACCGTTGCGCAGTTCCTGAATCAACATGGGCGCTACGACGGTAAGGCAGGGCGCTACGTTCTGAGTGATCGGCCGAAAGCCGAGGGCTATGGCACGGTGATCGTCGATGAATCATCCATGCTTACAGAAGACATGCTTGGCGCTTTGTTTGATGCACTCAAAGGCGTAAAGCGCTACATCTTTGTGGGCGACCCTGCACAGTTGCCGCCAATTGGTGCGGGCCGTCCGTTTGTCGACCTGATTGCGAAGCTTCGCCCGGAAAATCGTGAGGCGATATTCCCACGGGTAGGTAAGAGTTATGCGGAGCTGACCATCGAGCGCCGCCAAGTCGGCGCAGATCGCCCGGACTTGCGTCTGGCGCGTTGGTTCAGCACTACTGCCCCAGATGCAGGCGATGACGATATTTTTTGCGAGAGCGCCCCAGCTTCCGACAAGATTCGATTTGTGCAATGGGGAGATGCCAATGACTTTCAGGCCAAGTTGCTTGATGTCTTGTGTGAAGAGCTAAAGCTTTCCGGGGCGGACGATTTATTAGGTTTCAATAAATCTCTAGGAAGCATTACCTCTGAAAAAGGCAACGAATACTTCGATCGCACCAAAGGTGACAAGCCCGGCTCAGTTGAAGCTGTCGAAGCATGGCAAATTCTCAGCCCTCTGCGAGGAATGAGCTTCGGTGTCAGTGACATTAATCGCCAGATCCATGAGCAATTCCGCAGGGGTTTTCTTGATCTTGCAACAAGTAAGTATCGCTCCATTCCCAAGCCAATGGGCGCAGAGCGTGTGGTGTATGGGGATAAGGTAATCAATCTGAGTAATCACACCCGTGGAGGCCGAAAGGTATATCCGCAGGAAGGGGCGCTCGGATATCTCGCCAACGGCGAGATTGGACTGGTAGTTGGTCAGTGGAAGAGCTTTTCGAAGATTCTGAAAGTCGAATTTACGTCGCAGAAGGGCTACACCTACGATTTCTACGGGAGTGACTTCAAGGACGAAGGCGACGCAGCGATGGAGTTGGCCTATGCACTGACGATCCACAAGGCACAGGGAAGCCAGTTTGGGCTGACCATCGTGGTGCTGCCCAAGGGACATCCGATACTCTCTCGCGAGCTGATCTATACCGCGCTGACAAGGCATCAGAATCGCGTAGTGATCCTGCATCAGGGGGCTCGTAGTTTGCTCAAGGATTTTGCTTCCCCATTCAGTTCGTCGACCGCTCGCCGCATGACGAATTTGCTGTCTGCATGCAGGATGCGTGAGATCAAACAGGAAAAGGGCAGTGTCTTCATGCAGGAAGGTCTAATCCATCTGACTAGCGATGGACGAGCGGTTCGCTCAATGTCTGAGTTGGTGATTGCTGAAGCATTGATTGCCAAGAGACAAGACTTCTCCTACGAGAAACCTTTGCTGCTTGGCGGTGAGATTCGTTACCCGGATTTCACCATCGAAGATGAGATCAGCGGCCGCACGATTTACTGGGAGCACCTCGGCATGCTTGAGAAAAAAAGCTACCGCGAGAAATGGGAGAAAAAGCTCGCTTGGTACATCAAGAATGGCGTAAAGCCAGAGAGTGAGGGTGGCGGACCAAATGGAATGTTGGTGACTTCCGAAGGTTCCGGTTCGACTGCATTCAATGCCTCGGAGATTCAAGCAACGATTCAGCGCTTATTTTGAGAACCGCGCCGGAAAGGCTCACCTGGTGAGCTTTGAGAAGAATAAATTTGTGGCACTGCTGGTAAGGGAGTGATTTCGGATGACGTGGGAGAAAGGTACAGAGGTTCGTCGCATCGACAACCCTGGTAAAACAGGTGTGACAACGGGCCAGGTACGCCAGAGAGGTGCCCTTGCCTATCTGGGTGTGCGATGGCAAGACGGAACTCAGGATTATGTGGCGGAAGATCAGCTAGAAGAGCTGGATGTCATTATTTCCAAGGATCGTTTTGAGCTGATCGAACTCGGCAAGTACGGTCGCGCTGCCGATTTACGCCGTAGTTTGACTCACGTTCACCTCTCGGGGCGCTTGGCAAACCTCGTTTACTCGATGGGTGTGACGAATACCGATTTCTATGCCCACCAATACAAACCACTCCTGACTATGTTGGAGTCTCCGGCTGACGGCTTATTGATTGCCGACGAAGTCGGTTTGGGTAAGACGATTGAAGCAGGGATCATCTGGACCGAACTGCGGGCACGTGAGGACATGCGCCGCTTGCTGATCGTTTGCCCTGCGGTTTTGCGTGAGAAATGGCGAGACGAGCTGAAGCTTCGTTTTGGTATTGATGCCTTCATCGTCGATGCAAGCACGCTGGTAGACGAACTGGAACACTCATCCAGCATGGGCGCTCCGAAAGCTTGGATAGCGAGCTACCAGACGTTGCGGCCACCAAAGAGCTGGCGTCCGAGCGATACACCTCCACCGAAGAAAGCTTCTGGCCGGCTGCGACTGGCCCATTTGCTCGATGAGCATGCCGAAGAAGAGCCGCTGGTGGATCTCATCGTTTTCGACGAAGCCCATTACATGCGCAACCCAGAGAGTTCGGTGCACCGTTTGGGAGAAATGCTGCAGAAGGTTTCGCAACAGCGCGTACTTCTGTCGGCAACGCCGATCAATCTACATAACGACGATCTTTTCCATCTACTGCAGTTGTGCGACCCGGAACACTTCCAGTACCCATCAAGCTTCCAGGAACTGCTAATGGCGAATCAGCCATTGGTTTCAGCAAGAGATGCAGCACTCAATCCTTCCTCGAGCGCAGAAGAGATTCTGTCTTATGTGAAAGGGGCTGCCGAAACGGATTTGCTACGTAACTCGCGTCAATTGGCGACATTGCTTGAGATTCCTCCGACAGATGAGGATCTTTCCAAACCAGCGTTTAGAGCTGAGTTGGCGGCAAGCTTGGAACGAATCAATTTGCTGGGTCACGTCATAACTCGGACCCGAAAACGTGACGTTCAAATGGAACGTCCGCGGCGAGAAGTGCACCCAGAGAAGGTGCCAATGACTAATGCGGAGCGAGCTTTCTATGAGTACGTGACCGAGGTAACACGTGACTATGCCTGGCGGCGAGGAATTTCCGATGGCTTTCTGTTGGCGACGCCTCAGCGGCAGGTGTGTAGCTGCCCAGCAGCATTTGCTCGCGCCTGGTTGGGCGATGACGATTCGCTTGTCGAGGATATGGCAGAACAGGTTGCCGAGGAGTATGAAGAGAATGACGATGAAGGCGAATTCGACGATATCAGCGAGTCCCTCAAAGAGTTTTTGTTAGCGCATCGCCCGCGGAATCTGAATGCTGCCGAACTGGAGCAATCTGATTCAAAGCTGCTTCGTCTGGTGACCGTTCTCAAGGATTATTTCGCAGACAATCCAGACGAAAAAGTAATTTTGTTTACCTCGTTCCGCGTCACGGCGAAATATTTGAGTGAGCGCTTAAAGTCTCTCGGTATGCCTAGTCTTTTGTTGTGGGGGGGCATGTCTGAGTCCAAGCAGGACTTGATCAACGAATTTCGTGAGCGCTCGGATCTTAGAGTTCTGGTTGCTACTGAAGTGGCATCGGAAGGCGTCGACTTACAGTTCAGTCGCTTGCTGATCAACTACGATTTGCCCTGGAACCCGATGCGCGTGGAGCAGCGTATTGGTCGTATTGATCGTCTAGGGCAAAAGGCACAAGTCATTCACATTTGGAATCTCTTCTATCAGGAGACCATCGATGAACGAATTTTCGGACGTTTGCTGACCCGCCTTAAAGTGTTCGAGCAAGCGCTCGGAGAGCCGGAACCCATCATCGGAGAGACCATCAAGCAACTGGAGTCTAAGTTGCTGACGAGCCGCCTGACGCCTGCGCAAGAGGATGCTGAAATTCAGCGGGCGGCCCAGGCGTTGGAAAACGTACGTCAACGTCAGGAAGAGTTGGAAAAGAACGCCTCACAGATGATGGCGCACGGAGGCTTGGTTCTTGAGCGAATAGAAGCTGCTGATGAACTTTCACGCCGAGTGACCGAGCGCGATCTGATTATTTATGTTCAGGACTTCTTGAATCAGCACGTTCCTGGTCATAGGTTTCAACAAAATGATACTGACAATACGTTCTTGATCCAGTTGCCCGCAAATGCGGCAGCAGACCTGGATGACTTCTGTCGTCAAAAGGGATTAATTGGACAGACATCATTGGGAAATGCGCTTCCCCGCCAATGTCGATTTGTGAATAAGCTGACGAGTGCCAGCAATAAGTCGGTCGAGAGCATTCATCAGTTTCATCCGCTCATCCGTTATATCAGTCAGCGACTGAATGAACTGGAAGAGGCTTTCTATCCCTTGGTGTCCGTAAAAGTCTCTGCCAGCGAAACAAGCGTAGCGCCTGGTGATTACATGTTTGCTCTACGACGTTGGACCTTCAGTGGCGTACGCGACGAGGAATGGTTGCAATCCGCAGTATGCGAGTTGTCTGCACGCGTGCCATTGCCTGATGATCAAGCTGAAAGCCTCATCAATCAGGCGCGTATTCACGGAGGGGACTGGCTTGAGGCACCAGCCAGCGTTTCGCCAGAGGTCGCGAGTGCATGCCTTGATGAGCTGGAGATTCATCTTGAAGAATCGTATCAGCGAGCCAAGAAGCGAAAGCAAGATGAGAATGCTGACCGACTCATGTTCCAGTTGCACGGGATCGATCAGCACATGAGCCAGCGACTACAAACGCTTGAGAGTGTCCGCGGTCAGCATGCGTCGCTGGGTCGTAGTGCGCTTGTAAAGGCAACCCAGGGGCGTATTGAAAAGCTACGGGCTCGCATGGGGCTAAAACGTGAACAGATTCAGAGACAAGAGAGTCTCCAACCAGACGATGCGCCTGTGTGCGTGGGTCTGATTCGCGTCGAATAATCGGAGGGAGGGGACTTATGAGCGACTGGAAAACTGCGCTGAAGACACTAAAACGCGAAATGTTTGGCGTTAAAGGTGACGGCGATTCGCCGGCGAAGGGATCCAAGAACGAAACAAGATCTGTTGTGGCAAAGCCAAGGTCTAATCCGATTATTATTCGCTCCCCATCTTCTAACGCTAGCACTGTAGAAACAGGACGCAGACCCCCTAAGTCGAATCATGCATCGGTGAAGCCTAAGGCTCCGGTGCAACGGCCTGCATCTCCCAAAACTATGGGTGCTAGCGTACCGCAACCTCCCAACGTTCAGTATGCCGCTCAAGTTCAAGCGCCTTTGCCTACACCGTCTCCACCAAAGCCAAGGGGTGTGCCCGGTACATTTCAAATTCAGCCGAACTCGAATTTAACGAGGCAGGCAAATTTCAAAATTCCAGATGCCTGGGTTCGCAAAGGCAGTTGCACTCAATTACCTCAACAAACGAAGTCCGCTGGGGCAATTGATGTGTTCATTGGTCTTGATTTTGGAACGTCATATACGAAGGCCGCGGTTGGGTTGAAGGATCAGATTTTTGTAGTTGATTGGTATGGTGTATCTGCAGGTGCTGATCGATATTTGCTTCCAACTGAATACTCGATTTTGCCCGACGGTTCGTGCCAAATTGGGCAAGCTCCTGATGTATCGGTGGACCAAGTCCGCCAACGGTTAAAGCACCCTCTCATCGATCCAGCAGTTTCCTCAGCCTCATTGGCCAACGCAGCTGTCTTTTTGGCTCTAGTCTTGCGCTACATCCGAGCGTGGGTGTTTTTCCATCATGGGGAAAAGCTCGGCGGTAGCACAATTCGCTGGATGCTGAACATCGGTGCCCCTAGTAATGGGCTCGAAAATGATCGTCATCAGCGCGCATATCTGAAGATGTGTTCCTCCGCGTGGACGATGAGCATCTCTGAGTTAGAGCCGTCTGCTGCCCAGGCCGTTGAGCTGATCAGAGGGTGGCAACCTGGCACCTTTCCCAAGGATTTGATTGGACTCGATGTCTTACCGGAGTTCGTCGCTCAAATTGCTGGATATGTTCAGTCAGCCCAACGTCAGCGCGGATTGCATGCATTGGTTGATGTTGGAGGGGGAACCTTGGATGTCGTGACCTTCATCGTTCACGAGCGAGACGGAGAGGACGTATTTCCGTTCCTAGTTCCCGAGATTAGAGCTTTAGGTACTCAGATGCTTAATCAGAACCGTCTTGTTGAGGCTCCTGAGCATGAGGAATCCAAGCTTCCTGATGAGCTGCAGCCGGTATTGAATGCTTCAGAGTATGCCAAATCCACTGGTTTGCCAGAGGATCATATCGCGCTGCGGGACAACGTTTTTTGGAGCGAAGTACACAGCACCGTTCATCGCGTTTTCCATCACACCAAACGGAATCGGTATCGTTTGTCTGATGCTTGGACTAAAGGACTCCCTGTTTTTTTGACCGGAGGCGGCGGATCAGTTGAGGGATACCAAAAATCAGTTAAGTCTGGTGGCCTGAATTGTGCGCCGGTGATGAATCTGATGTTGCTCCCCAAGCACCCAAAACTTGCCGATTTTTCAGGAACAACAAGTGACTACCAACGAGTTTCAGTTGCCTGTGGACTTGCTCAGGATGCATTCTCCCTTGGTCAGCTTATTCCGGCAGGTCAAGTAGAAAACGATGACAATGCTATGCAGCGTGTCGCCGATCGCCCCGATCGGGACGAGCTATATGCACGCTAATTTTTGTCTCCTGAAGATTTTGAATACCCCCTAGCGACTGTGTCCTAATGCTTCCATCCCTTCTTGCTCGTGATATTCAAAATGGATTAAAGCAGTTCCTTCTGACTGGCTTTGAGCCGTCGGACGACTACTTTCATGGCCTGATGCAACGCTTCGTCGATGAAGAGTCTTCATGGATGAAGGGGCCTTACTTACAGGTCGGACTGCCATTTCGGATTGGTGGTGCCGGGCGGAATTTTTTTGGACATTTCGAGACCCAGTACCCCGGCTACGTACACCAAGAGGCGGCCTGGCTTCGCCTAGCGAGCAACCAGCAAGCAGCGAATACCTTGGTGGCGACGGGCACGGGTAGCGGTAAAACTGAGTGTTTTCTGTACCCCTTGCTTGACCATGCCAGCCGCGCAAAGGCGGCAGGTGAGCAGGGTATCAAGGCGCTGGTGATATACCCGATGAATGCGCTGGCATCGGATCAGGCGCGGCGTATTGCGGAGCTTGTCGACACGGTTCCGGCGTTCAAGGGATTGCGCGTCGGATTATTTGTCGGCGGGCAGGCAGGCTTGCCGGGTAGCGGTACCTTGATGACCGCGGGCAGCGTGATAACCGATCGTGAAACACTGCGGCGGGCCCCTCCCGATATCTTGCTGACCAACTACAAAATGCTGGATTACCTGCTGATTCGGCCGCGAGACCGCAAGCTTTGGGAAAAGAATACGCCAACCACCCTGCGCTATGTGGTGGTGGATGAGCTGCATACCTTTGACGGTGCCCAAGGGACAGACCTGGCTTTACTGCTTCGCCGCTTACGTGCACGTTTGCAGTCACCAGAGGGGCATCTGGTGTGTGCTGGAACATCCGCCACGCTTGGGGGGAGCGCAGACACGCAACCCTTACGGGACTATGCCGAACAGATTTTCGGGAGCGCATTTCCACCTGATTCGGTGGTGACGGAGAACCGAAAATCGGTGGCTGAGTTTGTTGGGGATGCCACCATTGAGCATGTGTTGCAGTGGCAAGAAGGAACCGAGGAGCTCCTGCTGCCTGCTGCCTACAAGACGCAACAGGCGGCGGTACGTGCCTGGTTTTCTGTGTTTTTTCCAGACAAGACGCTGCCCGAAGACGTAGAGGATGGCACTTGGCGAATGGCCTTGGGCGAGATGCTCAAGAAGCATCTGTTGTTTGTGAATCTGTTGAAGCTGGCGAAGGATGGTGCCGTGAAGCTGGCGGACTTACAGGCGCAGTTGCAAGGCCCGCTGCCGGAGGCAGCTCGCCGCCATATCGGACTGGTGCTGGATGCGCTGTTGGTTCTGGTGGCTTGGGCAAGAAGCCCTGAAACTCCCAGCCTGCCTTTGGTGACTTTGCGCATTCAGCTCTGGATGCGCGAGTTACGCCGAATGGTGGCAAAAGTGGCAGCCGAACCGCAAGATGTTGCGCTGAAAGCATCGGCAGATTTGAAATCGAAGCCAGTAGGGCTCTATCTGCCGCTCGTGCAGTGCACGCAGTGCCATACAACAGCTTGGGTTTCTCGCTTGCCGAAAGGTCGCAGCAAGCTCACGGACAAGCTCGATGAGATTTACAACGCGTGGTTTGGCGGCAGCGCCGATGTGGTGCGCCTTTATCCAGGCAAGCTCCAATCTTCGCAATCGCCTGTGGAGGGTGTGCCGCAACTGCTGTGCTGTGGCTGTGGCCACATGCAGGGCAATGGCGAAATCTGCAATGCCTGCGGCAATGAAGCGCTGGTGCGTGTGTTCCGAACCACGGGTGTGCGCAACAGCCAGCGCGGAAACATGGCCTACAACTGGCATGACAGCACGTGTCCTGCGTGTGGTGCGCGAGATCGGTTGATCTTGCTGGGGGCGCGAAACTCCACACTGGGTTCGCAAGTGATTGAGCACTCTTGGGCAAGTCCCTTCAATGACGACAAGAAGCTGATCGCATTTTCGGACTCGGTGCAGGATGCTGCGCATCGGGCTGGTTTTTTTACGGCCCGAACTTACAGCAACACGCTACGCACGGCCATAGCAAAAGCGATAGATGCGACGGCCAAACCGTCGATTGCTTGGCCGGAATTTCTGGCGCATTTCGGTGAGATTTGGCTTAAGCCGGGCTCCCCCTTGGCGATGTTGAGCAAGGAGGATTTCGTCGCAGAATTCATCGGCCCGAACATGCTGTGGCAGCGTGATTGGACAGATGAGTTGCTAAAAAAAGGCAAGCTGCCCGCCAATAGCAGATTGCCGGGGCGCGTGCAGAAGCGGCTGATGTGGCAGGCATTCTCGGACTTCACCTATCAGAGCCAACGTGGGCGCACGCTGGAGCGCGTGGGTAAGGCTGTGTTAGCGCCGGATAGTGCGCTAATGCAGAATGTGGTCGACGCAGTGCTGCCGGTGTTGCGCGAGCAGTTTGGAGCGCACGGACTGGAGCGCGGACCGGTGCTGCAATGGCTGTGGGGGTTCTTGAGCTACATGCGGCAGCGAGGGGCGGTGTCGCATCCGGAGCTGGCGCGCTTTGCGGAAGACGGGAATATTTTTGGCTTTGCTATGTCGCGCAATGAGTGGCTGCCCGCCATGGGGGAGCGCACGCCACGACCCACTTACCTGACGCTTGGGACGCATCAGCATTTCGACAAGCTGATCAATGCGCGCCAGCAGACTTGGTATGAACGCTGGATGGCTGCCTGCCTTGGGCAGCAAATGCTGATTAGCGTGGGCATGGCGGAACCGATTTATCGTGAGGCAATTCGTTGCCTGGTGGCGGCAAGCCTCTTGCGTGAATTTAATGGCGAACAACAGGGGAAATCTGTTGCGCTGGCTGCAGAGAGTTTGCAATTAACCACCGCCTTGGTACGCCTGGTGAGTGATGACGGCAAGCGATACATTCATGTGCCGGCTGATGTGGCTGAGGCGTTGCTCGGGATGCCGTGTCTGGACGCGCCAGGTTTTACCTATACGCGCCAGACGAGCGCGGGCGGTTGGTTGGCCGAACGTTTCAGTACGGGGGATTTGCGCCGTGTGATAGCGGCGGAACACACGGGTTTGCTTGAGCGCGCCGAGCGTGAAGCGCTGGAAGTTCGGTTTAAGGCGAAGAACCCACAGACGTGGGATGAAAACCTGCTTTCCGCCACGCCGACACTGGAGATGGGCGTGGATATCGGCGATCTGTCGGCAGTGATGCTGTGTTCGGTGCCGCCGAATCAGGCGAGCTTTTTGCAGCGGATCGGCCGTGCCGGGCGACGCGATGGTAATGCGCTCGCCACGACGCTCGCCGATGGTAGCAGTCCACACGATCTGTATTTCTTCGAGGAAACCGAGGAAATGCTTGCTGGAGAGGTGACGCCACCTGGGATTTTCTTGCAAGCCGCCGATGTGCTGCGGCGGCAGTTGATGGCTTTTTGTCTGGATGACTGGGTGGCGAGTGGGATTGATGATGATGCCCTGCCAGAGAAAACTTCCGATGCGCTTGACGCAGTCGACAAGAATGCCTCGGGTCGTTTCCCCTACACCTTCCTTGAGCATGTGCTGACCAATGAGCCTCGATTGCTGGCTGCGTTTATCCAACTATTGGGGAAGCAGGCGACAACGCGAATTCAGGATCGTCTGAAGGACTTTTATACCGGTACCGAGGAACTGGATGGTTTGCGGTTATCGATACTCAAGCTGCTGGAGGGCCTTGCTTTTGAGCGAGAACAGCATCGCAAACGCGCCAACGCCTACAGGGAAAAAATCAAGGCACTCAAGGCGAAGCCACAGGACGAGGCGACCAAGGCTGAAATAGATCAGTTTGACCGCGAGCGGCAGGGTGCGTTGATGTTGGTAAAAGAGATCAATCAACGTGAACTGCTCAACACGCTCACGGATGCCGGTTTGATTCCGAATTATGCGTTTCCGGAAGCTGGCGTGGAATTGAAGTCGGTGTTGTGGCGTAAGAAAAGTAGTGACGATGTAGGCGAAGGTGCTTATGTAGCACTTCCGGCGATTAAATACGAGCGCCCTGCGTCTTCAGCGATCTCTGAGTTCGCGCCGGAAAATCGCTTCTATGCGAATCAGCGGCGGGTGGAAGTTGATCAGATCAATATGAGTCTGGCCACGCTGGAAGATTGGCGTTTGTGCCCGGCATGCCATCACATGGAGTTGTTGGGGCCGCAGGGTGAAGAGCACCATCACACTGACACTCACGCCAACTGCCCGCGTTGTGGTGATGCGATGTGGAGCAATATTTCACAGCGCCGCCCCTTGCTGCGCTTCAAACAGGCGATTGCAAATAGCGACGATACGCGGGTTCGGATTGACGACAGTGCGGAAGATCGCGAGCCTAAGTTTTATACCCGCCAGCTTCTCGTAGATATCGACCCGGCGGATGTGCGCCATGCATGGCGGATCAGGACAGATAGCCTACCCTTCGGTTTTGAATTTATTACGCGCGCGAATTTCCGGGATATTAATTTCGGGGAGCTGGGCAAGGCGGGCGAGAACTTTAAGGTGGCGGATAAGGAGAGCCAACGGCCGGGGTTCAAGCTGTGTCGCCATTGTGGCAAGGTTCAGCTGCCACCGCGCCGATCAGATCGCGAAGAGAAGAAGCAGGATCATGCGTTCGATTGTGAAAAGCGCGGCGCTGAAGATGCTTCAAGCATCATCGAATGCCTGTATCTGTATCGTGAATTTAGCTCGGAAGCGTTGCGTATTCTGGTTCCCTACACACAGTCTGGCATCGACGATGAGGTAGTTCAGTCGTTCATTGCGGCTTTGCAACTAGGGTTGAAGAAGCGCTTTGGTGGCAAGGTAGATCACTTGCGCATTACAACGCAGGACGAACCGGGGCGCGAGGGCGGGCCGCGCCGCCAATATGTGTTGCTGTATGACTCTGTGCCAGGTGGCACAGGCTATCTGGAACAACTGCTGAGCGAGGATGCCCAGACGCTAACCGATGTATTGAAGATGGCACGCGATGCTTTGCATGGGTGTTCATGCAACCAGAATCCTGAGAAGGATGGCTGCTACCGCTGTCTGTATCAATATCGGCTTGGGCGTTCGATGGCGATGGTGTCTCGTCGTCGTGCAGCTGAGGTGCTTGATGAGCTGCTCGGTAAGCTCGATCAGTTGGAGCAGGTGAAGAACATCTCGGAGATCTATATCAATCCGAATTTTGATTCGGCACTTGAGGCGCGTTTCATCGAGAGCCTGAAACGCCTCGGCGGAAAGGCAGGCATTCCGCACTCGAAGCTGGTTGGCGAAATCATCAAGGGGAAATCCGGTTATCTGCTTGAGATTGGTGGTCAGCGTTACTGGCTGGAACCGCAAGGCAAAGAGGTAATGTCGAATGAGATCGTCTGGTGGTCAAATCCTGACTTTGTAATCTGGCCTGCGCAGAGCAAGTCCTCTAGGAGGCCGATTGCTGTCTTCTGCGACGGTTGGGCCTACCATCGTTCGATTTTGCGTGAGGATGCACGCAAGCGTTCGGCTTTAGTGGCAAGCGGCAAATTCTGGGTCTGGTCGGTAACTCACGACGATGTGAAGCAGGCTTTGCTTGGGGAAGACAGCACCGATCTTGAGTCTCCGTTGTTGCGGCTTGCAAGGAACGACGGTTCGGCGAAGGTCCCAGATTTTTTGAAGCCCGATGCAGGGGCATTTCAAAGAAATGCGGTGGCGCAGTTGCTAAGTTGGCTGGCTATGCCGGTAGAGCCTGATTTTGACCCTGGGGAGTCGAAGCTGCGGCGCAATGCAGTGGCGCTGACATTCCGTATGTTGTCGCTGCCAAATGATCCTGAGCATGAAGTGTTGAAAACCGAGCTTGTAGCCTTACAAACGCATTGGCCTGCATGGATTGAGGTACCAGCCAATGCGGCCGCAGCGGGCAGCAAAGAGGGGGAAGCCCCTGTCGTTCGGATGTGGTGGCCTCAAGCATTTGCAAAATCCAGCGCAACAGCCGACCTAAGCCCGGGGCTGGTATTGCTTGAAGATGATGCAGAACTGCCGGAAAAAGAGCGTCAGTTGGTATGGCGTCAGTGGTTACAGCTCTTTAATCATCTTCAGGTTTTATCCGGAGTGTTTTTGGCTACGCGACGCGGTATTCAAGGTGATGACTATCTGCCCTTGCCTGTGCCAATTGGATTCGGCAGTCCTTCCGATTCTCCGTCTGGTGCTCATGAGCAAGCTTGGGCCGCTGTGCTCGATTCTGCGATGGCGATTACCCATGCCGGGCTGGCCGCATTACAAAGTGCAGGGATCATTCCACCCGATGAAATTGGCTTTGAGTTGCAGGATGAGTCGGGTGAGGTCTGCGCTGAAGCGGAGCTTGCATGGTCTTCATGCAGCGCGCTCCTGTTGCTTGATCATCAGGCAGAGTATTTGGCGCAATGGCAATCGGCGGGCTGGACAGTGATTCAATACAATGACAATTGGGCAGCAGAGGTGCAGGTGCTGCTGAATAAGACAAAGGACACACAATGAGTCTCAAACCCAAAGTCGCATTGGCGCAGGATTTCCTCGCTGTGCTGGCCAAACTACCTAATGCCGTACAGAGCAAGATTCTTAAGTGGGCCATCAAGTTCCAGAACGATCCAACTTCATCCGGGATTAATTACGAAAACATCTATGCGGCCCGTGACGCGAATCTTAAGTCCGTGCGTATCGACCAGGACTGGCGGGGGATCGTCTTTAAACCTAACCAGGGCGATGTGTATGTGCTTCTCTACGTCGATCACCACGACGACGCATATCGGTGGGCCGAGCATCGGAAAATAGCCATCAACCCGGTAACCGGGGCGATGCAGATCGTATTGACCGAACATGTGAGTGTGCAAATTCCCGTTGCTGCTGCCGCTGAAGTGACGCCAGGCCCATTCGAAGCACTGAGTGATCAGGAGTTGCTAAGCATTGGTGTGCCAGAGGATTTTCTGCTTGCAGTTCGCAAAATCCATGATGAGGCGAGCCTCGATGGCATGCAGGGCAGCTTGCCGGTAGAGGCTTATGAGGCCCTCTTTCTTTTGTTGGCGGGGGATAGCATCAGCCAGATATTGTCTGGGCGTGAGACGCGCATTGATGAAAAAATCGATGTTACCGACTTCGCAGGGGCACTTGAACGGGCCGAATCGCAATCTCGCTTTGTCATCATTGAGGATGATGAGGCGTTGTCTGCCATCATGAATGCGCCGCTTGCGCAGTGGCGTGTATTTCTTCACACCACCCAACGTAAGCTTGCGACCAAAGATTTCAGCGGTCCTGCTCGTGTATTGGGTGGTGCAGGCACCGGAAAAACCGTGCTCGCTATCCATAGGGCAAAGTGGCTTGCAGAAAATCGGACGCCTGCTGAAAAGCGTGTTTTGTTCACGACTTTCACCAAAAATCTAGCAATTGACGTACGCGACAACTTGTCGATGCTGTGCAATGCAGAAACCATGAAAAAAATTGAGGTGATAAACCTTGATGCTTGGGTGCACGCCTTTCTGCGAGGGCATAGTTATGAACATTCAATCATCTATAACCGCCACAAAGATGCAGCTGCAGAGGCCTGGCAGTTGGCCTTGGCGGTAAAAGATCCATCGCTGGATTTGCCTGCTAGCTTTTACGAAGAAGAGCTTGATCAGGTCGTTCTGGCACAAGGTATTTCAAACCGTGATGAGTATCGTCAAGCTCGCAGAGTGGGGCGTGGCGTAGTATTAAGCCGAAGCAAACGCGATGCGGTTTGGCCGGTTTTTGAGGAGTACCGAACGCAGTTGAGCTCTCGCAAGCTGAAAGAGGTCGATGATGCCTACAGAGATGCCGCTAGCCTACTCATTCAGGATGGCATTGAAAGCCAGTATTCAGCAATTGTTGTCGATGAAACTCAAGATTTGGGACCTCAAGCTATTCGCTTGTTACGGGCGATAGTTGCCTATGGCACAAACGATCTGTTCTTTGTCGGGGATGGCCATCAACGAATCTATAACCGTAAAAAGGCTGCATTGAGCCGCTGTGGTGTTGATATAAGAGGACGCTCGCGCAAACTGTACGTCAACTATCGAACTACAGACGAAATCCGCAAGGTAGCCTTGGCTTATCTTGAGGGGTGTGAGATTGACGACTTGGACGATGGCTCTGATGAAAGCAAACGCTATAAATCATTATCCC
>ENA-UOWG01000683-UOWG01000683.1-activated-sludge-metagenome-genome-assembly--contig:-NODE-683-length-41803-cov-4.992766_pt1 | contig 41803 bp, 67 predicted proteins | sample MGYA00238147_ERZ761563 | MGnify/ENA primary metagenome ERZ761563 (study PRJEB28884, sample SAMN05720216) | anaerobic digester metagenome | isolation source: active sludge of municipal...
TGGTCAGGGTGCAAAACTTATCATCGCACCCGCAAACCTCATTATGGATCGCCACGGCCAACTCATCATTGTTCATCGTCTCCCCTTTCATCTCCGCTCATTCAGGCCGGCCCGCTTTTGCCGGCGACGGGAGATTGCTCCCCCGTTTCGCGTGCTAGGCGCTCAACTCGCGCATCCGCGTCTCGTTGCGGATAACGACGCGCGTGTTGAACTCGTCCATGTCGCCCCCCAGGTCATCCGCGCCTGGGGTATCCTCGAACCGGAACGTGTAGTCCGTTCCGTTGACCGTGACGGAGAAGGTCTCCGTCGGGAGCGGGCTGGCGGTCAGTCCGATCTCCCGCATGGCAGCCGCAAGCTCCTCGAGGCCGTAGGCGTAATCAACAATCCCCGAAACCAACACTTTGTTACTCATCGTCTCCCCTTTCGTCTGTGCCTTCCCTGTCTCTGCTTTCAGTATAGCATACAATCTATATATTGTCAATAGCCTGGCGTTACATAATAAACTCATTCGCAAAACTCGTTGGCTTAACGACAGAAGCCTGGCTCAGGGGAGGACTGAACCAGGCTCTGCCGGGAGGAGAGGAGACACCCCACCGTGGGCTAGACGGTAGGGAAGGAGTGGGCTATCTAATCTTCTTCGACTAAGGCCTCTGGCGAAAACTTGTAATCAGGATCTCCGCTGGCGTATCGTTTGACTTTAGCCTTCCAGTCTGCCATATCGCTGGGGCGTCTGCCAGTAACCGTTGTCTTTTTCCATGCCTTGATTAATTCACGCCTTGCCCCGGCTTTGTCCAAACCGATAATTGCCTGAGAGTTGAATGACCCCGGAACCTTTTGGCCGGTCAGTACGGTGTATCCATCTTTCATCTTGGCCACAGCCGGCACGCCTATCTGCCCAGGCGTGCTCATCCCAAAAGTATCAATTGCTGATGGATATGCAAGCCTCGTCGCCTCGTTGATTTGTCGGTCTGCAACTTTGCCCAGATCGCCAGCCGATATACCGGCCGATGGAGCGCCACCCCCGCCACCACCCCCGCCCCTACCTCTTCCCATTATTCACCTCCTCTGCGTGCTCGGGAACGTGTACCCAACCGTTGTTTTTGCACAATAACTTGGTCTTGAAATGCCCACCGAATACCACAAACAGTATATCGCTAGTATCTGCGTGCTGGCAAGCCAGTGCGTGATCGTACTCTACCAGTTTCAGCGCGTTTTCCAGCGCCCGCGTCGCATAGGCCCTCCAGCCCTGGGGCACGCCCAATAGCGCGTGCCTGCCAAACTCCGGTTCAACATTCAGGTCCACCAGGACCCGCACGCCCTGCTCCTGCCAGGTCCGCGCCAGGTAGCGCTTTTTGTACAGCGAGTACAGCACCCAGGCCAGTGGCATCCCTTGCCCCGTACTGTAATTCGGCTCGACGGCCAGCTGCCAGCGCGCGTTACCGACCTGCGCGGGTTTGGCCCACAAGCCTGAGAACTTGTAATCCTCAGTGTAGAAATGCAGACCAGCGCGATGCGGTGCTTTGCGGCAACGGCTCACGGTCCCCCACTTGACCCACGACTCAGGCAGATCGCCCGCTATGGCCTGCATGTCCAGGCGCAGCGCGGGGATGCCGTACTCGTTGTTGGATCCCAGCCACGCCTGGCCGTAATTCGATTGGCGCTCTTGGAGAGGGTCGCCGTGTCGAACTCTTGTGGCACTCATTTCGTAGGCCAGGCAACTCGCTCCAGGGCTTTTTTCGCATCGTACAGCTCCGCTGCCCCTAGGCCGGCAATCAGGCCGCCAAACACGGCCCGATACCAGGTGAGAAACTCCGGGAACATGCTGGCCAACTGATTAGCCACGGCCAGCACGATGCCCACCAGGATAGACGCAGCCCACGCCCACCTGGTGCTCAATCCGCCTTTTTTCAGAAGCTCCACCAGGAGCTTGACCAGCACTACCGCGCTGATGCCGAACACTGCAAAGTCCATCGCCGCGCCTCCTACGTCTCTGCATCTTTGTCCGTCACACGTTCTCCAAACCAGAACACCGCCACCCAGCTCATGCCCACCAGGGCCGCAATAATCAGCAGGGTATAGCTGACATGAATCCAGGATGCCCCCGTGGGCCACCCCTCGTTATGAAACCCCTGGATCACAAAGCCTACCAGAAATGCCCAGGCCACCAGTGCCAGAGTCATCACCAGGCCATCGCGCCGGCGAAACAGCAGTCGTGTGAACATTATGGCGTTACTCAGACTTAACGCAGATGCCGCCAGAATCAGCCATACCTCTGGGTCTCTGAGCATACATCGCGTCCTTTTCGGCTCTGTTTTTTCTGGCCCAGGATTGGGCCCGCCTGGCGCGCCGTCGGCTGGGTTCGTCTAACAACCATCCCAGCACAACAGCAAGCGCGCCGAAAACGACCGTGATACCCAAGCTTATCATTTGCCCCCTCCGTTGCCGGCACGCCACGCGTCCAATTTGGCCTGGATCAACTCGCAGGTGTGCTGCAACTCGGAGCGCACGATCTCCTTGATGTCCACCTGCGCCTGGTACAGCGCGTCCATCGTTCGGGCGTCGCGCGCTTCCTGGGCATGTTTCAAAAACAGCAGCGCCGCGATCACCCCCGCCAGCACGCCTTGCTTGGCTAACTCCAACCAAATGTCCATGTATCTCCCTATATGAACCTGCTCAATATCCCCAGCAGTCCAATGACGATCCCGATCACGCCCATGATCTGTGCTCTTGCCACGCTCTCCTGGCTGGCCTTGCCCTGCAATTCGGCGCGGCTCAATTCCAGCGAGCGCACGGATTCACGCAATTGCTGGACGATTATCTCATACTCGGTTCGCGTGACAAACGTGGCGTTCTGATCTCTGAGTTGCGCCCGGAACTCATTCATCGCATCGAGGCGCTGCTCCAGTTGTTTGCGCGCCAGGTCGAGCGCTTTCTCCATTGCGGCCAGGCGCAGGTCAAGCTCGCGCTGGGTTGCAGGATCACTCATGCCATCTTCCCCAGTATCGCCATGATCTCAGCCAACGCCGCCTGTGTACTCACCAGTCCGTCGGCAATCGCGCCCAGCCGCTCGCGCACCTCGGCCAATGTCGGCTTTTGTGGCACGACCGGCGCGCCCGTGTTCAGGGCCATGTACGCGGCCAGATCGCGGGATTCGGATTCCCCCAGGTCGAAGGGGCCCCATTTGGGGTCAATGGCCCCGCTGCAATACATCTCGACACAGAGGATGTCCTGCTCGGCACGCACCTGCTGATCGAGCCAGGCCCACTGCCTGAAATACTCCGACCACGGGATGTTGTCTGCACGCCATCCCTTGCCCGCGTTGTCATAACCACACTCGGTAATGACTGTCTTGGGCACGGCCCATCCGCACTCACGGATACGGGCAAACAATCGCCGGTGCCGAAGCGCGTGCCAGTCCGGGTCGCTATCCAATCGCGGATGCCCATACTGATGCACTCCCAGCATCCCCCCGCAGCGCCAGACGGCCTCCAGTTGTCGGATGGCCCCCAGATCGTTCACATCCGGCGTGCCCGTGGCAAAGTTGCCGACGATGAAGTTTGGCCCCCAGAACTCCTCCATCAGGTCGGCCCACTCGGCGTAGAAGGCGCTGAGGCTGGCGCGGCTTTCCGGTGTATCGCATTTGGGTTCGTTCGGACCCTTGACGGCCCACACTTTCTTGCGCAACCGTGAGTACACCGGGCGCAGCAGGCCGTAGTAGGAATGCGCCCCCTCAGCCCCACGATTGATATAGTCCTGCTCAGCCCCATCACCGCCCGCCCAGCAACGCGCGATAGTGCGGCACTGGGGGAACAGATCCTCCTCGTCGCCATTGTAGAATAGTTGCCCGACGTAGCGCGCCCCACTGGTATGCACCACATCGGCGGCCCAGGGTGTTGGGTTCAAAAACTGCCACGTCAGTTTGCTGTTGGTGCTCATGCTCTCCTCCTGTATGTAGCTCGCCGGATCACACCAGATACCATAGCCCGGAACGCGCACGCCGTCAACCGACAGCGCCAGGTGCAGATGCGGCCCGGTCGAATTGCCCGTACTGCCTGTGCGCCCGATCAATTCCCCCGCCTGTGCTGTACGGCCTTGTGGCAATACCACGTCGCTCAGGTGGCCATAAAGCGTAAAGTACCCGTCAGCCATCAGTCGCACCTGCAGGCCGTAATACTGACTGCCCTGATCCAGGATACTCACCACCCCGTCATGGCAGGCCAGTACCGGCATACCGAGAGGGGCCGCGTAGTCTATCCCGCTGTGGCCCGCAAGCCCGAACGGAGCGTAGAATGCCGGGTTTTCGCCCCATCCCTGGCTCACCCGCTGACGCTGGCTGAATGGGTAGCAGAGTTTCACTTGGCTACCACCTGTACCTGCGGTATCACCTGGCCTGCACGCAGCACCACGCTCACATCCAACTCGCAATTGTGCTTTCGCAGCGCCGCCGCGATCTCCTGCGAACATGCCTCTACGCGTGCCTCGCGTTCCTGCTTGATGGTTGCCCGCGCAGCTTCTAAGTCCACGATTTTACCGTCTGTCATCCCTCTGCCTCCTTGGTGAACCCCGCATCTTTGAGCAACGCCGTAATAGACGCCACCCGTAGCCGTAATTGCTTTCTGCGTTCGAGCAGTTGCGCCAATGGATAGCTGTATGCCTCGTCCGGCAACTGTGTCCCCGTATCCACATCCCAACGCTGGATGGCTACCACGACCGTTATCCCCATTTCGTCTATGATTGCGCTCGCTGGGGCCGCCCGCTGCTTCCCCCGCCCGTACATTTCTGGCTCAAATACCTCTGGCATCGTTCCCCCCTAGCTTGTCTTGACGATCCCGATAGTTTCCAACGCCACCAGGATGCTGTTGATCGCTGACCGTGCTTCAGCGTCTTGTGTCCCGCCGCCAGACGGATCGGCGATGTGGTTCTGACGAACGACCGGCGTTGCATCGTACAACCCAAGTTTGGCCGTGGCGGAGTTCCCGATCTTGGTCCCCGTTCCCGTCCCCAGCGCGATGTTCAGCGCGTCGAGCAGGTTGAGCGTCCCGGCATTGATGGTCAGTTGCTGGCTCAGGGCTGTGGCATTGAACTCGCCGTAGAGCAGCGCCTTGACGCGCCCATCCGATTCACTGGCGCGGGTGGCGTTGTCAATGAACAGCTTGCTGCTGCCAGTCTCATAGTAGCCTGCGCCGTAACCCACAAACACGTTGCCCGTGCCGGTTTGTGCGCTGGTGTTTCTGCCCGCGTGAGCACCGACAAATGTGTTGTAGCCCCCCTGCTGGTACTGACCAGATTGGTAGCCGATTGCTACGGTGTAATTCATCCCATAGTACGCCGCGCCACTTGAGCAAGCCGCCGCTCCAATCAGCGTGTTGTATTCGCCACTGACCAGATACCGAGCACAGGTAAAGCCAATGGCTGTGTTGTAGGCCCCTTGCATCAGGCTCTCTAGGGAATAGCTGCCAATTCCGGTGCAATAGGAGCTAGTTGATGCGGTATATAAGGCGCTGAACCCAATGGCCGCATTGAGGTTCCCTGTGAGTAAGCTGTAGAGGGCAGTTGCCCCAACGGCAGCGTTGTACGACCCCGATGCCAGAGACCTCAGGCAATATGAACCAATGGCCATATTCCGGACACCAGTCGTAACCTTCGAAATGGCGACATAACCCAACCCAATGTTTTCGGTCCCGCTGGTCATACACAACCCGGACAAATAACCAATAGCTGTGTTTTGCCGTCCGCTACCCAAATTTCGCATTTGCGTGGGGGTGCTGCTTGCAGTGCCGGTATGGATGGCGACATCTGCGGTCGTCGTCGTTACCAGACAGATGGTAATTCTACCGACAAAGCCCTCCCACGTGGAGTCAGCGGTAAAAACCAGATCGTTGCCCGAGCTAGGAACGCCAATCGCCTGGAACCTGGTGTGGGAACCAGCGATCACTCCTAAAGTCGCTATGGTAGTGGCTCCAAGAGTTATTTTTAACGGGCTGGCAGCAGACGATGCGGTCTTGGTATAAATATCGCATATGAGTTGGTAGTAAGCCCCAGCGGTGAATGTCAGAGTCTTGGTTAAAGTCCCCGCTCCGGCAGCGTGTGCAGCATTGGGCGTCCAGGCGGAGTAGGTGATAGTGGCGTCTCCCGTGCCTGACACGCGGCTCAGGGTGCTGGCCGCCTCATCTGGGTCAGCGGCCCCCGAGACATGGATCACACCATACGTGCTGCTATAGTCCAGTACGGTATAGTTTGTGACGCCATCGGAATACACCGCTCCTGTAGAGGGCCAGATGGACGGCGTGGACACGGTAAATGTGTAGTAGCCAGTCGGAGACGTGATGGACCATCCTGTGCCGGCCGTCCAGCCGGTGCCTGACGAAAAATCCCCGTTGAGCACCAGGTCGGAACCCAGCGAGGCCATCGACGTACCCCCGCGCACGTCCAGGGCTGCTGTTGGCGTTGCGCCGATCCCCAACCGGCCATTGGTTGTATCTAGTGTCGCAATGGCCGTAGTCGCGTCCGCCTTGCGTATCTGGATGGCCGTGGTAGAGTCAGCGGCGGGGTGTATCGCCACCACTGCGCCCAGGACACCCGCCGCCTCGGTCACAGTCCCCCATGATCCCGTGCCCGCCGTGCCACTGTTTTTCAATAGTTGGTTGGCAGTTCCGCCAGACGGTAAGTGAATGTTTCCGTCCGTGGCCACATGCGAAATCACCACCGCGCCGCCGATTACCTGGCGCGTCTGGTCCACCGCGATGGGCGAGGTGGCGGTCATGTTGCCTTTGGTCTGCGCCGGCTCAAACGCCGCCGCATGACTGCCGTCCACCATGTCCGCGTTGAGGTTCGTTACCATAACCAGGCTGTTGGTGGCGAACGGGGGATCGGTCCAGGGGGCCGCAATATCGAATGTCCAGTGATGCCCCACGTTTTGCACTGCATTGAGTTGTGCGAATGAGGCCGCAGCTAGTCCCCCCACATAGTTGGCGTTGAGGTTCGTCACCATGATGGCGCTGGTCGTGGCAAACGGGGGCAGCACGCCGGGGTTCGATGGGGTGAAGGTCCAGTTACCACCTACGTTCTGCACGGCGTCAATCTGAGCATAGCTGGCGGCGTGCAGCCCGTCCAACAGGTCAGCGTTGAGGTTGGAGACTACGGTGGTACTCGTCACCACCAGAGGAGCAGTCCCTACGGCAATCTGCGAAATCAACTGGCCCGTAGAGGTGAGCTTTGTCAGTGTGAGGTAGCCGTCTGCGTCGCTCTTGAGGATGGCCGAAGCCGCGCCTGGGCTCGACGATGGCGTCAGCAGCCCCAGCGTGTTGAGGCCCGTCGCACCCACCACAGACAGCGCCGCGCCCGTGATGGTGTGGTATGCGCTTACAATGTCGTGCGCCGCCGGCGTGTACGGCGAGATCGGCGTCTCCAGCGTTTCCAGGTGGCCCACGCGCCGCCCCAGGTCGCGCACCTCTCTGAGGATGTACTCAGATAGATCAGCCATCATACGTCCTCCAGCCCCACGTCAATCTGCTCGTCGTCGCGGTTCACGTCGAATAGCAGGCTCTTGATCTTTTGTGTACCCGAATAGGTCAGGAACCGCGCCGTCACCAGATCGCCCAGCACATAATGCGCGCGGTATGCACAGCCGGGAATCTGCAAAACCTTGAAATCCAGCGTGCGCTTGAAGGCGTTTTCGTCGAGCACCTGGTCGCCCTTGGCATTCAGCCCCGCCGTCGCCGTCTCCTGGCGCGCATCCGTGAAAGCCTCGATGCGGTTCCAGGTGCTTGCGGCAATGCGGGTGGCGTCTGTGCGCCAAGCGGTGGTGCGCGCCGCGCCCTCACCCTGGCCGCCCACCAGTACCGCTGTGATTTCATCCTGGTAGGCATACCTCAGGTGCGGCTCAGCCATGTTGCCCCAGTCCAGGCTGAAAAATACCGTCGCGCTGCGATCCGTCCCGCGCTGCCCGGTGTACCAGCGGAACTGGTAGGTAGCTGCGCCCGTGCCCACCACGTCAAAGTCGCCGCCGCCGATGCGCGCAATCTCCTGGCAAACCTCCAGCACGTTGCGGTAGGCCCGCCCCAGCGTAACGCTGCTGCCCCCGGCAGCATCGGCCTGGATCGTCAGCCCCGTTTGCGCGCGCGCCCCGGCCGTCGGCCCGCATTGTTCATCCACAAAGGCCTTGATCACCGTCTCGGCCACGCCGGTCTTGGCTGCGCCCGCTGCGCCGCTGGCCGCGTTGATAATGCGTCGGTTGAGCAAATCTATGTAGCCACGCCCGCCGGCCTCGTACATCAGCGCTCCGTTGGCGGTGTACCAGTGCGCCCAGCGCACCAGGCCCTCGTATTCGAGCGTCCATACGACGCTGTGCTCCTGGTCGCGTCGCCAGAACTCGATCTGGCCGTCCAACTCAAACAGCGCGGCTTTGGCATCGTTGCCATTCATGCGCAAGGCCCAGCCGCCGGCCGAGTTGACGAACTTGCTCAGCGTGAACCCCTCGTAATCGTCAATGATCGCCACCAGTGCGCCAGCCGCGCTCTTGAGCCGCACTTGCCAGATAGCCCCTTTGCGCGTGCGCGCTTTGGGGTAGCCGATGGCGACCTCGGCCAGTACTTGCGTGACCTGGATGGTGTTGACACTGGATTCGATTGCAGCCTCGGCCAGCGCTTGGCTGACCTGGATGGCGACCTCGGTGGATTCGATTGCGGCTTCGGCCAGCGCTTGGCTGACCTGTAGCTCCTGAGCCATCAGATCACCGCCTGTACGCCCAGCTCCATCGCGTCCACATCATCCGTAGTCCATGCTGCGCTGGTCCATGGGCATTCCTCGATGATCTCGTTGTACTCCACAAACGAGGTGCTCAGGCCGATGTTGCTTCCCACATAGTCGTTGGGCGCTGCCGAGGTCAGCAGGCGCAGCAGAAAGGCGTCGCCCGCCTCGGTCTTTTTGGCCCTGGCATACCATTTCACGGCCAGCACGCTGCCCACCTCGGCGGTATCGCTCATGGCAAAGGTGTGCTGTTCATCATCCACACCCGTGCTGATGTAGTCGGCATCGTTGGCCGGGATTTCCTCGAGGCAGGTTTCCGGGGTACCTGTGCTGGCATCCCAGTCGCCGTGCGTGCCGTCGCCCGTGACCGTAATCGGATAGATTCCCGCCTCGTTCGGCCAGGAGGTGTTGTAGCTGCCCGTGGTGTCATTGACAATGATGTCATCCACGTAGCCGGCCGTGCCCAGCACGCGGATGCTCTTGGTGTTGGCGTTGGCCGTGGCCTGGGTGTCGCCGGAATAGTCCAGTTGCGTTACCCCATCCACCACGACCGTCGCCGCGCCGGTAGAGTTGTCGATCACGGCGTGGATCTCGACGCAATGCCAGGCATTGAGCGTCAGGGGCAGCGCGGTATCCAACTCCGTGGCTTTGTTGCCCCGCCATAGGCGCAGCGCATCCACGGCTGCCTCAACGGTCAATTGCGCATTGGCGTCGGCCACGCCCGCGCTGTCCATGAGCTGAAACAGGTTGCCATTGCCCGTGGCATAGAAGCAAAGTTGCGCGTAAATCTCGGCTACGGCCGTGGTCCAGGTGATAATCGTGGTTTGCAGGCCGTTGCTGGAGTACATCGAGTACGTGCCACTGCGCGCCTTCGTGCTACTGACCGCATGGCCAAAACTGGCAAACGAGGCTCCGCTGCCCGATTCTAGCCCACACATGAAAACACACGCCATAGCCCCCTCCTATGCGCTTAGATAGCGCGGGTAGTATTTCAGTGACAGGCTGGTGATCGCCCCCACTACGGTAGTCGTTATGACGTTCACGCCGCCGTCCACCTCCGGGTTGGCTGCCAGGTGGAACGTAGCCAGGTCGCTGTCGCTGGTAAGATAGGCTATCAGGTTGCCATTAATGTCCGAGGTGACGGTCTTGTACCCGTAGCGGCAATCAATAATGACCACCTCGCCATCGGCGATGCTCAGGCCCGACAGCGCGACCTTCTCGCTCGTGGTGTTGCTGGTCACATTGACAGCCACGGCCGGGCCCACAATGTAAATCAAGGGCAGGCTCTCATGCGTGCCGGCATAGGTGATGTTGGTTGTGGCATTGACATTGAGGCTGACCGTCACCAGGTCGCCAGTGAACAGCGGGTCGAAGGCCACCAGTTGCAGCGCGTGACGCCAGAGCTTGTGCGTATTGGCCGCTTCCAGAGGCATCCCCAAGCCGGCCTCGTAGTATACGGTCAAGTCCCTGTAGCTGGCGTCCGAGCGTGTCACGCGCAGCGTGGCCGAGCCGTCATAGTCCTGTAGCACCTTGAGCAGGTTGTCCCAGGCGGTCCAGGCTGCCGTCTCACTGGCGGCGACCTGCGCGATCCCGATGGTGATAACTCGCGCCTGGAGCTTGCCCCCCAGCCGCGAGGCCCCATCCTGGTACGGCCCCTGCTGGAGCTGGTGCGCCAAGGGCGCGCGCCCCAACCCGTCCAGCCCCGTCACCCGATAGGGGTCCACCAGGTCCACATAGTCCCCGCCCGCGTTGGTCAGTCTCATGCTCAGGATTGCCATAGCTCACCCCGTCGCCATCTGCAACATGCGCACCGTGTCGCGCAGGCTGCCCTCACTCTGCGTGTTGCGATAGTTGGCACTCAGATAGTAGTTGTAGTTGACGATGCTCTGCGTGGCCTGCCCGCTGGCCGCTTTGGGCATCCACGCCGCCTTCTCAATCCCCAGCGCCATGCCCTTCATGGTGTTTTCGCCGATCACCCGGAATACCATCGAAGGCGACTTGATCCCCAGCAGGTTCTTGGCCGCCTGAATCGCGTCCCCGATGGCCTTCTCTACGGCCTCAATCAGCCGCTTGGCCCCAGCCTCAACCCCGGAGACAAAGCCCACAATCAGTTGGTATCCGGCGGCAACCCACTCGCTGACTTTGCTCGTGATAACTGCCCAGGCCGCATTGACCCATTCAGTGACAACCGCAACCAATTGCGGGATGCTGGTGCCGAACTTGGCTAGAATCAGATTGATTACATTCCCAATGGCCGTAAAAATATCCGTTAGCACCTGCTGTACTGTCGAAAGAATGGTATTCCACGCCCCTTCCCAATCGCCGGTAATGAGTTGCATAATCGCTTTGATAATGCCCATCACGAGTGTCAGTGCGGCCGTTACCACGCCCTTGATCAATTCCCAAGCGACTTCTAGCACTGCCACAATCACCGGCCAGGCCGCATTCCATAGCAGGGACAACCTCTCCAGTACCTCGCGCACGACAAACAATACCGCAGTCATTACGGCCTGCACTGTTCTCTGGATCAGCGGCATGTTTTCCTGTATCCAGGCAGTGATGAACCCAAACTTTTCCACTGCAAAGGCAACAATGGCTGCCACAACAGGCTGGATGAACCCCCAAATGGCATTGAACACATTCTGGACCACTGTCCACACGCTCGTAGCAGCCGTTTTGACATTCTCCACCGCCGGGCCAATGCCCCCACTGGCAGCCACAAAAGCGGCTACCAACGCGCCAATGGCCAGGATCACCAGGCCCACCGGCGAGAGGATAGCCCCTAACGCCGTGACCACGCCGCCCAGCACCATCAGCACCGGACCCAGCGCCGCCGCCGCTATGCCGAACAGCACGATCATGCGCTGCGTCTCCGGTGACAAGGCCATGAATCCATCAATCAATTGCTTGATCACGGGCAGGAACCCTGTGCCCAGCGTCAGCAGGATGTTGCCCAGCGCGATTTTGATCTCATCAAACTGGTTCTTCATATTGGCCGACTGCGCCGCAAACGATTTTGTCTGCTGCTCAAAGGCCGCTTGGGTTGCCACCGCACTGCCGGCCAGGGTCAACAGATCCTGGCTAAATGGCTTCATCCCATCGCGGGTCAGGGATAATGCTCCCTTCAGGGCGCGCACGTTGCCAAACAGCATGGACATCTTCTCGATGGACCCGCCCGTTTTCTTGGCCACATCCGCCAGCGCCCCTCCCAGGCCCTTGCTGGCCAGCGCCGAGGCCGAAAGGTCCACACCCATAGCCGCCGCGGCCTTGCGCGCTTCTTTGGAGGGGTCTATGAAGGCCATCATCACCTGGTTGAGTGCGGTCGTGGATTCGGCAGCCGAGATACCGCCCTTGGTCATAGTGGCGATCGCCGCGCCGAGGTCGTTGAGGGGCACTTTGGCGACCGCTGCCGTGGGCATCACGTCGCCGATCTGCGAGGCCAGTTCATCGAAGGAGAGCACGCCAATGTCGACGGTCTTGAACAGGGTATCACTGACCGTGGTGGCGTCTTTGGCCGTGAGGCCGTAGGCATTCAGCGCCGCCACAATCGCTTGGCTGGCGACGTTGGTATCTGTCAGCCCCGCGCTGGCCGCCTTGCTGGAGGCTTGCAACACCGTCAGGGCATCGGCTCCGGCAAAGCCTGAGCTTTGGATGTTGTAGAACCCCGCTGCCAGGTTGGTGGCGCTGTCTGTGGTCTGAGTCAGGTCGGTGCTCAGGGCGATGAAGGTCTGCCCCAGAGCCGTGAGGGATTCATCGCTCTGCTTGCTGATGCTTTGGATGTTGCGCATTTGCCGGTCGAACTCGACCGCTGTATCCGTGGCCTGCTTGCTGAACAACACCAGCGGCGCGGTCACGGTCGCCGATAGGATGGCCCCGGCTTTGGTCATGCTCGCCCCAATGCTGCCCAGACTGGCCCTCAGGGTTTGCCCGGCAGCCCCCACGGTCTTGCTCATCTCGTCGCGTGCGGTCAGGATCAGCCGCAGTTCCTCAGTCGTCAGCCCCATGCCGCGCTTCCTCTTTCATCTGTTCCAGGATCGCGCCCAGGCAGTCCTCCGGGCAATCCAGCAGCTCCCGATAGCCCCAGCCCATGAAGCGCATTATTGCGGCTTCGCTGCGGGCGCTATCCTCACCGCTTTTTTTTCAGCTTCCTGGGCTTTTACGTGCGCGTCTAGCGCCTCTACAATCTCATCCGCCAGTTCAGGGTCTAGCGCTTCAATCGCGTCATCGCTCACGTCCACGCGCCGCCCCTGTTCATCGCACAGTGACCAGCCCACGATCCAGGTGCTCAGCCGCAACACGCTGTGCTTCCTAAAATCCAGCGGCAGGTTCTGCGCGTCCTGCAAATCCACGCGCCCCAGGGCCGAGCCGGTCAGCGCCTGGCGCTCGCCATAGGTCAGCCGCGTCTTGAACTCGACCCACTCCCCCTGTGACAGCGTAACCCGCACGCTGCCAGGTATTACAAATGCACTTCTCGCCACTACCACACCTCCGGTTTGCCTGTGCCCGATAGGGCGACCTGCCCCTCGACCAGGGATTCGACGCGCGCGCCCGTGAAACGCCACTCGCGCGCGCCCATGCGCAACGTCACCGTAAACTCGCTCACATGTTGCAACCAGTAGCTATTGGCCGCCTTGCACGCGCCCTTGACGTGCCACTGGTCGCCCTGGGCTAGCAGAGTGGCCTCGGCCAGCGTCGCTACCACGCGCCCGCTCGCCAGTAGCCGCCCTGCCAGCCCCTCAGCACGAATCATACTCAGTACTGACCCCAGTCGCCCGCAGCGCCGAACCCGCCGCTAATCTCCACCGGACCACCCACGGGCGTGGTGATCTTGAAGTCTGTGAAGGCATAACCGTACCAGTACTTGGTCGGCGCGGCGCTGCTGGGGTACAGGTACATCTTGACCCCGTTGGTGCTGCCCATCGCGTCGTACAGGGCATCACTGGCGCTGTCCCAGAAGCCGCTCAATGTGCCTTTGATGTCTTTGAGGCCCTGGACGTACTGCTTGTTCAGGTCCCCGAAACTGGTCACCTCGGCCCGGTCACTGGACATATCCAGCTCCCAACTGGCCAGGGTGATGGCAACGGCCTCCGCTGCTGTGGCGGCCCCCATGTATACGATCCCCGATTTCCCGTGATAGCGGCTCATGTGCCCTCCAATACTTTCAGAACTTGCGCAATGCGCGCGTCAAACGTGTGACCTGCCACCAACGCAGGCAGTTGCTCACCAATCCGTATCCGTTCATCCTCGTGCGCCAAATAGTGCCGTATCAGGCGCTCCATCTCGGCCGGCGTCCTGGCCACAATCGGCAGGTCACCGAACACATCATCTACCTCGGCCCGCCAGTCGGTGACAAAGCACCGCCCGCAAGCCGCCAGTTCGTAACAGCGTGGGTTCATGCTCTCGGCATTCGTGATGTGGGCTACACCACGGCCAAACCCCACGCTCGTGCGGTGCAGGTTGATCCCTACTCTGGCCTGGCGGTACAGCGCCGCCGTGAGCTTGTTGTCAATGATTTCGCCCCTGACATAGCGCCGCAGCGGGTTGCGCGAGCCGAGAATGTCCCAGCCGCCATACAGCCCCAGGTCTATCCCGTCCCAGTCCATCGCTCGCAACCAGGCCACGCGTTCCTCAAAGCCGGTGCCGACAAAAACCACGTCGTGCGCTGCAACCGGCTCCTCAGTGTCGCCATGCTCGTTGTGCCGGTGCGGATCCATGGCGTGCTGCCAGTAATAGGTGCGCGGGTTGATGGCCTGGAACCCCGGCACCGCTGCGCGTTCGTTGGTAAAGACCACATCCACCAGCCCCGCCAGGAAATGCTCCTGTTCATCGGCGTAAGGCGTTTCGGTCAGGATACACGCGGTCTTGACGTGCGCTTTACGCAGCAGGGAGAGCGCCTCAGGGTGGATGTACGTCCCACTGACAATCAGCACCCAGTCCACATTCAGCCGCAAGGCCCGCTCCAGGATGCCCTGGCAGGCCAGGTAGAGCGTGTCCGCTGCCGTCGGCTTGGGCTTGCCGGGGTTGCGTTTGGAGGCCAGCCGCAGCCATTGGCCGGCAAACTCGATGCGCCCACACAGGTTGTACTCAATGACCTCGGCGCCGGCCTGTTGCAAGGCGTCGTGCACGCCGCGCCAGACGTCTGCCACTGACCAGGAAGCCCCTGGGTGCACGAGTAACAGCCTCACTCCTTCACCCCCTCGACGCCCACTTGATACCACGCGGGACTGCCCAACCGCCCATCTCTGTACCGATCTATCTCGTGCAACTTGCGAAACCCCGCCGAGGCCATCATGCGCCCCAGCGTCTCGCGGTCATAGCTCCACCGATGCAAGCTGCCCTGCACCGTGCTGTACAGCCACAGCGCGCACACCTCGTCCAGGTCGGCTACGTTGTGCCACACGTCCGGCGGGTACTCGACGCAATCCACCGCACCCGCCAGATAGCGCCGCATGATCTCGCGGGTGTCCGGCACCACAATTGCCAACACGCCGCCCGGCTTCAGGCAGCGGTAGCACTCAGCCAGAAATGTGACCGCCTCTTCGCGTGTCAGATGCTCCAGATAGTGCCCAGCATACACCTCGCTCAGGTCGCCATCCTCAAAGGGCAACGGCGGCACTCTCATCACTAGGTCGGGATTGACCCGTGCATCGGCGTCTATGTTGAGATACCCCGCTAGCGGGTAGAGGCCGCACCCCACGTTGCACTTGGTCATACGTCGCTTCCAATCACGACGCACACAAAGCCCCAGTGATCTACTCCGGCCACTGTGACCACCCCGCCGCGCATTTCCCAGCGCAGGCCGTAGGCAGGCAGCGTGGCATCCAGCGTCTTGAGCGCCGCGTCCAGGTTATCCATAGCCGCAATGGTCGCGTCATAGTTCTGCGCTTGCCGATTCTGGGCAATGGGCTGCACCGCCACCATGATCTCAACCTGGCGCGTGCCTGAATAGTCCACCAGCCCCTCGGTAACCAATGCGCTTTTGCCGTCCGGTATCATCGGCCAGGCCACCGGAAACGTCGTTTTGATCGAGGCCGGCGACTGGCTCAGCAGCGTAATGCCCGTTGGTGCCATCGTTAGCAGTGAGTTGATAAACGCCCGATATGTTACCATGCTCATAGGGGCGACCTGCCTATCGTGTCCAACAGCACCTTTACGTCCGCCGGTATCCCTCTCGGAATGATCATCTGCCCCGTTGCCAGTTGCGCCGTCACGTCAAACACCTGCGAGTCTATGGCGCGGAAAGCGTAGGCCACCCATTTGCGCGCGGCTAGGTTGATCACTGCCGGGCAGGTCGTGGCATAGCCCCAGGTACCGGCTACGCTGATTGACCCTTCCGGGTCGTCGGTGTAGGTCCAGTTCAGCCCGCTTGACGCCTTGAGGATGATCCGGCTATAGCGCGGCCCGTTGTACGGCCAGAGCTTGTACTTGGCCGCCGCGATGGTACTGCTATCCCCGTTGGTCAGCGTCGTGATCGTCAGCAGCGGCTTGTCGAGCTTGAGCGTCGGCCCGTCGCTGTCCGTTGTCGGGTCAAAGTAGCGCGTCTCGCTCTTAGCCTCCATCTCATAGCCATAGTATTTGTCTATGGCATCCAACACGCCGTTGAGCATGGCGGTCAGGATAGTATCATCAGTTGATACCGCTATCCTCAGGTCGCTTTTGACTTCCGCTATCGTCGTGTAGGCCATGCCGCCCCCTACTGGGTGATAACCGTAATGCTCGGCGAGGTGCCCGTGATCAGGGCATAGATACCTGCCAGCGCCCGCACCGCCACCGGGAACATAACCGATACTGAGATGTTGGCCGTGGCCGACAACTTGGCCAACACGCTGCCCGCGTTGGTGGTTGCGTTGTCATACAGGATCACTGTAGCCGTGTCCGCCCCGGCTGTGAGCGTAACCCCACGGAACCACACCGGCGCAGCAAACACTACCGCGCTCGCGGCTATGGTCGTGTCAACTCCTACTTCCATTTCGCCCTCTTTCGTAGGCGCGATACAGCGCCTCATCTACCAGGATACGCCCCAGGTGTGGCGGGCTGAGCGTAGGGTCAAGCCACACCGTCACGCCCGCCTTGGCGCACTTTTCGCAAAACGCAATGTCCTCGCTCGGATAGGCGTGTGCCGCTTCATCGTACAGGTACACGAACCACGGCGGCCCGATCTGGCGTAGCGCCTCGGTTGCAATCAGGATCGCCCCCGTGCCTACCCAACGCACCTTGACCAGGGCCCGCTCCCATGCGCCGATGCGCTCGCACTTGTCGCCGCGCTCTACCCAGGCCAGCGGCTTGTAGGGTTCCTGCCGACTGAAACAGAGCGCCGCCACCACCTGTCGCCGCTTGTCGGCTTGCGCCCGCTGGTATAGCCGCTCTACCGTGTCGGCTGGGTGCATGTGGTCCACATCCAACATCACGATGTACTCGTACTCGCCGTCGAGCGCAGCCTGGCAGAGGTAGTTGCGATTGAGGTCCGTGCGCCCGGTGCGGGTCTTGATCGCCCACCCCGAACAGGCGCGAATCAGGCTCTCGCTGGTCTCCGGCGGTATGCCCCCATAGCCCAGTGGTATGCCCACCAATACGCTTCTATCCTCTGCCATGCGCGCTCCTTACGTTAGCTCCACTCTACCACGGGCCGCGCCTCAATCCAGACCTGCTCGGCCTGCTGGCACAGGTCCACCAGGCAGGCCATCTTATCGGCGTACTCAGCCGCCGAGATAGCGCCCTGGTTCATCGCCGTTCCCAGGTCAGCCATGAGCGCCCGCAGCGTCTCGCGGTTGGCCTGGTAGCGATCCCACTCGTTGACTTGGCTCGTGGTTGCGAGCTTGATCTCAGCCGTCCACTTGCCGTGCGTTGCGGTTGCCATGCGCTACTCCTACGTGCTGTTACTGGCTCCCAGGATCTGCGCCGTCCCGCCCAGGGCGTTCGCACCGCCCAGGGTGTAGCACATGCCCCGGTTGTTGCTGTCAATGTCGTCGGCCATGAATCCGCAGTTATCCAGAATGAAGAAATTCGTCACGCTGGCCATGCTAGCCGGGATGTTGAAGGCCGTGCCCAAGGCATACGTGCGGCACATATTCAAGAACAGGCAGTTTTCAAAGCTGTTCCAGCGGTCAATGCCTCCGCTATCCACCACCTCGACGAAATAACAGGTGGTCGCGCCGGCGTACAACATGAACTTGCAGTTGCGGAAGGTATTGCGCACCGCTGCGCTGTCAAACAGCAGCGCAGCCCAGCCAGTAGCGTCCACGATGGTATCACGCCCAATGACGCAATTCTCGAAGAGGTTCTCGTAGCCGCCGTCGAGCAGCAGGTTCGTGCCCCCGTCGATGGCTGCCGTCGCGTGCCCACCACCCGCGAACATGCACCCCAGGAAGTAATTGCGTCCGCCGGTGGTGCTCACGGCCACCGTACTGCCTGTGTCGTCGGCTTCCTGGCTAACATAGATGTTCTTCCAGACACAGCCCGAGCCGGAGATGATGATCAGCGGCGAGAGGTTCAGGTCGCCTGTCTGGAAGATGCGTGCGCGGCTGTTGCACATGGAGGGCGCGGCCACGCCCACAAAGTGCGTGTAGCTCTTGCCCCAGGTGAACTGCGCCGTCAGGGTAATGCTCGACGTGCCAGAGATGTAGAACAGGGTATCATGCTGGCCGTCGGTCAGTGCGGCGTAAGCCACGGGCAGGGTCTTGAACGCCCGATCCGGCGCTTGGCCGTCGTTGCTGTCAGAGCCGTTGGTGGGGTCCAGGAAGTAGTGCGTGCCCACAAAGGGCAGATCAACATAGCCGCCGTCCCGCAGGTCGGCGAGCATCGAAGAACCCTTGCGGAGAATGTATGGTCTTGCCATGATTGTTTTCCTCCGGGCCAGCCCGGGGAGTACCCCAGGCCAGCCCATCCAGACTAGATTGTGAAAGTTACAGCGAGATTCCAACCGAAATAGCCGCCGCCTCGGTGTCCCGATAGACCAGCCCGAACCGGCACAGGGCTACGATCTCGGTCACGTCCGCGCGCGCGATGCGCGTGGTTTCCAACGTCATGCGGCGTTTCCAGCCCAGTTTCCACTGATCAAAGCGCACGGCCAGGATGCTGCCATACAGGTTGTCGGACTCGGTATCCTGATCCACTTTGCCCGTCACCTCGGACTTGAACTTGTAGGCCGCCGTGGTGACGGTGCCCAGCTTCACGCCTGCCGCGCACATCTGATAGGATGTGTGCACGCGGTGCCCCCATACGCTGGTCAGCAGGCCGCGCTCCAGGGTTGCCGCGCTGAACACGTCGCGCGTTTGCACCTCGGCCAGTTGCAACGAGGCCCAGTGCACCCACGGGTCAATGATGAAATCCACCTTCTCCGGGTCTGCGGCATTCATGCCCCCGTCGCCCATGAGCTTGAGCGTCTCCAGGTAGTCGGCCACGGTCAGGCCGCCCGCCGTGCGCAGTTGCGCGGTGTTGATGCGGATCGCCAGGCCCCGGAAGCCGTTGACCATCAGGAAGGCGTCGGTGCTGGCCGGCGTGCCCGCGATGTCGTTGACGTTGGTGCTGGCGGTGGTCGCGGTATCGCCGTCAATGCAGACGTACTCCATCGTCTCGGCACCGGACTTTTCCAACTGCGCCCGCAAGGTCGGCAACCACGGGGTCATGCTGTCCTCGTCCATTTCGCCCGTCCACATCACCCGCGCGCCCAGCTTGGCCGGGGTGATTGAGATGTTGGTTGGCGTGCCCACGTTGCTGTTGCTGATTGTGGCATTGGGCCAGCCGGTGGCCTCAGTTGTGGGCAAGGTCGAGGCCTGCGCCACCTTGTACCAGGTCGGGTCGGTGCCCTCAATGGGGATTTGCATCGTCTCCGCGCCCTGTGGCACTTCGATGGTCGGGATCTTGCTCACAATGGCGCTGCCAGCCCTGATCTTTTCCCACAAGGCCGAGCTGTACATCACGCCCGCCCACTCGTCGCCATAGCTGGAGAGGGTGCTGCCCTCGATGTCGCCTGCGGTCTTGATCGGCAGGCACTTGATCCCAGCATGGGCCGCCTCGCTGCCTTTGGCCTCCTCAGAGAAGGCTTTGTTGGCCATGCTCTTGAGGTAATCCTCGTTGTTGGGGTCCCAGTTGCGGGCCTTGTGCGTGGTCAGAATCTGGTGCATCAGCGCCATGTCAGCCGCGCCGAGGTGGTCGTACTTTTCGTCATGAAACTCGCGCACATGCGGCGCCTGGGCGTAGGGCAAGCGTCGGGCTTTGGCCGCCTCAGCCTCCCATTTGGCTTTTTCGGCTTTGACCGCCTCATCTATGCGCGCCTGCTCCTGGGCTTTGCGCGCCGTCTCAGCCGCTGTCGCGTCCGCTTGCGCCTTCAGGGCCGCGGCAACGCTATCGGCCACGATCTTTTGAATCTCTTGAGTCTCCATAGTTGTTTGCTCCATAGTCTGCTTAGCTGACCGTTTCGCATTGCCCGCCGGAGGCGACGCTTGCGCGCCCTCTGCCCCGGCCTCCTGGCATATCTCATCAGGCAGGGTCAGCCCCGCCTGCTGATAAACTGTTTTCATCACCGGCATGGCCACGGCGTAGGCATTGGCTGGCTCACGGCCCTGGCCTGTGTCAATCAGGCTCAGCTCGGCCACTGGCCAGTCCAGGATACCCCCGTCACTGGCCTTGCGCACGAGGTGGGCGATAGACCCACTGGACGCGCGCGCCGTGCCCGCTACCGCCGCGTCCCAAATGCGTTTGGCATACTCACTGGTCTTGTCGAGCACCACGCGGAACCAGTGCCCGGCTATGTCCGTCCAGCGCCGCACGGTCTTGCCGATAAAGCGCGCCTCGCCATCGGGCCGGCCTTCCGGCGTGAATCCGTGATAGTACACCACTGGGGGGAGCTGCCACTTGTCCTCATGTGTGCGCGTGGCCTGACTGAAATACTCGCCCTGCGCGTCCCTGCCGGCGTGTGGGCCACCAAACGGCACACCCAGTACGTCGAGCTCCCAATCGCCCATCGCCTTGACGGTGATCAACAGCGCCTTCACATCCCATTCAGCGGGCAGCGCCGCCACAAACGCCTCGCCCTTGCGTCGGCACAGCGCAATCAGCCGACGCTTGAACTCTTCGAACGAATGGGGCCCCTTGTATCGCCCCCAACTGGACACGGCATCGCTCACATCACCCACGGTCACGACCGGGAATGTGCGACTATCCGAGAACACAAAGTCGCCGGCCTCCAGTTTATCCCGATCTACGCCGCCCCCCACGTTGGGGTCCATGTCGCGTTTCTCAGCGTCCATACTGCTATCCCTTCAGCAACGCATTGATCGTTGCCCGTACCTTTTCGATAATCCCCGGGCCTTTTGCCTCAGCCGCTTCCTGGATCGTGCGCCAGCCACGCGCCTTGTGGAACCGCGCCTGCATGTCGGCATCCTGGACATAACGCGCATAACTGGCGTTGTTTCCCACCTCAGCCTGCATCCCATCAGCAGCCACTTTGGTTGTCCAGCGCCGCCCCAGTGTTTCACTTGTGCGGCTGCCCCCAATGCTGCCATTCATGCGACGCCAGCGCGGGCCATACCCCCGCTCGTACCATCGCGGCCGGCTTGGGCTATTGGCCTCGGTCGCCGGAGCGTACTCGGCGATCCAATCCTTGATGTCCAGGGCCGCCGTGCCCATAATGCCCTTCAGGAACTTGACGCCTTCGATGCGCCCGAACTTGGCCAGAACTTTGTCGAGGCCCTCTATGCGGATCGTTACGTCAGGCATTTGGCGCTATCCATTCGTGCGTAATCCAACAGCGGCAGCGCGGATGCTTGGGTGGCGTTTCGTCTGTCATCTCATTGTCCATCGGCTCGCACAGGCCGCACACCAACTCGTCGCGGTTCGTATGCCACATGCGCCGGAACCGCATCCCCAACCGCTGCGCCTCGGCCACGGTCAGGGCCTCGCCAGCGGCGTAGGCTCTTGTCACCTCAGTCACGCTGATCATCTCGGCGCGCACCTTCCCGAACCACGGCTCTAGCCGCTTGTACAGGTCGCCGATCGTCGTGCCCTTCTCGCGGATGTACCTGGCCACAGCATCCTGCACCACCCGCCGCGTGGTCTCGGTAATGCCCTTGATCAGGTCGTAGCCGTACTGTTCAGCCCAACGCGCCGCTGTCTCGGCTGCCAGGTCCCACGAGACGCCCACGCCGGAGTCCATCAGCCGCTGGGCCGCGATCATCGCCATATCCTCCAGCTCTGGACGTATCGCAGCGACCATCTGCCCGGCCTGGGTATCCCAGAATCCAGGTGGCAGGTTGTTAATGTCCGGCGGGTCGCCCAGCAGGTCGCGTACCTCCTGGTATTGCCCGTCCAATTTCGCCTTGAGTAACCGCGCCAGGCGTTGCTCGGCGCTGTCTTTGGCGTCGGCATTGGGGTCCACCTTGCCCTTCCGATCAACCCGCGCAGCCTTGATCAGAAAGGGGCCGCTAAAGGCGGCCTTGACCTCCTCGGCATTGCCCGCCACCAACAACCGCCCGCGTATGACCTCAGCCACGTCGCCCGGCACATGCTCACACTTGAACGCCGCTGCATCCTCGCCCTTGCGTTTGAGCGCATAACGCCGCCAGGCGTGCAGCTCGGTATGGCGCTTTTGCTCGGTAGCCTCAACAGCAGGCTCTTCAGGTTCCTCAGCCATGGACCCGCCTTCGGGCGCAACCGGCACCACGGTCGCGGGCTCCTGGCCAGGCAGCCCCGTTGCCGGGCCCACCTGCGCGGGCAGCAGCAGGCCGCGATCATCGCCGAGGGGATCATCATCATAGTACTTGGCGCGCACTTCATCCACGGTGTGCACCCGCGCATACTCGCCCTGCTCAGCCAGTTCCAAGCTGCGGTCGGTGATCCGGATATCATCGAACTGCGCCACCAGGTCGGGGCCGTAGGCCGGCAGGATGCGGTTGGTGATGCTCTGCGCCAGCGCGTCCATCTGCTCATAGCAATAGTCGCGGAATATCCGTTCCCCGGCTTTGGCGTTGGCTTCGGTTGCATTCACGTCCAACATGGAGGCTAAGCCGGGCGCATACACCGCCAGGATTTCCTCCTTGTTGAACCGGCGCGCCCCCAGGAACTCCATGTCCTTCTGCGTCAGCGCCGTTTGCACCCAATTCACCTGGCCCTGGCCCACGCCATGCAGCATCATCAGTTGACGTTTTGTTCCGCCATATTCGTCTTTGACCTGCTGCTGCATTTCCTTCCACTGGTCGCCCTGGAAGCGGTCCTTGAATGCCAGGATACCGGCCGGCTTGGCATTGTCCTTGCCGAACCAATTGGTGTTCCATTTCTGCATGGCCAGGTCGCCGGTAGCAACCACAGCCAGCGCTTCGATGGGCGACATGCCCACAAACGGGTTGGCCGGGTGAAACGTCTTGCAGTGCAGCACGCGCCAGGCCGGGAGGTGCTCGATCTGCCCGTTACCTGGGTCGTACTCATATTCCTCGACAATCAACTGCCCGCCCAGGCGCGGCCAGCAGTTCGGCGTCGGAATGGTGTACAGTTCTTGCGGCGGCTCATTCGGCCCGCCCCGGTTGATGTCCCAGTAGCCGTTGCCCGTGAGAGCACGATAGGCCGCGATGCTGTACAGCAGCTCATAGCGCGAGTTGGTTGGGTTGGGCCGATCCAGCAACACCTCAAAGGGGTGGTTGTCAATCTGGCTCAGCTTCTCGCCCTTACGCTGCATCACGCGCAGGGGGGTCTTGGCAACCATGCTGGCCGTGTGTGAGACGGCAATCAGCACCCAGCTCAGCCGCTGGTATAGCTCGGCCTGGTTGCGCCAAAGCGACCCGTCCATGATCTCGAAGCGCTGCGCCTCAGCCGTTGCGCCCAGCCACGCCGGAGGCGACTCGACCTGTGCTTTTGCATAGCCCCAGCGGGCCAGGAGTTTTTCGAAAATCACGTTGCCTCACTCACACAAATGCAACCATGTCCAGGGCCGGTACAAGGCTAGTGCCCAACCAGGCCAGCGCCACCGCATCGCCACAGTCCGGGCTGCGCCCGATGCGTTTGATGATGTCCTCTTTGCGCTCAATCTGTATGCCATTGGTCTGCATCGCCCACCGTGGCGCTTTCAGGTCGCCCAGTAGTTCCGGGTCGTCCGGCAATGCCAACCCTGCGCCACGCGCAGGATCAAGCGCCTCGCGCAATCGCCAATAGGCTTCGGCGCGCACGTTCGCAAAATGCAGTTTCCCGCTACTATCCGTGGCCTTGCTGCCCTCAGCAAAGTTGATGCCAGCTACATTCAGGTTCAAGCCGCGCGCAGTATCGTAAGCTGACGCGCCTACACCGATAACGTCTATGGCCGCACTGCCTCCGCTGGCCAGGGCCGGGGCAATTAGCCCCGCCACTGCCTGGCCATTGGGCGTTGTGCGCCCCGGATGTTTCGCCATCGGCGCAAACCACCCCCCGTAACAGGTCGCCAGTACCGTTTGATCGTCGCCGCCACGCGCCACATCCACGCCGATAACTGGCGTCACTTTGTCTGGCCGTCCATCCGACCGCCATCGCATCATCGCCGCTCTGATCCAGGCCGTCGGGATCACCTGGTAGGCATCATCTGTCAAGCCGGCTTTCCAGTCGCCGTTGAGCAATTGGCTGCGATACGGCTCTGGCATGAGCGCCAGCGTACGCCGGTAATCGTCCCCCAGGTAAGCGTTATCCGCCAGTTTTGCCGGTATAAATGTGCGGCTCACGCCATCGGGATCGCCCGATGCCGTTTCAATTTCACGTCCGTCTGCCGCACGCTTGTACCAACGCAACTCGCCGGGTTGCGCCGGGCACGGATGGCCTTCGTTGAGCCAGACCCCCCAGCGCTCCATTACCCAGTCGTTGCCCTCTCCGCCAGGGTTCGTTGCGGCAACCACGCGCACACGCTGGCCACGCGCCGTGGTGCGTGCCCGGCTCAGCAGGTACTCGTACTGGAACTTGGTAAACTGCGTTAGTTCGTCGAAGCCGATCAGGTCATAGGCTGCGCTTTGGTAGCTATGCACATCCTCATTGCGCTGAGCATGGCCAAACTGCACGCGCCTATCACCCAAGGCCCACACGTGCTGCGCCCCGTTATAGCCGGGCTGGTGCTCCAGGATTTCCTGGGAGCGCACGATCAACGATGATTCCAGTTCCGGGAACGTGCGCCGCAACAGCAGCGCCCGCTTATGTTTCGTGAGCGCAAGGCCCAACAACAGGTCCGACTTGCCCCCGCCTGCTGCGCCGCCGTACAACACCTCGAACGCAGGCGACTCATACGCCAGTGTTTGCGGCCCCTGCTGCGGTTTCCACCTCACCACTGTCGTCTGTATCGCCTGAGAAGGCTTCGAGAAGTCGAATGGCCTTATCGGCACAGACCCCGTGTAAGACCGCAAGTTCGCTGGCGGGCTGTTTCTTGAGCCACGCGACATCGCTAAACACCCTCATCTGCGCTGTCAGAGTAACCAAATTGGCGCGCAGATATTCCAGAATCAGCGCGCCAATTTCCTTTTTTGTGCTTGGATTCGTGGGCTGCGAACGATCTATCAATCCAGACCAATATGAAACTGTGCCACGTGGAAGGTGATATTCCTCGGCCACCTGGGAAATGGACTGCCCTGCTAATAGCGCGGCCATTGCGGCCGCCTTTACTTCCTGTGTGTGGGCCATTTTCCCTACAAACAAAATGCTCAGGTATCTCCCCCTGAACATACCACACGAGGCGTGCATTCCCTGCGCGTTTAGCATTTCAGCAATCGCCAGCCATCACAATCGCAAATGAGGGGCACGAACAGAGGATCGGTCTGCAATACGATCAGGTCGCGACGAATGGTGGAGGGCGTGACCTCGAATCGCTCCGCCAGTTGCACCGTGGTGAACTGGTGCCCGTCGCGGAAGAGCTGGATCATTTCCATGAGGCGGAAGACGCGCCAGCAGGCTTCTCTCATAATAGCCTCCCTTGCATGGCAGCCTCGGAGATGCGCTTGCGGGCGATCTCTGCGTACTCGTGGCAAATCTCGATGCCGACAAAGCGCCGCCCAAGCTGAACCGCCGCGACGCCGGTCGTGCCAGAGCCACAGAAAGGGTCGAGGATTAGGTCACCTGGCTTGGTTGTTACTTCAATGCACCCGCGCAATAGCATCTCTGGCTTTTGAGTAGGGCGCGCATAGCGGCACTCGCCTGCGGCGCGATAAAAGCCAGCCCAAGTGGCTTGTACCACGAGCACGCGCCAGAATCTTTGTACAGTCCCCCCCATTTCCGGGTCTTCCAGGCTAGGCATAGGACAATAGTATTTGCAGTTACCGCAGCATCTATCGCCCATCGTCATCCCTCCCTTTGGCAGAATCCCGTCAAGTCGACAGTTCGACGATCCTGTCTCTTATCACAGACAGTTCATTCCTGGTAAACCTCCGCCAATCCGCCAGATGCACCTGCATCATGGTGTGCGCATAGTTTTGTTTGCTAACCCCATCCTCGTCATTTGCGTAGATAGCCTTATACTCATCCCACGACACCACGGCGCGCGACAATATATCATCGGCTATCGCGCGTAGTTCCATGCACCGCGCAAACCAGACATCATCATCTTGGCCGTCCATCATCCCTCCCCATTGATCATATATAGCGCCCACGCCACCTGCGTCAGAATCGCAATCAGCGCGATCTGTGCGAATACCACGATCTCAGCCATGTTGCCTCCTCTTGTTGACTATCTCCACTACATCGCCCACGTTTCGCGCAATGTACCACATGCCAGGGTAATTATCTACAAAGCGCTGCTCGGCCTCGGTTAGCGGTTCGTTGCCCGTCTTGCACTCTACCCAGAAAGTACCACCAAACGGATCCCAGCATAACACGTCAAGCACGCCACGCCCACACCAGTGCATGTCCATGCACCACACGCCGAGGCTGCGCAGCGCGTCCATGATCTCAGCCTGGTTGGCGTCAATCCGTCTGGCGTACTGGCTCACAGAAGCCTCCCTTGCATGGCGGTCCATCGCAAGCATCCAGTCGCCTGAACTCTTGCCCAGTCTATGACGCGTTCCAGATGCCACAAATTAACCGATATGCCGGCATCGTTGTACTGCCAAACAATCTCTTCCAACAGGGCACACCTATCCAGGGCCTCAGGATATGAGCCTGGCTCATAATGCTTACACGACATACAATTATGTAGTGTATTCACAATCTCAGCCTCATTCTGGTTGCTGTCTATGCGTACGGCGTGCTGGGTCACAGCACATACTCCGCTTGCTCACCGCGCGATTCATCGGCAGTGGCACCTGGCAGGTTCCAGCAATACCACTCGCCGCCAAACTGCACGTAGAACGAATCCCAACACCACACGCTGCTATATCCCTCGTGCGCCGCCATTTCGCAGGCGTTATAGACAGGCCGCGCCTCGCCATGCGCGGGTATGTAGCGCGGCCCAACCTCGCGCCCATTCTCAAAGCGTAGCATGAAATGCTCATTGAGCATTCGGGTAACAATTTTCTTTGTCATTCTTCCTCCTCGCTTTCGCCCAGCCACGCGGGTAAAGCGGGCCGGGGTAGGTCATGTAGGGTTGTAGGGTTTGGCCCACTTTTGCGAAAGTTCACAACTGTAGCTGGAAAATGGTTTGTAAGTATAGAAAAAACCAACCCTACACTACATACCCTACATTGGGATTTCTGATGGTTCATATTCTGGCTGTGCATCTTGAGGATCCTTTGATTCGGGCTTTTTCTTGAACTTGTATGGATACTGTATCCCAGTGCCCAGCCGATTATGCTTTACTCCCCGCTCAGATAGCCTGCGCCCTAAAGCTGTGCCAGTAATGGCCTCCTCCCCGTGACCTAACGCCCAGGCGTTATAGGCTCCCAATAGTTGCGTGGCCATTACGCCGCCCAGCGGAGCCTCCTCCATGTTTTCATCTAAGAACTGACCTACTAGGTCGCTATCCTTGCGGTATTCCTCGGTTTCCTTCAACACCTCAGCGGCTGTTTTTAGTCCATCTTTCTGCCAAGCTAAACACCCACGCACGGCCCAGGCCAAGATACCAGGCAACTCCTCTTTCAGTTTGCTTTCAAGTTCCTTATCGGGATTGGCTTCAAAGCTCACATTGAACGGCAACAATCGCACACGTCGCCAGATACCCCGATCAGTGCCACGTATCTCCGGTTTGTGATTCATTGCCAGCCAAATCTTGTAACCGGGCGTATAGGTGAAAAACTCATTGAACAAAAAGCGACAGGTCACGGGGTCACAGCCGGTCAGTCGCTTGACGCGGCTCTCATTCAGCGGCTTCCCCTCGCGCGTCTCACTGGCAGTCACCAGGCGCGCGCCTGCCAGTGCCGCCAGATCATTGCTGGCCGTATCGCCATAACTGGCCTCGAATGTACCCATCGGGGTATCCGCTGCATACGTTCCCAACATAGCCCTGAGCGTGTTGAACAGCGTACCCTTGCCATTGGCGCCGGCGCCCCAACACAGGAATAGCACCTGCTCGCGGCAATTGGCGCACAGGCTATAGCCCACGGAGCGCTGCACAAAGTCAATCATGCCCCGTGAGCCGGCGAAAATCTCACTCAGGAACTTGTCCCATTTCGGGCATCCGGCATCGGGATTGTAGGAGACTGGCGTCCCTTTGGTGATCATGCTGCAAGAACTGGCGGGGTACAGGTTGCCCGTGCGCAGGTCAAGCTCGCCGTTGCCCACGCTCAGCAGCCAGGGGTCCAGGTCGAACATGGAAGACAGCGCCGTAATCGGAGGCATCCACGAGGCCAGATCAAGCATCGAATTGAGCCGCCCGCGTTGCTCGGACTGGCGCGCCCAGCCCAGCGCCTTCTCTCGTATCTCTTTATCGTCAATCGTTGCAGCACTGGCCAGCCGGGCCCTGGCTACACTTATCCCGACGCGCTGCACCTGGCCGAGGCTATCGCACTCCCAGCGGTTGCCATTCCAACGCAACCATTGGCCGTGCTTGCCGCGCAGGTGATCGTAGCGAAACTTTGCGCCGTACATGCGAACAAAAGCCTCAGCGTTGCCGGCGTCGGTTTGGGGTAGGTGTGCCAGCCAGCGCATAAGGCCGGGCTCCTGGAGGCGGCGCGCCACATAGTCACCGATACCGGCTATCACCTCTTCCGTGTGGTGGCCGTTACCCCTATCTGGCGGCGGCTCTTCCTCGGCTACGGGGGGAATCGGGTCGGGGCCAGGCATCTCATAATCTTCAAAGAGGATTTTATCGTCCATTGGGCGCTCTTCTTGCGAGCCAATCTGCAAGGTCGTAACCGCTCTTACTCAGATTGCAATCGCGGCAGGCCGGTTGGAGATTGTCCTCAGTTGTCTGCCCGCCTTTGCATCGTGGCACAATATGATCAAGTACCTCTGCCGGGGCGCTGCAATAGCTACACTTTACGGCCACGGCCGGTGGCCTTACAATCTTGCCGGGGTCGCCCATCCTCCACTTCCTAAGAGTCATGCTAAAGGTGAGAAGCGCCGCCCTGATTCTTGCCCACGTTTTCAGCCAGCGTAGCCCCTCCACTGCTTCGGCGCAAGCACAGAACCCATCATAGTAGCCATTCCGATAGCCGCGCTCGTGTGCCGCCAGTGGGGGCATTGCCTGAAATGCCTTATCCATATCTGCCCATGTTCCAGGTTTAGGCTCAGCCATCCCAACACCGCCTTGTTAAATGACAACGCCCCTGGGGTTGGTGCGTGTGAGAATAGGCAAAGAGCGCAGGGCGCACTTTGTTAATCTCCCAACCCCAGGGGCGAATTGTCCAATAGTCAGAACGCATCTTTGATTGTCCTACTCGCACACGCAAAGCTATTATACCACACGGCGCGCCCCCTTGTCAATGGCCTACTTGCCCATTGCGGCGCGCCTTCGCTGTTCTTCCCTAATCGCCCTTGCGCGTTCCACCACCCAGCCCGTCCGGTCATCCCCCCAGGCGGCCACGAACTCGGCGCGGAGGTTCTCACGCCACAGCGCCGTATCGCTCAAGCCCGGCAGGTCGGCGTGTGCCAGGCGTTGGTCATGGCGCTCAGACAAGCCCTGCTGGGGCATGTAGGCGCGTTCGGCCAGGGCCCCCAGCATGGCCATGATCTTATCAGCCTCCAGCTCGCCGCGTTCGTTGCACAGGCCGAGGCGCTCGGCCATCTCCACCATGCGCCATTGCGCCAGCATCGTCATAGATCACCACCCTACCAAGGTCAACAGGTCATCACGTATATTTGCTGAGCAGCGGGAAATCCGCCACCAGCCGATTCCACAGTTGCGGATCCAGGCGTTTTAGATAGACGAACCTGCCAAACGAGGCCGCATCTGTGCCCAACAGGGTGCTGATGCGCTGCTCTTCACGGCCCAGTCCCAACGCCGTCATTTTGTCATAGGCCGCGTTGTAGGGTACGGCATAGGTAGCAATGTAGGCCCAGATGTCGTCGGTGGTCCACCACTGCAGCGGGCACAGGTGCATCACATTGTCGTACTGCGAGTGGTAGTAGCACTGACTGATGGCCGCATTCATACGCCGCCCCCTGCTCTCCTGCGCGCGCAGGCCCAGCGCCACCGTGGCCAGGTTGTTGTGCCGGACGAACTCACGGGCAGGATTGAAGATCAGCTCATTGCCAAAGTTCAAAACTTGCGGATCTGGCGACTCCGGCTCATGCCCCCAGTAACCGTTGGCCCTGCACAACTCAAGCAATCCACCGCCCCCCGCCGGAATGACCTGCACGTTGGGCGTATTGGCCACCAGGTCGCGCGTATCCTGCAACTCGGCTCCGCTATCGAAGAACCCCGCGATTGCGCTGGGCCAGACGGTGTGCACCAGGTGCAGCGTCACCGCGCTGTCCTTGCCCCCCGAAAATGCAACGCCAAGGGGCTGGGCAGCCCCGGCGATCAACACCAAGGCCTTGGCGACCTTGCGCCGAAATGCCGGTAGCTGCCCGTAAGCCAGGTCTACTTCGGACCAGGCCCGCCCTCCTGCTCGCGTGGCATCAAGGTTATCACCCCCTTTCATGGATTTTGGCCCTCCGCGCGTTCTCATCGTCGCGCCACGGGTGCTGGTGAGATGCCTCGCGCGCGCGATTGAGCGCCACCAAGCGCTCAGCCGATGCCAGGAGGCTCGCTTGCCCCGCTGCCGTCAGATTGTACGTCCCGCGCGCCTCGGGCGGCGTGCGGCTCGATACCGTCGTATAGTGGCAACCCAGGATCGCCGCGGCCTCGCGCAACGTCTTATGCTGCTTAACGCGCAGATCCAGCACCGCCTCGCGCATGTCGGCATAGCCCAGGGCCCGGGCCCGTCGGTCCAAGGGGGTCAGTTCGGGCAGACTGCTGGGGTCAAAGACCTTGTGATTTTGCTCCATGGGCAACCCCAACAGCTTGCGCCAGAGCACCAAAGTCCCCAGGTTGACACCCAATGCCCCGGCCACGGTACGCCAGGAGTTGCCCTGCTCACGCAGGCCCATGATAGTATCGGCCAACGGCTCTCCCATCTCGGCCTCAATCTCAGCCATGAGCGCCATCCGTCGCCCATGTCCGGGGTTGTTATCACCCTGCCAGTTATCGGCCATCCGGCACCTCGCATAACGCTTGATTCTCCCTGAGCCAGTAGGAGGGACGATAGCCACAGAACAGCGCACAACCGGCATCAAACCCCGCCCCTTCGGAAATCGGGATCGCGCGCGTGGGCTGACCATCACGGCGCTCGCTCCAATCGTCGGCCCACGGCTCGATCTGCCAGGCAGCCACGCGTCCAAAACCCTGCACGGTTTTCTTCCCGATCGCCCACACGCCTTGCAGCAAATGGGCGACGGCGTTTTGCGCGCCCACGGCGTACCACTCCACCCACAGCGCGTGCCTGTAAAAGACGGGCATATGGTAGCTGCGATAGCGCCCGGACTCGACCACCACGCGCCCGCGTTTGCCCTCAAAATCCAGCATGTCGGCATACTGGGTGTCGAAGCGTTTCTCCCAGTACGCCTTGCCCTCAGCAGTATCGCCCCATTGCGCGAAGGAGCAGGCGTAGTACCACTGTGGTCCGCGATTGCGCTCTGCCAGGGGCACAAGGCCATGCACGTGCGCCGCGCTCGCTCCGTGCCCGTAGCCGGGAGCCGTGGCCAGACGCGGCCCAAACTGCCGGCGCGCCGCCTGGTACAGCAGGATACCGTCCAGGGGCAGAAAAGCATCGGCAATCACGCCGGTGCGCAGTATGGCGCGGATGCGCAGCGGGATCATTGCCAGCCTCCCAATAGCTCGCGGATCGCCTGCCCCTGGTTGGCCAGGTGTTGGCGGTAGCGTTCCCCCAGGGGCACATCCGGCAGCCGCGACACCGCCGCCTGGTTGGGGTCTATGACCATCCAATCCTTGAAGTTGATGCTGACCTTACCGTGACCTGTGCCGGACTTGCCCCCGATGTAGGGCGACTGGCCGAACGCCGCCATCGTCACCCAGAAGGCATCGTATTCGACGTCGGTCACATCCTCCAGGGCGATCTCCCAGAAGAACATTGTGCCCGCCGCCAGGGTTTCGACGAAATAGCGCATTTGCTGGTGCTGTCCGACCTCATCATCAGGCTTTTCCTCTTTCGTGCCGCGCCGCTCGCGTTTGGCCGCCGCGCTGGCCTCCAGCAACCCGCGCACTTCGGGGGCAATCAGTTGCCTCAGCTTCTCGTTGTGCTCATCGTCCTTGCGCGTAAAGGCTTCCTGCTGTGAGAATTCGTAGAACGATTGCGGCTGAGCGGGCAGGCACCACGCGGGCAGCAGATGGGCCATCTCCTTACAGATGGGCAGCAGCTTGCCGATCTTGAGCTTGCCCTCCATGATCTGGTTGCCCATCGCGCCGCCGAACAAGCCCACCAGGGGAATCAGGGCCCGCACCCGTCGCGCGGCATCTATGTCCAGTCCCTTTGTGGATACGCTGGTCAGACTGCCACCCGAAAAGAGGAAGTGAAACGCGGGCAAGCTCAGTCCCAACACCTCTCCGGTCTGCTCATTGACGCCATAGCCCAGAGCACGGCACATCTGCCACATGCCACGGTCCCTGAGCATCCCACGCATCCCGTTGCCCGAAACGACCGGGATCAACTCGACCGCGCCATCCGGCTGGATGAACTTTTCGCGCCTGAGATAGCTGGTCACTCCCTGGCCCATCCCATCTGGGCCAATGTGCGAGATGCTGCTAAGGGCCGTCACCACCCCCTGATACCACTCACTCCTGTACATCGTTCTTCTCCCTCCACTCTGCCCATTTGACTTTCATCTCCTCTTTGCGCGCCTCGTTGAGCAAGCGCACCTTGACCACGATCAGTGCCGTTTCCTCCCGAAAGGCGCGCAGAATCTCGCGATCATTGCCCCCGGACAGGGTATAGTCCACCTGCTCCGGCGGGTCCCCCAGTTGCGAGAGCACCACGGGCAGTTTACCACAGACGCGGCTGAAGAACACCGGCAGGCTGGCCGTGGTCATCGCCTCCCCCCGCAGTCGCTCCTGGAACTGGTCCCAGATCACCCGTGCATATTTGCGCTTGTAGTCCGGGTCTATTGCCCGCCACAGCGCCCAGGCCAGCCCCACACAATCCTTGACCAGCAACTCCCTCTCCATCCGTCATTTCCTCCCTTTGTGCCAGATAGACTGCCAATTCGAACATCGCCTGGCCGCGCAGGGGCCGCAGGTGGGCATCCACAACCTCCCAACTGCTGGCACCCGCGTCCAGGATACGCCGTGTCGAATAGTTGCCCGTCTCAATCTCGCCCTTGCTAAAGCCGAGGTTGTAGGCCGTGCTCACCCAGTCCATCACCTGCCTGAGGTAGCCCGCATCGGGCCGTGCGCGCGATTCCTCCACCTGCCACCAGCCGGCTTGGGCGCGACAGATCAGGTGCTTTTGCCCCGACATGGCAATCACGGCCACGGCTGGCTTTTGCAGCAGCAGATTGTAGGTCTCCCGCTTCTGCGCCTTGCTGAGCGGGTACCACACGCCATCCAGCACGATGTGGCTGTAGTTGCGCATCCGCTGCAGCTTGTCCTTACCCGTGCGCTCCCGCAACGGCTCGCACTGGTCGCTCATGCAGAACAGGCACGCAGGGCACACCCAGCCGGATATGTCCCGCAGCTTGTCATAGTCCATGAAGGTATCGCGGAAATCCGCCGGTGCGCCCGTTGTCATGGCATCGCCGCACAAACAGCAAATGCCCACGTGCGGCTCCATGGCCTGCGCCGGTGCGCCCGCTGCCAGCCAGATACTGCCCGCAACGCTGGTCATCCTCTCACCTCCCACACCTGGCATTCAATCACGCCCGCGTCACTCTCCCCATACTCCGGTCCAAAGCCCAGGTGGTAGGCCGTTGCAACCCATGCATCCCAGCCGCGACCATCCGCCGTGCGGTCAATCACGGTAGCAATAACCACTGCGCCGGTATCCACGCGCCGCAGCAGGACCTTGGTGCCGAACGGTACATGCGCGGGCGCGGCAATGCCCAAGTGCTCACTGTCCACGCGGTCGCCAAAGCCCGCCGGCGTCTGGTCATGCCAGAATGCCGCGTGCTTGCCCCCTGGCTCATACCATGTGAGCCGCGCCGTGCCCATCGGTATCAGTACCAACGCGGCGAGTAGCAGCTCCGTCATGCATCGGCCTTTTTCAGTCGCTCGCACAAGTCCAGGATGCAGCGAGCCATAATCGCATCGTTCCCGCCCGGACTGCCCTTATCGTCTGCAATCCGCCGCAAGATAAACCAGTCCGCATCGCTGTCCTTGCGCGGGTAAGCATCCTCGCGTTCCTCCCACGTTGGGCAATCCTTGTAGTCGTTCTCGGAAACGATCCGGGCCCTACTATAGCAAACCCAAACGGGCAAGGTTTCGCGCTTGTCATCACAATACGAGCAATACATCGGGTGTACGTCATTAAACTTCTTCCACCACTTACACGTCCCACATCGCTTGTCCATTATCGGTATTGTCTCCCTTCCGCGTTGCGCGGCCTGGCATCGGCCGGCGGCGCGTTGTCGTATCTCTGCTTCATATCCGCAATGTAGGCGTCCAGGTGTGCTTGCCTGCAATCCAGGAAACGCCGGTAGGCCGCGTCCGCCTGCTCTTGCGTGCCCGTCAGCACGGCCCTTTGCCACGCCGCCCGCGCCAGCTCCACGGCCTCACGCAGGTCATCGAGTGTCATGGTTGCGCCTTCCCTATGGTAGAAAGTAGATCAACCTCGATAACGTGACAGAACGAGTCCCTAATCGCGCTCCACACCTCGCCCTCATCGAACTCAAATGGCGTTCCGCTTACAGCACATGGCGTTATGGCCATTGTCAGCAGCCCCTCCTTGAAAAGAAACCTATCTGGTGGCACAAGGTCGGGCCAGGGCATCCCCCATTCCGCAAAACACTTGCGCGCATCGTCGGGATGAATCAATACACGCTTTGGCTGAGGTGGCGGCCCCAACTTTCCGATAGCATCCTGGATGGCCGCTAGAGTTAGATTATTCATGGTTGCACCTCCTGCCAGTAGTAGCAATCAAATTCATGTAGTTGTATCTCTGCTGCAAACAGGTGGGGGCTGATAGCACTCCGCTTGCCACGGGCCGTGCCCCCACCTCTGTATTTCCCACGATTCACCGTTATTCGGCTTGCTGCGCCTGGTTGGTCAGACCGTCTCATCGCCCCACTTTCCCGCTGGGGGTTGTCTCCCCCCCCCTCAGATTCCGCATTCACTCCGCTTCGCTCATTATCCGATGGTTGCAACACACGAGTTTCAGTTGATTTTTCTCGTCTGCGTCCTGTGGCCATCGGTTGACGCCTGAAAAGTGGGGGCGATGCTCCCCCTTGATCGGTCTCTCACCGACTTGGCACATCCCAAATGCCCGTTGGCTAAAATCGCCCGGGGCGTGGGGCCTGGATGGATTTGCGCCCACTTACCGGCATAGCCGCCAGGCCCGAAGAGGGTAGGCTATGCGCCCTCCTTCAGCAATCCGCCCAGGTCGCTCGCAATCACCGCCCTGGGGTCCTCGATGATCTGCACCGGCGCGCCGATGTCCTTGAGCACCGGCGCGGCTTTCTCAAATCGCTTGGTGTCGAGCGCCAGATAGCCTGCTGCATTCTCGCGGCACCAGGCTTTCGCGGCCTCAGGGTCATAGTGGGCCACTTTGTACAGCTTGATGCTCACGCCGGGGGACGGGGTTTTGTTGCCCGTGCCCACGAAAGCGTCAATGGCCAACTGGCGCACGAGGGCACCTGCCTGCGTCACCAGTTCCTCCGCATTGCGCTGTCCGGCCTGGGCGACCTCGACAGTTGCATATTGTGGCGTCATCTTCATGGCCAGCATCGCCATGTCCAGGCGCGCCTGCGCTCCATCCAATGCCTTCCGTGCCTTTGCCAGTTCGATCAATGCCTCTTGTAGATTCATCTTATCCTCGCTCATTTATCCTCCTCGATCCCCAGTGCCTCGCCCGGCGTGCGCCCCGCCTTGACAGGCCGCACAGTGCGCACGGGCAGATACTCCCAGTTGTCGTGTGGATGGTGTTCCAGTGACCACCCCTCCGGTATCGCCGCAACTGCCCTCCCTAATGCGGCATCCCTTACCATCGCTGCATTCTCGGCACGCAGTTGCTCAACCTCGGCCAGCAGGCACTCCACATCCTCTACAGTAATCTTCTCCAGGGCCGCATAAACCCCGACGCCGTTACCTGCCTCAACTGCCTCATTCAGGTGATCCATTATGATTTTGATCTCAGCCAGCCTATCTGCCATACTATTCTGAATCCTCCGTTCTCAGGTGAGCTAATGTTTCATCTGTAATCTCGCATGATCTGCTCAACCGGTCCCGCAGTTGCTCAATCTCATCTACCATCCACTCCACATGGGCACACACAGCCTCCAGCAGCTCGCCGCTGATATAGCAGTGCGCATATTGTCTCCAGTCCTCGGCCTGCGCCTCGCCGCAAGTGGCGACCGCGATCCCTGCCATGTATCTGCGTATCGCGTCGCTCGTGGCCCGCGCCTCTGCCAGCCTGCCGTCACTCATTTCTCCTCCTTGCAATCTCTGCGTGGCCCTTCCTGGTAGGTCCTATCATAGATCGTATCATCCATCTGTTCATCAGCAACAAAATCGAACTCGTCTGCCAGCCTGCGCAACCGTGATGCTACCCACTTTGCCTTCATGTACGGCGTGAAGCCGACAACTTCTTCCGGCATGTACATGAGCGCGTAGCGCATATCCGACAGCAGTTGCTCCAGGCGGCGACTATCCCTGGCCCTCATTTTGCCGCGCCTATCCCTGGTCGGAAGCCCATGTCCCTCAATCATGATCACCTCAGTGGGTCTATAAACTGGTCAAGCTTTTCAAGCCGACACGTCCGCCACTGCCTATGGTAGGACACGATATTCAACTCACGGTGCACAAAACCCCGAACCATCTCATCCGACACATCTGGGTGTTCTACTTTGAATGCGCGGTAAAGCATATTCAGCTTGCGGGTACGTGCCGCCTTGTATCCTCGCGGCCAGGTCGCTATCTCATGATTACAAATAGGTAAGCCCAAAAGCCAGTCCAGATATTCAATAGCCATATCCCCGAACGTAGGGACCATTACAAGTCCTTCACTCATTTCTCCTCCTCAATTCCCAGCGCCTCGCCGGGCGTGTCCCCGCCATGCCGACCTCCCTCCAGGTCCTCCAATACCCACTCATCATAGTCCTGTCCCTCTTCATAATGCCACAAACCCCGGTTGCGCGACATATCCTTCACCGCCGTCGCCAGTCGCTCGCAGGCCAGCAGGCGTTGGTACTCCTCAACCGTCAGAGATACCCAGCCCTCCATTTTGGGCGGCCCGACGTGCACCATATCCCTGTCGCTCATTTTCCCCTCCATGCCTGCCACTGCCAGTAACGCAGGGCATCGCACGCGTTGCGCAAAAACTGCGTAATCGTCGCGTAGGCCGTAATCTCCATGTGTCTCTCCCGCCAGAACTCTATTACATAGGCTGTCAGCCGCACCTGCTCGCCCGCCGTGTGGGGCAGATATGCCCCGTCCTTATCCATGTTGTCTCCCCTCTCAATCCTGCCGCCCCGCCGCCCAGAGAGCGGTCACGGATGGCCAATCCCGCGCCGGTCATTTGTCGCGTCACGGGGCAGCAGGTGAACTCAGAACGGCTCAGCCTCGCCCGCCTCATATACGGGCAACACGATACCGCTGCGCCTGCACCAGCAGGGATAGCAGATCACGGTGTCATATCCACCCTCATGCTCTGCCAGGCCCTTGACGTTTCGCTTGCCACATTCATCACACCACCACTCAATGTCCAACCCGTCTGGCGCATCGCCCGCGAACCCACCGCGACACAGAGCCACAAACTCCTCGTGTAGCTTGCCCCGTCCCTGACACAATGCGCAGACAGTCGTGCTCTTGTCGGCGTGCGTCAGGAATCCGTCACCCGCGCAAAGCGGGCAGGCTACCAGGGCGTCACTATTGATTGCTGGCATTGGTGGCCTCCCTGTCATGTGAAGCGCGCAATTGCGTTGCAATCCGGCAGAGTATTGCGATTGCCAGTTGATCGTATGTGCCACCGGGCAGCGTCTTATGTAGGTGAAACTCCAGCATTGATCCCTGTTGCTCAAATTGCTGGTACTGTTCTCTCATGTCATCAGCGCGCTTCAGCATCATCACCTCGTCAATGACGATTGTAACACCAGGATTCTTTGCGTCACCAATTCCGTCCGCCTTATTGATGTTGACGATTCTCACTTGACCTCCTCCTTTTTCTTTGCCAACTGCTCCAGGATCGCCGCCTCCGGCTGTCTTTTGGCCTTTACCCAGGCCAGGATCGCGGCCTTGGCATCGGCCATGCCCCCCTGGTACTCATGGATATGCTCTACTCCCAGGGCAGCATATACGTCGGCCTCAGACATGAGCAACTCGGTTTTGGTCCAACCCCAGAAACGCTCTCTTGCCAGGGTGTCGTCAATCCAGTGCGCCAGGATCTGCGGGGGCGCAGTGGGTCGCGCGGGCTGCGGCTTGGGCAGGATGACTGGTTGGGTTGGGGGAATCATCGGCGCGCCGCTGCCCAGCCAAGCGCGTAAGGTATCGAACCATTTGGCCGTGGGCTTGTTGACTACCTGATCGGCAATCGCAAAACAGCGTGACTTGGTGATAACCAGATTGTGTTGCAGGTCCATATCGCCCACCACGTCGAACTCGTATTCCATGCCCGCCCTTTGGATCGGGGCCATGCCCACCTTCTCAATGCGCTTTTTCCCATTACCGTCCTCGGTCTGGATATAGTCCATCTTGGAGCGCATGGTGGCGATAATGTGACACTTGCTCTGCAGCATGGCCTCCACCAGGTCGCGCTGGATCGGCGTCACGCCGCGCCAGGCAGTGTAACTGTTGTGCCCCGGCTCACGCGCCGTGGCCTTCTCGTGTTCCTCCAGCAGGCCGCCCTCACCCTCCCAGGCGTGGCTGAGACTGTCAATCAGGATCACCGCATAGCCCGCGTCCTCAGCTGCGTGAATCCCATCAATGTAGTGCTGGGGGTGAAAGTTGCTCAGCTCCAGTACATCGAAGGCGAAATTGTAGGACGTAGCATCACCCGAATACTTCTCGGCGCTGCCATGTTCAGTGTCAATCACCGCGATAGCACCGCCCTCTGCCAGGGCCGTGGCCGCAATCAGGCCCGTAAAGGTCTTGCCACTACCACTAGGCCCGTCAATGGCCATGCGCAGCTTGATCTGCTTCTTGGTAGCCTTGCGGAAGACCGCCTTGTTACTTTCCATTGCCCCTCCCATACACCTCGCCCCACGCGGCTTCGATCGCCGCCGCTTCCCGCACCAGTGGCGTCACCTGGCCCCGGAGCTTTTCAATCTCGCGCTCCAGCCAGGCCACGTGCGTCTCCAGCGCCTTGATCCGGCGCTCGATGCTGCCCGGCTTGCGCGCCGCTTCCTCGGCCAGCGCTGCATCCACCTGCACCGCCGCCTCGTCGGGCGTCATGCCCGATGCGCACAGGTCGCGGTACAGCTTGACCGCCTCATTCGCGCTCATGTCTCACCTCCAGCTTGCCACAAACGCCGCCGCGATAACCCCCACGGCGACCAGGCCAACCCCATCCGCCCCGTACCCCTGGCGATAGCCGAGGATCATGCCGAGCATCCCCAGCAACACCCCCAGGAGTACCAGGATCGCGCACACCGCCGCCCTACGGCTGCGGCTGCTCCGGCTCTCGTATCCGCCCCACTTGCTCATATTCTGTCTCCCCATCCTGAGCGTGGTCCAACAGCCAGCTTATGAACTGCCCTAGCTGGCTCTTTGGACCGCGACCGATACGCCACCCTCGCCGCTTGGCCTCAGACACCAGATGGTTATACCTGGCATCTGACAGCATGATAGCTCGCGACACGCTACCCCCTTTCCTGCCAGCCGGCCGCGAGGCACGCCTGGCGCAAAGGTGAATCCGGGGCCATGATGTGCGGATGGTCGAGGTGGAACGTGTACAGCCCGTCGAGATGATCCTGGTCGTAGGTGTACAACCAGCCGAACCGCAGGCCGCGGCACGTGCTGTACACAACGCGCCAGCCGCGGATGGACAAAGAGCACTGGCTGTCGGGCTGGCTATCCGTGGCGGCGTTGACGGCCAGGCGTCCCAACACCGCAGCCAGGCACTCTTCTTCCGTGGCATCCGGCACATCGCCCGGCATGGTCAACGCCTGGCGCGCCGACCAGGATACTTCCATGAGGGCCGCCAGTCCCTCGCGGAACGAGACAAAAGATTGCACGAACATCGTTACCTCCCCATAAATGCTAAATGCCCGGCAGGTTGCAGTCCCCGCCGGGCTTGTGATCATCGCCAAAATGTATAATCCAAAATCCCCCCGGTCAGCCCCAAGGCGCGCTCGCAGGCATCCCAGGACGCCCAGGTCTCGCCGCTGGCCAGGTCACGGGCCGAGGTGGCGTGTCTGCTGCCACTGATGTGCTGCAGCAACAGCACTTGCTCCCCGGCCTGGGGAATGTAGCGGTACAGATTGCTACCACCCGGCATATCCTGGATGTAGCGAGCGAACTCGCCCTGCCCCCCGCAGGGTGCCGTCATACTGCACCCTGAGGGCCTGCTCCTGCATATCCTCCGACCAGTACGCCTCCCACTCCAACTCCTGAGTGGGCACATCGGGGAGGCGGATAACGCGATAGCGACCCAGACTTGCCCCCGCCGCGTCCATCTCGGCGGGAGTCAGGTCCTTGCCCCGCTGGTCGGCGCGCAGGCCGGGCATGTCAATAGCCATGACCTCGACGGCCACCGCCGCCAGGTGGAGGGGCAAGGCCCCCACAACCACGCGCCCGGCGATCTGCGCCGGGTCGGTGACCTGGGCGAGCACCTCGCCCACGATCCCGTGTTGCCGGAGCCACTCGACGGCCCCGGTGTGGCGGCTAACAATGATGGTGTCCATCTCAGGCCTCCCTTACTAACACGTACCGCGCCTTGCGCGAGCGCGGCTTGGGCCATACCGTCGCCCATACCCCGCCGCCGGTCACGTCCACCACGACGGCGGTGACGGCGGCGAACACGTCGGGCGATGAACCGTACCGCGCAGCCGCGCAGAACTCGCGGGCTTGCGCCCCTTCTGCCACCACCGTACCGCGATCCGAAAAATCGCGGTACTTCCGCTCCTGTCCCATTTTCCCCTCCCCCATATCCTATGGCGGGTTGCCCCGCCTGCTTATCATCCAATCTCTACCTCAGGCCCAGACGAGCCTGAGGTAGAAGTCCGATCCTTCCTCGTGCCCTGCAGCGCGCGCCAGCGCCAGGACCTCAGCGCGCGCCGCGAAGAGATAGCACGCGTTGCACTCGCGCGCCATCCAATACAGCCACTCATCCGCCGCCGCGCGGCAGATTACGAATCGCCCGTCGGGCCAGCGGGCATAGAGCAACCGGCCCTCCTCTTCTAATCGCAACATTTCCCCCTCCGGTTTCGCCTTTTTGGGCATCGTCAGTCCGGGCAACACACCCGGCGACCGGGCCCGCGTATGACGCCCACGGGCGGGCGGCGTAATTACTCCTGGCTATCGTACTCGATCCAGTCCTCGATCACCTGCTCCAGAGTCAGTCCACTGGCATCCCCGTCCTCCAGCCAGTCCCTGATCTCGGTGGTC
>ENA-UOWG01000694-UOWG01000694.1-activated-sludge-metagenome-genome-assembly--contig:-NODE-694-length-41266-cov-5.803936_pt1 | contig 41266 bp, 49 predicted proteins | sample MGYA00238147_ERZ761563 | MGnify/ENA primary metagenome ERZ761563 (study PRJEB28884, sample SAMN05720216) | anaerobic digester metagenome | isolation source: active sludge of municipal...
AAACATGACGACTGGTACTGGACAAGCACGCCGTGTGCCTGGAACCCTACGGGGTCCGCGTGGGTCGTGTACTCACTCAACGGCAGCGTGAGCCGCAACGGCCGGAGCTACAGTAACTATGTGCGGCCCGTCCGTTCCAGCCAGTGACGTTTTGACAATTTAACCCAAGGGAGGAAGTATGGCTAAGGCAAAAGTAGCAAAGGTGAAGAAAGACGCAGCAATGAAAGCGGTGCGGTTTCTGGTAAATAAGGACAACACGGTCACTGACCAGAAAACAGGCCTGTTGATCATCCAGGATCCTACGCTTTTGGGCGATGCGTTCAAATCGACCATGACGTTTGACCAGGCTATCAAGGCGATAGCCGATCTGAACACAAAAGGGTATGCCGGCCATAAGGACTGGAGGTTACCTAGTGTTGAAGAACTCTGCGGCATGATCGACAGGACAAAGCAGAAGCCGTGTTACGATACAAACATATTCAAAGGCAAGTTCAACGACTGGTATTGGTCAGGCGAGCCTACTGCCTGGAACCCTACGGGGTCCGCGTGGGTCGTGACCTCAGACTACGGCCTCGTGAACGACAACAGCCGGAGCAACCTTAACTATGTGCGGCCCTGCCGTTCCAGCCAGTGTCAATTTGACCCTTTACTCGTGAGGTAATAAGATGAGCGCAGCGTACGAAAATCTGCAAGTGTATAAGAGCGCAAAAGATATTGTTGTGTATTTTGAAACGATCATCCGGGGATTCCAACGGTACCACAAATACACTATTGGTTCGGAGATGCGCACTATTTCGTACGCTGTACTTGTCGGAATTATCCAAGCGAATACCAGGGTCGACCGGGTAGTGAGACTCAAAGCTGTTCTGGAGCATATCATCGAGCTCAAGGTTCGAATCGAAATATGTGCCGAGTGCAAGATATTCCATAACCAGAACAGCTATCCCACGGCAATAAAGAAGATAGAAGAAATATCAAGGCAGTGCGAAGGATGGTTGCGTAGTTGCGAGAATCCCGGAGGGCTGAAGCCTTCCCGGGAGCCTGCGAGTATGAAGTCACTGGGCGCTCACGCCACCGAGAAGTCCGGTATAAGACCACAGGGAACGGTACCGCAAGGATCTATTCCCGTAGGCCATAGGAGGCGTTAAGTGTGTGAGCAAGTAGTGCGTGTCGTGACCTCAGACAACGGCAACGTGAACAACAACAACCGGAGCAACAATAACTATGTGCGGCCCTGCCGTTCCAGCCAACGGCTCATCAAGCATATTTACGTTCGAGAATATATACCGGAATTATCTCAGGTGCAGGAGCAATAAGCGTAATACGGTTAATGCGCTTAGATTCGAGCTCAATGCAACAGATAACCTGCTTTGTCTTGAACGAGAGTTAAAGCAGCACAGCTACCATCCTTCGCGCTCCATTCTGTTTGCTACCACAAAACCAAAGGTTCGAGAGATCTTCGCAGCTAACTTTCGTGACCGCGTTGTGCATCATGTCCTGGTCGATCAGCTCGAGAAGATCTTTGAGCCTATATTCATCCACGATTCATACGCCTGTCGTAAAGGCAAAGGAACTCACGCCGCAGTAAAACGACTGCATAAATTCACCAGGCAGGTAACGAAGAACGGCAATATCAGAGCGCACTTCTTACAGCTCGATATCAAAGATTTTTTCCCGTCGATCAATAAAGAGATCCTTTTTCAGCTGATCGCCTGCAAGGTGAATGATCCGGATATCTTATGGCTCACCCGGGTAGTTTTATTCTGGGATTGCACAAAGTCGTATATTGCCCGTGGTGCCGCATCGATGCTCAAGCACGTGCCGGCGCATAAGAGTTTGTTCGGAAAGAATAATGAGCGTGGCCTGCCGATCGGGAACCTTACCAGCCAATTCTTTGCGAACGTTTATCTAGTGGTATGCGCGTTTGAACGCAACTGGCCGCGGTTTATTTACTGGGTCTGCGCCAGCGGAATAAACGTGGCGTTGTTAACCGGGATGAAATAGAGGGGTCAATGGCAGGCTGGGTAAAACTTAAAGGCGGGGCAGAGGTATATGTCGCAGGCAACACGTCTTTCTGCAGGGGGTGTCAAGCGAGAATATCCTGGGCAGATACTTCCGAAGGCAGGAAGATGCCGGTATCGATCGACAAGGACGGCGCCTGGGTGAGTCATTTTGCCGTCTGTCCCGCCGCTAACAGTTTCAGAAAAGGGAGGGATCATGGCGAAATTAACCGAGGGCCAGGTGGAACAGATCAAGGTGATGCGCGAGGACGGGAAGAAACAAAGCGAAATAAAGGAATTTTTTAAGGATTCATACGGCATCAATCTAACAAACAACAATGTGTCGTACCCTAGCATTGCCAAGGTGCCGGGAAAGCGGCACTATACGAAACGTGAGCTGGAGGGCCAAGGGAAACCCAAGGACGTCACTCATATTATCATACCGGCTCAGCAGGGAAAGCCGGTGGATGAGTTTTCCTTACTCATCCGCAAAGCATTCGATATCCACAAAGGCGATTTTTTCAAGCGGGTCGAACAAGTGGTGGGGGCATGAACAGGAAATACGCGATCGTATGCCCGGGCCCGTCAGCCGAAGCAGGATTTTCCCGGTGGCCTTTATGCGCATCAGAGTATAATTCGCTGATAGCGGTTAACGGAGCGGTTCTCTACTCGTTCAAATACGAGTGGTGGGTTGTCCAGGATTTTGAAGTGTTTGAAGCGGTATATGATCGCAGCGGTAACTGGCCAGTCATGCAGTTATCCCACGACAAGCCGCTTCTTTTTATTCCTGACCGGTGGCTAGCCGATATCCGGAAATACAATCAGGCGAAGCAAACATTTTTCGATCTGTATCCCAAGATGTGTTTCCCGGCAAGCACGCAAGCGGCATTTAACGAATCGATGCCGTTTGGGAAGGATATCAACTGGCGCGAGTATACAGTATTTATGGCGATCGCCCTGGCAATAAAAGCTGGCGCACAACAGATAGATCTGTGGGGCGCGGATATGGAAGCGGGGTATACGCAGCCGGGGATGGAGAATTCAAAGACTACGCATAATGCCCGCAGGTGGAAAGATGAAGCAGAGAAGCTGGATAGGATCATTAATATATGTCAACAGCATGAGATTACCCTGAAGAGGATCATTGGTGTCTAAGATAACAGTGGTGATGCCTACATATAACCAGGGGAAGTTTATCAGGGAAGCGGTGAATAGCATCCTTATGCAGACATTCCAGGATTTTGAGTTAATTATTGTAGATGACGGTTCAACAGATAACACACCCGGGATGCATTTTGGCGGAGGGGATAAAGTTAGGTATATCAGGAAACCCAATGGCGGTACAGGATCTGCCTTAAATCTTGGATTTCAACATGCGACAGGAAAATATGAAACATGGTTCGCGTCAGATAATAAGTATTACCCGGAAGCGTTCAGGCGCATGCACGATTTCCTGGAAACGCATCCGGATATCGATTTTGTATACACCAACTGCGAGATCGGGCAGATGGATCAAACCGGTCTGGTAGAGGTTAAGCGGAAGAACCTTACTAGTGAGGTTAACCAGGACTGGGATCCACACAATCTTAGGCATCATTACTTCCTTGGGATTGTTTGGCTATGGCGGAGGGAGTTGAGGGAGAAGTGCGGAGATTTTCAACTAGAACCCTGTGAGGATTATGATATGGTGCTGCGTATGGTAGATGCAGGCGGCCGGTTTGCTTATTTGCCGGAATGCCTGGGATGGTTCCGCCGGCATTATGAGAATATTTCATGGAAGTTGGCTCAGAGTCAGGACCGGGATTATTATTCGCGGTTTGTCCGGGAGAAGGCGTTAAAGCGCCGGCAGGCAGCGGAGGCCGCTACATGATACCCAAGATCGCGCATTTTTATTGGGGTGGATCATCCTTACCTTACCTGAGGTATATGACCATTAAATCGTTTTGTAAATATAACCCGGAATGGGACGTCTACTATTATTACCCGGCGCAAGGATCATCTGATAAACCGTGGCCAACGCATGAACAAAAATATGCGGTTACTGGTGATGATTATACCCCACGGTTAAAGAATCTGCCGATTGCTCAGGTAGAGATCAATTGGGCTGAGTTTCGTCAACCTACATTCGTTCATTCTTGGGCAGAGGTACATAAGTCAGATTTTTTGAGGTGGATGATTCTGGGTAGTTTCGGCGGTTTATGGTCTGACATGGATATCATTTACTTCCGGCCAATATATCTAGATCTGACTTACAACACGTATGTCTGCTCCAATCTTAAATACCGGCATTCGATCGGATTCTTACTGTCCAGCCCGGATAATCAATTTTTTGCTCACTTGCGTAGATCAGTTGATAAGTTTTTTGCCCCGGATAATTATCAAAGCGTGGGATCTATTTTAATAAATGCAGAGAGCCATCTTTTGCCGTTAATGGATCCATACTTTATTAATCTCCCCATGGACGTGGTTTACGCCTACGACGCTTTGACTATCCCCGAGATCTACGTTTCTCCAGCACCCAAGCCGGTGCGATTTACCCGGGATACGATCGGGCTGCATTGGTATGCAGGGTATCCTATGGCTGCAAAGTATGTGAATATAGTGACTGAAAAGAATTTCAAAGATCTTGATAATGTATTGGGACTGGCGCTGCAAATGGCGGAGGGGCAATGATCTCAAAACCCATTCGGGAGTGTTTGACGATAATGCAGCTTTATAATGTTCAAAGCATCTTGGAGATTGGATGCGGCCATGGGGGAATCATAGCTCAATTCCACGCTCCGATTCTAATCGGGGTGGATAACTTCGAGCCGGCGGTTATCAAAGCCAAACAGGATTATCCCCGGCCGATATTCTTGAAATATGATGTTACTCAGCTGCGCGGCTTGTTTATCGAGAAGTCGTTTGATGCTGTCATTGGATTTGATATCCTGGAGCATTTGGAATATGAAAAGATGGTCCAGGTTGTGGGGGATTGCGAGGATTTCGCACGCACATTAGTGATCTTCTTTTCTCCGATCGGCCAGGAAGCACTGGATAATCAACCGGCGGATGAGGATGGTAACCCAGGAATGAAGCACGTCACAAAGGTCGAGGAAAAATATTTCACAGGAAGAGGGTATGTTTCGCGCCTCTATTCAGACTATTATAAGAATAGCCCGGCACGGGCGATGTTGGCAATTAAAGAACTTTAAGGAGGTTAGATGGATAGCAAAAAATTATCGTATACCGCAGCGAACTCGTTACCGCTTAAGATCTGCAAAAATTCCTGGCTAGTTAATCAGCTTAACCAAAATTATATACCTCCGTTCCATGTGCAGCTGATTCCTACCAATAAGTGTAATTTATCTTGTGGCTTTTGTTCATGTAGTAAAAGAAACAGGGAACAGGAATTATCTATTGATCAAATAAGGGTTTTGATAAAAGACCTGCAGGATCTCGGGTGTGAGGCTGTCACAATTACCGGGGGGGGGGAGCCGTTAATGTATTCCGATATCGGCATGATCATAAAAATGTTTGATCAGGCTGGGATATCCGTGGGATTAGTAACGAACGGATTATTATTAGATAAGTTGTCAACTGAGGTTTTTGAGCATATAACGTGGTGCCGAATCTCGTGTTCTGATGAACGCAAATTCACGGAAGGCACCAAGGAGATCATATCGAAAGCTATTGCCCACGGGCCTATTGTTGACTGGGCTTTTAGCTATGTGGTCTTAGCTCCTGAGTCTTTCGATCCGGATAACCTGGCTGCTTACACCAATTTCGCGAATACCAACGAGTTTACGCATATCAGAGTGGTTTCCGATTTGATTAAAATTGAAGAGGCTACAGCCATGGTTTGGGTAAAGGAAGCACTTAAAAAGCGAGCAGTGGACGATCGACTGGTGATCTACCAGGGGCGTAAGGAGTATGTCCACGGTCAGGAACGGTGCTTGATCAGTTTGCTCAAGCCCGTCATCGCAGCGGACGGATATCTCTACCCATGTTGTGGCGCGCAATATGCCCAGGGAGACGAAGATTTAGATATGCCAGAAGACATGAGAATTGGCCGCATGGATCAGATCAAAGAATTATACGGCAAGCAGAAATATTTTAACGGGAGTGTGTGCACCCGTTGTTACTATAAAAACTATAATGATTTGTTGGGCGCGCTTACTTGCCGTATATCCCATGGAAGGTTCGTATGAACTTTATAGTGGTGGCATATTGTACCAAGGGAGGATATGAGGAGCATGCGCAGCGGTTGCGTTTATCCTTAGACAAGCTAAATATACGATACGAGATTAAGGTTATCGATAGTCTTGGATCATGGCAAAAGAACTGTATCTATAAGCCGGAGTTCATTAAGGAGATGTTAATTAAATATAATCAACCGGTTATATATGTTGATGCGGATGCTATTTTCCATAAGTATCCTGGTATTGATCTGGACTGTGACTTTGCCGTGCATTACTTTCGTGCAACACAACTAGCAAGCGGCACAATGTTCTTTAAGAATTCGGCGCCAGCTATTAAATTATTAAACGCATGGATAGAGGAAAATAGACTACATCCGGATACACTCGATCAGGAGAATCTGCAGAGAGTAATCGCAAAACCGTGCTGGCGGTGTGGCATTAAGATAGACTTATTGCCGGCATCGTATTGCAAGATATTTGATTTATCGCCTGAAGTAACTGATCCCGTGATCGAGCACTTTCAGGCGTCAAGAACGCTGCGCATGGAAGAGAATATGGCGTCGTTAGAGAAGCGCAAATACGCCGGCCTTTGGCGAACTGGACACCAAGCGTCAAGATGTGCAGATCCATTAGCGAATCATATTATTGCTACGGCTAATAAGAACCAAAACCTGCTTGAAGTTGGATGCGGCAATGGGAAGACGGCCCGCAAATTATTTGCCAATGGCTATTTGATTACCGGACTGGATATCACTTTAGATGGCATCAAAGGAGATCGATCGGGATTCATTGAGGCGCCTATCTGGAGGATGCCGTTCAAAGACAACCAATTCGACTATACATTCTCAACTGATGTCCTGGAACATATACCGCGGGAGTTTATTCCAGGGGCTCTTAAAGAAATCATCCGTGTGACCAAGCAAAAAACATACCACTGCATTGCTAATTTCTCGGATCTTAGAGGCGGGGTTGAGATGCATCTGGTCCAGGAAGGCATGGATTGGTGGCGGCACATGTTCAAAGTGGCCAACAACAAGAATATCGAGGCCACTATTGAAGACAGAAAAGATTTTTTATTAAGGATGAATGGAGAACTCTAAGCCTAAGCAGATATATTTTTCATTACGCCGTTTGCCACCATCCTTGAACGAATTACTGCGTATGCACTGGACGAGCCGTTCAAAATTACAAAAGATCTTTGATGATATTATAGGCAAAGAGTGGATAGCGCAAGGGAAGCCGGTATTTCTTAATCCCGTCAAGTTGATTTACGTCCTAAGTTTTACTACACCACAACATCGGGATCTTGATAATTATATTGGCGGCACAAAGCCTATTACAGACGCGCTTAAAAGAACATTCCTATTCAGAGATGATGCGGAATTTATTACTAGCATTGAAGTGCGATTCATCAAGGGCAAAGAAGGCACAGTTATATTCATCGAGGAGGTATAGATGGCTAAGATAATACCGCTAACCCAAGGCCGAGAAGCCATCATCGACGATCAAGACTACGATAAAGTTAGCCCTTTTAAGTGGCATGCTGCTATGCGTAAAGGGATATGGTATGCACGTACTTATATGCCAGGCAACCGTAAGACGGCTATTAAAATGCATCGATTTATATTGGGATTGTCTAGTGCCGATCACATCCAGGTAGATCATGTAGATGGTAATGGTTTAAATAATACTCGTGCTAATCTGCGCATTGCAACTAATTCACAAAATGGAATGAACAGAAGAAAATGTTCAGGATATACATCAATTTATAAAGGTGTGAGTTGGCTTAAGATCAAGAGGCGATGGTTAGCACAAATAATGCTGAATAAAAAAAACATACGACTGGGATCATTTATCGACGAGAAAGATGCAGCCCGAGCATACAATGAGGCAGCATTAAAATTCTTTGGGCAATATGCACGTCTTAATATTATTAAATAAAAAAATAGTTCACGGGTCCTTCCGGCCGGGTGGACGGGTCACGGGTCGGCTGCGCCGCCCTGAGTAAATGATGGTGAATGTGTTTTTGGGTGTGTCATGGTCATAAAGTAGTACGTAGGTATAAATACACGCGGTCAGCGTTTCTCGACGAGAAAAACAGGAGGTAACAGTGGCACGGATCAATATTAAACCAGACATTCAAGAGATTCAGCTTTCATCTATAAAGCCCTGCCCTTCAAATCCTCGGGATATTACGGGCGATGCCTTAGCCGGGCTTCGCGCCAGCCTTGAGAAGTTCGGATACATCGATCTACTCATTATCAATAAGCGCAACATGGAGATCGTAGGTGGGCACCAGCGGTTCAAGGTCCTGCAGGAAGCCGGCGCGCAGTCTGTGACGTGCATCATGGTCGATGTTGATGATATGATGCAGCAGACTATGAATGTCACGTTAAACAATCAAACTATTGCAGGGTTCTGGACTCAGGCTTTGATTCCGATTCTTGAGCGGTTGCGCCAGGATATGCCTGAGGATTATCTCAATCTTCGTCTGCAGGAGCTCCGGGAAGAATGTAACGATCTTGAGACAGAAACCCTGGGGAACAAATACCCGGATGATATCCCTGAGGCGCCGAAGGTGGCCGCTACTAAACCCGGAGATCTGTGGATCCTGGGCGATCATCGGCTTTTATGCGGCAGCAGCACCAAGGCTGAGGATGTAGCCAGGTTGATGGATGGGCAGAAGGCGCAGCTGCTGGCCACGGATCCACCCTACATGGTTGACTATACGGGCGCAGATCGGCCAAATGGCGGCAAAGACTGGTCTAATTTATACCATGAAGTGGATATCCCGGATGCCGAGAAGTTCTACCGCAATTTTTATACGATCGCCCTGAACCATGTAGACCAAGACGCAGCGCTTTATTTATGGCATGCGGACCGCCGGCTGATCCTGATCAGGAAGATCTGGGAAGAATTCGGCCTGCTCATTCATCAGCACATCATCTGGGTCAAGCCGTGTACAATACTGACTTTCTCAGTTTACCCCTGGCGGCATGAGCCTTGTGTGTTTGGCTGGCGAAAGGGCAGCAAGCCGTTCTCCAGGCCTTCACAGAAGCGCATAGGATCTGTGTGGTTCGTCAATTTGCTGCGAGATGGGGACCCTGAATCTCCGGAATACTACAGTGACCTTTGGGAGATAGATTGGGAAGGCAAGAAGCGCAACTCCGGACTTGAGCACCCTACCGTTAAACCCACCGAAATATTTGCTATACCCATGCGAGTGCATACAAAGCCAAGGGATATATGCTTCGAGCCATTCAGCGGATCAGGTAGCCAGATCATCGCGGCCGAGCGCCTTGGCCGGCGTTGCTTCGCCATGGAGCTCGAGCCGGTGTTCTGCGATGTCGCAGTCCGGAGGTGGGAGGAGTTCACGGGGAAGAAGGCGAGCTTGACTAATGTGTGAGTGGGGAACAGATAAAATTGTGAAGCTATATAAACCTATGCCGGTGAGTGGGCGCAATGAAATTGCCGTTGATTCCTGTTTAGCTGATTTAGTTCAGGCTTTGAATAACGCTGGGATAGAAACCACGGGATGCTGTTGTGGCCATGGTAAAGGCGATGGTGATATTCAACTTGCAGATGGCAGAATTTTAATTATTAAACGGGCGGCCGGGCCCGAGAGTTAACCCGAGCCACCTCATGTTAAGGGCATGAGATTTTTACAGCCGCGTGACGTGTAGGACTATTTTACGGTCGCGCTTATCATTTGTCAATGCCCTATCATGATTGAAAACCAACAAGATCAAAAAATTAAGGTTGTGGAGATGGCCAGGAAGCGCCGGCATATACATCTGCTTGAAAAGTTGCAGCGGGGTCAGTCTTCAACCCCGTCACTTTCTAAAACAGAGATCAAGGAGCTTGAGCAGCTGGAGCAGGATCCTGATTCCCCTGGTACGGTAGATAGTCAGGAGAAGGTTGCACGGGTGATGGGCGTGGACGTGCGGACTGTGGCCAGATGGGTTAAGAACGGCATGCCGGTTACGCCACAAGGTTTATATGATCTCCTTGAGATCCGTGCATGGAGGGAGCTCAAGAATCAGCGTAAAGGGACCGCGGGATCGAAAAAAGAGACACAGGAGGATCTCTGGGATGCGAAATATCGCGAATATAAAGCTAAGCTGGCCGAGATAGCATTTAAAAAGGCTATGGCTGAACTATTGCCCAGGGATACCGTTGAACGAGAGCTGGTGCAGATCAGTTTAACCGTCAAGCGCAAAATGCTCGCGCTGCCTAACCAGATATCCGCCGCGCTCGTGGGCCTCGAGGCCCGGCAGATTAATAGCAGGTTGCGCGCGCGGATCACGGAGATTATATCAGCATTTGCGACCGGCAAGGTGTTCACGGTTACAAAGGAAAGAAAACGGAAAAAGAATGCCTCAATTGATAACAAAACCCAAAATTTGGACTAGCGCGGTCCAGAACGCGTGGAAACTGCCAGAAGAGATCACCGTATCACAGTGGGCCGATAAACATAGATACCTGGATCCAATGACGTCATCCGAACCCGGGCAATGGTATACCGATCGAACTCCGTACCTGCGCGGGATCATGGATGTATTCAAAAATATCCTGGTTGAGAAGATCACCATCATGGCATCGACCCAGGTTGGCAAAACCGAATGCTGCTTAAATATCCTTGGGTATATCATTGATCAAGATCCGGGGCCCACACTCTTGGTTTACCCACGCGAGCCTGACGCCAAATCAGTATCATCGACTCGCATAAAACCAATGATCGATCTGTCGCCGACTCTTTCTAAACATAAAACATCAGAGAGCGATGATCTTACAAAAATGCAGATGAAGCTCGACCGTATGTATGTTTATTTCGCCGGCGCGAACAGCCCTGCAGCATTGTCATCGAAGCCCGTCCGATATCTACTGCGCGATGAAACAGACAAATACCCGAGATTCTCAGGAGAAGAGGCCGATCCTTTGAAGCTATCTCAAGAACGAACCCGGGTGTATTGGAATAGAAAGATCATTGATTGCTCCACACCGACGACTAAGGATGGATATATTCAGCGGCAATATGATCTATCAGATCAACGGCATTATTATGTACCATGTCCGCACTGCAATAGTTATCAAGTTCTAGATTTCAATCAAATAAAGGTTCCGGAAACAGAAAGAGATCCTGAGCGGATCGTGATCGAGCAGATAGCGTGGTACGAGTGCATATACTGCAAAAAAAGGATACTTGATCAACACAAACAGAATATGTTGCTTAAAGGAATCTGGCTGCCGGCAGCAATCAAGGTCAATGCAAAAGGTCAACTGCCTGAGCACCTTGATTTCCCCCAGACATCGCATGTCGGGTTTCATATCAGCGCGCTTTATTCTCCCTGGTTAACGTTCTCCGAAGTCATTGCGGAATTCTTCCGATCGAAGGACAGGCCTGAACTGCTCATGAATTTCATCAATAGCTGGTTGGCGCAGATCTGGCAGGAGAAAGTCGAAGAGACCAAGCCAGATCAGTTGAGACGTCTTTGTCGGGATTATGAAAAGGCCACGGTTCCGGATGGCGTAATCCTTTTAACCGGCGGCGTGGACGTACAGAAGAATTATTTTGTCTGTACGATCAGAGGATGGGGCGTATATCCTGACTCATGGCTTATACTCGAGGAAAAGGTGAATACCTGGGCCGAAGTCGAAAAACTTATGATCAATAACACGTACCCTTCATTGGTCCATGGTCTTCCGGCATTCGCGGTTCGGTTGACTTGTCTCGATACCGGATACAGGACAGACGAGGTTTACGACTTTTGCCGGCAGCACCGTGATTGCACGCGCGCAATTAAGGGCAAGGACCAGCTGGGCGGTGTTCCGTTTAAGACCTCAAACATTGATAAATTTCCTAACGGCAGGGTGATCCCCGGAGGATTGCTGCTTTACTTATTGGATACGGCATATTTCAAGGATAAGATCGCCCGTATGATAAATACAGGAGACGATACGCCGAAATGGAACTTGTTTAAGAATCCATCAGACGATTACATCAGGTGGTTCTGTAATGAGCACAAGGTCCTCAAACGCGACAAGAAAAGAGGGCAGACCTATGAAATGTGGCAGCCGGTATCAGGGCATGCCCAGACTCACTCGTGGGATGCCGAGGTTTATGCTGCAGCTGCTGCCGAAATGCTGTATGTTTATACCTTGAAGGCCGAGGATAGGCCAAAGCCAGTCATGGCCGTGCCCGAGGCCTCTGATTCTGATCGTCCGACTCCTTGGATCCAGCGTAAAAGCGGATGGATAAAGAATGGATAGATGGATCCAAAAGAAGAAACATTGGCTGGCCGACGTCCCGCGGACTCGTCCGGATCCAATACCGGCAGAGAAAGATCCGAAAAACCAGCCAGTCGATAGTGCAGACGTCTGCACTGAACCCCAGCGGTACGGTGTGATCTTCTACTCAGTCCGGTGCCCCCGGTGCCGGAGCGCTAACATAAAGACATACATGAGCAAGCCGCCAATCAGGTATCATAAATGCAAAAAATGCGGTTGGAATTTTAAGAGCATGGAAGCATCTAATGAACAATATGACCATAGTCAGCGTCATAAAGTCGTTACTACGCTGTAGTAACGACCATCTTTACAAAAAGCACAAACAGGTGTAATGTAAAAGCGTAAATATAGATTGGATGTTCCGCCGGCCAGCGGAACTAAAGTTTCTCGACGGCAGTTAGGTGCCTAACCACTTACTGCCGTCTTTTTTATTATGACGAATGCGCAAAATAACCATTCTTGAAAGACTACTCGTCGGAGCGATCCTGTTCATACTGACCGCGCAGACATCATTTGGCCAGTTGGCCAAGCAGCGGATCATATACTATTTCCAGGATCTTCTCGACGTCGCCTCATCAAGCTGGACCAACGGCACTGTTCCTCGTTATAACAACACGTCAGAGAAATTTGAACCCATCGGTCCCAACGTCGCCAACGGCTACCTCGGCCTTGACGAAAACGGCAACGCGCTCGGCATATTTATCCCCAGGTATGACACGGCTGAAGTCATCAATGCCACCGTTCTTGAAGAAGGCGAGATCGCGACTACGTCCGATACCAACGAAGTCAGGATAGGCGACGGGGAGACCGCAGGTGGTAATTTGATGGATTTTCCCAACGCTGCCAAGACGAATCAAGCGAATGTGTTCGGTGCATACAATCAGACGTTTGACACAGATACTTTGTTTGTTGATGCGGCGAATAATCGGGTCGGGATAGGCGATACGACGCCGGATTCTACGTTTGACGTGGATGGGACAACAAAAACATGGAATATCACGGTAGGCATGGATAGCGGGATGTACACAAGCGGTATATTCAAGTTATACTCCTATTCCAGCCAGGGGACGCATCATTACTACTGGAATTTGACGGGCAACTCTGCGGCATCGGCGAACGTTAATTGGTACGCTCCGGCGACGCAGCCGACAGGCGCAAGTTTTGTGACGATAAACGCGACGGGATATTTGGGGTATGATACGACGACATATCAGCCATATAATTCCACGCTCCACGCTATAGCAAACCTCACGCCCGAATCCGGTTATTTGCACTATAACGGCACAGCGTTCGTTTACGACACGCCAAGTGGCGCGGCGCATGACGCAGTTACGCTCGATGCGAACGCCGGGGCCATTTTATCCCTCAACGACCAGGAGCTCGGCCTGGACACGCAGACAGCCAATTACGTATGGGCCGGGCCCGTGTCCGGGGATGCTGCGGCGCCTGCGTTCCGCGCTCTTGTGGCAGGGGATATACCGGACATTTCCGCGACGTATCAGGCCGCGAACGCTAACCTTACCACCTATGCCGGTATCACTCCCTCAGCCAATGCACAGACCTTGCTCGCTGAAACATTCGCGCAGATGCAAGCCTCTTTAAGCGTGGACGACCTTATTACCTTATCCGGCGTAGCAGAAGGCTCGGCTCACCTTGCCACGTTCACCGGGTCCACTATCAATGATAACGTAACCGTCAAGGCGGCGCTACAGGCGCTGGAAACGGCAGTTGAGGGGAAGCAAGCGACGGTTACAGAAGGAAGCCTTTCAGACAGCGTGATAGTCAGCGCAGACATCAAAGACGGTGAGATCACCGAGGACGACGTAGCCGCAGCCGCGAAAACCAAGTGGAATAGACAACCCCCCAGAACGCTCGTTCTGTACAATATCACTACTTCCGATGATCTCGTGCCAATGGGCAGGTTCCCGTATAACATAACTCTGTCAAGAATTTCCGTTGCGGCGCAGGGTGGAACAAACGTAACGCTTGGGTTGTATGAGTGTAATTCGACGTATGGTTCGTGTACGGCGGTAGATAGCGATATACTCTGCGCAGCTGGAGCGGTTGCGTTCGACGACGGAAGTCTTACAAATGCGGCTATTGCGGCGAACAACACCATTGTTGTTAACACGACTACCGTTAATGGAGCGGTAACATGGACCGAGGTAACCTATGACTGGACCTATGACTAAAACCCTTACCCTACACCTTGCCTTACTCCTGTGCCTGTTAGGTAATGCTTACGCCCAGACCAAAGCGGATATCCTTTCATCTACTGCTATCACTCTGGGCGAGAGTAACGACACCGTACGGTTTGTGCCGAACAAGTTAGTGAGCGTGGACACCACAGGGGCAGAGGTTAAGACATACATTGAGCCTGCTATTCAACTGTCGAAATGGAATAATGAGGAAACTCTAATCCTGGAGATACCGTCGGACGTGGGCTATACCGACAAGACGGTGGACAATACGACGGGCGAAGTGAAGATGTCGAATAAGAGTGAGGGGTTTTACTTTAAGAAGTATGACGCTGAAACTTTAAAGTTTGGGATTATCCTCTACTCAATACCGAAATCTAATAAGTGGGTGTTTAATATTATAGGGGCAGAAAACCTTGAGTTTGTTCGCCCAGCTTCGATATTCAAAGATGGCGTTGCTCAACATATCGAAGAACAGTTGGGGGGATATAAAATAAATAGTAAGGTAACGGGTGAAAAGTTTGGGTTTTTTAAGCAACCAATATTCAGAGATGCAAAAGGCAATACTTGTAAAGCAAGACTATTGATAGAAAAAGACCAATATATTATTACTGTTCCGCAAGAGTTTTTGGATAAAGCGGTTTATCCCGTAATCGCTAATGATAGTTTTGATAGCTTCTATGATGGTTATATACGAGCTCTCACAGTGAGTGTTGCACAAAACGATTTGATTGTTGTGGGATATTCTTACAACGATATTAATAATACCGCCACCATCTCCGATGAGAATGCTAATTCATATTCACAAGTCGGAACAGGAGTAAACAATTTTGGTACAGGCGAAACGGGGTGCGGTATTCAAGTTTGGTATGCTATTGCAAACACCACAAATTCTGCTTGCACAATAACCTGTTCTTTTAAATCTGACCCAGGATTATCTTGTCATATATATTCAGGCATGGATACTTCCGATCCTTATGATAATCATTTGACTTATGTGGAAAGCACGGGGACAGCAACTCACGCCACAGGTAATTTAGCAGTATCTACTTCTGCGGGAAAACTGTTTTCTTATTGGGCGAATGAATTGGGGGCGACGGCTTTGTCGGCAACTACGGGACAGGGGTGGACCGAGAGAACAGAAGAAGCGGGACATACACATCAAACGCAAGATAAAGCATTTACTGCTTCGGGGAATTATACGGCGACGATGACAAGCAACCCGTCGGCTAAATACATCTGTATTTTTGTTGCTTTTAATGCCGCATCCGACGGCGGCGCAACTCCCCGTCGCAGAATAATACTTATATCTAAAAATGACATACACAAAACTGATACTGATAGCACTCGTCGGCTTGGCGATTGCTTGGCAAGCAGGAAAAAAGTCTCTGCCTGACGAAGCTATAAGGCAAGAGATTAAACAGCTTGTCCATGAGGATATATGGGGGGCATACGACAGGCATAAGATACCGCAATTGAGCCGGATGATTGACTGGAAGAAAGTTAGACAACTACGGAGCGGAATTTGAAACGGATAATCTATAGTATAGCAATCGTAGTCTTGAGCGCGTTCTCCGCGTTTGCCTTGAACTTCAATTTCAGCGCCGAAGGGCCTACGGTTCACGGGCCCGATCCACAGTTCACCTCAGAATATTCTGCCGTCGCGCGGATCGCCAACAATAGCTCCGTTACCAATACTACATATCGGGACCTGACACAGTACTCGATGAACGACGCGGATTACTTCACCGAAGGGCAGGTTAAAGGGTATCAAGCGCTTGATGCGACACGCGACCTGGGCGGGTTCATTTATACCTCACTCGACCCAGATATCGCCACGGTGGATGCGAATGGCAATGTAACCTATGTATCAGCCGGAACTGCGCGCATCATGGTGCAACCGGTGAACTACGAGCGGTATTACAAGCAGATAGTTTCTGTGCCAGTATCGTACAACGAAGGGTCCGTTTACGATTTGTTCATCGACTTCGGTGAAGGTTCTTTTGGACGGTATTGCGCTGACGGTTTCGAGAACAGGACGTCGAATACGACAGCGGACAATTACCTTTCGCGCCGCGCGATCTTCTCGACGCGCAACCACGCGACAAGCACGTATGTCAGGAACGCGGATTGCTGGGCGCAGGACCTGGACATCACTTGCGTTCCGGTGTACTCAACGCCCACGGGCAGGCGCAACGGATGCCTTATTTCGCCGCAGCACCTTATATTCGCTACACATTACCAGTACGCGGTAAATGATACGATCCGTTTTGTCGCGCCTGACAATACGATCGTCACCCGCATATTAACCGCCAAGCAAAGTTTGCCGCAGTCAGGATATTACCCAGACATAACCGTTGGCGTTCTTAATAGTACTGTTCCAGAAACAATCAGCTATGCCAAAGTCATTAACGGTACGTCCTGGGATGATACGTATGCCCCAGGTACGCACATGGGCGAAGATTACCTCAAATGGGGATTGCTTCCGATGCTCTGGGTAAGCCAGGACGACTATGCGCTTGTCCAGGTGCCGTATAAATTTGACCTGGGCGAACCGGAGACGGGGTATATTTTATGGATGATAAACAAGATATACACGGCCCGGCCGTATTACTATCGTTCAGAAGTACGCAAGTATTTGGAGAACGATATTCGCGGCGGGGATAGTGGATCAGCAAGGTTTTTGATATTCGGCGATGATTTGGTTCTGTTAAGCCTGACGACCGGCGGCAACGGAGCGGGATCGCATGTGTCAGGATTTATAGCTGAGATAAACGCGCTGATGACGTCGCTTGGCGGTGAGTATCAGTTGTCTGAAGTGGATTTGTCGGGGTTTAATAATTACGCGGAGGAATGATGAAGAAAATAATAGCGATCTGCCTTTGTTTTTTGCTGGCGTTCCCATTCTGCGTCACCGCTTTGACACGGCATATCCAGGACAATTACCAGTTTACTTATGCTATCTTGGACACGTCAGGGGATCACGTTACGGGCCAATCCCCGACGGTAGCTATCAAGAAAACGTCGAACGGATACTGGCTGGATTTCAGCGATTCGACGTTCAAGGCTTCGGGATGGACTAACAAAACTACCACGTTGACCGAGGACGCGACCAACGGCATATATTACTACACATTCAATCCTCCGGCGAGCGAGACGGCGGCAGAACAATACATTTTTGTTGTGGACAACAGCGACGCGACCTACGGCGATCACCAAACCCTGAGCGTTGAATACCAAAACATCGGCACCGGAACAAGCACGCTGACCGCGTCCGATAATATCGGGGTTAACTGGGCAGACGTTACCAACCCAACAGCGACGGTAGGGTTGACCGGGACGACCGTATCCACGTCGCAGACCGTTGCGTCTGTCAGCGGCGCGGTGGGCAGCGTAACGGGCGGGGTGACGGTAACAACGAATAACGACAAAACGGGGTACGCTTTAAGCGTCGCAGCCATCCAAGCGGTATGGGATGCGTTGACGTCAGCCTTGACGACAGTCGGGTCTGTAGGGAAACGTATCGCCGATTATCTCGATACGCCAGTGTCGGGCGTCGCGAATAGCACGTGGGCTGCTACTCCACGGACGTTAACAGCGCTGAACGATACCCAGACAACAGTGGATTTGTCTAATACCACGGTGAACGCAGAAGCGGTTGTCGGCGAGGAGACGGCTGCAAGCATCGCTGAAAGCGTGCTTAACGGTACAATCACAGGCCGGGAGGCAGGGACGCTGGGCGGGACGATATCGGATATTAACGACGCAACCGACGGCGATAAAGAGAGCGGAAATTACACAGGCATCGAGAAAACTATCCGTCAACAGAGGTAAAACGTATGGACTATATAAATATCAACGAGTCGTTTGTCACGGCGGTCCCGGTCCCCGAATCTCTTAATACCGACACAGTGACGTATGTAGTTTATAAAAGCGACGGGACAGTATTCGCGTCCGGAAATGCTACATATATAGCCGGCATAAACTGGAAGATCGCGTTCACGCCTACGGCTGCTGATGTATACATCGTGGAAGTCAGTCTTGAGCGAATCGATGTTAAGTATTCTCAGAGTTTCAAGGCTGTATCGACGTCGACATTATCTGCACCCTTGGCCGTTGATGAAACGGTTACTAACACGCTGCTACTATCAAAAGTCAATACCGCTATTAATAACCGGTTGAACGGCGGCGCTGTGCAGGCATATTCGATCGGCGGCAGGAACATCCAATACGCAACGCTGAACGAATTGTTTGAGCTGCGAAAGAATTTAGAAGCAGCGATCGCCATCGAAAACGGCGGTGCGCGTAATTATGTTACTTTTACGGATCCTGACTAACGAGGGAGACCGATGAGAGAAGTAAAACAGGTTCAGAAAAAACAGTTCCCGGAAAAGCTCGACAGCGTGATCGGTATTTTGTTTCCTGCATGGGAATTCAAGCGCCGGATGGCCCGGGCGGCCAACGATTACGCCCGCAAAATGTTCGCGAGTTCAGGCGGGTATAAAGGAGCGAGCAAAGACCGGTTACGCAGCTCATGGCTGCCCGGAGGCGGGTCAGCAGACGAGGATCTTCTCCCGGATCTGCCGGATTTGAGGGAACGCAGCCGCGACCTGGAACGTAATGACGACATAGCAGCCGGCGTCGTGGCAACGATGGCGTCAAATATCGTGGGGACAGGTATAGTGCCCCAGAGCAATATCGATTGGGAACGGTTAGGGATATCCGAGGATGAAGCTGAGAAATTGGAGAACGAACAGGAACTGATCTGGGATAAGTGGGAACCGTTCGCGGATGCGGCTGAGCGGATGAGTTTTTGGGAGATCCAGAACCTTGTTGAGCGGCAAATGCTGATCAATGGCGAGGTTATCGCGGTGAGGGAAATGATCGACGAACCCCACCGGCCGTACAACCTTGCATTAAACCTGGTTGAGTCCGACCGGCTCGAAACTCCTTCGGATTTCAGGTCAAATAAAAATATCCGTGACGGGATCGAGCTCGGATCCCGGGGGCAACCGGTCGCGTACTGGATCAAAAAAACGCATCCCGGGGATATCACGTATTCGGTAACCAGCCGGTCGAGCTCAAAAGAGAATTATATCAGGTATCCTGTACGTGATCAGTACGGGAATCTGAACGTTTTCCATTTGTATTGGGTGAAACGGCCCGGGCAGAGCAGGGGGATCCCGTTTTTTGCTCCGGTATTGAACAGGTTTAAGAACCTTGCCGGATATATGGAAGCGGAAGAGGTCGCGCAGCGGGTAGCGGCATGTTTTGCTTTATTTATCAAAAAGGCTGATCCGTACAACGCAGCGATAAACCGATCGGATTCGACCAGCGGGACAAAAAGGCTGGAGGAAATCGAGCCAGGGATGCTCGAATACTTGGGGCCAGGAGAAGATATAGCATCCGTCAATCCTGCGCGCAACGGAGCCCAGATAGATGCATATATAGAAAAAGTGCTGAGGTTCATTGGCGCTGGGTTGAACCTTCCGTACGAGTTGGTATTGAAAGATTTCTCAAAATCGAATTTTTCCGCATCGCGCGCGGCGATCCTCGAAGCACGCAGGATGTTCCGGCAGGAACAAATATGGATGAGCAAAAAGTTGTGCCAGCCGGTATGGATGATGTTGATGGACGAGGCGTACCTGCGGGGAGAATTCGACGCGGCGGATTACTGGGTTAAACGGCATGAATGGACCCGGGCCAGATGGATCGGGTCAGGATGGGCATATATCGAGCCGGAAAAGGAGATCGATGCGTCCGTGACCGCAGTTGATAACCATCTTTCGACGCTGGCGGATGAAGCGGCAGGAAGAGGTAAGGATTACGAAGAAATACTCAAGCAGGCATCCCGCGAAAAACGGCAGATGGATAAGCTCGGGCTCAAGAAACCGGATACCAAGCCCGCCAAGGATCCTCAGGATGCGCTGAATGATGCAGATGAGGCGGGTAAAGACCCCGATCAAACGGATGATCCTAACAAGCAGGAGGGTGGCAATGAAGAAGATTAACGAAGCGGCATTTCTCAAGCCATGGGCCATGAAAGAAGATGTGGTGATGACCATGCGCGATATCGTGATCAGGCATCTTAAAGGCGAGAATCTCGATGCCCTGGAACTTGCCGCCAGGACTGACGGCAAGAAAGACGCTCCGGCGTATGAGGTTATTGACGGTACCGCGCGGATACCTATTTATGGCGTGATTTCAAAACGGATCTCGCTGATCCAGCGGATCTCAAGCCCGGGTACGTCCGTGCTTGAAATACGCAGCATGCTGCGTGAAGCCGCCAGCGATTCCAAAGTCGACCGGATCGTCCTGGATATTGACAGCCCGGGAGGCAGTTCTGACGGGGTCGCGGAGCTGTCGGATTATATATTTGCGCTGCGGGAGAAAAAGAAAATCGTCGCGTTTGCAAACGGGTCGATGTGTTCCGCAGCGTACTGGATCGGATCAGCTGCCGAGGAGGTATACGCCAGCACTGGCTCCATGGTGGGATCGATCGGCGTGTATGCCGTGATCGACGATTATACCCATGCCAACTGGGAGGCAGGGATAAAGACGGAAGTGATCAAAGCCGGCAAGAATAAAGCCGCCGGTCATCCGGATAAACCGTTTACCGCAGAAGACAGGGCGGTGATCCAGACTGAGGTCAATATGGTGTACGACCTCTTTATAGAAGCGGTCGCGCGTAACCGCGGCATGTCTGTTGATGATGTGCTCAAAGTAGCGACAGGCGATATATTCATCGGCAAGAAAGCGGTGGATACCGGCCTGGTTGACGGCATTGACGATATCGATGCCATTTTCACATCTACGGCAGTAGATTCGGCGCGGACGCGAAAAACCGCCGCCGGCGCGGCCGATTTATCGATAGAGAATAATAACCAACCAAACAAACAGGAGGCGGATATGGAAGTAAAGGATCTGACAGTGGAGAAATTGAAGGCCGAGAACAAAGCGGTAGCTGATGCGTTGTTCGCGGAAGGTAAAGCTGCCGGAGTTGCAGAGGGTAAGGCGGCAGGCATAGCCGAAGGAAAAACAGCCGGTATCGAGGAAGGTAAAGTTATCGGCGCGAAGGAAGCCCGTGATCTTGAGCTCGCGCGTGTCAGCGCCGTCATCGCGGCCGCGCCCGCGGGGATGGAAGCGTTGGCATTGGCAGCGGTCAAAGAAGGCAAAACCGTCGAGCAGGCAAAAGACGCGTATTTGCAGTCCATGAAAGCCGCAGCGCCGGCAAGCCCCGGAGCGAACCCTGATCCTGCAGCGCAGAGCGCGAACTCCGGCCAGCAGTTATCGATCGAGGAAAAGTGCAAGCAGGATTGGGAGAAGGATCCCAAGCTGCAGCAGGAATGGGCAAGCCTCGAAGCGTACACCGGGTATACCCGCGGCGTCGCTAAAGGACGGATCCGGGTAGTGAAGAAATAAGAATCCCGATCCTCATGGAGCAGGATGGGAAGACGTGGAGAAGGATAAACAGGAGGATGAACCATGACGACGTTAGCACTCAATAAACCCAGAGCGTTTGAAACAGGCGATTTCAACGATCTTCCGGTGGTCGCGACCGATATCATCTATGAAGGCGCTGCGGTCGGCGAGAACGGATCCGGATATTTCCGCCCATTAGTCGCGGGCGACAATTTCGCGGGATTCGCGGTAGCCAAAGCGGATAACAGCGCAGGCGCTGCCGGAGCGATCAATGTCAAGGTCCAGCAGGTCGGCAGGATCGAGCTCGAAGTGACCGGGGTAACAGCGGTCACGGACGAAGGGTCGACCGTATACGCCTCAGACGATAATACGTTCACGTTATCGTCCACATCGAATTCGGCGATCGGCAAGATCATCCGCTGGATATCGAGCACAAAATGTATCGTCGCGTTTGAAGCGGTATCACGCCGGTCGATATAAGCCGGCCGGTAATACGGTAGCCTAAAGGTAGGCGACCTTACGTAAACCAGGTTAAAAGGAGGAAACGATGGATCAGAGTGTGTTAACAAGCCGCGATATCATAGGGATGATCGACAACGGTATCGAGATGTCTAAGGATACCGGCTGGCCGTTCCAGGTCGGCATGGAATTCGGGTCGAACCAGGCCACAGAGAAGTACAAAGTCATCGGCGCATCGCCGGCAATGCGGGAATGGATCGGGGGCCGCTCGGTGAAAAGCCTCAGGACTGCAGGGATCGATGTCGTCAACAAGCGGTTCGAGTCGACGATCATCATCGGCAAGGACGACCTTCGCCGGGACAAGACCGGATTCATCAATATCCGGATCAGCCAGCTCGTTGACCGGTTTGTCCAGCATTGGGCGAAGTTATTGACCACGCTGCGTACCAGCGGGACCGCAACCGCATGCCTTGACGGCCAGTATTTTTACTCGGCCAGCCATTCATGGGGCGACAGCGGAACGTTGTCCAACCTGCTTACATCAAGCGACTATTCGGACTTGAATGTGGACACGGCGGCTAATCCGACAGCGATCGAGTTGGCAAAAGCTATCCTGAAAGTCGTCCAGCATTTCTATTCGTTCAAAGACGACCAGGGCGAGCCGATCCACGAAAACGCCAGGAAGTTCCTGGTGCAGGTGCCGGTGAACATGTACGCCGCATTGATCCAGGCGCTCAGCTCGAATTTCCTGAGCACCGGGACCGGCGCGGTGGATAATCCCGTGCTCGTCGGGAAGTCCGAGTTCCAGATCCTGCCGAGCGTCAACCCTCGGTTGTCGACCACCACTGAATTTTATGTGGACCGGATCGACGGGGTCGAGAAATCGTTCATTCTGCAGAACGAGACCGAGCCTGAAATCACGAATAAAGCAGAAGGCAGCGATTTTGAGCATGACAACTATGCCCACGAATACGGGATTACCGTGTCCCGTAACGCCGGGTACGGTTTCTGGTCAAGCTCGATCAAAGCCACATTGTCATAACCTGAAGCGGTTATTATACCGCGCGCCTTGGGGCCCGGGGGAATCAATTCCCCCGGGGCCAGAGGTTAACCTGGAGGAATTGTATCATGGCTGTCAAAGAAACAACTCAAACAGCGGCGCTCGTGCTTAATGAGGAGAAGGTCATCAGGGGGAAGAAGATCAAGGCGGGAACCACGCTTGCAGAAGTCAAATGTTCTGCGGATTTCATCGCGGAAGATGTTGACCTTGGGTTGCAGTTGAACCAGGTCAAACTCGTTCCGGTATTCCCAAAGAAAAACGAGAAATAGAGTCATAACCGGGCTCTGGCGGCCCAGGGTTTTATATGTCATTCAAGACGCAGATGGTTAACGATATGGCGAACTGTATACTCAATACCAACGAGTTCGCTGAAACCGTTATTTATACTCCTAAAGGCGGGACGGCTAAAGAGATCAAAGCCGTGATCACCCGCCGGCCGCCTGAACCGGATGATTCCGTTTCCGGAAGAGTTCTGCAGGACCAGGTCGAAGTATCGATCGTCAACGACGCAACGTATGGGATAGCCACGGTATCTTTGGGAGGGGATACCGTGGTTTTCCCGAAATATGCCGGCGGGGCGAATGTGACGTGGTTGGTGACAGCGGTCTCTGCCCAGGATGAAGGGGCATGGCGGCTTATTGTGACGAGGTAATATGGACAGTTTTACGGTACAAGTAAATTCTAAAAATTTAGAGCGGGCGATGCGGTTATTTCCGGCCGAGCTCAAGATGAATATGGCGGACGCGTTCGATCATGCCAGCCGGAAATTCTTTAAGACGTTCTACCGCACGCGGCTGCAGGGGCCGCCTGGGGTCAAAGGGACATCTGGCGGATTGTTCCACCGGTTCCGCAGGGTGGTACTAATCAACGGCAAACCGAAGTTCCTTAACGCCAATATGCGCCGGGATATGACCACAAGCCTTATCGGTAAATCTGATGACGTGATGAATATGCAGATCGATATGTACACCAAATCGAAAGCTGCCGGCATACATGAAAAAGGCGGGGATGTCGGAGGCAAAGGCAAGTATATGAAGATCCCGCTTCCCACGGCCAAGAAGCTGCGCGCGAATGTTAAATTGATCGCATTAAAGCTCCGGGGCGGGTTATTCCTGGTGCAGGTCAACCGCCGGCAGAAAGCGTTAACACCGTTTTTCATACTTAAAAACAGGGTGCACATGACGCCGCGGCTCGGGTTTTATTCTACCTGGGGCGGATTAAGCAGCCAGCGAATTAAGGTTATCGATAAGGCGATCAAAGACACGATCACCGGGACAAAATTATGAGCACTGTATCAGTCAGAGAGCGGATACTGGAGAATATACAGACGACGTTGGCGGCGATCGCTGCCGGCGCAACCTATAACAACACGTTCGCATCAGGGACGGTGCAGCGGTTTAAGCAGCGGGGGAACCAGAAAGCCGTCTGCCCCTGCGCGATCATCACGGCCGGTCCGGAAGATAAGCTGTTCGGACCGAACGAGTATTATACCAATACGTTGACTGTCGGAATCGAGGTTTATATTTCCCAGGATGAGAGCGATACCGACGATACGGATACCGAGCTGGATACGTTGCTCGACGATATTATTAAAGCGTTGATGGTTGATATTACGCGCGGAGGGTATGCCCGGGAAACGCATGTCAAGAACGTCACGCCGTTTATCACCGTTGAAAACCAGCAATACGCTGGGTTGATCATAGAAGTCGAAGTCCTATATCTGCATTTGATCTCAGACCCGGCCACAGCCGGCTAACCAGGAGGGGAGTATGTTGACGAGGAAAAGACAGGTAGCGTTTGCGATCGAATCTGTAGAAGGAACTGCGGAAACATTGACGGCGGCAAACGCTAAGTTGTATGCTTACGATCCTAAGATAACGTTCGAACCGGAGATGCATGATCCGGCAGTCGCGGGGATCGCCAGCTCACAGATGGCCAAGGTGTCCGGGAAGCGGCCGGGGACGTATAAAATCGGATTCCATATAAACGGGTCCGGCGCTGCTGCGACCGATCCGGAATGGATCAAACTGCTGCGTGCATGCGGGTTTGCCAGCAGCACGTTGTCGTCAATAACGATAGGGGCGATCACTAGCGGTCCGCTCGTCCATGGCGAAACAATTACCGGAGGCACGTCAAACGCCACCGGGCGTGTTATAAAAAGGACGGTCACGGGGACAACGACGTTGTATTTCGTATCCACGAGCTCCGCAACGTTTCAGAACGGGGAAGTTATCACCGGAGGCACTTCAGGAGCGACCGCAACGACCGGATCCCTGCCGTCAACCGCGGGCAAAGTCATGGAGCCTATTGAAAGCAGCATACCATCATTGACAATGGCGGGGTATGAAGACGGGCTGCGGAAACTGTTGAAAGGGTGCCGCGGATCAAAGATCAAATTCGATTTCAAAACAGGCAAGGTTTGTCTGGGCGATGTCGAACTCAAAGGAGTTGAGGCAGGCGTTGCGGACGTAGCGTTGTTATCGGGAGTTACCCGCGAGACGTCGTTGCCGCCGGCGTTTTTAAGCGCAGCATTCACCTGCGACGCGGTGGTTATGAAATTCAGCGAGTTGTCGATATCCATCGATAACACGATCGTGCCCAGGGATGATCCCAGCGAGTCCCGCGGAATAGCATCGTTTGCCATCACCCCGCCGCAGAAGATCACGGTGACCATGGATCCGGAAATGCTCTTAGCGGCCACGCATGATTTTCACACCAAGTGGTTTGCCGGAACGACCATGGTCCTGGATTTTACGCTCGGCACAACGGCCGGGAACAAGTACGAGTTCTACGCCCCGGCAGTGCAGTACGATAAGGTGGATGACGACGCGCGCGACGGGTTAGCGGTAGGGAAAGTATCCGCAACATGCACCGGCAGCGTGGATAAGAACGACGCGTTTGCGATCTTGCAGCTCTAACCAAGGGAGGGTGAAGAAATGGCACTTACTGGCATAAACGTTTTTGAAACAAGGCAATACGTATCAAAAAAGGATCCTGACAAGCAAAATCCAACGGTGTTTGAGATCGGCGTTCTCACCAGCGATATCCGGTCCTACATCGAGAACAAGGTGCAATCGTACGAGTTCGCCCGGGATGGCGGGAACAAGGGGCCGGCTACGGCAAGGCTCAACTTGACGCTGCGCAATATGCTGGTCTGCAAATTCGGGATCAAGAAAATAACGAATTTGATCGATCCGCAGACTCAAAAGCCGGTCGAGTTCGATACGACCAGCATCCCGATTTCCGGTAAAAACTACAACGGCGTATCTGACGCACTGCTGGAGATGCTGGGCCCGGACCTAAGGCTGGAACTCGCCACAGAGATAATGGGAGAGAATAACCTGTCCGAGGACGAAATAAAAAACTGATATTGACAGTCTGGCTCGAAGTTCTGGGCCTGAACTGTCAATCGTGTTCAGAAGCGGCGCAGCAGGATCGCGGGTGTGAAGAGGGAAGTTCCCCGGGGCAATATTTTTTAGAGAGGCTTAACCAGGAATTTGACAGCTGCCCGGGGAAACACGCGACCGAACAAAGCAGGTTGTATATCGACGCTTTTTTCTTTTTCAAGCAGGGGTACTTCCCGAACCAGGGCGGATGGATGGATCAGCCGGTGAAATTGCTGCAGGCGTTCAAGGTGATCACTGCCGAGGTCGAAGAAGTTAACGAATGGCGTAAACGGAAGGGGACTGATCGATGAACGAACGCGAGATGTCGATAACGATGAAGCTGATCGATGAAGTCTCAAAGACGATGAATTCGATCGAAGGCGGCCTGCAGCGGTTTGCGAATTCCGCTAAAGAAGTCGGCCAACAGATGAAATCTTTTGGCCGGGATCTATCGCAAATTGGAAATACCTTGTCGGTATTAGGCGCTGCTATTACGGGACCGCTTCTCTTGGCATTCAATTCGGCTGGTAAATATTCGGCGACCGTTAAACGGCAAATCGATAATCTTAAAATTACGACTGATGCTTTTCAATTGTCACTCGCACAAGCCTTGGTCCCCGTCATTGAAAAATTAAATACTGTGCTTGGAAACCTTCTGAGAATGTGGCAAAGCCTTTCGCCACGCCAGCAAGAACTAATTGTTCAGGGTTTATTCATGACAGGGGTTTTCTTGGCGATCGATGGCATTGTAATTAAGCTTGCCGATAGTTTTATGCGATGGGGGGGAGCTATATTATCCGTTGCGTCTCGACTCGTGTTATTGGCTCTTGCGCATCCAGTTTTAGCACTCATTTTATTGGCCGTGGGGGCATTGATCGTAATATTCCTAAAATTCCATAACGTAGCTACAAATACGTTGAACGCAATTGAGATTGCTGTGAGGGCAGTATATATAGGATTTTTGAAGCTGATCGAAGGCGTGATCATGGTGGCTAACGGTCTGCTGCTCGTTGTCGAGAAGATGTGGCAGGTGTTCGATAAGATCTACGGATTCTTTAATAAGGGCGCAAAGCCTGCCGCGCAAGGGATCGAAGATCTCCGGATGAAACTTAATGATTTTGTTACATTCGCAGAACAGGATATCGGCCGGGTGGAAACAAAAATGGCAAACGCGTTCGGCGGCGAAGGGGATATAGCGGCCGGGTTTGATGACTTAAAACAAAAGATTAACGGATTATTCTCTGGATTGACAAATCCGATATCCCCTGATTTTTTTTCAGGCATGCAGGGGGGGTTAAACGCGGGGGCAGGGGACGCATACGTTCAGGATAGCATTATGAAGCAGCAGGAGTCGATCGCGCAGCAGCGGGCCCTCTGGAATGCTTGGCATAATGAAAAAACAGCTATGGCCATGGCAGCGCAGCAGCGGGAAAACGAATTCTTATCCCTGGGCTTAGACGCGCAGCAAAAAGCGCATCAGAGCATGTGGACAGCAGTGGGACAGATGCGCGATGCGTTTGCTGCCGGAATGTCAGATCTTGCGATGAGCATGATCAACGGCGCTATCCAGGCCAGGGAATTTTTCAATCAGCTTGGCCAGCAAATGTTAAAGATCCTGATTGACTGGGGTATCCAAAAGGCGATTAATTTTGCGTTAGCGCAGGTTATGCATGCAGCTGAGGTTGCCATAGCGACCGCAACTGGTGCAGCAATCGCGGCCGCCTGGGCGCCGGCAGCTGCTATGGTATCGTTGGCGACCCTGGGAGCTAACTCGGTGCCAGCCATTGCCGGCATGACGTCAGCTTCAGCCACGGCTCAGATGTTGGCAATACCCAGAGCTGAGGAGGGAGCCACGATCCGCGGATCCCGGTTCGGCAGCCTGGTGATAGCCGGCGAGAATTACAAGCAGGAGAATATCCAGCCGCTGGATCGATCGGGAGATGGCTCAAGAAGCAAGGCTGTCCACGTTGAATTGCACATTAATTATTACAATCCTGTGTGTTTATCAGAACAGGGGCTTGATGAACATTCTCAAAAGGTCGCAAGTAAGGTTTCCGACATATTGGAATCTGATATTGGGAGAAGCTAATGGCTGATACAATCCAGCTAAAATTTTCGTCGCTAAGCCTGCAGCAGAGCGATATTACCATCGGCATTATCACCGAGAGGATCAATATCAGGCCGGAATTGTTCAAAATCCCACAGACACACGGTTCCATAGCTGCTGAAGCATATATTGAATCACTCGACTTATCGTTTCCGTTTACCGTTAAAGGCAGCAGTTACGCAAATTTAAGGACAAACGTCGACTCATTGAAAGCGGCGTTTTTAAGCGGTATACAAAAATTCACGAAAGATGACGACAGGTATGTCAAAGCACAGCTTAATGAATTCGATTGCACGTTCAAATCTCTGTCAAGTTTTGCATCCGGACGGGCATCATTCATTGCGCATTACCCGTTTTGGCTGTCTGAAACGTTACATAAGGATGAACGTACCCCGACAAGCGGTGTAGGGTACACTCTGGTGAACGCTGGGAATGTCGCCACAAGATGCAGAGTATCCGTCATGGCGCCAGCCGCAGGGATAACGGATAATTGTCAGATCGAGAATCAGACCGCCGGACGGACAACGCGGTACAGGGGTAATGTGGCCGCGGCGGATATCCTCGAGATAGATAACCGCGTAGATTCTGATGATTTTGAGGTGTTGAACGATGGCGTAGCTGATATGGCGAATTTTGAAGGAGATTTTGTGGTTCTTCTTCCCGGGAATAATACGATCGTATTTACCGGGACCGCGGACTCAGTGATCACGTTTGAATGGCGTGACTGCTGGTATTAACCTATGGCAGAAAAAAAAGAGCTCGATTTTTTTGAAGGACTTACCTCAAACGCGTTAGCTCGCGCTGCATACCCACACGCATGCAGCCTTGTCGTCGATACATTCAATGCGAATGGCACATGGACGTGCCCGGCTGGAATATTTGAGATCATTGTTGAGTGTTACGGCGGCGGTGGTGCCGGTGGGAATAGCTCGTATTCTACTGATGACACACATTATGCGTATGGCGGTGGCGGTGGTGGTGGTGGTGCGTATTCAAAGAAAACCATTGCTGTCACTCCGGGGCAAACATACAACGTGTACGTTGGTGCCGCGGCCGGGGACACTTACTTTATAGATACGTCAACAGTTCTTGCAAAAGGCGGCACAAATGCGTCCGGGACAACTAAAGGATCTGGCGGGTTGGCAGCAGCGGGCGTTGGCGATGTAAAATATAGCGGCGCGGATGGTGCAACTGGGCATACGGACTGTCAAAGTCCGGGTTATATAATCGCAATGGCACATGGGTCCGGTGGCGGCGGCGCGGCTACAAATTCAGCGAATGGAAATGCCGGAACCGCCGGTAGCCGTACCGTTACTGGGTCCGGCGGAAGTTATGGTGGCGGCAACGGCGGGACAATTGACGGATCATGGGGAACATACAACGCGCCCGGGGTGGCAGGAACCGCTCCTGGCGGCGGTGGCGGCGGCGCTGGTGCGGCTTCTCAAAGTGCTGAATATGGCGGTGGGTACTCGTTTTCTGGCGGGGCCGGGTCCGCAGGTCAGCTTAAAATATCATACTATCCGCTTTTAGCATATTCTGAAAACTCGGTCGTCAATGAGGGCAGCTATTCGCTTAAATTCGGTGCGCTTATAACATCGAGCCTCAATGAAACGCTTACCAAAACGATAAGCCCGGTTAAAGATTTTAAGGGTATCAATACCCTGCATTTTGATATCCGTGCATCCAGGACAGGATCTAATATCAAGATCGGCATCAGGGATAGCGGCGGGGTGACAACAGAAATAACTCCCAATGTCACATCAGCGGATACATGGCAAACGGTTAATTGGGATATATCCGGGGTCCTGAACGCCAACAAGAACGCTCTCGACCGGATTATTATTACGGTTGCGAACGCGGATGCCAGCAACGTCGTATACATTGATAACTTTTACGGGGATTATACTGCCCCGATATACTCGCTGGAAGATCTTAATATCGAGTTACGGGATAAAGACGGCGAGCTCAAAAATTATTTGACGCCATACGTGAATTCAATAAGCTGGGAATGGAATCGTAAGGGGGGGTGCGGGAACTGTACCATTGTGTTGAAGAAGCCGTATCGCAGTTTAAGCCTTTCCGCAATGGACGATATCCAGATCCGGATCAGGGACGGCGTCACATCGAAATTAATATATCGCGGGTTTGTTGAGAGTTATAAGCCTACGCTAAAATCAAGCCAAGAAATACGTGTAAGCGTTAAGGGTTATTTTGAACTGTTAAAGAAGCTGGTCGTGCATACAACCGGCGATACCCGGTCGTACAGCAGCCAGACCATCTCATACATCGTGACTGATATCGTGGATACATTCGTCACGCCAAATTCTTTCATCACCAAAGGGACCATAGATACGACGTCTTTCAATTGCGACAGCATTAAATTTCTCACCACAGTCCACGACGCGCTGCAGACGTTAGCGGATCTTGCCGGAACGATCGAATATGGCGTCGATGAAGACCTGGCGTTTTTCTGGCGGACGGAAAGCGCGACGGTAAATAATAAATTTATCGTCGGATTCAATATCGATAGCCTTGAACGAGAGACCGATTATGGAAAATTGGTGAATAAATATTATCTTGTCGGCGGTACGGTATCAGGTTCGAAGTATAAAAGGACTGCCGAAGATGCTACCAGTCAAAGCAATTATTATTTGTCCGAGGAGATAATAACAAACGGATCCATAACGACAAATACGGTGGCCGATCAGTACCTTGGGGCGTTGCTTGATAAAAATGCAGAGCCTATAATTTCTATAGCTGCCAAAGTTGTCAACACGCCGTTAAGGATGGAAGATACGATCCCGTTGGGGAAGGTAACGTTCCTTGATCCTGACGTCGATGAGACGGCGTACAATACCCAAATTGACCGGATATCATATTCGTTTGCGGACCGGCAAGGTCATTTTCATATTCAAATAGAGACCGGATCGAATAAATTAGATGCTGCGGCCAGGATCAAACGGCTCGAGCTTGCGTTGAGCAGCGAACAACAAAACTAATAGGATGACACCCATGGAGAAGCCGCTACCGGAACGCAGGCAAGATATCGGAATAAAAATTACCTATGCTGTATTGGCTTTTTTATTGGGAATCCTTTTCAAGGTAACCTATGATTCCGCGCAGAGGGCGATCGATATCGGCACTGTGAACGGCAGGGATATTGCCGTACTCCAGCAATGCAAGGTCACGTGGGATAAGCAGCTTGAGGATATCAGCAAAAAGCTCGACAGGTTATTAAGCAAATGATATGGACGATACCGGGAAAAAGGGGCTGCATGAAGACAGCAGGACTATATATTGCAATAAATGCCTCAGGCACAGGGATAAGTGGCTCGAAACGATGGTTATGGAGGACTGTAATCATGACGTTTTTTGCCTTATATGTTTTAACTGGCTCTGTGGATACTTTGACGCCTTTGGATCTCAACCGGATTAAGATATGAAAAAAATTACGCGGAGCAAAGGCATACGGGGGAATGTCATCTGCTCAGTATGCCGATTTCACACGGAGCAGCATAAAACAAAACGCGGATGGGTATGCAAGGAATGTAAGACGGTGCAGGCAAAATAAGGGAGGGTATATGGGTGAAATATCGGGAAGGAAGTTTGCCACAATAGCGATCGTCGCGACGTACTGTATCGTGGTGGTGGGATCGCTCGTATTGACAATACTCAAGATCATGGATATCGCCGTCTTTTTAGCGAGCATATCCGGGCTTGGAACGATCACGTTGTATATCGTCAAAGCGTATTTTGACGATAAGGACCGGTTATTATCCACCAACAACCAGGGGGGAACCGTGTTGAAATCAATCATCGCATTAATGCTCGTGCTGGGATTATTAATTCCGGGCGCTGCCATGGCGCAGGAAGAACCGGTGATCAGCTGGGGAGATATTATCCAGCAGGCGCCGGCGGTCAAAAGCGGAGCGTTCTACAATATCAACGACAGCAAATTCCAGGTCATCAATAGCCTGAGCGTGGTGGAATACAAGTTTGCATCGATCGATGCGGGGTACGCGAATCAGGGGATCATTTGCGCGTCTATTAATTTCGACCTGGTCAAGCTTGAGGCATTGGGAGTGAAATTCCCGTTTTTTAAGGATATCGTGGCCGGCGCGGGATGGACAGCCGGGTTCAAACGGATCACACAGGACAGCGAATTCGTTACCGGGCCCAGCATTGTATTGAAGGTGAAATTTTAACCGGAGCGATTTATGCAGCTAAAAACTGTTGCGATTATCGGAGCCATACTTCTGATCCTGGCGTTATCTGTTGGCGTGGGGTTCAAGATGATCCAAACGTCCGAGAGCCAGAAAGCCGAGTTGATCGATAATAAGACGTTCGAGCCGCATTTCTTCATCGGCGGCTGCGCAAGCTATCGGGTGATGATGGCGCAGCGCGAGGCTAAAACGAAGCCGGCTAAGAAAACACCGGGAAAGCCAACACCAAAGGCCGAGGAGAAAAAGTGATAGACCATATATTAATACTCGTGATTGCGGTTTTCTGGCGGCTCGGGGGATTTGATAAAGCGCGGTGGAGCGGGTACAGGGATGTCCTGGTTCCTGTGATCCTCGGAACGTATCTTGTGTTTCGCCACAATCTGCTGACAGGTATTGCATGCGGATTGGCGTTGACTGTTATCCGCATAGGATATGGCGCCTATGACCCGGAAAATGACCCTAAACCGTCTTTCCTTGGGTCAGTGACCCATGATAGAGGAGGATGGTGGATCCGCGGCCTGGTGGGCATACTTTACGTTCTGGTGGGCCTTCTGCCGGTAGTTTTGTATACTCGCCACTGGTTTGGGTATGTGTTATGGGCCGGAGTTAGCGGTGCATGCGGATGGATATTGTGCAGGATCAGGACGCCTGATATTATTATTGAACCCGCTATCGGTGCGGTGCTGGCAATGAGCGTTATCCATATCTAGATCTTCACCCAGGCGGCCGAGGGGAAGCCAGGGCCCCGGAGCCGCCCTCCCTTAAAAATCATGGGTAGTCAATATAACTGTCAAAGTTATATTTATTACAGCGCATTAATCGTTTAATAGTTAAGCGTAGTGCAGTACGTAAGTCGTATTTATTGATGGCCGCCATGGCATAATTAGAACATGAAGGGTGAAAGCGGCACCGGACGCCCATTTTGTGCAAAAGCGGCGCAAGCATTCTTTGGTATGCCTTGATTGATAAAAGCAAAAGCGGCTTAAATTTCATGGGTGACGGTTTCTTTTTTATTTGCCGCTGACCCGCATTTAGGACACTTATTGGGATCTATTAAGGTCTGTTTTTGTTTTTCTGGAATAAAAGCCGCCGGCCAGCATCCTCCGCAACACATTAAATCGTTACCAGCATTTCCAAGATCCTTGCCTAGATTTTCCATTTGTTTGCCTTTGAATTCCAAGCCGGCCATGCCCGGTCAAGAGGATCCTGCGTGAAATAGCTTTTATCGAATTGCTGATCACGAGCGGATTAAGGTCTAACGAACTGCGGTCATTGAGATATTGCGACGTTGATCTTGAGCAATCGACGATCGATATCAAAAAAGGCAAAGGCGGCCATCAGCGGGTCAGTTTGTTCGGCGGGCCCGCGGCGCAGGCATTGCGCGAATACTTTGCCGTCGAGCATTTTCACGATGAGCAGCGTATTTTTCCGTACACTCAAGGAAACATTCTGAATGTTATCATTAAACGATGGGCGGTGCGGGCACGTATCAGCCCTCGAATACATGCGCATTCGTTCAGGCATTACTTTATTACCGAGGCGCAACGCCAGGGGATCCGGCTTGAAGATGTGGCGCAGCAGGTCGGGCATGTCAACCTTAACACGACGAGAGCGTACACCCACCAAAATATCGCCTTCCTGAAAGATCGTTTCCGGAATTGCAAAATATAAAAAAACGCTTGACAAGATTTGCCGCAGTGGTACAATCAGCATCGTAGTTTAAACCGCATCATAATCGTCCGCGTTTCACAAGCTGCCTGACTTAAATCAATACTAAAGTCAGGGCGACGGAGAAAGAGCGGCGGTTATGTAAAAGAGAGATGTAAAATGCGAATCCTCCAAGCGCAAAAACAGACCAAACAAAAAACCCCCCATGAACCCGTAGCTCTAAAAGCTATGGGTTTTTTATGCCCTTACCGGGGCATAACGCTTGGAGGCGTGGGGGGTTTTAATTTCGCGGGGTCGGCTAGCGGCGATGCCACCTGGCCCATAACCAGGTACCGAAAGGACACCGTGGGTTCGAGTCCCACCCCCGCAATACACAGGGAGGCAAGGATGAACGAATACTACAGGCAACGGATGGAAGATGCGCCGTTCAACAGCGCGGTTGTTTTCGTATGCATGGCAGGGGTTGCCGTGATCGTGGTGCTGGCAGCGATATTCAACCGATGATATGCCGGATCATTTCGCAGATATAAAAGCAGGGGTTTACCAGCATCTCGACCAGTATTGCCGCGGCAGGGCCCGGGCAATCAAAGCGTACGTTCTGGCACAGCGGTTCGATACGACGATCAGGGAGGTTAACGACATTATCCGGACGCTGCGCCAGGAAGGGCTCCTGATCGGATCCGCGAAGGAAGAACCGTACGGATATTACATCCCGGCGACCGAGGAAGAGGTAAAGAATTATTTGAGACCATTCAGCCAGGAAATGTTAGATATGTTGAAGACGTACAACCGGCAGAAGCGCGCGAGCCGGTTTTTTATTGAGCAGGCAAAGAACAAGGATCTATTCCTTTGCGGGTACGATGCGCATGGGCAGATGGATTTATTGACAGCGGCCGGACAACCAGAGGTAAGTCATGCCAGTACGTAATTGCGAGACGCGCCCGGTTTCATGGAGGACGCATAAGAACAGAGCGGTCGCCAACGCGATCGATAAACTTGGCGAGGAGCTGGGGAACACCTATGCCGGGTTCATTATTTGGCCGATGTGGATCGGGTTCATCACTCACCGGGACAACCTGGGGTACTATGACGGCCGGCCGTCGGTTCTGCGTGACGATTTTTATCCGCACCAGGACTGGGTATCGATTCAGCAAGTTACGTTGGCCAGGGATATGCTTGCCCGGGAAGGGTTGATCATCGTATACCAGGTTGACGGACTGGATTATATTCTGATCCCCAAGGTAAGCCGGTGGTCAAAGATCGTGGGGAATATATCCGGAAAGACTGATTTTCCGCAGCCGCCTGAAGAAAAAATAAAGGATTGGGAGGCTCGTTTTAACGAAGTATATACGCCGTTAATACACCGTTCGAACGCCGTATATACGCCGTATGAACGGTGTACGAACGACGTATGCACTGAAAGTAAAAGTAAAATAGAAAGTAAAAGAGAAATAGAAAGAAGACAGTACATCACCGATTTTTTTAAGGATCCGGATAAAACGTGGATATCTGACCTTAAAAGTGCGTACCCTGGTGTCGATATCCCTGCTGAGCTGGGGAAGATGAAGATGTGGTTACTGGCTAACCTGGATAAACCCAAGAAGAATTTGAAGCGGTTTGCGGTCAACTGGCTGAACCACACCCGCGCCGATCAGAAAAAAAACACTATCCAAAAACCCGGGATGGATGTTGAGAAGTTCATAGATTCCAAGCTGGGCAAGATCGCTACAAAAGATATGATCAAAACCGTTATGAAGCAGATACCGGAGAACCAGTGGTTCTTGATCGATTCGTATTTAAAGCGCAGATATCCCGGAGGCGGAAACGGGTTTTTCGATGCCGAGCGCGAGCTGACAGCCGAAGCCAGGGAAAATAAAAACAAGATAGGCGCGTTGTCCGCGCACATTGGAGGCAGAGCATGATCCGCGTTGCGGCATTATTATTTGTTTTTATACTCATGTCAGCTCCGGCGTATTGCGGCCCAGTTATAACCGGCAAAGTCTCATGGTATTCCAGGAACGATAAAACCGATCCATTTGAACACAAGTTGAACGCTGATCAGTCTGCATTTGATGAAAACGCGTTGACCTGCGCGATGCGGTCGCGTGCGTTCGGGAAGCGGTATAAGATCACGAATATTGCCACGGGCCGGTCTGTGATCGTGAAGCACCGGGATTACGGGCCGGCAAAAAAGTACCGCGGGCGTGAGTTGAATCGGGTAGCTGATTTAAGCAAAGCGGCGTTTGCCAGGATAGCTGATCTGGATGATGGCGTGGTTACAGTGAGAATAGAACCAGTTAATTTAAGCGGGAGTTTTAATAGGGCGGGGAAGGCTTTACGGACTGTGCGCGCTGATCCGGGCACAATCCTCATTGATGACGGAAAAAACGGCGCCCGAGTTTCTCCCGCGTTTGAAGGTGATATATGCCGCAGGACAAAGTAGACGTTTTATTTGTGGGATTACAGTCTGGGTTTGGATTTTGTCCGGACTGGTACATGGTGAACTTGCCGAACGGATCCACGGTGAGATTTAATCCCGACAGGCATAGAATAACGGGGCCGGTAAAACCCGGGATAGTTGTACCGGAAGAGTTGTTGGGTGAATAAACGATTACCAAGGGAGGGTGTATGGGAGCTGAAATGAAGTATGTGCCGCTGGCGCAGGTCAAAAAGTCTGAGACAAACACGCGGAAACATATCGATGAGGTTAAACTCGCGGAGTTGACCGAATCGATAAAAGCGAGAGGTGTGATCAACCCGATACTGATCCGGCCTGTTAAAGGTAATTTTGAGGTCGTATGCGGAGAGCGCAGGTACCTGGCGGCATTAAAAGCCGGACTGAAAGAGATCCCGGCATTCATCCGGGAAATGACGGATATGGAAGCGCTCGAGTTCCAGATCATTGAAAACCTGCAGCGCGAGGATGTGCATCCGTTGGAAGAGGCTGAAGGATACGAAGTGCTGATGAAAAAGCACGGGTGCAAAACTGTCGATGACCTTGCGGCGAAGGTCGGTAAGTCCAAAGGGTACATTTATGGCCGGATGAAACTTTGCGAATTGATACCTGAAAACCGGAAATATTTCTATTCCGGAAAATTCAGCCCGTCGGTTTCTCTCCTTGTAGCCCGGATCCCTGCGCATCTGCAGAAGGAAGCCGGCCGCAAGATCGCCGAACCGACAAACGGGGATGAACCTATGTCGTATCGCAGGGCCAAGGAGTTCATCACCAACGAATACATGCTGCGGCTCAAAGATGCTCCGTTCGATACGGATGACGCCATGTTGCCCGGGGTGGAAGCGGGGTCATGCACGTTATGCCAGAAGCGCACGGGTAACCAGCATGAATTATTCGCTGATGTATCAAGTGCAGACGTATGCATTGATCCGGCATGCTTCAAGCTCAAGAAAGCGGCCGCAGTCAAGCAGGCCTTGGTTAAGGCGAAGGCCGCAGGGAAGATCATCTTGTCAGACAAAGACGCGAAGAAAGTCTTTTACGGCGAAGACTCGATGCATCTGGGCGAGGGGTATATCAACCTCGAGACCGTATGCACGGAAGATAAGCTGCAGCGCAAATATAAGCAGCTGGTGAAAGCGGTCAAGGATGCCAAGGTCGTGGTTGGAATCAACCCGCATTCTGGCGAGCTGGTGGCCATGGTCCATCGGACCGAAGCGGCACGGATCCGCAAGCAGCTGGGTATTGTCCCGGAGAAGCCCGCGAGAGAAAAAAAGAAGGGCGAGAAAAAGCAGAAGGCCGAAGCCGTTGAAGCTGAGAAACAGCAGGAAGCGGTGCAGAAGGAATGTGATAACCGTATACTCGAGAGCGTGTTGGAGAACGTGCGCAGGGATAGAAAGAGTTTATTCCTAAGGAAAATAGCGGAACGCGAGATGGAAGGAGCAAGCGAATCCTTAGCGTTCAGGTTCATGAAGCGCAGGGATCCTGATATTAAACGCGAAGACGCGAAAGCTAAGCTGCGCGAGCATTTGGATGTGATCGACGATGCTGAACTGTTCGTGTTTATTATCGAAGTCATGATCCTGGTGGAAGAGGAGTGGGGAGAGGGCCAGCGGTTGATTAAGGATCTCAGTAAATTGTACAATATCGATACCGCCAAGATCAAAAAAGCGGCCACGCCGGCAGCAGTGGAAGCGGTGAAAGATGAGCAGCAGAAGGAAGAGCCCGCAGCGTCAGCCGCGACTGAAGCCGTCAAAACTCCGGAGAAGGTTCGCATAAAGAAGCGCGATGCCAAGACGTTCGAGTTCACCGGGAAGAAGGGGAAGGTTACTGTGACCTCAAAAACTGATATGAGTTTTAAAGAGGCCGAAGAAGCGGGTGATGCGATATCCCAGGTGGCGGATATTATGGCGGAGGATAAATAGCCATGTACGCGATGTGGAAAAAAGGTTTTATGAGCGGGTACAGGGATGCGGTTGAAATTACTGATGGTGTCAAATCTTTTGCTACCACAGCACAGACGATCATCTGCCGCGAGGATGACGGGTTTACTCGCCGGGTCCGGACCGGCAGGTGGAAAGGAAAACAGATCATCCGTGAGTGGAAGGATACCATTAAAGGCAAAGTAGTATTTTGGATGAAGCTAGGCGAGTTCCAGAAATGGGATAACAAAAAGTCCGGCCGGGGGATCATCCGGTACCATCCGAACTCATTGACCAGGCTGCACGGGTTGACGGAAGTGTATACGCATAAGTTCCGCGGCCGGCCTGGGAAATGTATCACAAAGTACAGCTGGGGCAAATGGATGCACCAGGAGTTCTGGTATAAGCTGCGCGGAGGCCGCCGGCGCCGGGCGTACAGCGTGCATCATACGGACAAATCGTTTAGATTCTTTTGGCCTGATGGCAAGGTCGCCGGCCAGGTGGAATGTCCGGGAGGGTTTCGTATTCAGAACAGTGACGAAGGAAGGCCGTTCATGAACCGGTTGCAATCGGAATATAACGAGGATAATCGCGCTGATATGTTCGATTTGTCCCGCGACGGGAATGCGGCGTTTGCGATATTCGACCGGCTCGGGAGGGTACTGCACCGCGGCACATATCACGACCGGCAGCGGGTAGGCGAATGGATCCTGAACCGGCGATCGGTATATTTTGTCCGCGGAGTTTCGATATCCAAGAAGATATGGGACACGCCGCCGGAGAAGCTGAACGTCAAGAAGATCATCCGGATGCGCAACGTCCAGGTGCGCGCGGCATTGCTTGCGCGTATACCTCCGGAAAAGATGTTCAAGTCCTGCCGCGGGAAAATAATCCATGAAATTAAATCAAGCGGCATGCGGCTTATCGAATTGCCGGTAGCGGTCGATGACGGCAACGGAGGGAACAAGTCTAAGATGCGGATATTGCGCGTACGGGATACGTCAACGAACGCGTTCTATTACCTGCGAGTACCTGATTTCGTATGGGATGGCGGGAAGAAAACCAAGTTGAATAAATGCGAGCAGGCGCGGCAGTGGACGTTCGGCGTAAACGATCCTAAGAAGAAGATCAAATTCGCCAAGGAAACATGAGGAGGACTCAATGGGAAGACTGAATAACTATCGCCAGGGTGAAATATTGATTCTGACTCGGGATGAAGACAGACAGAAGATAGAATTCCCGGACAAGTGGAAAAAACACGCCAAGCGTATTCCCTCCGGAGTCATTGCCGAAGGCGAAATATCCGGGCATAAGCACGAGGTCACGAACGGCCGGCTGTATGATCACCCGGAGAAAAAGGGCGTCATGATCCTGGAAGCCGGCGAGGGTTGTGTAGTGACGCATCCGGAGCACAAGCCTATCAACGTGCCAAAGGGTGTTTTTGAAATAAATATACAGCGTGAATTTACCGGCGGCAAGGAGCAGTCCCGGAAGGTGAAGGATTAACTAAAAAAGGGGGAGGCAATGGGTAAGCAAAAGGAAACAGTGTTAGATGTGCTCAAAGAGGTCCGCGATCTCTTGAGAAACGGAGCAGGGCAGGTCATAGCAAAGCCTGCGTCAGCCGTAACGCCGCGCGTCATCAACGACCGGTTCACCGATAACGGTGACGGTACGATCACGGACAATCAGCTGAAGGTAGTCTGGGTCAAAGATCCGTCAGTCATCCCGGAGTTGCAAAAAACCTTAAATTTCGATGCGGCAAAAGAGGCATGTGAGAAACTGTCTTACGCCGGATTTAACAGCGGATGGCGGCTGCCGACGGTTGAGGAACTGCGCTCGATCGTGGATTATACGTGCCATGATCCAGCATGGGATACAAACGTCTTTGGCGGTAAACATG
>ENA-UOWG01000695-UOWG01000695.1-activated-sludge-metagenome-genome-assembly--contig:-NODE-695-length-41245-cov-5.420199_pt1 | contig 41245 bp, 29 predicted proteins | sample MGYA00238147_ERZ761563 | MGnify/ENA primary metagenome ERZ761563 (study PRJEB28884, sample SAMN05720216) | anaerobic digester metagenome | isolation source: active sludge of municipal...
CGACGCGGTCTTCAGGTAATAAGCATAGAGGGCTATGGTCGCGTGCCACTCGCCGAAGTCCGGATGATCTGGAAATGCTTCAGCAAGGTCTGCCAACGCCTGAATGGGCGCCTGTTCGTGGCTGCGATGATTGTAGTGGAGCGGTCTTGTTTTCTCCGGCGATGTGTAGAAAAAACCAGTCAAGGGCAACCTCCAGGGACGCACCGCGCGCTCCTGGGATTGTGTGAGGACTTTGGCCAACTCGACCGCCTTCTCCGCGCAGGCCTGGTCTTGTGTTGCTCGGTAGAGTTCAATCCCGGCTTGAACGCCGGCGGATGCCACCTCGACACTGTTGACGCCCGTCCTGGCATTGCCCCGTTGCCAGTCTGCCATGGCTGTTTCAAGACAGTGATTGGCGAATATCGGATCTTGCTCACGAAAAATCCGGGCGGCGCGGGCCAGGGTGGCCGCGGCCGTAAAATGATCGTGAGGCCCGCTCCGAGCCTCGGCCGTAACATCGTCCACCGTGCCCAGGATGCCATCGGTCCAAAAATCCATGGTGGCCCAGGTGACACGGGTGCCATCTTCGAATCGCGTCTTCAGGAGCCAGTCCAATCCCCAGCGGGCTTCGACGAGACAACGCCGAGCCAGGGAGGCATCAATCGAGGCCAGGATTGGCACCAGACGCAGCATGGCATAGGCCGCCTCGGCGGTGTTGATCATTCCTTGTGAAAGATCTCCCGCATCGTGCCACCCTCCGTTGATGATGATCCTTTGGTCGCCATGCACGCCTTGCCAGTCGCGGTGGCACACGCCATGAATGCCGGGGATCTCGGTTCCACAACGCTGGCAGTAGAACAAATTTAAAGTCGCCTCGACGGCCCGGCGCCACGCATTGGCGTGGATAACGAATTCCGGCAGCAACCGGTCGTCGACCTTTAATGCGTAACGCCCTGGACGGGTCAGAGCCGTAAAATCGAGAAGATCGAATTCACCCAGAGCAGTGATCTCATGGCGCGGTATTCCACGAAAAACGCTCTGCATGGAATCGAGACACACGACATCAAATGGCCCCTGGCCCAAACCGGTGCCCAACGCGATCTTGGAGGCTTCCGGGGCGTAACCCAGATGGTTATACGCCAATTCCCTCGGTGCGACCGCCCAGCCTTCAACAGCATCGGCTTCAACTCGATCGAGCTTGAGTTGGTCAAAATCAAAGCATACCCGGTTGGTGGCCTCGGGTTCGTTTCCTTGCAGTCGATAAATCAAATCGATCGATCGAACCCGGCTCCGTTCCAAGTGCGGTATTTCCCACACCACATGGTTCCATTGCGCGTTCTTGAGGAGCACATGATGAAGGGCGCCGTGGGTATAACTCCAACGGTCCGAACCTTCCGCGCGAAATTTCACCAATAAGGAAATTACCTTGAATCCCGGCAGGGTCGGATAAACCCAAAAACTGATCCGGTTGAACAGGCTCCAGTCTTCGTCCGCGAACTCGCGACGCACCCCCGTCTCCGAGAAGGGCCTCCCCATGACCGGTCCGGGTTTTGGGGTTTTGGTGGGCGAGACCAGTCGGACGGACTGTTTGCCATCCCGGCAACGCTCCTGGGTGAAGCTCATCTCTCCAGGGCCAAAGTGCCGCCAAGGATCAGGGGACTCCATGTCATCCAGCAATCGTGATTCCAGCACCGGTTTCTGAAGCCGACGAAAGGTCGCGCTTCGGGATTGGTCTACCGGCATGGGACTCCATTCCTGCTGGGCAAACAAAAAGTTGCTCAGGACAAAGCTGACCACCAGAGTCAAATGCGATCGGATCATGCGGTCAAATTAAAGAGGGATCCGAACTCGCGCAAGCCAGGATGCCCGCCTCCATTCCACTCAGGAACCAGGTTTCCGCGCCCATTTAAGCCGGGGTTGTTTCCCTTGTTCCACCGCCTTCCAGTAGTCCGACTTGACCGCTTCGTAGATTCCATTCAGTCCCCGCGCATCGCGATCGCGATCCACCTCGATCCAATGCGTCGGCCCCGATGGTTTTGCCGCTTCCAGAAATCGCGATCCCTCCTCACGGATAACCCGGGTGATTTCGCGGTCGGTGCCATCCGGATTGAGGATGCCGAAATCGCTGTTTTCATTCAGACGAAACCCGCCGGGATACCACCAGAAAAACACACCATCGGCTCCAGACTCGCGCAGCATGCGATAAAAATCCCGGTAATACCGCGCGCCGAACGACAATTTTTCCGGGCTGGGGGCCATCGTGGCCATCTCCCAGACGGAATAGCCCATTTCCGCCCAAACGACAGGCTTCGACGGATCGCAGAGCCGGGCGTAAGCCGCTGTGAAATGTCCGGGTTTCACTTCTTCCCAGCCGCCGATCCGGCCATAAGCCTCCGGCTCCCATAAATCAACCGCCCCCGAGAGACCCCAAAAATCGTAAGGAAGCAATCCCGTTCCTGTGTGGGTTGGATCTCCCGACATTTGCATGCGGAAACTCACGGGCTGCCAAATGCCTGAAGAGCGCGCCAATTCCCGGGCGCTTCCGTATTTTCCCGCCAACAATTCATCGAGAAACAACCGGTAATCGGCCGTCATTCGACGCCAAGGCCCGTCCTGGAACAGGTGATTGGGCTCCGGGACACCCGCCAGAGTCCTGCCCGCGGGGGACTGAGGATCCATCCGGCCATTCGATCGAGGCGCGGTCCATTGCCACTGTTCTTCAGCTTGAGCAACGCTCCCGCGTTTCTTAATGATCCAATCGTTCCAGAGGATTGTGTAGTGCCGTTGCTGGTAGGCATGGTCATAGTGACTCGGTTCCCACGCCAGATCCAAGGCAAACACGATGGCGTTCCGCGCCAGCCGGTAATGCTCAATCAGGGCCTTGATTTCGTTCCAGCGAAAGTCCATCGGCGTGCCAGGACGCAACGATAGATTCACCCGCAGATCGAGGGTGCGGCATTGCCGGATAAAATCAACCATGTGCTGGGCTTGCAGTGAACGATAGTAAACAAAAACGCTGACCGCGTTGAGCCCCATCGCCTTGATCCGGCCGAGATCGCGCCCGATCACTTCCGGATCGTAAGCCCCGCGGCCAACCCAGTGCTCAAAGGCTTCCCCCCCCAAAGCGATGCCCGAAGAGGGCATGTAGTTAACCCCATGCGCCTTCCAGGGACGTCCCTCCAAACGGAATCCGCCGTCGTGGATCTCGATGGGCTTGACCGCCGCAGTCTCCGCCCAGACATGAGTCTCATGCGTCAATTGATCCACACAAGTTCCGTCCTGCATCAGCCGGGTTTGAATCCGGTATCCTTCCGATGCGGTCGATGGCGGCTGCCAGGTTTCCTCGATGACCGCATCCTGTTTCGGGGCAATGACGAGAGCCTTCTCGATCGTCTTAACCACACTGTCGTCTTTGAGACCGGTCACCGTGAGCTGCAACGTCAGGTTCCGGGTTTCAACCAAACCATGATTGGCAACGACGGCGCCTAACCGCAGCGATTGCCCCGGGAATAGGCTAAAGAACTCGGCGCCGCCCTCGACGAGAAACACCCCCCGACGAAGTCGCTGCATGAGCGCCTTACAGCTCTCCCGGACCACTTCCTGTCGGTAAAATCCGGCATTGTTTGGCGTCCACACCACACCAATCCCTTGACGGCTCGATCCGGTTCGAGGCACCTGTAAGACCGCAACCGCTCCCCGGTAATCCCCGTCAGCTCCCGTCGCCGCCAGCAACGGCTGCCAGCGCCTGGAACGGTCTTGTCCAAATCCCACACCCCGCGCGCGCGGATGCGCCGCCAATAACGATGCCTCAAACCGATCGGATCCCCGCCATTCAAAGTCAAAAAGCACATCGGAACATCTTACCAAACGAGCGGGAGCCGACACAGGAAAGAAGATCGGGCTTGGACCGAACGGTTCCCACTGCGGTCCTTGGGCGATGGGGCCAAGGGTTTGTTGGCCCAGAGGACTTGGCGCGGTTCCAATCTGTCGCATCCAATACTCATGCCGGCCCTTTGGAACAGCGGTATGACTTAAGGCCAGACCGATCGTCAGCCTGCGCGCGTTCATAACCTTCAGGGAATCCTCGGGCCCGCCCCGATTGGTCGGAGGCGTCCAGGGCCGGAATGCCTCAGGCGGCAAGGCGTAGGTTTTCCACGCCAGACCCAGCGGGACCGTCGCGATCCATCGCGATCCGTCCGCCTCCATCCATTCCACCGAGAGTTGCGTGGTCTGCGGGCCTCCTTTGGCCTCGAAACAGGTCAAGGTGTGATCCCCGGGAAATGCCCCCGACAACTCAGGGCTCGAGAACGTCTCCCAGCTGCTGAGATTATCGACCTCCGCATGCAGGGATCCTCCCCCATTCTCCACCGCGACCGTATAACGGCCGGTGGGAGGATTGCGATCGGAATTCCGCCGCCACGCGTCCAGGGGTGACTGGGCAAAGTCCACCAGCACGGTTTGCGCCCGCTGTCCTTCCACAAGCTGTTTCGCCTGGGACCACGGGATCCAGCGATCGGCCAGTTGCACACTGGGATCGCCCCAGGCCGGCATCCCCATTGCCCACAGATGTCCCCCCCGTTCCCAAAAGGCCTTGACAGCATTCCTTGTTTCCAAAGGCAGCGTCCGGGCTGCCGGCAGAATCAGAAGATCCCACAGGTTCGTCGATCGAGATTGGCCTTCGTTGAATTCACGATAATCAACGCGCCGCGCCTCGAAGCCGCTGGCTCGAGCCATAGCCTCGAGATCCTGAATCCAGGCCTGATCCAGTCCCAACCGCTCTCCGCCTAATACCGCTGCGCGGACCCCATCCTCCGCTTGCCCTCCACTGCGTCCCGCCAGTAGCGCGCCGCAGAGGAGTCCCAACCAACCCAGACTCGTTTTCGTGCTCATCTCCCGCGCATTCTCGCATAAGCCCCTTCCCATGACGATGCAGAAGTGCGCGCCCCACATTACCTTTGGGGTCAGCCCTTATTTCACATTACCTTTGGGGTCAGCCCTTATTTTAATAGATAAGGATTTTTCCCAGAACTCGAGATTTCAAACTGAGGCGAATGACTCGTCCATTTCGCGTTCAATTCGAAGGAGCGGGCATAGGGAGTGCGGCAAGCCAGCAACGGGCCAAATGGAGGCGGGAGTCCCGGCAGGATTCATGCTGGCGCGTCCGAGCCATCCGGATCGACTGCCATCTGACGCAAGAAACCAGCTTTTATTTTATGGGCGGCCCCTGACTTATGAGGCGCTCTGTTTTGCCAAACAAGATGACCGCTTGGCCGACTGGGGGCATGGCGTGGTACTGCAGTTCCCCCTCGCCAAGCCTGGGCAAGCCTGCAATGGCCACCGATCGCAACAAGGCCTCGGTCAGGGGTTCGTCCCGCATGATGGCCGCGGCGGCCACCGCAAATCCGCTCGCAGCCGTTCCCAAGCCCAAAACCACCGCGCCGCTATCGACGTCGATCTCAGGCGGTTCGCCTTCGGGAAATTCTCGCACGGCGGCAAAGCCCATGGCCTGCCTCAGCAGATGGCGCTTGAAAAGCCCATATTGCTCGGCGGCCAAGGCTGAATCGACGTCGGGCAGGAAATGAAGCGCGTAGGATACACTGATGCCGCGGCCTCCCTGTAAAACTCGATGTCTGTTGGGATCAATATAGGAACTCACCAGTCCCCGTCGATCGAGGTAGCGCGAGCGGAGTTGGTTGAGAAACGGAATTTTGACAACGGCCAAATCCTGGTGAAATGCGCGGTCATATCGAACCAGGGCCGATAAAGCGGGCAGGTTATCGGCGGGCCAATACATCCCGGGATAACTCGGAAGGATTCCGGTTTCGCTTTGTCGGAAGGACCGAGCCAGCGCGAGCGCCACCCGATGGATGAGCGGGTCATAACACTGATCCTTCGTGCTCTCGCGATATCGCAGGCACAGGTTCAGAAACAATCCGTGGAGAAAGATGTGCTCCCTTGGCCCAATTCCCGGGCCCATCCTGACAAAGTAACCTCCACGGCGAGGCAAGCGCCCAGGCTGGCTCTTTTCAGCCACTGCTTGGTGGAAACCAATTCCATGGTGTATGTCGTCTGCTACCTCCTGAACTCGGTTAAACCAGATCTATTCTATCACCGCCAGAGCCCGAGAGTATAACGATGGGGCAGAATCTCTCCGCCACAAGCGCCTGCCATATACTCAACTGACCGCCAAATGGACTACAAATGAATGGCCACAAAAAGGTCGGCTTGAGAGCTTCTTTCGCCCCTGGCGGGGCTTTGGGCGGGGGCGTACGGCGTCGGATCCCACCGTTGAAACAGTGGGCTATGATCGGCCGTCCCTGACGGGACGAATCATGCCGCTTGCGGCTTTAGCATCATCGCCGTCCAGATTGCCCACCGTTCCCATAGTCTCCGTCGTTCCGAGAGAAAGAAGTGAGTTCAGTAAGCGTGAGGCCTCGGGGCGAGCGGCAGGGGCAACTCAGGATGTGGAAACTGGCATTGGTTTTGCCTTGTCCGTCATTACAATATGAATCGAATACTAGGAAATGGACTACCAACAAATGAGGAATCGATATTATGAAATCTATGAAATCAAAACGATTAGGAATCTATTTGGGACTGATGATAATCGGACAACTGGCCCGAGGGGCGGACCCGATCGAGACTTGGACATCGACGGATACCAAGGTGCATTACGACCTTATAGCTGTCGCTTATGGAACGGGACAATATGTGGCTGTTGGAGGTCGAGGGATCATCTTGAGTTCACCCGATGGGACTTCCTGGACCCAGCGGACGTCGGGAACCACGAATTCTCTGCGGAGCATCGTTTATGGCGGGGGGCAGTTTGTGGCAGTCGGCGGAGACGAGCATGACCCAAATCGAAAAGCAATCGTGGTAACGTCAAAGGACGGGCTTTCTTGGAGTCTGCGCCGTCCTTTTGGGTCAGCCCTTAATTTAAAAGATAAGGCTGAATACCCAGAGCCCGAGACCTCAAACTGAGGGGAATGGCTCGTCCATTCCGCGTTCAACTCGAGGGGGCGGTTTACCCCGTGACTTTCCACGGCAACGGCCAGAAGCCGGTTTCAGCCCCGGATCAAGGAGGGAGACGATGACCTGTTAAAGCACAGCCGTTATGCCATTTAGCATCCGGGCCAGCCGAATCGACTGAGGCCTGAAGCAAAAACCTAACTTTTAATTTAAGGGCAGACCCTGAGTCCCGGCAGAGTGTATAACAACGTAGCCACGAACCAGACCGGGCATTACTGCATCAACAGTCCGAGTTACTGGGCCAATAGCGCTTTGGCGTTGTATTAAGCATCGAATGGATGGGCGCCTGTGGAGGATGAGCCGCACGCATTCCGAGCCGGAATTCCAGGAGGGCACCCCGTTAGAGCTCTTTCATGGCCTCGTCCAGGGCGGCGAACAACTCGCCCATAGAGGTCTCGGTCTCGTCGCCCATATTCGAAATGCGGAAGGTGGTTCCCTTGATTTTTCCATAACCACCGTTGATCAGGAAACCGCGTTTCTTGACCAGGCTGACCAATTTCTCGGCGTCCACGATCCGTCCGCCGGGTTTGGCGCCGTTGTTGACGCAGGTTAGGGTCATCGAGACATGACCGTCATCGGGGAACAGGGTGAATCCATGGCGGGCCGCCCAGTCGCGAGTCACCTGAGCCAAGCGGCGATGGCGCGCGTAACGATTGTCGAGTCCTTCGGTACAAATGTCTTCGAGTTTGGATTCCAGGGCAAAAATGTGGCCCAGGGTCGGCGTGCTCGGCGTCATGTTGCCCTCGGCGTTCTTTTTGAACTCGAGGAAATCGAAATAATAACCGCGCCCCGAGACAGTCGAAGCGCGGGCGAAGGCGGCCGGTGAACAGGTGAACAAGGCCAAGCCGGGAGGCAGGGCCAGGGCCTTCTGCGAGCCGGTTAAAAGCACATCCAGGCCCAGGTCATCGAACGGCAGCTTCACCCCGCTGAACGAGCTGACGGCATCCACGATAAACATGATATCGGGATATTTCTTCTTGAGAGCCGCGATCTCCTCGATGGGACTCATGACGCCGGTGGAGGTCTCATTATGGATGAGGGTCAAGGTGTCGAATTGGCCTGTGGCCAGGCGCGCGTCGATGGCCTCGGCTCGGATGGGCGAACCCCAGGCCGCCTTGAGGCCTTCGGCCTCTTTGCCACACCGCTGGGCCACATCGAGCCATTTGTCCGAAAAGGCCCCGTTCATGCAACAGAGCACCTTCTTGGACACCAGATTCCGAATGGCCCCTTCCATCACGCCCCAGGCGGATGAGGTGCTCAGGAAAACCGGCTGGCGGGTGTAAAACAACTGCTGCAACTGCGGCTGAATGCGCGCGTAAAGATCCTTAAAGCCCTGGCCCCGATGGCCAATCACCGGCGATCGAAAGGCTTGCAGGATCTTCTCGCTAACTTCAACCGGCCCGGGTATGAACAATTTGACGTGTCCCATATTCAGTTCCGTGCGGGAAATACTTCACAACCTTCGTCCAAATGCAAGAGAGAAGAATCGGTCCCGGGCTTCGCATTGGGCCGGATGATGCTCCAGCAGGCGGGATCTTCAGGCGGCGCGTTTGAGTCCCATTTTCTTCATCCGGGAAAGCAAGGTGGTGGGCTTCACGCCCAGCAGTTCGGCCGCGCCATCCGGTCCTTTGATCTTCCAGCCGGACCGATCGAGAACCGCAAGAAGATTCTCGCGATCAAAGCGAAGCATCTCCGCCTCGGTCAGAAACTCGCCTCGGACTTTGACCTCGCCGAGAACCTTGGCCACTGCCCCGACAGGCGAAGCCTCAGTCACGGGCAGATCAAAATGCAGCGGGCCGCCCCGCGCCAGGATGACTCCGCGTTCGATCACGTTGCGCAATTCCCGGATATTCCCAGGCCAGTCGTAGCTCTGAAGGCGTGCCACCGCCGCCCGCGTCAACCGTGGTTTTGAACACCGCAACTCCCTCACCGACAACTCCACGAAGTGTTTCGCCAACAGCGGAATGTCACTCTTTCGATCCCGCAAGGGCGCCACCTGGATTGGAAAGACATGCAGCCGATAATAGAGGTCTTCCCGAAAACGGCCGGCGGCCACCGCCTTCTTCAAGTCCCGGTTGGTCGCTCCAACGATCCGGACATCGGCTTGCCGCGTCCGGTCGTCGCCCACGCGCTCATAACGCCGGTCCTGCAACACGCGAAGCAGTTTGCTCTGCATCTCCAGGGGCACATCGCCAATCTCGTCCAAAAACAGAGTCCCCCCTTCGGCCGTCTCAAACCGGCCGGCCCGATCCTTGATCGCCCCCGTAAATGCCCCCTTCACATGACCGAAAAATTCGCTCTCAAACAGTTCCTTCGGTATGGAAGCACAGTTCACCCGCACCAGGGGATTGTCTTTGCGCCGGCTGCGCCGGTGGATCTCGTGGGCCACCAATTCCTTGCCCGTCCCCGTTTCCCCCAGGATCAACACCGAGGCCTCCGTCGGAGCCACCAGCTCGATCTGGCTGACAACTTGCCGCAAGGCCGCACTCTGCCCCACCAGATCCCCAAAGGCCTTCGCCTCCACCACCTCCTCCTGCAAATAGGTGTTCTGCAACTCCAACTGCGCCTTCAGGCGACGGATTTCCTCAAACGCCCTTGCATTCGCGATCGCCGATCCAATGTGGTCGGCAAAAATTCGCCCCCAGGGAAGCGACTCCTCGGGGATATCCTCCCGCGTGAACCCAACCAACGCCCCCATGATCTCCCCCCTGAATACAATCGGCATCGCCCCGCATCCCCGAATCCTTTCCTCCTTCGCCCACTCAAAACCCACGAGCTCACTCGGCTGCCTGTCGACATCCCGGATCCGGATCTCATGTCCTGTCACCGCCACCCTCCCTACGAATCCCATGCCCAACGGGATCCGCGCGCTCAAGTCGTCCAACCGCGACACGTTCGCCGCCGAATCGATCAGCCCCCCCCCATGGCCCGCTGCCAGGTGCAGACAACGGGCTTGGTCCGGACATTCGGACCGGCGCGCACATGCCCCGCATCGATCTCCCTTCTCAATCAGCCAAATCTGAACACACACCATTCCCGGACGCTCCACCGCACTCCGAACCACCTTCTGCAATAACAGATCGAGCGAATGCTCATGCGCAAAGTCGATCAACAACTGCGCGGCACGATTGGGATCAAACCGGCTGTCACTCGTCGTTTCCACAACATCCCACCCTCTCATCATCGAGCCGGTTCGTCGATCATCTTTCGAACGATTTTTCGTACGTTCAATTTTACGACCGGGCATTTTCGGCGGGCTCAATGATGTTAGTGATTTGTAATGAATTGGATATGAAAATCATGATCTTGTCGGCATAGATTCTGCTGTCTTGAGTTGCCATATTGGTGTGGTGGCATGGATGAGTGATAACCGAGATCAAACGACGACCCTGGAGGTCACGGCAAAGAATTTCGATGCCGAAGTTCTGCAGGCGACGCAGCCGGTGGTGGTGACGTTCCGGGCGCCCTGGAGCCGCCCGTGTCATATCCTTGACTCGGCTTTGGATGAAGTGGCGGCCGCATGCGCCGGAGAAATCAAAATGGTCAAAGTCAATGCAGACGATAATCCGGACCTGAGTCTGTGGTATGAGATACAGTCCGTTCCCACGCTGTTGTTGTTTGTCAGGGGCAACCTGCGGGTCAGGATGATCGGAACCGCAAGCAAGGAAGCGATCCTGGCCAAAATCCAGCCGGCTTTGCGGGAAGCCGATGCTTCGCTGCCCCCCTCCGATCCGAACCGGAACCCATGAATACCCCAGACTCCAGATTCGCCCCCCGCGGACCCTCGGATCGATATGCGGCGAAAAGAACGCTCCATCACGTGGATTTCTTTTGTGATGCCCCGAAGGCGGAGGGCGTCAGGCTGGTGGGGGATTTTAACGGCTGGGATCTTGCGGCCCATCCGATGCGCCGAATGCCCGATGGCCGTTGGATGGCCAGTCTGGATCTTCACCACGGCCATCATCAATACCTGTTCATTGTGGACGGCGAACCCGTGCTCGATCCCAACGCCAGCGGCGTGATCCGCAACGAGTGCAACGATCCGGTTTCACTCCTGGCCGTCAGTTGACCATGGGCGCCCTGTTGAATCCAATCCGCCGCCTGCATCCCGCGACCGCTTGCCGCGAAGGAAACGCGCCTTGGCGCAATTTTAGAATTTAAGAAACCCATATACAGATCGGTAACAGACGCTATGCAACTCAAGAATCCCATCTATGATCTCCTGATCCAACCGAAAGCGGTGCTGACGGCCCTTTTCTGCGGCCTGTGCCTGACCGCCTGCCAGCGCCAGGGCCAGGCGCCGCCACCGATGATGATGACGCCGGAAGTCAGCACGGTGACGGTGGCGCCTCGGCCGATTCTCCTGACCACGGAACTCCCCGGACGAACGTCTCCTTTCCTCATTGCCGAGATCCGGCCGCAGGTCAACGGCCTGATCCAGAAGCGGCTGTTCAAGGAAGGCTCCGATGTCCAAGCCGGCCAGGAACTTTATCAAATTGATCCGGCCCCGTTCCAGGCGGCTCTCGACAATGCCAAAGCGGCGTTGGGCAGGGCTGAAGCCAGCCTGCCCGCCATCCGGTCGAGGGCCGATCGTTTTAGACAGGCCCTGGCCGACAAAGCGGTCAGCCAACAGGATTTCGACGATGCGGACGCCGCCCTCAATCAGGCCGAAGCCGACACCCAGTATTGGAAGGCGATGGTGGAAACCGCCCGGATCAACCTGGGATACGCGCGGGTTCTTTCGCCGATCTCGGGACGCATCGGCAAATCCAGCGTGACCGATGGGGCCATCGTCACCGCCTATCAACCCGTCCCCCTCGCAACCATTCAGCAGTTGGATCCTATCTATGTCGACGTCCCTCAATCCACCGCCGAACTGCTCCGCCTGCAGCGCCGACTGAAGGAAGGACAACTCAGGCTGGATGAAACCAACGCGAACACGGTGCAGCTCATCCTGGGGGATGGCACGAAATATGAATACGAGGGAACGATGCAGTTTCGCGATGTATCCGTGGATCCGACCACGGCGTCGGTGATCTTGCGGATGGTCTTTCCGAATCCCAAAGGGATTCTCCTGCCAGGCATGTTTGTCCGGGCGGTGGTCAAGGAAGGCATCAATACCCAGGCGATCCTGATCCCCCAACAATCGGTCTCCCGCGATCCCAAAGGCAATCCGGTCGCCATGATCGTGAACGCGACCAACGCCGTGGAACAACGGTTGCTGACTGTGGAACGAACCGTGGGCGACAAATGGCTGGTCTCGTCGGGGCTTACGCCCGGCGACCGCGTGGTCGTCGAGAGCATGCAGGTCACCCGGCCTGGCACGGAGGTGAAGGCCGTGCCCTTCGTGGAAAACCAGCCGCCAGGATCCCAGCCAGCAGGCCCGGCGTCCACGCCCGAAAAATCGAACGAATAAGGCCTCGCCATGTTATCGAGATTCTTCCTGAACCGACCGGTTTTCGCCTGGGTAATCGCCATTATCCTCATGGTGGCGGGCGGCCTGGCGATCTACAACCTGCCGATTTCGCAATATCCTCCCATCGCCCCGCCTTCGATCGCCATCAGCGCCTTCTACCCGGGAGCATCCGCCGAGACGGTGGAAAACAGCGTGACGCAAATCATCGAGCAAAAGATGACAGGATTCGACAAGATGCTTTACCTGTCGGCCACCAGCGATTCATCCGGTTCCTCGCGAATTGAACTGACCTTCGCGCCGGGAACAGATCCGGACTTGGCCTGGGCCCAAGTCCAAAACAAACTCCAACTGGCCATGGCCAGCCTTCCCGAGGTGGTGCAACGCTCCGGCATCCGGGTCAGCAAGAGCACCCGGAATTACCTGCTCATCGTCGGCCTGATCTCGGAAGACAACAGCATGGACGGAAATGACCTCCGGGATTACGCCCAGTCGAACCTGGAGAAAGTCCTGTCTCGCGTGCCGGGCGTGGGCGAAGTCGAGGTCTTCGGCGGCCAATACGCCATGCGCATCTGGCTCAATCCGGACAAACTGACCGATTACCAGATGACCATCCAGGATGTCCTTCTGGCGCTCCGCTCCTACAACGTCGAAGTGTCCGCCGGACAGTTCGGCGGAGCGCCGGCAGTCGAAGGCCAGCGCCTCAACGCCGCCATCATCGTCCAAAGCCTGCTCAAAACCCCCGATGAATTTGCCGCCATCCCCCTGCGCACCAATCCGGATGGATCCATCGTTCGGATCCAAGACGTGGGATGGACCGAGCTCGGAACCGACACCTACGACATCGAGGCCTTTTACAATGGCAAACCCTCCTCCGCCATGGCCATTCGCCAAGCCGCAGGCGCCAATGCCCTCCAAACCGCCGATAATGTCCGGGCCAAACTCGAGGAAATGAGCCGCTTCTTTCCACCCGGCATGAAGGTCGTGTATCCCTATGACACCACGCCCTTCGTCAAAGTCGCCATCAACGAAGTGGTCAAAACCCTGTTCGAAGCGATCCTGCTGGTGTTTCTTGTGATGTATTTGTTCATGGGCAACATGCGCGCCACCCTCATCCCGACCATCGCGGTGCCCGTGGTCATCCTGGGCACCTTCGCCGTGCTCGGCCTGTTCGGTTTTTCCATCAACATGCTGACCATGTTCGCCATGGTGCTGGCCATCGGGCTACTGGTGGACGACGCCATTGTGGTGGTGGAAAATGTCGAGCGGATCATGAGCGAGGAAGGGCTTTCCCCGTTTGAAGCCACCCGGAAATCCATGGATCAGATCACGCCCGCGCTGATCGGCATTGGACTGGTTCTGTCAGCGGTGTTTGGTCCCATGGCCTTTTTCGCCGGTTCCACCGGCGTGATCTACCGCCAGTTCTCCGTCACGATCATCGCTTCGATGCTCCTCTCGGTGGTCGTGGCCTTGGTCTTGACCCCCGTGCTCTGCGCCTCGTTCCTGAAGCCGGTGCCGAAAGGGCATGAACCCGCCGAGGGCGGCATTTGGTTCCTGCGCCCCTTCTTCCGCTGGTTCGATCGACTCTTCTTCTGGTCGAGGGAGCGATACCTGGGACTAGTCGGTCATTCCCTCGCCCGGAGACTGCGCTATGTCCTTATCTTTCTCGCGATCGTGGGGGCGATGGGCTATCTCTTCCACCGAATGCCGACCGCTTACCTGCCCGACGAAGACCAGGGCATGATGATGGTCATGGCCATGCTGCCCGCCAACTCCAGCCTGGAACAGACCCAAACGGTTATGAACGAGGTCAAGGATTATTTCCTGAACCAGGAAAAGGACGCCGTCCAGGCGGTGATGACCGTATCAGGCATCAGCTTTTCCGGGCGGGGCCAGAACGCGGGTCTGTCGTTCGTCCGGCTGAAAGACTGGGAACTCCGCAACCGCCCGGATTTGAAGGTCGATGCCGTCGCCGGAAGAGCCATGGGCAAATTTTCCCAGATGCGCAATGCGCGGGTCTTTGCCTTCGCGCCTCCGGCTGTGGTCGAATTGGGGCAGGCCAAGGGATTCGATTTCCAGCTGCTGGATCGCGGCGGTTTGGGCCACGAAAAACTGATGCAGGCCCGCAACATGCTCCTCGGCATGGCCGCGCAAAACGCGGCCTCTCCAACCAATGCTGTGCTTACCAAGGTCCGTCCCAACGGCCTCGAGGACGTGCCGGAATACCGAGTGGACGTCGATTGGGAAAAGGCCGGCGTCCTGGGCGTTCCCATCACGTCGATCCACAACACCATCTCCGCCGCCTTCGGAAGCGCCTACGTCAACGATTTCATCCAGGGCGGACGCGTGAAACGCGTTTATGCCCAGGCCGACGCCCCCTATCGCATGCAGCCCGAGGATCTGGAACGGCTTTATGTGCGCAATGCCACCGGTAAAATGGTGCCTTTCTCGTCTTTTGCCTCCGGCCATTGGACGTCCGGTTCTCCCAAACTGGAACGTTTCAATGGTTTTCCTTCGTTGAACATCCTGGGCGAACCCGCCCCCGGAAGAAGTTCGGGAGAAGCGATGCAAAGGATGGAAGACTTTGTGAAGAAGCTCCCCCAGGGCATTGGCTTCGACTGGACGGGTCTCTCTTACCAGGAGCGACAGGCCGGGGCTCAAACGGCTCCGCTTTACGCCTTTTCTGTTCTGGTCATCTTCCTGTGTCTGGCGGCCCTTTATGAGAGCTGGCCCATCCCGATTTCCATTCTGATGGCCCTGCCCCTGGGAGCTATCGGAGGGGTGATCGGCTCAACCCTGCGGGGATTGCCCAACGACGTCTATTTTCAGATTGGACTCCTGACGACGCTGGGCCTGACGACCAAGAACGCCATTCTGATTGTTCAGTTTGCCAAGGCGCGGGTCGAAGAAGGCATGGGCTTGATCGAAGCCACCCTGGAAGGGGCCAAACTGCGGCTCCGTCCGATCGTCATGACTTCGCTGGCCTTCGGATTCGGTGTTTTGCCACTGGCCTTCGCGCATGGCGCGGGCGCCGGCGCGCAAAAAGCCATTGGCACCGCCGTCCTCGGAGGCGTGGTCACCTCGACCTTTCTGGTCACCTTGTTCGCTCCGCTTTTCTACGTGTTGATTGAAAAGAACTTTGGCAAACACAGCAGAAAAACAAGGAGCCAGAGCCCCCAACCCCCTTCGTCTCATGCTCACTAAAATGAACAAGACCCTTTTGCTCATTCTCCTGGGAACCGCCGTGATCCCGATCGGTTGCACCATGGCCCCAAAATATTCCCGGCCGGCGGCTCCAGTCCCGGCCGAGTGGCCCGGCGGCGCAGCCTACGCTGACTCCTTGAAAACTGCCAATGCGCCTTCGGCGCCCAACCTGGACTGGCGCGAGTTCTTTCCCGATCCCAAACTCCAGCAACTCATCGAGACAGCCCTCGCCCACAACCGGGATCTGAAGCTGGCCGCTCTGAACGTCGAAAGAGCGCGCGCCATGTACGGCATTCAACGCGCCAACTTGTGGCCCGCCCTCGATGCCTCCGCCAGCGGCAGCAAACAGCGGATGCCGGCCGATCTCTCGAACAGCGGCAAAAGGCAAACCACGGAACGTTATGACGCCAACCTGGGCGTCCTTTCCTGGGAGATCGACTTCTTCGGCCGCATTCGCAGCTTCAAGGATCGCGCCCTGCAAGAATACTTGGCTTCCGAACAAGCCCGGCGCAGCGCTCAAATCCTGCTGGTTTCCTCGGTCGCAAATGCCTGCTTGGCGATGGCCGCCGATCGGGAAAACCTCAAGCTGTCCGAGACCACCCTCCAGGCCCAGCAGGCGGCCTACGATCTGATCAAACGCCGCTACGAACTCGGCCTTGTGGACGAATTGGATCTGCTCCGCGCGCGGACACCCCTCGACATCGCCCGGCGCGATCTCGCCCTATATACCGAGCGGGTCGCAAAAGACGAAAATGCCTTAAACCTGCTGATTGGCTCCACCGCAGCCGGGGACATTTTGCCAGCCCAATTGAGCGAGTTGGTTCCCCCCGCCGAAATCGGCGCCGGGGTCTCTTCCGACGTGCTGCTGCAACGGCCCGATGTCCTGCAAGCCGAAAACCTATTGAAGGCCGCCAACGCCGATATCGGCGCCGCCCGCGCGGCCTTCTTTCCACGCATCTCATTGACGGCCGCCATCGGCACCGCCAGCAGCGACCTGTCCGGACTCTTCACGTCCGGCTCGGGAACCTGGAGTTATGCGCCTCAAATTGTGATGCCGATCTTCGACGCCCGCGTCTGGTCGGCGCATAAAGCCGCCAAGGTCCAACGGGAAATCGCGGTCACCCAATACGAAAAGGCCATCCAAAACGCCTTCAAGGAAGTCGCCGACGGCCTCGCCACCCAGGGCACCGTCGATCAACAGGTCGCAGCCCAGCAATCCCTGGTCGATAGCTTCGCCAACACCTATCGCCTGTCCAAGTCTCTTTACGATAAAGGCATTAACAGTTACTTCGAGGTGCTGGATGCGCAACGGTCCCTCTTCGCGGCCCAGCAGGCCCTGGTCTTCCTCCGCCTCGAGAAACTCACCAGCCAAGTGAGGCTTTACTCGGTGTTGGGCGGCGGATGGAATTCCAGCCAGGACGCCCGTCCAACGGCCATGACAACCACTGGCCCTCAATAAGACTTCGAAACAACTCCTGGAAACCGGGTTCATTGAGGGGGAGAGTTGGAGGTGTGCAGAGACCAGACCCAGTCGTTTTTGCTCAGATCGAATTCAGGCTGGAGTTCGCCCTGCCAGTTCTGCTGGCGAGGGCTGGCTTGGCCGCCGTTGTCCTGGCGATCGAGCCCAACGGAGTATAGCACGCAGCTCTGGCGATCAACGTAACGGTATTGCATGGGGGCGTTCGACATGCAATCAGTGGGCAGTTGATCGAGGAATGCCGGCACCAGGAGATCCAGGGTCTCAGGATAAGCGCTGTGAACAAGGCGGAATCGTTCCATCGCGCAGGCCAGCGCAGCCAGATCCGTGACGGCCTGCATAAACGGCATGAACTCATTCAGGTCGCTTTGCATCTGGACAATTCGAGGCACAAGGAAAATGGGAAAGAATGGATCAGAAGAACCGCGGAGCAGTTGACGGACGAACAATGAATCGCCAGCGGAGTGGCTCGGGAAAGGCGACTCAGGCGGTGGTGGAACACGGGATTTCAGCCATTGCTGATAAATGGCCGCCTGGTCCTGGAGCGACCAGCCTTTGGGATAGAAACGGCGCAGCCAGCGAATCTCCGATTGACCTTCGGGGCCGAAATCAGGATGTCCGGTTTCGACAGGCCTGGTCGGAATGATGGTTTCCACGAAAAGGGCGTTGGCAAAGGCGATAAACCGCAGGCGGTCTGGATAATCCGCCAGAGGTTTGAATGTCAGCAATTGCCGCTGGATGGCTTCGAGTTGCCTCGCGTTCCACCGGTGTTCCTGGATGGCTTCCCATAGCGGCTGGAGCCCGTCCGCAAAGGCCCAGGCACGAGGATCGTGAAAGAAGAGGCTGGGCTGTTGCCGAAGGTATTCCGCCAATCGTAGCGCCAGTTGGAGATCCTGAAACGCCCTGTCGTTCCGGTGCAGCGCCAGCTCGGCGGTGGCGCGGAGCCGTAACACCCTCAGGAAGGCCAACAAGATCCGTTCCGAGGGATCATCGGAAAACATGGGCAGATCATAGTTGAAGGGCAGCCGGCAATACGGCCGATCGCTGTAAACGCGCAATTCATCCATCAGGTTATCGAGGGGCGACAAGATCCGAAGGATTTCCGCGGCAATGTCGCGGCGGTCTTTTTGAGCGGAGGCATGAGGGGCATCCAGAGCCTTTTGGCACAAGCCCAGCCAGGGCTCCAAATCGGTGGTTTGAGCCTGCAGCCACGGAGCGAATCCGATGCCGCTCTGGCGCATGAGAGCGTTTTCGAACCAATAAAGGATCAGCTTCAATGGTTCCGAATCCGCCTGGATCATACGCGCTTTGTCGATCTTCATGCCGGGCGTCGAACGCGTCAGCGGAGAAAAAATCGGCGCCTGGGCAAAGTCCTGTTGCGGAGAAACGGCGGGAGGAAGAAAGGTCTTGGGATCCATGGATTCTCCATGACGGATTAATTGGGATGTCACTTGATTCCAGGCGCGTTTCCCCCGCCATGATTCGACGGAGTAAAACAGCACGGTAAGGGAAAGGACAACCGCCATCGATCCAGTCGTCCCGCGCAGGACATCTCGGCTAATAATCCATCCTAAACCGTTCCGAAAAACTCCAACCGCCAGCCATATCCCCGTTCCCAGGATAACACACACGACAGCGCCGAGGAAAAAAGCGGGCACGCCGTGCAGAGGCAGACCTGTTCGATGCCAACGAAGGTGTGAAGCCACAGAATAGACCGCCAGACAGGCCAAAACGAGCAGTGCCCATAAAACTGGGACCATGCGGCGGATTCTTGGTGAGGACGAACTCATAATCATCAACAGGTGAACTGAACCGATCCGGTTTTCATCCCCGCGCCATGCAGGGATGAGCCATTGTGGTGCCTTGTCCGACCATCATCGACAACCTGGAATTGTCCCTATTCGAGCGGCGCGGATTGGCACGGGTTTCTTTCTCAACACCGGAGCCCAAAAACCGCGGTGGATCGACCAGAATAATTCCGCATTGTTGAGGCGCGGTTGGGGTGAATCGCTGGCTCCGAGGCGCGACTCCAGGACTGTTCGGAACTGTGTCGGATTGCCGTCTCTGGACAAACCGACTCAGTCCGGCTTGGGGCCGTGTTTTTTCGAGCACAAGCAACACTTCCCGAAACGTGACTGGGCCCGTGGCAATTCCAGGGCTGGGCACATCGGGAGCTGTCTCTTGAAAAACGGCGATCAGAAACCAGCAGGCACTCATGCCCACCCAGAACAACCGGCCAAGGGAAAACCAGGAGCTCAGATCAATCCTGGAGCTCGGGGCATCGGGCAGCGCTTGAGTGCAATCGCGATTGGATTCCTGGCGGATGGCGGTCTGCCAGCGATCGCGCAGTGTGGCGGGCGGCGATACGAGAGGAAGCCTGGCGCCCTGTTGTTCAAGCTGCGCAACGATCCTTTGGAGGGACTGCCATCGCTTTTGGCAGGCGGGGCATTCGGCAAGGTGTTGTTCCAGGTCGACGCGTTGCGATTCCGAAAGGGCGCCCGCGGCCAACAGGCTCATTCGCTTTTTCTGCCGAGCGCATTTTGTCCAACGCCAATTCACATTCATATATCCCCTCCCGAGTTCCAAAGGTTCATCACCTCGGGCATGTCACGCAATCGGGCCAGGGCATAATGAAGACGCGATTTGATGGTGCCGACGGGGAGTTGAAGAGCAGCGGCGATTTCAGCCAGCGACGCGCCTTCGTAGAATCGCAGCAAAACGACCGTCTGATGGGTCTCGGGCAATTCGGACACAGCGGCCTGCAACCGCGCTGATGACTCGTTTTGGACGAGGGTTTCACAGGCGATCGGTTGCGGATCGGAGAGACGGGCGACCGCTTCAGTCAGCTCATCGGAACCAGGCTGGGAAAGCACGGTCCACGGCACTGGCCGTGATTGATTCCGCCGCAAGGATTTCTGATAGCGATGCAGGAGGATCGCATAGAGCCAGGTGGAAAACCGGCAGGCCCCATTGAAACGAGGCAGGCTTCTCCAAGCCTCGATCATGGTTTCAGCAACCAGATCCTCGGCGGCATGGAAATCGCCACTCAAGGCCATCGCCTGCCGGAACAGGCGAGTCTCATACGCGGCGGCACAATGGCAGAACGCTTCAGCGTCCCCTTTTCGGGCTCGATCGAGGAACGGTTCCAGCCCATCAAAAGCGCCAATGGTCGGATTCGAGATCACTGCTCATGTTTATCCCTCAAATCCAAAGGAGGGTTCATCCAATCCTGACATCTCTCAGGCTAATTCAGCACGCCGTTTATGCCGGGCAACTTGAGACTCGAGAAGTCCTAGGGCCCACTCCTCAGGCAGAAGAATCGGGTTCCGGAGGAGGCATCGAGGGTCACGCTGTTGTTAACCACCCCGGGCACCGGAGCCCATGAGTCCGCCGGCAGAACGGCGGCAGATTCCAGCGTAAAACCGGTCGTCTCAGCCGGCCACGAGAGAACCACCTGCGAACCTGAGCGACTGCAGGAGAGCACGGGGGGTTCGAGGGAACCGCCGAGCAAGGCTTGATAGTGATTCTGAATGGCTTTGGCCGACAAGGCTCCACTGTAAAAGGCCACTTCGTCTAGCGCGCCGATCCACCGTTCCTGGCCCAGGACTGACGCCGATCCCAGTTCGGTGGGCGCATCAGGTGACGGCCCCAGGGCCTGGAGGGTGGTTCCCACGGGCAATCCATCCCAATACAGGGTGAACGTGCTGCTTCCGGATTCATTGTCGACGTCAAACACGACAGCCAGGTGATGCCAGAGGAAACCCGTGTTAGCCACAGGCATGGGCTGGTGAGTGGATCCGTTCCACAATCCCGCCGCTTCCTTGCCCGCATTCAGATGGACGCTCCAATTGACCGGGCCTCCATCCCGATCGGCGAAGACGGTTGGATTATATCCAGGACCTGAGGTCCAATCGGCCCTCAGCCAGGCTTCCACAGTGCCTTTGCCCGAGGCGAAATCGAATACGCTGACCTGGCTAAGATCCACGTGACCATATCCGTCGAGCACCAGCGCCTGATCAGCTCCACCGCCCACCCCGGTTTGAAAATCCACAGCATCGACAACGATGCCGTGGTTTGCCGATTTTGAATCCATGGCATCGCCAGTATCGAATGTGTAAAATGAAATAAGATCGGGTTCATCTCGAATCGTTTTCTGATAACGAGCCAGATCAGGTACGATCACGGTTACAACAGCAGACTCGCTCTCGACGGAACCGGCAGGATTGGAAACACGGACCCGGTAGCTGGCAACATCGCTTGCCGTAAGCGCGCCGAAGGAGAGATTAGGCGTATTGGCCCCTTCGATGGGCAAACCGTTCTTGAGCCATTGATAGGACAAATCGAGGCCTTGGGCGCCCACTCGAAGGGTCAGTGAGCTGTTGGCAAAGTAACTCCCGCCGCGGGGTTGCACGGTGATCAGAGGGGGATCCCCGGCGATAAAGGCTGTGTAATGCGCCTGAATCGCGGCCGCATCCAGGGCATCGCTATAAAAGGCAACCTCATCGAGAGCGCCTACCCATCGTTCCTGACCACTCGCCGAGGATGAGCCCAGTTGGACGGGCAAATCTGCCAGCATCCCCAGACCTTGCGGCGCGCCGCCTGCAGAGACCCCATCCCAGTAGACGAGGAAGCGAGGATCGCCTGTGGCGTTATCGGTATCGAAAACCACCGCAAGATGATGCCAGGCAGTCCCGGTGCCGGGCGTCGGTTGAGGCAGGTAGTTGTTGCCATTCCACAGGCCAATGCCGTCCTTGGAATCGTTCATGTGGATACTCCACGTCACCGATCCGCCATCGCGATTCGCAAAGAGAGTGGGATTCAGCCCCAGGGCCGAGGTCCAATCAGCGCGAACCCAGGACTCGATGGTCCCTTTCCCGGAGGCAAAACTGAAGGCTTCCACCTGACCGAGATTGACATGCCCCGCCGAATTGAGGATCAGAGCCTTGCCGGCGCCCCCCCCCATCCCGTCCGCATAAGCAACCTGGCCTTGGGACGTTCCATGATGGTTGTCTTTCGAGTCCTGTGCATCGAGATGATCAAAGCTGTAAAGAGAAATCAGGCTGGGTTCCGATCGCACGGCGGCCTGGTATTGTATGAGTTTCCCGGGCAAGTCGCCCAGCTCAACTTGGGCCACGGCGCTGGTCGCCCCGCCCGCCGCGTTGGCCACCACCACCTGGTATGCCCCAATGTGAACGGCCCCCAGTTGATTCAACGTCAGTGCCGAATCGGTGGCGTTGGGAACGGGAAGGTTGTTTTGATACCATTGATAACTCAGTCCAGCCCCTTTGGCCTCGACAGATAATGCGAGCTGAACACCCTGCAAGAAAATTCCGCCTTGCGGCTGCGTCAGGATGGACGGCGGATCGCCCACCAGAAAGGCCGTATAATGGGCCTGGATCGCGGCGGCGCTGAGTGCCTCGCTGTAAAACGCCACTTCGTCCAACGCGCCGATCCAACGCTCCAGTCCACTGGCCGAGGCGGAACCCAACTGAGTCGGCGACTCGGGAGAAGGCCCCAAGGCCTGCGTCGTATGCCCCACCGGGGATCCGTCCCAATAAAGGGTAAACCGGCTGGTGCCCGATTCGGGATTGGTGTCAAAAACAACCGCCAGGTGGTGCCAGTTCGTCCCTGTGGCCGGAAGGGCCAGAGGTTCATAGGATGAGCCATTCCATAAACCCGCGGTGCGTTTGTCCGCATTCATGTGAACACTCCAATTCACGGGCCCGCCGTCTCGATCGGAAAAAATGGCGGGATTGTAGCCGGGACTGGTCTTCCAATCGGCTCGAATCCAAGCCTCGACCGTTCCGTTCACACCAACGAAATCAAACGAATCCACTCCGCCGAGATTAACATGCCCGGTCCCTTTCAGGACGAGTGCCTTGTTGGCCCCATGCCCGAGCCCCGCGTCAAAACTCACCGTTCCCACGATCGTGCCGGGATTCACCGAGCGAAAGTCGGAAGCATCCTCCGCGTCGAAGGTGTAATAGGAGATCAGTCCCGCCTCGTTCTTCACTGCAGCCTGGTAATGGCTGATATCCCCACGAGTCGAGGCGAGAGAACCCGAAAGAAATGCCGTCACAAAAAAACCAAGAAGGGAGCAAGTTGATTTCATGATGGCATTCTATCGGGATTCCTGAGCTGTAAAGCAAGCCAGAATGGCGCGCCTTGAACCGCAATTCAAAAACAACTTGACCGCGAATAATCATCGAGTAGAGCAGAGGCGCGAACATGATTAAGCCAATGACTTCCGGCGTATCGGCCCTTTCGGGCGTTGTGGCAAACGGTCACCAGGCCATCCACTTCGTTTCCTCTGCACCCTCGACAGAGGAGTCCGCAGGATAGAAGACAGGTGCCTAGCCACAAAAATGCGCAAAAATGCTTTTATTTTGAGTCATTTGTGTTGTGGCCATTCATTTGTGGTCCATCTGGCGGTCTGCTGAGTTAAATTCCGTACGACGGGTTTTCCCCAGTACGGCTTCAAACCCACTTGACGCCACGGCCGCCTTCGCCAGCGTATCCACGCGGGCTTATCGACCGTCCCTGTCGGGATCTCGGTCCTGGGCGTTGGTTCCGTAATCAGCCTTGCGGCCAAGCGGCACCCAGGGCTTCTGACCCCGACCGCGAGTCCCCGCGGGATCGGACGGGCATCGGTACCGTCAGGCTTTCATCGATACAAATCCTCGATTCTGAAGGAACTGATTTGAGTGGTTTCCAGTCCGTAGGAGGATGGGTGGGCGCAATAAGCGAGCAGCACGCGTTCACCGGCAAAAGCGACGGCGATATAGCAATACCCGTGTCCAGCCCGGTCCTCGACGAGTTTTTCATTTTCCCACGTCCTGCCGCCATCCCGCGAAATGGCGGCCGCCAGCGGTGTGCGGATCGGCGGCTGCGAACGACGATAGTCCTCAGATTGCCCGCAATGATCGTTCCACACGACGAGCAAATCGCCGGTGGAGGGAATCCGGATGAGGGTGGCCGGGGCTTCGGGAGACAGCAGTGCGCTGGGTTGGGGGGGCGTCCAGTTTTCTCCTTGATCCCCCGACTCGCTGAGATATTGGCAACCGAGTTTCGTGCGAATCACCATCAGTATCCGCCGGGTGGAGACCTCTACCAGACCCGGTTCCATGAAGTTGACACGGGAACCGCTCGTGTCCTTGTCAAGCAGAGTTCGGCTGCGACGCCAGGTCTTTCCTTCGTCATCCGACAACCGCAGAATGGGCCGGCAATCCTGCAGCGAATTCTTCCGCAGGTAAAAAAGGGCGATGCGACCCGATTTCAGGCGTCGCAAAGAGACGGACATGACATTGAAGCCGCCTTCGTTCGAAACCACCACCGTGTCGTTTTCACTCCAGGACCTGCCACCATCCGAAGATTCACGAGCGGCAAGCAACGCCCGGGAATGATCATCGGCTCCACTCATGAAATGGGTATAAATAAATAACCACCGACCGTCCTTAAGCTGGACGAAATCTCCCTCGCTGTTCCGAGGATTTCCCGGCTTCGGAGCCAGGGTTAGATGCCGTTCCAGAACAAGCCGGGGATGCTGCGGCCGCGGGGCCGCCGAATCCCCAGTCGATACATCCGCCCCGCAAGCCTGCATCAACCCCATAAAAACGACGCCTGCCCTGCCCGCCCTCAGGAGGCATTTCATCGGACTACTCATGCCGGCATGGTCAATCGAGTATCTCGTTCGGTCAAGGCGTGGCTTTTGTGATTTCAACCGGCTTGAGGAGAAAGGCCCGGCGTTTTTCGACAAAGCCTTTCAGGCTCGGGCCGCCTTGCGTTCGGCTGCATTCAGCCGTTTGTCGCCAATAAGATTTGCCTTTTGCCACATCTCTGACGTTAAGGGGTGTCATTGGCCTTCTCCGGAGTCGGGATCTGAATCTTCCAGGGATTCGAGGATTCAGGGGAACGACCGTAGGATAAATCGCGTTCCTGCGCCCCGAAGAAGACCGAGTCCAGGATGAGATTCCCGTTGGCATCTGTGTCGATCAGCAGGACCTGCTCTCCATCGGCCGAGAGTTTGAAATTGGCATGAAGCCCCGTCGTGTCGGATCCGTCTTCATCAGCCCAAACGAGCAGGTATGCGCCCGCAGGCAGGACGGTGCCTTCGGGAAACGACCACTTGCGCGGATTGTTCGGATCATCCGTCAGATACCGTCCCGAGAGATCAACCTTCTGGTCAGTGATATTGAGCAACTCGATCCAGTCATCATACTCGCCCTGGGGATCGGCAAGAGTTCCTTGGTTCGAGGCCATCAATTCATTAATCACCACGGGCGTTGTCGCGGCTGCGGCGAGCCCCACCCGGTAATTGCAGGTGTCCTCCTCGGCCCGCGCCGGGGAAAAGCAGGCCGCCTTGGCGCTGTTCGCCGATCGCGCCTCCACATAGTACCGCACCTTCGTGCCCGCTGGATACGGAACCGTCGAAGCGCCAAAGACTCCGTCGTCTGCCGATCCGTCGCCGTGCGCTCCGTCATCCAACATCTGGACTACGCTGAAGCGCCCAAACGACTTGGCGCGATAATACAGCCAGACGGAATCCACAGCCGCGCCTGCCCCGCCCGACACCTGGGCGGTGATGACCGGAACCTCCAGCGGTGTGGGCGCGGCAGCCGGGCCCAGCACGGATGCGATCCTCGGGGGAACGGGCCGAAGCTCAGCGTGGTTGGTCAGGTATTTGTATCGATTGGCGATAAAGGTCTTCAGCCCTGTCACATCGCTGGCATGAGCTGTCATCGTGAATCCCTTCTTGGTGTCCGCCGCGATGGCGCTGTAACTCAACGCGGATAACTGATCGATAAGCGCGTTCATCACACCGGGATTGTAAAACTCCTCGAGCACGGTCCGCATGTGAGCCAGATAGCGTTGTCGCAGCTCCGGAATGCGCAGCAGTCGGTACAAGACCGGCCGTCCGGTGTCCCCCGCCCCCTGGACCGGCGACAACGAAACGTCTCCGGACATAAAAGACTCATTGCCATCGTGCTCGACCGGATGGATCCGGCCGCTCTCCGGTTCGTGGTAAAAACCGTAATCGGCCCCCTTGTTGAAGTAGCTGTCGTCGTCGGCAAAAATGTTCTCGATGGCGAGAAACCAAAGCCACCGATCGACTGCCAGCACGTCTTCGACCTTATCTCGCAATTGGTTTGTGGGCGTGTTGTTCAGCACATCTGTGGCGTGCATGAGCGATTGCCAGGCGTTGGAGGAATGATCCGTCTTCAGCTCGTAGTTCGCTTGATAGGTGGCCAGGTTGGTGCCCAGATAGCTGAGCGCCGAGGCGCCGCCGGTAGTCGTCCCTCCCCCTCCCGGAGGCCGGCCCCCCGGCCCCCCGCCCGGCATGCCCGCCATATTCGGGGCACGCCAAAGATCCCCGTCATAGCTCGGACACCATTGCCGGATGAGATCGCCGTTCTCCTGCTGGGCAAATGAGTAGACCCCCCAATAATCCCCGTTAATGTACAGCCTGACCATGCTCCCCTGAGGACACACGGTATAATGCTGCATCACGTAAAAATAGAGGGGTTCGCGCATCAGGGTTTCGTCCCCATAGGCGTTGTTCAGATTGAGCGTATTGTATCCCATCACATCGGCGGCCGTGTCCGTGAAGTCCACTTCCAGGTTGATGGATTTTTTTGCGGGCGCGCCACCCTGCCCCATCCCGCTGTACGAGGTATTGCCCCGGTACCGGGCGCCAATGCCGGAAACAGCCGCCCCGTTGTCCAAGATCAGGTCACCCACCGTATTCGACCCCGTCGTTCGGCCATTGGCCAGGAGCGTCTGCCAATTGGCCTGTGTGAAGGTCAGAGATACAGTCCGCAAAACAGCAATATCGTAAAGCCCGGTGGTTTTGACGGCCCGATAAAATCCCTGCGAAGCATCGAGGCTGCCAGCTACAACCGAGGGAGGATTGGTTTTGCCAGAGAAAACCGTGCCGAGAGCCGTCAGATTGGTCCAGGTCCCGAGATCGGAGGAAAACTGAAAACGCCATTCGTCGTCCTTGTCTCCTTGCACCTCGAGCAGGACATTCGCGCGATCCTGGCGAAGATGGACTTGCCCCTCCGTCGCGTTGAAACCGCGCAAAGGAGTCAGGACGGTTCCCGCGAAACACACCCACAACACAACGTTCTTCATGGCAGCTACCTTAATTCCATCCACCTTAAGCGAACGTGAAGCTCATGACTTTTTCATTTCTTCCCCTCCAACTCGCGCGGCGGTTTCCGGCTCGATTGGCTCTTCATCGCTTCTTAAGATGATCAGTGGTAAGCTGCTCGTATTCGCATGAGAACACTGGTTGTCGAAGATGAACCCGATCTGCTTCACAGCTTGATGCAGGCGCTGCGCGAGGATGGTTACGCGGTGGATGGGGCGGCTAATGGCGAAGAAGGCCTCTTCAAAGCGGAAAATTATGATTACGACGCCATCATCCTCGACATCATGCTGCCGCTCCTGGACGGATGGCAACTGTTGCAGCGTTTGCGCAAAACCAAGAAAACCCCCGTCCTGATGCTGACCGCGCGCGACGCCATACGGGATCGGGTCCGCGGTCTGGACACCGGAGCCGATGATTATCTCATCAAGCCTTTTGACATCGATGAATTGCTGGCTCGGGTTCGAGCACTGATCCGGCGTTCACTGAGTGAGGCCAGTTCCCGCGTCCCCCTCGGGGACGTGGTCCTGGACACCGCCGCCCGCAAACTCACGCGAGACGGTCAGGAAATCCTCCTCACAGCGCGCGAATATGCCCTGGTGGAATACCTGGCCTTGCATCGGGGAAAAGTGGTGACCCGAACCATGCTCTACGAGCATCTTTTCGACGAGGACGATAGCAGCCTGTCCAATCTCCTCGATGTGCATGTGTCTAATATCCGAAAGAAGCTTGGACACGATTTTATCAGCACCCGCCGGGGCCACGGCTATTGCATTGAATTACAGTCATGATCTTTAATTCCATACGATGGCGAGTGCAAACCTGGCACGGATTGCTGCTGGTTATGGTCCTGATTGGCTTTGGTCTCACCGCCTACCAGGTCGCTTGGGACACCCAGTCGCGGCGAATCGACCAGGAGTTGAAACAGCGGCTCGATTTCCTGGCCATGCCCTTTCCCAGAGAACAACCCCCGCCCGATCTCCCCTCCCCAGGCGAGCCGCCGCCCGAGGGTTTTCCTCCGGACGGTCCCCCACCCGGTTCTCGGCGCTGGGACCATCAAGGCCCTCGGCGTGAACCTCCATTCCAGCGGAATCGCCTGCGAGAGTCGTTACTGAAGACCGCCGCCTCCGAATACAGCCAAACCAACTCCTATTATCTCGTCCTTTGGCAGAATGATGGCACGCTGCTGCTCCAATCGTCCAATGCCCCGACCGCCATGCTCATGCCCCTCCGAACAACTCGGATCGAGCTGCCGCACCGGGAGGAACCGGGATTCCGCAAGCCCCCCCCGGAACCCCGCTCGAACCCCAGCCTTTCTCCGATGATTCGCACCCGGGGGGAATTCCGAGAAGCCTACCGGTCTCTGCCCATGGGCGATTGTCTTCTCATCGGTCGCTCCATAGCGCCGGAGTTGGCCGCTCGAAAACGGTTGGTATTCTGGCTGACTGTCGCCGGAGGGGCTATCCTCCTGTTTGGACTCGCTGGTGGATGGTGGGTTGCCTCGCGAGCCATCCAACCCATCGAAGACATCAGCCGCACAGCCTTGAAGATCGCCGCGGGTGATCTTTCCCTGCGCATTAACGCAGCCAATACCGACAGTGAACTTGGGCGGCTGGCGGCTGTGCTTAACTCGACTTTCGCCCGCCTCGAAGCCGCGTTCGCTCATCAGGCCCGCTTCACCTCAGACGCCTCCCACGAACTCCGCACCCCGGTCTCGGTCATCCTCTCCCAAACCCAAACCACCCTCTCCAGGGAACGCACCGCCCCCGAATACCAAGAGGCCTTGCGGGCCTGCGAGCGGGCGGCGCAACGCATGCGCAAACTGACCGAGTCCCTCCTCGAACTGGCGCGCCTCGACGCGGGTCAGGAAACGATCAAACGAGAACGATTCAATCTGGCACGCGTGGCGCGCGAGTGCGTCGATTTGCTCGGCCCCCTCGCCGCTGATTCACAGGTCGAAATCCGCTGCAACTTGACGTCCCTCGATTGCCTCGGAGATGCCGAACGCATCGCCCAGGTCATGACAAACCTGCTGGCCAACGCCATTTCCTTCAATCGTCCCGGTGGCTACACCCGAATTGCCACCGCGTCCGATAACAAAAACGCAATATTCACGGTCTCGGACAATGGCCAGGGGATCCCGGAAGAAGACCAGCTGCGCATCTTCCATCGCTTCTATCGAGTGGATCCATCGCGATCCGGCTCCCAAGGCCGGGCGGGCTTGGGATTGGCCATCTGCAAGGCGATCATAGATGCCCATGGCGGCCAAATATCCGTCTCCAGTCAGGTTGGAGTCGGCAGCACGTTCCGCGTTACGCTGCCCCTGGTCGAAACCTGAAGGCAATGAACACAGGATTCCCCCTCGTTTTTTGTTGTTAATTCTGGTCTTTTGTATGTTGTAGAAAGCTCATGAAACCGTGCAACACCTTGCCTGACCTCCGGAGATTCGAACGTGTCTTTCCGATTCATCTTATCTGCTGGTGTGGATTCCTCTTCCTATCGACAGGAATCCTGAAAGGCCAACCCTGCCGAATCGAAGTCGTTGAAAAAGGCGGCGGCTGGCCCGTGCCTCTCGTTGAACTTCGAACAACCCATCAGTCGAGGCTCATCACAGATAATGCCGGATTGATCGCCTTCGACTTGCCCGAGTTAATGAATCAGGAAACATGGTTCGACGTCATCGGACACGGTTATGAGGTCCCCAAAGATGGCTTTGGAATGCGCGGCGTGCGTCTCAAACCAACGCCGGGCGGTTCGCTGAAAATCGAGCTGAACCGTTCCATCATTGCACGACGGCTTGGACGTATCACGGGCGGGGGAATTTTTGCCGAGAGCCAGAAACTGGGTTTGGCCTTGGATTGGCGTGAGCCAGGCATCCTCGGCTGCGACAGCATACAAAATGCCGTCCATCGCAACCGCATGTTCTGGCTCTGGGGCGACACCACGCTGGCCCGTTATCCACTCGGTATTTTTCATGGGACCAGCGCCACGACCGCAATCAAGCCTCTGGCCACTTTTGAGCCGCCCCTTCGACTGAAACTCGACTACATCACCGATGACAAAGGCACACCGCGTGCCATCGCCCAAATGACCGGCGAAGGGCCCACATGGGTGAGTGGTTACCTCAGCCTGCCCGATAAAACCGGCACCTCGCATCTCGTGGGTTCCTTTCTGAAAATCAAGCCCCCCATGGATGCCTATCAGGCCGGTCTATGTGTCTGGAAGGATGCAACATCCCACTTCGAACTCCTCAGGATCTTTTGGACACGATCCGATTCCACCCCCAAACCTCCTCCTTATCCAGACGGTCATCCTCTCTTATGGAAAGATCCCGTCGGCAAGACCTGGGCTCTATTCGGTAATCCTCTCCCCACATTCCGCTGCCCGGCAACATTCGAAGCGTGGCAAGATCCATCCACATGGGAAAGTCTGAAACCTCAGGAACACATCCCCTCAGCCAAGGACGGCAAAACCATCAAACCCCACAGCGGTTCCATAGCGTGGAATCCCTGGCGCAAACGTTGGATTACGGTGTTCATGGAGGCTTTTGGAGAACCTTCAACCTTCGGTGAACTCTGGTATGCCGAAGCGGATGCGCCAACAGGTCCGTGGGGGCCCGCGGTAAAAATCCTCTCCCACGAAAACTACACCTTTTACAATCCGCGTCTGCACCCCGAGTTTACGCCGGAAAACTCACCCATCCTGCTCTTCGAAGGCACCTATACCATGCAATTTGCCAATAAACCCGCGCCGACGCCTCGTTACGACTACAACCAGGTGCTCTATCGCCTCGACCTCAACCATCCCGCCTTAAGTCCCGCTCAACAAACCCTCGGAACCTCAAGCGGCGAAAACCATTAAACCTCCGAATCCAAAAGGTGGTATAACCGGCGTGGAGGGAGGTAAGGGACGTTATGGGCGGAGCGATTCAAGAGTGTGGCGGTGGAGGATCAGCCTGGGGCGGTGGAGGCGGTGACTTGAAGGATGGCAGGATTTGTGGGTGAAATAAACTGTGGGTATGCTATCATGATCCTATGGTTGACTTGGATGCAGCCCACCTCATACGCACGTTATCGGCTCGTTTTTTTCGTTTCGGAAATACAGTCAAGTTATTGACCATCGGCATTTTGCTATCAATAGGAGTCCTGAGTCATGGAGGGAATAATGAGAAGGGCGTGATTCATCGAAGGCCCGCGAATTTAAGTCCATTTTACGAATCTGAGCTGCTGTTTCCCCTGGAAGTCTGGCACAACCACGCCTCCTGCATCGTGGAGACTCCCCGAGGGGATCTTCTTGTTTGTTGGTTTCATGGCTCCGGAGAGCGCAAGGCCGATGATGTCAGGATTGAAGGAGCCCGGAAGCGTCGCGGATCCAAGACCTGGAGCCAAAGGTTTCTCATGGCCGATACCCCCGGTTTTCCGGACACGAATTGCGCCATGTTCATCGATCCAGCGGGACATTTGTGGTTAATCTGGCCTACCATCATGGCCAATCTCTGGGAGAGTGCTCTTCTAAAATACCGGGTTTCCTCTGATTACCATCGCAAGGGGTGCCCCCGCTGGAGTATGACGGAGGTGCTTCACATTAAACCGGGACCGGAGTTTGAGACGGAAGTGGAAAAGGGAATTCCGGCGCTGCGAGAGTCTGTCTCCACCCAAAAGCTTTCTGAAGAGACCCGAAGAGAGGTCCAAGATTACTTGGCGGCAATGTCAGAAAACGCGACGAACAAGTTATACCGCCGTCTAGGTTGGATGACCCGGGCTCATCCCATCGTTTTGGACCATCAACGTCTGATTGTTCCGCTGTATCACGACGGTTTTTCGTTCTCTTTAATGGCGATTTCGGACGATTGGGGCGCCACCTGGCATACAAGCACTCCATTAGTGGGTGGAGGAAATATCCAGCCCAGCATCGTTCAGAAATCCAATGGTTCGCTGTTCACTGTGATGCGGGACAATGGACCGCCTCCCAAACGCTTGCTGCAGAGTGAATCCTTCGATCGCGGTGAAACCTGGTCCAAAGTCATAGACAGTCAACTGCCTAATCCAGGATCAGGCGCAGAACTGATTGTACTGGACAACGGACATTGGGTGCTGGTGGGAAACGATACCGAACAGGGACGTCATAGCCTCACGGTTCAGATTTCTGAGGACGAAGGGAGGATCTGGAAGTGGAAAAGACACTTGGAGTATGATCCGCCTGGCACCGAGGCCGGCGCTTATCATTACCCCTCTTTGATTCAAGCCCGCGATGGATCTCTGCATGTCAGCTACAGCTATCACCTCAATCAACGAAACCTAGCTCGGGATGTTGATGGCGATCCAGCTGCAAAATCGATCAAGCACGCACATTTTAACGAAGCTTGGGTCAAACAAGGAGACACAGTCAACGAAAGATAAATCACTTAAAACACTCAATATCAGTTATATAAACAGTATTAATCGAGATAATTTTTGACGCACTGCAATTTCAGACTAAATTAATCCGATTTTAGGGATATCCTTATGAAGAAGATTAGATTAGTTTCTCCATGGGATTGGTATGCGTGTTGGCGCAGGCTGATCGGCAGAATGGCACTTGTTCTTATCGGATGGTCGGTGATTGGGGTTGAGGGATCGACCTACGGTCAGCAAGTTTTGGCGGCTGTTTTAATGGCAGAAGCGCGCGGGGAAGGTGAAATGGGAATGCGGGCTGTAGCTGAGGTAGTTCGGCGCCGGGCGGATGTGAACGGGACGAGTCCTTTGGGAGTATTGAGGCCTGGGGCCTTTACGAGTCTCAATGGAACGAGTCACAAGGCCCTGATTCGCAAGCATCGGAATCATCCGCTGTTCGGAAAGGCCCTGGAGATCGCGCGGATTACCTATAATGATCCGGAGCGGTTAGGGAACCGGACGCGGGGAGCGACTCACTTTACGCACAAGGAGGAGCGGCCGTATTGGGCGGAAGGCCATCGGCCGGTGGCAGTGATTGGCAACCATGCTTTTTATCGATTACCAGGATAGGGCATGATGAGGATTACGTTTGGTGGGTGTTGTTGGCAGGATCATCTGTCGCAAGCTCGGCCCCAGAGTTGGAGGGAGGTTTTTGGACAGTCTTGACTGAGTTTTTGGAGTTGGCGAATTCGAAGCCGACTTTTTTTTCTTTTCCAACCACCAGGTAGGCAGAAAACCGTCTCCCCTTTTTGGAGACGAATCGATGCAGCAGGTCGGTGCGCCCTGTTTGAAGCAGTTTCTTCATCTGGTTCGCATCGACGGTTTGCTGAAGGATGATCTTGCCGGATCGAAATGAGCAGGTTCGAGGGGATGCTGCGGCTTTCTCGCAGACATAGCTGAGGCCGTTTTCGAAGACAGCCGAGCCGCATTGGGGGCAGTTGCCGAGGGATTCTTTTCCGGTGAAATCGACGGGCTCGGTGACTCCGTTGGCAGGCTGTTCGTTTTGCCCGAAATCAAATTCAAGTTTGCATTCCGGTGTGAGTTTGATGATTGCCGCAAAGGGACGTCCGAGCTTGCTGCGGAATCCCTGGAGGGGGCCTACGGTGCGCCGGGCGAGGAGCTCTTCCATTTCATCGGGTTCGAACTGCCTGCCGGCCAGAATTTTCCAAAGGGCGAACTCACAGGATTGGCACTGAAATTTCTTGTAATTCTCCTGAATGACTCCTCCGCATTTCGGGCAGGGAGCTTTGAGAGGTCCAAAATCGCCGGGCACGGTGTCATGCTCGTAGTTTCGGGCTTTCGCGACGATTCCGCGGGTCATTTCAGCGATTTCACGCATGAAATCGGGCCGAGCGAGCTGACCTCGCTCCATCTGTTTGAGTTGGAACTCCCAGTTGCCGGTCAATTCGGGGCGACATAGTTCGTCGACACCGATGCCTCGGAGGAGCGTAATCAAAGAGAAAGCCTTGGCCGTGGGCTGCAACTCGCGTCCGTGACGATGGAGGTATTTTTCAGTGATGAGTCCTTCGATGATCTGGGCGCGAGTCGCTGGGGTTCCGAGGCCTTTGGCGCTCATGGCCTCGCGTAGTTCCTCATCCTCGATCAATTTTCCGGCACCTTCCATGGCGGACAAGAGGGTAGCCTCGGTAAATCGAGCGGGGGGTTTGGTCTGAGTCGCAACAATGTGCATTTCGCGAGTTAAAACCTGTTCGCCACTTTGGACGGGGGTCAGTGTGGGAGTGTCATCGGCTTGCACATCCCGACCATAAACGACCAGCCAGCCGGGATTGACCATGACTTTGCCGTCGCTTTTGAAAGGTTCTCCGGCGACACGAGTAATTCGGACGGTCGTAAGAAACTCGGCTGCCGGATAGAAAACCGCCAGGAACCGGCGCGTGACCAAGTCATAGAGCTTGGTTTCCTCCTCGTTCAAATGCTTGGGAGCCTGAGTGGTGGGTATGATGGCGAAGTGATCGGATATTTTGGCATTATTAAAAATGCGCTTATTGGGACGCACCCAGCCTTGAGCCAGAATGGTCTGGGCGAACTCGCCGAAGCTGGTGTTCTGCAACATGCCAAGGCTCTGGTGAACGGTCCCGATATAGTCCTCCGGGAGGGCGCGGGAATCGGTGCGCGGATAAGTCAGGACTTTATGTTTTTCGTAAAGGGCCTGGGCAATCTGGAGGGTGCGCTTGGCGGAAAAGCCAAAACGGCCATTGGCCTCGCGTTGGAGGCTGGTCAAATCAAACAAAAGAGGAGAAAGTTGGGTGGTTGGCTTGCTCTCTTCCGTGACATCACCCGGCTTTCCAAGGCATTTCTGCTGGATTGCCTCCGCCCGCGCCGGATCCCAGATTCGTTCCGGGCGTAATTCGGTCTCCCCATTTTTTTCCCGGGAGAATCCTTCATCGATCCAGCGTCCCACGTAATCACCGGACGCAGCCTCGAAGGTGGCGTGGACTTCCCAGTAATCCCTGGGCACGAAGCGTTTAATCTTTTCTTCCCGTTCAACGACGATGGTAAGGGTGGGAGTTTGGACACGTCCGACGGTGGTCAATTGAAAACCACCCAGCTTGGAATTGAAGGCCGTCATGGCCCTTGTGCCGTTGATCCCAACGAGCCAATCGGCCTCGGAACGACAGGTGGCGGCATCAGCCAGGGGGCGCATCGAGGCCTCATCCCGGAGAATACTGAAACCATCGCGAATGGCGGCGGGGGTCATGGATTGCAGCCACAGCCGGTGGATGGTCTTGGGAATTTTGGCGTAGGTGATGATATGACGGAAGATCAGTTCGCCTTCCCGCCCGGCATCGCACGCATTAACGACGTGGTCAATGTCTTTGCGCTTGATCAGGCGCACCAGGAGCTTCAACCGTGATTCGGTCTTTTCAATCGGCCTCAGGTCAAAATGAGGAGGGATGACGGGTAAGTGGGCAAAAGTCCACTTCCCCCGCTTGACCTCGACTCCTTCCGGAGGGCAGATTTCCAGCAAGTGACCAATGGCGGACGACAGCACATAGTGGTCACTCTCAAAATAATCATCCTTGCGGGCAAAACCGCCGAGTGCGCGCGCGATATCGGCGGCCACTGACGGTTTTTCCGCTATGATCAAAGCCTTTCCCATGTTCAAATCAAAAATCACTATCGTCTGTTCAACCGGCTCCCGGATTCGATCTCAGGACAAAAAAAGCCGTTCTGAGATTCTCTCATCGACTTGGGAGGATCCAATCTCCCGTGAAACACTTACCGGCTCCAGGCGGTGTCTGATGTCAGCCGGTTGCCAGACGAGTTTTGCTGGCAAAGTGGCGTAAATGAAGACGCTTGTCAAAGAACAAATCAGGCCTATTTGCCCACGCAAAACTGGCCGAAAACGGCATTCAGGAGGTCTTCAGTGGTTGTCTTGCCCACGATCTCGCCGACAGCGTGGGTGGCCTGCCGCAAATCTACCGCCACCAATTCCAGCCCTTGGTTTCCCTCCAGAGATTGCCGGGCCAGGAGAAGGGATTGGCGGGCCCGAACCAAGGCGGCTTGATGCCGCGCATTGATCATAGCCTGTCCCATATCAGCGCTGACTTTTGCCGACCAAATCATGCCTTTGATCTGGTCTTTGAGAGCTTCTATCCCCTCCCCTGTCTTGCAGGAGACCTGTACCCAGGGGGTCTGGATGCCTGCAGGCGGCTTCCAGGTGTGAGGGAGGTCTGCTTTATTGCCAACGATGATCCGAGGACGCATCACCGGTTCCTCGGACTGGATAAACGCCTCGTCCAGTCCTGGATCGGATACGTCTATCACTTGAAGGACGAGTTCAGCGCGTTCGGCCGACAGCCGGCTTCTGCGAATGCCTTCCAGTTCAATTGGATCCCTGGCTTCCCTCAGTCCGGCTGTATCCACGAAAACAACAGGGATGCCACGAATGTTGGCCGTCTCCTCGATCGTATCGCGTGTCGTACCAGGTTCTGGAGAAACGATGGCACGGTCGTGTCCTAGCAACTGGTTCAGCAAGCTAGACTTGCCACTGTTGGGACGGCCAATGATCGCTGCCCGCAAGCCGCGCCTCAGGATCTGACCTTCGGGCGCCGTGCGGAGCAATTCTTCCATGAAAGCGATCGATCGCGTAAATCGGACACCCAAATCCCGGCGGGAATCCGGGGCAATATCCTCTTCGGGAAAATCGATGTGGGCCTCGATATGAGCAAGCGCCTGGATCAAATCATCACGTAACTGATGAATGCGACGGGACAGATATCCCGCCAACTGGTCGGCGGCGGCGGCCATGGCTAATTCGGTCCTGGCGTGAATGAGATCCAGGACCGCCTCAGCCTGGGCGAGATCAATCCGGCCATTAAGGAAGGCGCGCTGGGTAAACTCCCCTGGCAAGGCGAGACGAGCCCCCTGACTCAGCACAAGATCGAGGACGGTCTTGGCAACGAGGATTCCACCATGACAGGAGATTTCCACGGTATCCTCGCGTGTGAAGGTGCGAGGCGCGCGCATGACCGCCAGCATGACCTCGTCAATCGGGCGTCCCGCTTTCATCACGAACCCATAATGCAGGCTATGCGATGGGGCTTGGGATGGGGCAACTGAAGTCTTGCCAGCCGGACGAAAACAGCGGTCAGCGACGATCAGGGCCGCGGCGCCAGAAATCCGAATTACAGCCAATCCCCCGTCGCCTAACGGAGTGGCGATGGCGGCAATGGTATCGTCATGCATGAATCGCTCCATGAACCGCTCGTCTCGGAGGGCCGAGTTCTACGAGGCCTGACAAGGAAAACATGGACTCGCGGAGCGCGTCCCTCCGAGGTTCATGGTCGCAAACCGTGACAATCCACCTGTCATTGGGGCTCTCCCTGAGCCAACGATCGAACACAGGCAAGCCCCTTGGCCTCTGCAATGGGGCTGATCTCGGTTGCCTGCGCATCCGCTTGGCTTGAAATCTTCGGCCTACCGGTTGGCGGCTGAGAGTTTTTCGACAATGTTATCGGTGATTTTGCGCACCAATTCTTCAGCGGCGGGATCGAGTCCAGGTTCATCGGGTTTAACCGCTGGGATGACGCAATTGACGCCTGGCCGCCAATCGCTGTTGTCGCAGAGTTCGCATTCCTTGAGGCCATGGCGGGCATCGACAACACCCAGTCCCTGCTTGATCTTCAACAACTCCTGGAGCTGGGCGGGTGAAAAGGTCTTCGGGGTTATTCCCAATTGAGTCGTGACAACAACAGTGCGGCAGTAAGCCTCGATAATCTCCATTTTGAAGTAAGCGTCTTCGACGCCGAGGTGACTCCACGCCACAACGCCGTGATTGGCCATCAGAATCGTATTGTGTTTATCGGCCAGACTAGCGACCTCCCGCCCCATCTCGGGTGTGCCCGGGGTATAGTAAGGTGCAATAGCTACTTCGCCACAAAAGACTTCCATCTCCGGAATCATGCAAGTGGGCGGGCGAACCCCAGAAACCGCGAAGGCCGTCGCGTAAGGAGGATGCGCGTGAACCACTGCTTTGGCTTTGGGTTGCGCCTTCATGATTTGAAGGTGCATGAGGATCTCGCTGGTGCGCTTTTTCTTGCCAGCCAACTGGTTGCCTTCCAGGTCCACGAGACACATGTCTTCGGGCTTCATGAAGCCTTTCGACACAAGGGTAGGCGTGCACAAGACGCGATTCTCGCCGACTCGAATCGAGATGTTGCCCCCGTTGCCGTCAACATAGGCGCGGGTCCAGATGCGATGGCCAATATCGCAGATCTGCTTTTTCAGCGTCTCCATCTCCGGAGAACAGAAAAACCGGTCCACCTCACTCGATGGATTAGAGTCCGATGCGGCGGGCCGGGCGGCCTGGAGAACGGCGGGAGACCGGGCTCCTCGGTCCATCAACGTACTTTTCGATTCCCTGAGCAGATCCCGGGCCGATGGAGTATAAATGGCGTCCTCAGGCAAGGCACTCAGATCGGCCCCGCGCCTGACGAGTTCTTCCACATCACGAACACTGATGACCTTTTTCATACAACAGGTTGATATAAAACGTCCGCCACAAGCGCGGCATTGATGGCATCAATCGGGACCGGGCCATCGAAGGGCATCGCGGCTTCGCGGCCCTCGATGAAACCGATCGTGTCTCCGACTCCGCCTCCCAGGTTGTCGTAGACCACCAGGGAAGGTTCCGTGCTCACGCCCGGAGGCGGCTCCAATCCATTCTGGAATAAAGCGCGATTGAACGGGCTGACCAACAGCCAGCGTCCTCCCGCCGCGGCTGGCACCGCAGCACTCAAGGTGACTCGTCCAATGACTTTTCCCAATCTCATGTTCAATCCGAAGGACTGCGCGTTTTTTGAGTCGGCGGCCGGGCTGAGGTCCAAATCTGGCCTTAGGCCGGCGATGCAGCCTCGTCCACAATCCCAATAATCATCATGCGCGCGGGGCTTTTCGGATCGCGCACAGCCATGCGGGCTGCCGCGCCATCCGTCGAGACCACCACCTGTTGATGCATCGCGGCACCCAGGGGATCGATCGCCACCACGGGCGTTCCCTCCGGTTGGCCGGAGGCGCTCAGCGGCTGGCACACCAGGAATCGCCACCCCTGGAAACTCGGATGTTTTCGAGTGGCGATCAGGTTGCCTTCGACGCGCGCCAATACCATACCTCAAAAAATCCGAAGGTTGTCCACCATCACGCACCGGCGGACGCGGGTAAACGTTCTCGGGGTGGTCACGCCTTCTCCCGTCGGAGTGGCAATGGAGAAACTCGGATAGCCCTCGCCGCCATTGCCCAATCCGGCGACGCACGCACCATTCTTGATAAAGATCGTCGTATCCAAAGCCCTCGCCATGGCCGTCATGTTGGCCACGTTATGGGAGTGGATAATGGCCGTGTGCCGGTAGTTGTGTTCGGCTTGTTTTGCGGCGGCAATCCCCTCCTCAACAGTCTTCACGCGCACAACCGGCAGGAAGGGCATCATCTGCTCCTCTTGCACAAAGGGGTGTGAAGCCGAGGTTTCGGCAAACAGGAGTTCGGTGGCTGCCGATACAGGGGCGCCGGCGTGCTTGGCCAGGACCGGAGCGTCTTTGCCAATCAGCTCCTTGTTGACCACAGGGTGTCCGCAACCGCCCCCCTGCCCTGCCGGGAAGACAAATGCGGCTGTTGTCAGCTTATCCAATTGCGCCGTGTTGAGCCGTGCCGCGCCATGTTTCTCGAGAGCCTTCAGAAAAGCATCAGCCACGGTTTCCAGCACAAAGACCTCTTTTTCGCCGATGCACAGGAGGTTGTTGTCGTAAGCAGCGCCCTTGATAACACACCGGGCGGCGCGCTCCATGTCCGCAGTCTCGTCCACAAGCACAGGCGGATTGCCGGGGCCGGCGCAGACAGCCCGTTTGCCGGTCTGCATGGCGGCTTTGACCACGCCCGGGCCGCCGGTCACGCACAACAGCCGCACCTGATCATGGCTACAGATGGCCTTGAAGGAATCCAAGGTGGGTTGCTCCACGATCGCAATGAGGTTCTCGATGCCCAATTCATGAAAAATCGCTTCATTATAGACCCGGGCGGCGAGCGCGGCGCAACGGCAGGCATTGGGATGAGCGTTGAACACAACCGCATTCCCAGCCGCCACCATGCTGATCACATTGCAGCTCAGGGTCGGAATGGAATGCGTGGAAGGAGTAATCGCGCCAATCACCCCAAAAGGGGCCCACTCCTCCAGCATGATGCCGTGGTCACCGCTGTATCCGTCCGGCCTCAGAAACTCGACGCCGGGCACAAACTTCAATCCCTTCAGCTTGTCGATCTTGTGATCCAAACGGCCAATCCGGGTTTCTTCCAGTTCAATGCGGCCCCACTCCGCCGCGTTGGTGTCAGCGAGGGTTTTGACGATTTCAACCACCCGGTTCCGAGCCGCCACGCCTTGTTCCGACAACTGCCTAAATGCGGTCCCCGCGGCTTCGCACGCTTCGTTGGCGTCGGTAAAAACGCCAAAATGACGGGGACGGCTGGTGCTGGACCGCCCACAGGAGGAGGCCGAGCCAGGTGCGGTTTGTCCCAGCCGGCCCAGGACCTCTTCCACCACCTGTCGAATCAAAGCCTCATTCACCACATTCGGATCGCTCATGATACTTTCGCGTTATAAATTTCACGGCCCAAGACATCGACGGAATCCACGATGCCGATGATGACCGCGTCCACCGGCGCCTCTTTCAAGTTGGGCGCCAATCGCGCCGAACTGCCCTGACAGAATAACACCATCTCTCCCACCCCTGCGCCCACGCTATCCACCGCGACGATGGTATTGACGCCTGGACGGAAGCGAGTGGGATCCTTGTCATCCACCAATTGCGGCCGCAGCAACAGCATTTTGCGGCCGCTCATGGACGGATCCTTCTTGGTGGCCACCACGGCCCCTTCCACACGGGCCAGAAACATAAGCTTTATTTGCCCGCGGGTTTGCGCGGCAGCACGGCGTCCACGTCGGAGTGGGGACGCGCGATAACATGCACGCTGACCAGTTCGCCGCCGATCGATTTGACGGCCTGGGCGCCGGCGTCCGTAGCCGCTTTCACCGCCGCCACATCCCCGACCAC
>ENA-UOWG01000697-UOWG01000697.1-activated-sludge-metagenome-genome-assembly--contig:-NODE-697-length-41120-cov-5.643687_pt1 | contig 41120 bp, 82 predicted proteins | sample MGYA00238147_ERZ761563 | MGnify/ENA primary metagenome ERZ761563 (study PRJEB28884, sample SAMN05720216) | anaerobic digester metagenome | isolation source: active sludge of municipal...
AACCTGATTTCAATTTAGGTTGTGGTAAAAAAGGACAACCTGCCTACATAACATCTTCAAAAGTCACGATTGCTTTGTTAGATTTAATTTACGCTCAGAACTTGCAACCTGATTTAATTGTATTCCTTGGCGACAGTAATTCAGTAACCTGTGCAGTTGAGTTGAAGAAAGCAGGATTTCGAATTGCACATATAGAAGCAGGTATGCGATCATATGATCGTCGAATGTTGGAAGAAACTAATCGAATTGTGTGTGATCATTGTTCTGATTTACATTTTGTATATCATCCTGATTATATGTTGAATTTGCTTGAGGAAGCCATTCCTGATAAGGGAATTCATATCGTTGGGAATACAATTGTTGAAGTTTGCTCACCATTAACTCCCCCTATTTTTGCCACTAAGAAATCAGGTGATTTTATCTTGATGGATATACACCGTCCAGAGAATTTCCACAGTCGAGAAAGACTGCAGAAGATTTTAGAATATGCGAATTACTGCTCATTTGAGTTTTCGGTTCCAGTTAAATTCGTGAAGTTTGGGCGAACAGTTCAGGCAATTCAAGATTTTGACCTTTCGTTAGGGGAACGGATCCAAGCTGTTAATTTGATGTCCTACAAAGAATTTCTTTCAGCACAATACAACAGCTTGTTTATGATCTCGGATTCTGGAACAGCCCAAGAAGAGCCAGCATTGTTAAATACACCTGTTATTGTTCCTAGAGAATTTACAGAACGTCCTCAGTCCATGGACGCCGATTGTTCATATTTATTGAAAGATTTGGATTCTCCTTGGAGTGAATCATTATCCTGGTTGGATGACATTATTGGTGGGGTGCGACAAATTGATTCAAGTTGGTTGGGGGATGGTTCAACTGCCACTAAAATTGTTGAAATAATTGAAAATCTGGAGAAATAATCATGGAAACAAAATCATTCCGACATAGTCCTGGATCTGGACGCCATCCATATTCAAGAGATTGGGATATGCCAGAGATTAAATGTGAAAATCGAAATTGTTCTTTTAATTATCGAAATTGTTGTGTAATGCCTTCCGTGATTAAAATTGGATCTGATGGTAAATGCAAAGGTTTTTTGGAGAAATAAATGGACAATTTTGAGGATATTGAATTCCTAAGCCAACCACTATTAACCGATGAAGGTTTTGTTAATCCTGCTTGTATGAATGAGTTAGCAGCAGTAATTAATAACATGCCTCCCACGTATGAACGATTGGCGAATGAACCTGAATGGTCAACTAAAGAAATTACTTCTTTAACTGATATTCTAGGAGCATTGGCAAAATATGCTGTTATACAATCCCCATATGCTTGTCCTGAAGACTTAGCAGTTGTTATAAGATATGCAGATGCTTGTCTTCACAAAGATATTTCTTGGAAGGATTATGGTGACTGTTGGTTTGCTTCATTATCGTTGTGTGATATCAATAAAGCGTTATTCCACATTCTTATGGATTTTGAACCATTTAGGAAATGGAATGAACCAAGATTTAATTGGCGAAAAGATCCTAATCTAAAAGAATGTCCACAAAATCCTGACTATGATTTCATTGACCTGCATGCTTTGCTTCATAATGTTTGTCTTGATATTCGTACAGAACGGCGTGAATGGAAGAAATTTAATGATGAATTTGATGCTAAGTATGGAAATCTGAAAGAGGATTAATATGAGTTTTGCTTGCTTAGTTATTACAACTAATCTTCCACATCGTTTAGAGAGAACATTAAATCTTCTGCAATCAATTGAAGAACAAGACGACCAAACATTTGATAACAAGGTTCTTTCAATTGATTTACAACCAGGCATTGATGGCTGTGAACATGCCTTGGAGGATTGGGCTCACGACTTTGGCTGGCAAGTGACGTCAGGCATTTGCAGTGGAAATAGAACCATGCTCAACAACATTCTCCGGGGACTCCAGTTAATTAATGAGGAATATCTTTTCTACTGCGAAGATCATGTACTTATTAATAGAATTCCCTCTAAATATATGCTGAAAGCTATATTTGATGGATATAATATTGGGTGGATAAATTACAACACTCATGTATTTCAAGAAAATCTTCTTAATGTTCCCGGATTTGTTGAGAGACCTAATAAAGAAAAGTATCTTGAATTTGTTAACCTGTACCACAATTGGATTAAGGTTAATGATGATGAATTCTTGATTAAAGGTCCTGAAATCGCAGACGAGTATTACCTATGTTTCCCTGCTGCAATTACAAAAACTGTGACCTTTCAAAAGTTAATTTCCTATGGTATGAAAAATTACAAAGACATTGGAATTGAAGTTGGTTTTACTAAAGCTTGGAAGGATCTGGGATATTTTGACACCTCATCAGAAGCTCAAAATGTTGCTATTTATGTGCAACCGAAGACTATCCGAGAACTTCCATTTGCAGGATTCGCAGATTTGCATCGTAGAGCGTGCATGCGATTTCGGAATAATGATCCTCGAATGTTACATGCTTCAGTTGTGGCACATCAAACGTTACCAAGTCAAGATAATTTGAAGAGGAGTTTTTTCTAATGGCAATACATAGATGGTCTGGATGGCCTGGAGCATTTTGTTTAAAGTGCGGAGCAGAAGATCCATATGAATATGCTTTAGCCATGAATTATTATGATCCTCTTACTGATTCTTGGGATACTGAAGAGCACATGGTTGCCTGTTTTCAGGCTTTAAATTGTCCTGTGGAAGATAAAAATGAAATCACATAGTCTTATTAAAGCAGCAATTAAACGCTTCAAAGAGGAATAATATGAGTACTTCTTTTCAACATTTCGTTGTTTTGGGCAAAAAATTTGAATTTGACAAAGAAAAATTTACAGAAGAGTGGTATGAAAAACATGAATACTATATGGACCATCGTAAAGTGAAGCCAGGAGATTTTTGCATTATTTTTGATGGAATGAATAGTCGTTATGTTGTGATTGGTGAGGTAATTTCTGTTGCAAATTCATATGAAGGTTTGCCAATAACTGAGTTAGAAATGCCCAATGATTTTATAAAAGCTTTAAAAGCATTAAAAATGTCAGAAATGATGAATGAGCAAATATCCGGAAACGAATTAAAATATATAGTTTTTACGCATTGGTTTTAATCATGAAATCGCATATTCTTATTCAAGCAGCAATCAAACTCTTCAAATGTGATGAAGCTCGTATTGTAGAATTTGAGCACACATCTGAAAAGTTCTTGATTCTTGGTTGGTATAAAACAAGTGAAAATGAATGGTTTAATCAAGACAATGAACCTCAAACATTTGAATATCTTGAAGAGAAAACTGTTGCTCGAGGCAAAACACTAGACGAACTTTGGCAGGATGCATTGTACTATCACAAAGTTATGGATATGTCTATAAAAGATTTTTTTTAAAAAAGAAATGTTTAAATTTAAGGGTTGAGGAGAAAGGATTATGGATGAAAGTGTTCTAGTTTTGGGAGGTTGTGGGTACATCGGTGGATATCTTACGGACCAATTACAATATTTAGCCTATAGGCCAACTGTTTATGATAATCTTGCTTATGAAACACGATTCATGAAAAAAGTTCCCTTCATTTATGGGGATATTCGAGATCGGCCAAAACTTTCTAAACTTCTTCCTCACTTTAAAAATGTAGTGCTTTTAGCAGCGATTGTGGGAGATGGAGCGTGTGCTGCTGATCCTTTCTTAACACAATCAATTAATTGCGATGCAGTAAAATGGATTGTAGATAATTTTAAAGGCAAGTTAATTTACATGTCGACATGCAGTGTTTACGGTGTTAACAATGACTTAATTGACGAAACATCAACACCAAATCCTCTTTCAGTTTATGCATCTACTAAGCTTGAAGCGGAACAATACATTTTGAAAAATCGTCCGGATGCTCTGGTCTTCCGTTTAGGGACGCTATATGGTCTTGGAGATGCCCATTCACGCATCCGATTAGATTTGGTCGTGAACATTCTAACTAAGCGTGCAGTGTGTGGAGAGAAGCTGACTGTATTTGGTGGTGATCAATGGCGTCCTTTGTTGCATGTGCGAGATGTTGCTAGAGCGATTATACATGGATTGGAATACAGCATTTCAGGGTTGTACAACTTAAGTAGTCAAAATGCTCGAATTTGGGAAATTGCTCATGCCATCCAAGATCTTATTCCTGGGTGTGTCGTTGAAAAAGTTGACATGAGTTATGAAGATCAACGTAACTATCGAGTATCTACTGCAAAATGGGATGCTTTGGGATGGCAACCAGCCTGGATGTTAAAAGAAGGAATTCAACAAATAGCATTAGTGATCCAAGAAGCACGCATTAAAAACCCTGCGGATCCCATATATAGTAATCAAGCAGCGATCGAACAGCTTTACAAACGTTGGATTTAGTTAGGAATTTACTTATGGAAACAATTCAAGGTGGTCTTTCAGTTGACGATCGTGGTTCATTGATGTTCTATAATGATTTTAATTTTGTAGAACGAAATATCAAGCGAACATATCTTGTGAGAAATCATGGTAAGTTCTTTGTTCGAGCTTGGCATGGGCATCAACAGGAGACAAAATATGTGACGGTGCTTGCTGGCACAGCACTAATTCGTACAGTTTCAATTCAGGATGTGAATGTTTTGCAACGGGACGTTGATTTGTTAGAAGAACAAGTTGATGATGACCGTATGGACGAGGAAGATGCCTTATCTGCTTTTAATGATAGGTTTGCAAAATTAAACATCACTAAAACCATTTTAACATATGAGCATCCAATGATTTTGAAAATTCCAGCAGGAAATTTTAATGGCTTCATGAATATAACGGATGGAACCATTTTACAGTTCTTTTCAGATAAAACATTGGAAGAAAGTACTGGTGATGACATTCGTATGGATTGGGATTATTTAGGTGCAGATTTGTGGAGCATTGAATACCGATGAGTGGTTTGATAACACTTGTTGGATTAGATATTGTTATAATAGTTGCTGCTGCAATTGTGGCGTGTATTTTGTGTGATATTTATGATCCTACGAACAGGAGAAAGAAATGAATGAAGTGATTATATTGGGTGCATCCGGGATGTTGGGCAATGCGGTTACCAAACAATTTATTACTGCTGGATATAAGCCGATTTTAACTTCCCGTAGAAGTTCATATGATTTAACATGTGCCAAATTTCCTTTACGTCCCATATATTCGTTTGAATTAGATGCTGAAACTCCACCAAACTGGAGATTGATTAAAGAAGGCTACTATGTAATTAATTGTATTGGAGTCATTAAGCCTTTTGTTGAGAAAGTTGGTCCTGCCAACACAATTTATATTAATTCTGTATTTCCACATCTGCTGGCAAATCATTGTGAAAAGGTTGGTGCAAAGCTTATTCATATTACAACTGATTGTGTGTTTTCAGGTGAGTTTGGACCTTATGATGAATATGATAAACATGATGCAACGGATTTATATGGTCAATCTAAATCTTTGGGTGAGCCAAAAAATGCAATGGTCATCCGTACCTCAATTATTGGTGAGGAAATTCATAAAGATGCTTCATTGATTGCTTGGGTTAAATCTCAAAGGGGAAATACAGTTCGAGGATTTTCTGACCACATTTGGAATGGTATTACAACCAAACAATATGGCAAGATTTGTGTTCAAATCATTGAAAATGATTTGTGGGAACCGTCTTTAACACATGTATTTTCGCCTCAACAAGTAACAAAATATGAACTTTTGCAAATGTTGAATGGTAAATTTAATTTGAATCTAACTATTGATAAAGTTCAATCAGGATCATATACAAACAGAGCTTTAAAGTCGGTTAGTGATATTTGTAATCAATTACATATTCCTTCTTTGCCACAACAAATTCAGGAGATGTGAGAAATGGATTTCATTGTTGTTGCTTACTATAGTAAGAACACAGTCTATGAACAAGAAGTCAAGCGATTAATCACTTCTTTGCGAAAATTTGAAATACCATATCACATAACACCAGTTAATGCTTTCAACAGTTGGTATGAGGGTGTGCAATATAAACCTCGTTTCTTGAAAGATATGTTGCAGCAATTCAATCCACATTCAATTGTTTATGTTGACGCCGATGCGGAATTTTTACAGTATCCAAATTTATTTCATATATTGGATGCACGTCCGGAAGTCAATGTAGCTGCACATATCCTAGATCATGCAAAACGAGGACACCCTAATCGCAAAGAAGAATTATTGTCAGGCACTTTGTATTTCAAAAACAATAATACAGTGTACACAATCATCGATGAGTGGATTAAAATGTGTACAAATGCTGGACAATTGTGGGATCAAGTAGCATTGTGGTCAATCCTTCGAAAATACCCATTTCATGTTCTACCGGATGAATACTGCACAATTTTTGATTACATGTCTGATGTGGAAAATCCAGTCATTCGACACTATCAGGCTTCTCGTGCTGCACGAAATTCGGTTGTTAATAAAGGACCACTTCCAACGTATGAAACAACTCCGGGAGAACCACAGCCTATACCTCTTAGTAGACCAAGAAAGATTATGAAAGGTGGTATTGTTCGATATCACAGAAAATGGAGATAGAGAATGTTACATTGGAATGATAAGTGGAATGAGCGTTGGTTACAATTATGTGATTTAATTGCAAGTTGGAGCCATGATGCTTCAACAAAATTGGGGGCAGTAATTGTAGATGATCGTAATGTTGTATTAGCAATTGGTTGGAATGGATTTCCAAGAGGCAACAATGACACGATTGCATCTCGCAATGAACGTCCTGCTAAATATTCGTGGACTGAACATGCAGAACGTAATGCGATCTACAATGCTGCTTCGAAAGGGATTTCACTGTTAAATGCAACAATGTATACACAATCACTTCCCTGTCCAGATTGTGCGAGAGCAATTATTCAATCTGGTATTTCAACGGTTATTGTTAAGAACAAAGTTTTAAATGATCGTTGGGCAGAAGTTCAAGCAATTTCAGACGAGATGTTTAAAGAGGCCGGAACTCATGTTGTGGTTTTAGGAAATTTGAAATATGGAGAATATTGTCCCTGACCCCAATGCAATTTCAGATTATATCCACGCTACAAAATACGCTAAGTATCTTCCTGAAAAACAAAGACGCGAAACATTTCCAGAGACTGTTTCACGTGTTAAGCAGATGCATTTGAATACATACCCTGAATTAGCATTAGCTATTGAAACAGCTTTCAAGTTGGTTTACAGTAAGAAAGTTTTGCCTTCAATGCGATCACTGCAATTTGCAGGTGATCCAATTCTTAAGCATAATGCTCGTATGTACAATTGTTCCTTTACATTGATTGATCGTCCACGAGTATTTGCTGAGATTATGTATCTATTGCTTTGTGGTTGTGGTGTTGGGTACAGTGTACAAAAGCAACATGTTGCTCAACTTCCTAAATTCAAAAAGGTAGATACGACTCTTGTGTGTCATCACACAATTAACGACAGTATTCAAGGTTGGTCTCAAGCTGTCGATTCGCTAATCCAAGGGCACATTCATGGTTACTATGTCGAATTCAACTATAGCAATATTCGGCCAGCAGGATCGGATCTCAGCAGTCAATGTAAAGCTCCAGGACACTGGAGTTTGAAAGTCTCGTTGGAAAATGTTCGTGATATATTATCAAAAGTTAATAATCGGAAGTTGAAACCAATCGAGTGTCATGATATCATTTGTCATCTGTCAACATCGGTGTTAGCGGGTGGAATTCGCAGAAGTTCTCTCATGTCAATTTTTAGTTTTGATGATGAAGAAATGCTAACTGCAAAAGAAAAGGAGAATTTTGAATTTGGGGGTAAGAATTCCCAGAGAGCATTAGCAAACAACAGTGCAGCATTAACCAAAGAAAATACACAAGAAGATTTTTCCAAGATCATTGATATCAACAGAAAGAATTTTGGTGATCCCGGATTTGTATTCCTCCACGACTTAGATTATGGAACCAACCCCTGTGGTGAAATTGTTCTTTATCCTAAGGACAAAGATGGGAATACAGGATTTGCATTTTGTAATTTAGTGGAAATTAATGCTGCAGCGTGTCAAGATCAAGACGAATTTTTATTAGCTTGTAAAGAAGCTGCAGTAATTGCAACGTTACAAGCTAGATATAAATCATTTCCATATTTAGGAGAAGTCTCCGAGAGAATTGCAACTGAAAATCCTTTAATTGGTGTTAGTATTTCCGGAATGATGGACAGTCCATGGATTTTTGATGCTGAGTTGCTTCGCGAAGGAGCACAACAAGTCAAATTATCAAATAAAATTATAGCAAAAGCTAGTGGAATCAATCCCTCAATTCGTTGTACATGTATTAAGCCTTCCGGTACAAGCAGCTTAGAGTTAGGGTGTATTGGTTCAGGAATACACCCACATCATTCTAGGAAGTATTTCCGTCGAATAACAACTAATCTCTTAGAAGAAGCAGCTTCTTATTTTGAAGAAGTTAATCCTCACATGTTAGAGCACAAATCGAATTTTGAAGCTTGTATTGTTTTTCCGGTACAAACGGATGGAATAACTAAAGATGATTTAACACTGAAAGATTTCTTAGACAAGATATTTTTAGTATACAAGAATTGGGTTCAAGAAGGATCAGACAAGAACGTTAGTCACAACATTAGTTGCACTGTTACAGTTAAACCGGAAGAATGGAATTGGATAACAGAATATGTTTGGTCCAACAGAGATTTGATTGGAGGTATGTCGTTTTTTCCTGACCAAGCTGATGACCGCATCCCATTTTGTCCTCGGCAAGCTGTAAAAACAGAAGATGATTTACACAAATTCAATGATCTCATTAGGAAATATAGGCCTGTTAATTATGCTCAGATGGTTGAAAAGGAAGGGAAAAATATATATGATATAGCATGTGATAATGAGGCTTGCAGTTTGAGTATGGATAGTGTAACTGTGGAAATTGCTGGTAAAGGATGTCGAGTTTTCGAAGGATCGTATACTAACAAGGATAAATACTTTGAAATTGATGGTTTAGCATTTACTTTACTAAGGCGACACCAAGGATTTTACATCGCTAAACGTGTCGAACTTCGAGAAAGAGAGGAGCACAATGAGACCTAGAATCTACATCTCTCATCCTATGCGAGGCAACTGCAAATCAACCGATCCTCAGGAATTTCGGGCACATGAAAATGCAAATATCGCACAAGCAATTGAAAATGTAAAATGGTTGCGATATAATTTTCCCCAAGTTGATTGGTATTGTCCAGGTGAGGTTAATGAGCCTATTCAAGTCGCACAAGATTTAGGATTTTTAACTGTAGAACAGGTTTTAGAAATTGATTATTACATTATCAAGGATAATTGTCATGCAACACTGTTCCACAGATGGGAAGATTCGGAGGGTATGGATGGCGAACAACAAGCAAATTATGAAGGTCATAATTTAGGCTGTACAATCAACGACACAAAATTTATTTGGCATTGTGATTACAACGTGATTAGGAAGTTTGTTGAAGAAGTTGCATCAAAATATAGCAATTCGGAGGCTACTGAAAATGCGAAAATCGAAAATTAAGGCTGGGTGTAAAACATCAACATCTAAGAATGTTGCCACATCAAAGTTCAATCCAGCTGACCCAATGGTTCGTTCAGATGCATTGAAGATCATCCAAAAGTCCAAGAAAAATGGCATCACATTAGAAATATTAGCTTCAAAACTTCACACCACACTTAAGAATGCAAAAGAAGTCCTTTCACAACTTTCCTTCTATGATGGTTTTAATATTGTTCCTCAAGGAGACGTGTATTTTCTATCTGATGTGACTCCACCCATTGATGCATTAAATATTAAAATTGCAAAAGGTAAAGAGATAAAGATTGGTGTGCTGTCAGATACACACATTTGTAGTTATCATGAAAGATTAGATGTCCTTGAAGCAGCATATGATTTATATGCGAAAGAAGGTATCACACAGGTATTCCATGCAGGAAACATTATTGATGGGGAATTTAAATTTAATCGCTATGAGTTGCATGCACATGGGGTTCACGATCAATGTGCTTATTTAGCAGATCACTACCCACAAAGAGACGGAATGACAACATATTACATTACGGGTGATTGTCATGAAGGTTGGTGGCAAAAGGATATTGGACTTAATATTGGTTGGTATATGCAACGTTGGTGTGAGGATTCTGGTCGCAATGATTTAGTTCATATTGGGCATTTGGAACAAGATGTCCTGTTTGAACAACCGCATGGTACATTTCGCCTCCGCATCATACATCCTGGTGGAGGAACTCCATATGCCATTAGCTATCCAAGCCAGAAGATGGTCGAGAGCTTCCAAGGTGGAGACAAGCCTCATGCCTTGATTATGGGACACTTCCACAAGTTTGATATGTCATATCCCCGAGAAGTGTTGACCATCATGCCTGGATGTGTGCAGGATCAAACAAGCTTCATGCGGAAGAAGAAACTCTCGGCTCACGTAGGATTTTGCGTTGTTACATTAGGAGCGAGAGTTGATGGGACATTAGGACAAGCGAATTGCACATTTTATCCATTTTATGATCGCAGTTATCACCAGAAATTAAATGGATATGTTATTGGGGAATGAGTGTCAATGGATTGAATTTGCGTTAAAAGGATTTACACAAATCTCTTTCTCCTCTCGGGATGAGTGGCTCGTTGCTACTCATCCCACTTTCATTACCAAACACCCGCAATCAACCACCACTTAGGACTCTCAATAATTTCGATTCCAAATCGTTCACAAATGTCGATTAATGAGATATCCAATTTAAAATGATTTGTGTCAAAAGATTCTGGGTAATTTTCGGATGCATCGATGAGCGTATCCTTCAAAAAGATAATATTGGTCCATTCCTTATCCCCACAAAAATACATCTCAAGAGGACATTCGCCTTCGCCACCAGCAGCTTCCCACCATACTTGATCAGGAACATCAATCCAAGGAAATTCGTTATAATCTCCTGGAAATCGAATTCCATAACAAATCACACCATGTGCATTCAGACTCATTTTGGATCTCCAATTGTATAGTCGGTCCAGAAATGCCGATCTCTTATTCTTACAGTAATCTGTCCACCATAATTTGCTACTAGATACTTTGCAATCTTTTGGGCAGCATCTTCATAGGTTGCTCGAGAAATAGTTCTAGCATAGTTGTCCACTTCTCGGAAAGGGATTGTTTGGCTTCCCACAGCCCAAACACGAATTATAGGATAACACATAATCCTTCCAAGCGGACAATACAACCCTTGGGATGGCCAATATGTGCGATAATACATGCGATTCATTTCACCATCTCCAAAGATCCAACTTAAAAAACCCAAAACCAATTGACAAACCTTCTAAGTATTGATCCCACACAATTCCGATGAGAAAACATGGATATGTTAGATCAACATTAAGAAAGTTTGACGATATAAGTGGTCGTATTGTCATTTTATTTCTCATCTACAGTAAAGATTTCGTAACTAATCCAATCATATTCCGCGATTTTAGCACTGTGTTGCTGTTCCCACAGTGTGGCCTTCAGGCTGTTGCTAGCAACATGCAGAATTTCGAATCCTTCATGTTTGTCATGTCCTTTTATAATGCAAACTTCCATTTGATTTCTCCTTATCCAATTACCCAGTAAGCATTGAAACGACTTTCACAATCACGCATCTTCTTACCACAGCATCCACAACGTTCCCATCCAAATCGGATCCCCATGAGATGCTTAAAAAGGTAACACACAACAATGATGTTCCAGATCGTTGTCATTTTATTTCTCCAAAATGAATCTTTCGTTAACTCGATATCACATCTGCGAAAGAATTTCTTTCCAACTTTGTAAATCCGATTTTCCCGTGATTTGACGTAAAACAGATGAATATGCAGCCATTCGTCCTGTTCGAATCATTTCATCGTCCATCGTACCTATTTTCTGGTTCCTAAACCATTCCCATTGACTAAGACAAAATAAGCCAATCCCCTTGAGTGAGCAAGCATATTCAGGAGTAGGGTTCATTTGATTTCTCCATCAAAATTAATTGGCGTAAGCATCAATGAAAATATTGTTGTTGCCCTGTGTCAAGTGGAATCGTTCAGATTCAAGAGTCGCTGAGATACCATTAACACTGCCATCATATTCCAATCTGATGGCAACTTCCTGATCTTGATCCTTGATCATGCTTAGTTCGTTGATTAGTTCTCGAATAGTCATTTTGATTTCTCCAAACGGTTTCTCTTATACTTAAATTATAACCTATGATCAGCGAAACCAAAATGGAAAGTTATAAAATTATTCCATCTCAATTTCTTGTAATGCCAGATGTCGGGCAAATGCATAATGAAGCAACGCTGCAAAATTACTGTATCCGGCCATATGTAATATGTTACTTGCCTCCATTAATTTCGACTCGTTGCATTTTGTTAAGATGGTGGTAATGGAATCCTCACATTCTTTGATTGTTTGAATAATTTCTTGATTCTGGTCCATTTTACTACTCCTTAAAGTTGAAACCAACTAAGTGCACACAATACAAAGAAGGCTAAATAATGTATTCCACCAACAACCAACAGGCCTCCTAAAGCCAATGTTTCGATTGCTCCAGCTATCCACAATGGAAGAAACACAAGAAATGCGACACAACTAACGACCTTACTTTGCTTCCATAGCAGGACATAGAACAAACTAAGGAATAGAAAGCACACAGTTCCTGCAATCATGATTATTGTCCTTCAGAAGATATTTTACACTTATGTCCAAGAAATATTACATATTGCTGGTCATCGGAGAGACGATATTTCCGAGTATCATTGCCAGCAAATGGCATATTTCGGTGGACTTCCTGTCTAATAGGATCAATGCAAACAATATCTCCTTTACCAAAGTGCCAATTGATACGTTCAATAGTTTCATACAAGGGATCATTCATAATATGCCTCTGCCATGAATCCAAGATCTTCATCAATTTTCTGTAATTCTTTGAGATCATATTCACTAAATGTTTCAACGTCCTGAAGAATGGAAAGACTTGACAAAATATTCTGAATATAATCTTGTCCGGTCAGCATATTTTGTATCCTTAAAGTTCTGGATCCATGGGATATTGCTCTGGATCATACTTTTCAATCCAAGCACTTTCATATATGTGAAGATAACTCTTGTTGCGAAAGACTTCAAATGCTTCGCGGCCAGGATTCTTCAGTTTTGATGCTTCAAGATAAGCTTCTGCCTTTTCCTTTGAAGAAAACAAAGCTACAATTTCTTCCAACTCAGGTGCTTCATAGTATTGAGAACGATATCCAATTAATGCCCACATGATTTATTCTCCACAAATTTAGCAATAATTTCATCAGCAGCTTCCATTGCTAATCGAGCAACGGTTATAGGCAGATCAATTCCTGTAACACCTTTACGCTGTGCAATAAGTATCAGTAAAAAAGTTCTGATTTGCTGAAGATGATCAAATTCTGCCTTTGCTAAACTGCTAATGATGTGTGTTACTTCATCATGAGTTATCATATTTAATTCTCCAACTGTCGAAGTGCTTCACACATGAACTCAAAGCTTTCTAGGACATCCGTCGACCAATCATCACCGTACTCAGCCTTGAGGTCTTGGTAGAACTTGCTGTTCTTGTTGACCACATCAGCATGCACTTTGATCTCTTGGCGTTCATAGGGATAGTAGGCTCTGTAACAATCGACTCGGATCTTGTAAACGGTGCCATCAATCTTGACTTTCTTGCCATCGTGTTCCAGCCAGTTTTGATACATCTCTGCAAGTGCCATTTTTAACTCCTGAAAAGGTTTCTCTTATACTTAAAGTATAAGCGATATTTGGAGAAAACCAAATGAAAACTTATAAAATTTTCTCCAGATCTTTCTTCAGGTTAAGAGCTCGACTATAACGTTCATCGACTGAATGCACAATACAATGAAACAGCTTAAAGAGATCATCAGTTGAAATCTCGGAATAGTTTACAGAGAGGAGTGAGCCTGTGTACGCTTCGATTGTGTCAATCAACAAATCACGATAATCATATTCTAAATTCGATCGGTTTGTTGCCATTTCAATCTCCACACAAGAAAGGTTTCTCTTATACTTAAAGTATAACTTATAATCAGAGAAACCAAAATGGAAAATTATAAAAAGTTGGGGACTACAACAAGTAGTCCCCTATACCACAACGTCACGACCCATTGATTTTTAAGCAACAGCCTCCATGATCTTGGGCTCTGCCCGGAGCAGATTGTATGCCTTCTGCTTCAGATCCTGACCACTGCCATAGATAGCCGACAGCATGCGACGCTCATCGGTGTTATCATCCTCCTTGTTGCGAATCGAAATGAAATGGTCAGCATACTCAGTGACAGCATTGAAAGCTGCCCACTTGGTGCCGGCAACAGCCTTGTTACCCTTGCCAGTGTAGAACAGTTCCACAATCTTGTTGCGGATGTTCTTGGTGCGAGTCGAAGGAGTGCCATCAGCCGGAAGAAGATCTTCAGCCAGCTTGGTCATCTGGGCATGACCAAACTCAGCATCCAACATTCGGTTGAACTCTTCCTCCATCCGGCTGTAGTAGATATCCGTCAGCTGGAGAACATTGCGAGCTTCCTCAACCTTGGTGCGGTAATTCTGAGTGTGGCGAATCTTGATGTTGTTGGTGGTTCTCTCGTTAAGAGCCATCCCCAAAGTGTTGGCACAAACAACACGAGTCGGAGTCCAGCGAGCCTCCAGAGCCAGCGATCCATCATGGGAACTCGTGAGCAGCAGATACTTCTCGATGATGTCATCCCCAATCTTGACATCGTTGGGGAACTTAACCGTCATGAAGATCTGACTGCCACCACGGAGAGCACCAGCAGTATGATACACAGCCTGACCAGAACCAATGACATCATCCAGAAAATCGAAGCATTCCTTATTCTGAATAATGTGATAGCGATCACCCACAGTGCCCAGCACCTTCTTGTCGTCGCTGCGAACGATTGCCTGGATTCCCGGGACCATCTTACCAATCACCGGAATGCCATCAACATCGGCATCTCCTGCAGTGTACAGAGGCTTGGAAATGCAGTTCCAATCCAAACCGGCCAACTTAATAGCAGCAGCTGCGGTGACCTCAGTTTCGACATGCTGACCCAACTTGTGCCAGGGAGTCTCACCAGCGTACATCATGCTTGCTACACCATTGCGAATCTCGATCTCATGTGCCATGTTTTGTTTCTCCTCTAAAGTTTTGTTTGATTTTACATTGCCTATACCTTAAGTATACGCTATATCTGCAAAAAGCCAAATAGAAAAATTATAAAATTTTTTAATTTTGGTTTTCCCAGAAAAAGTTTATAATTTAAGTATGAGTATGATTGGGACAATTCAAGTTGAAAGGATAAAATGATGGGAAAGAAAGAGCTTCCTGAAGAACTCATTGGATTTGAAAAAGTGGTTGAAGCAATTGAAACTTTAGCCGAAGCTCAAATTGCTTACAATCAAGCATATAATGATTATGAAGGATATTCTTGGGGATGGGCCGGAAGCAGAGAAATTGATGCTCTGGAAAAGGCAAAGAAAGATTTAGAAGATTTGTTTCAAAAGTGTGTAAGACAAACGGTTGAAAGAGTATTGAAAGAAAAATCTCTTGGAGAGGATTGATTAATGTCTAGAATTATCACTCAAGAAATCGTTGACTTCATTTGTCCGGAGCATGGCCGAACTTCTTGTTCTGATTCTGATCTGGGAAATTCGTATGGAGGTTGGTCTGGTCGTTTTGATGAGCAGACTGGTAATAAAGAGGTTTATTATCCCCGATGTAATCGCTGTTATTTGATGGATCATATTGGGGAGGACATGGATTTGCTTGAGTTTGATTTTGATTACATTATTCTTCGCTGGATGGGAGATGAAAGAAATGTCAGCCAAGAATCCTGAATGGTATGAACTTCCGGCAGATCGTTGGCAGGAGATGTCAACCGTCAGAGAAAATCGAAGGAGTTGGAGAGATTCACAGCGTCAAAAATTGTATGATGCGGAGTCAAGGTTTAAAAGGCTTTTCTTTTGGGAAGTTGATAGGGGTTGGAAGCCAGAATACGAACAGATTAAATTCAAATCAATTCAGGAAGTTGAACAGTATGTGACACAACTATGGAATTCCGCTTGGTTACAAAAACGATTTAGGATCCGAAAGACATATGCTCCACCAATCAATGAAATCTCGGATTCTTCCCGAAGTGCTTATGTCCGATTTGCGACAATATATTTACCTCCTTGGGGATTTAACAAGATTATTGTCTTACATGAATTAGCTCATGTTCTGCATCCATCTGGGTATGGAACAGGACATGGTCGATTCTATGCTCGAACTTTTCTTGAATTGATTGGACACGAATTTGGCTCCGAAGCACGAAAGCTGCTTAAAGAATGCTACAAAAAGCTAGGAGTTAAATCAAATCCCAAACCTCAATATTCTCTGGAAGCATTAGAGAAAATGCGAAAACATGGTCAACGAATGGCGTCGATCTTGGAAAAGAAACGGGAAAATAATTGATAAATTTCATTTGGTTTTCCTCATTTATAATTTATACTATGAGTATGAGAACGATAACGAATGCAATCCAGGATTTTTGGCATCCGAAGATGTTGTTTTATCTTGTTTTAACAACTATTTCGATTTGGTAGAAAGGAATCTCTATGGAAAATCCACAGGCTGAATACAAGAAGCAAACAACTGGGATGGGATCATATCATTATTTCAAATGTCCGGAATGTGGACATTATAATGTTCCATTTTTCCCAACTCCGAAAATTGGTTCTGATTCACAATGCCATCATTGTCGAAAGTTCATTAAACTAATTGAACCTCAGGAATGAAAAAGAAAACAGTGTACATTAAATTAGCAAATTCAAGCGATCAAATTATGATCGATGACGAAGACTATCTTCTTGTTTGTCAATATTCTTGGCGATTAAAGAAATCGGCTCATAAAGAATATGTTTGTGCATCACGAACCATAAATCGAAAACATACAACTGTTCGATTACATCGTTTGATTATGAACGCTGCTCCGGGGATGGATGTGCATCATATCAATCGAAATGTTTTGGACAACCGGAAGGAAAATCTCGAAGAACTTCCTATGGAACAACATCGTGGTCACCCAACTGAGTATATTGATCCGTTTCCTGGTGATGAACATGCACCATTTTGAAAGGACAGAATTATGATTGATGAGACTATGAAGTGTCTCCGATGTGGGAAAAATTCTGGAAAGTCAAAATATTCTGGGAAGCATCCACTGTGTTTTCGTTGTGAACTTGAGCTTGGATTTATTGGTGTTAATTTGGATCAATATGTTCAAGTCAAGTCTGCTGAACTGCTTGAAGTTGGAAAGAGACTCTTGGGTTAGGAAAAGTTAATGTTTAGTGAAATTTATGATCTTGATCCGAAATCAATGCAACATGCAATTTTAGTTGCATATCGGGGATCCATTTCGCATGGTACTTATCGCCCAAATACAGATCCTAATTCTGTAGACGATATTGATGTGGTTGGTTTAGTTGTGCCTCCGGATCAGTATTATTATGGTCTTAAAGAATTTGGTTCTCGAGGTACCAAAGAGATAAAGAGAAATGAATGGGATGTTGTATTGTATGAGATTCGAAAAGCACTTCGAATGCTTGGCAAAGGCAATCCTAACATCTTTTCTTTATTGTGGTTAAGAACTCAAGATTATATCAAAACTTCTGAAGCAGGAGAATTACTGTTAGAAAATCGAGATTTGTTTTCTTCTAAGATAATTTTTCATAGTTTTGTTGGCTATGCTCATGGTCAGATTCATCGTATGACACATAGCCCATGTAAGGGTTATCTTGGAGCAAAACGCAAACAATTGGTGGAAAAGTTTGGGTGGGATTGTAAAAATGGGGCTCATGCAATTCGACTTTTGAGAATGGGAATTGAATTTCTACTAGAAGGTCAACTGCATGTTTTTCGTCCAGATGCTGAAGAATTAGTAGCTATTAAAAGAGGAGAATGGTCGTTAGAGAAAGTTTTAGAAGAGTCAAATCGATTGTTGACCTTAGCTCATGAAGCGTATGTAAAATCAACGTTACCAGCAACTGTTGATTGGGAAAAGATTGACGATCTTTCCATCGAAATCATTAAAACTTGGCGAAACGAATGTTCCAGATAACATATAGAGATAAGTATAAGCGAGGTTTTGATATTTCTCTCCGTAGAGTTGAAACGGAAGAGGAGATGGTGAAATTTATTGACGTGCAGTGCCAAGAATTGATTAATGGCAATCACACAATAATTGTTTGGGAGGACTAAATATGTTTAAGTGTGAATTTTGTGAAGAGATGGTTGATGAATTGTTTGATTGTATGAATTGTGGTGCCATGGTTTGTGCTGATTGTTTTAATCATTATGAAGAACTGTGTGTTGAATGTGCACCAGATGATTGGGAAGAAGATGAGGAGGATGATGAAGATTGGCTGAATACTACTGTTGAAGATTGGATGCAGGATGTTGATGAAGATTGGGATGAAGATGATTTCGATCCTTGTGATGATGAGATTCCTTGGTAGGCAAGAATGTTAAACATCTTTCAATACTATGCTCAATATGCATTGAAAACGGAGGAAGGGACAAAATCTCCTCCTAAGCCTCAGAAACCATTGCAGGATTTGTTTTCTCAATCCACATTTGGAAGACTGTTCATTGATGCACGAGATCATTTCCTGCAAGAGCATAGAGAAATCTTTCCGGAACTAAATGATGTTGAGTCATTAGAAGATGAATTCGCGAAGATGTTTAATGCCGGAATCTTTAAATTTGGTGCTGATATTGATACCAGAGTTTCATTAGTTGTGCGAATCCATCTGATGTTGTGGAATGGGTTTGAATACGTAAGCATCAATGAGGTTATGAACGAATTGTTTGATTTTGAGGAAAAGCAACAAGATTTATAATTTTCCATTTTGGTTTCTCTAATTATAAGTTATAATTTAAGTATAAGAGAAACCTTTTGAGGAGATCCAAAATGACAACTAAGCAAAAGCAATATTTTTGGGATTGGTTCAATTTTGACGACCCAGAACATTTTGCTGCCTATAAGTATTTTCGTAAGCACGGAATTTTTCCCACAGAATTTGGAAAGAAACTAAGTGCAATTGCTGATACTTTTGATAGTAGTGAACCTCAATGGTGGGGAATGCTTCAAGAGAGATATATTGTTTGGTTGGAAAAGAAAGTTGAGATTCTGCAAAACCGTATTAGAATGTATGATTGACGAGGAATTGCAGGAGTTGGGGCAGTAAAATGAGTAAAAGAAGAACTATAGATAAAACAGGTTTCTTTAGAGAATACAGAGCACTGTGTTTAAAATACAATATGCATATTGCTGAAATGGGGCCACTTGGTGAGCATCGAATGTTTATTCGAACTCAACAGGATGATTTAAGTCTTGATGGGTCAGGATTCCCAAGTGATGCTGGTTGGAAATGTTGGCTCGAGGATCATTTGGAAGAAGTAGCAGTTAGTTTGTGAAATCTTGGGGGTGTAGCTCAGTTGGTAGAGCAACGCACTTTTAATGCGTAGGTCCTGGGTTCAAGTCCCAGTGCCCCCATTATACAATATCAACATAAATTGCTCTTGTAGCCCAACGGCAGAGGCGTCTGGCTTAGAACCAGATTAGTGTAGGTTCGAATCCTACTAAGAGCATTTCATAGTTTGCCAGTGTAGCTCGTTAAGGAGGCGACCCAGACTGTAAATCTGGTTCCCGAAAGGGACCTAGTGGGTTCGATACCCTCAACTGGCATTGCCACAGTAGCTCAATTGGCAGAGCTCTGCTCTTGTAAAGCAGGGGTTGAAGGTTCGAATCCTTCCTGTGGCTTTTGTTAAAATTCAATATTACTATTTTTGAGGAGAAAGAACAATGTATATTACAAGAGATAAGCCTATTAATGAACCTGGTCGATATGATTGGATTTGCTTTTGGAAGCATGGAATTACATGTAAATTACGTCCAGATGGATTTTGGGTTGGAAATGACCGTATGCTGAGTTGTGCTATTGTTTTTAAGATAACTGATTTCAAAAAGCAATTTCCTAATTTCAAACTTCCTCGGAGAGGTTCAATTCAAAAGGTTAACAAGAGAAAATTCTATAGGGAATATGGTAAGAAGTAATAAGAATTCTTAACTTTAAATTTAGGAGAAAGAACAATGTATCGTAAAAGAAACACGTTGCTCATGTTGTTAGGTTTGCTAGTATTGTTCCCGTTTGTTCTTATGATTGCAGTGATTGGTATGGATCCAATTCTTGGCTTGGCTCCATTTGGACCAACAAAGACAATTACTTGTACTGTTCTTAACAAGCATGTTGATGTCAGCAAGAGTGGAAAAGAGACCCGCACAAATTACATGGTATCGACAGATCAAGGCACATTTGAAGTAGATAACAGTTTTTGGCTTTGGTTGTGGAATGCTGATGAAATCTACGGAAGGTTGGAAATTAATAAGGTTTATACGTTAACGGTGAAGGGGAACAAACGAGTTGGATTTTTGTTTCAATCCTACCCATTTATTATTAAGGTTGAGCCGGTTCAATGATTTCTTCCTTGGAGACAAACGATGTTTCACCCTGATTTGCCAAAACTTAGTTGGTGGCAGAGATTAGTTATTAAATGGAGATTCTTTTGGTTTCTACGTCGGGGATTTACGCTTCCTAAAATAGAAGCACCGTTGCCAAAGTTAACATTGAATGAATTGGCTAACGTTCAACCTATAGACCCCAAATTAGGTAAAATACTTCTGGGTGATAAGTAGAGGATGGTCAAACCAATGGGAGATGGTAGCGGTTTTGAAAACCGTCGAGCTCTAACACAGCCTTGCAGGTTCGACTCCTGCACCATCCGTTGAAAGGAGAAATGAATGATGACTAACACAACATATATTGTACGTGGTGTCTGTTTGCCAAGAAATAAGAAATTCTTAGATTGGGAAGAAGATCATTATAGTCCATGTATACCAAATACGGGGGATTTGGGTATTATCGAAGGTGATGAATATACTCCATATATTTTTGTAGGTTGTGTAATTCTTTCGGAAGATTATATTGAAAATCGAGAACTTCCATTGACATCGGAAAAATCAGAGCAAGAAATTCAAGAATACTTAATTTCTGTTGGATTAGAAGAGTACCTAACTGAAATTAAAACATACATATTTACCTATTGTGGTTAAATCATATATTACCTCACATCAAAACTCGTATTTCAAAAATTTTCTTAATTTTTCATTTGGCTTTTATAAATTATGGGGTATACTATAAGTATAGGGTGAAAATTAAAACTTCTGAAAAAGGGTCAAAAATGAATCAAATCCGAGTTAATCCTGGCATTTTTTACACTCGGCAGCGACTACTCCTCATGATGGGTGGAGCTATTTATTGGGAACGTGAGTATGGGCAGGGATGCTTTTGGACATTGGATCATGTCGAAAATGGTGTTTGGATATTGAATGCTCATTGATCCCGGAGAATTAACTTGAAGGTGCACTTTAAATAAGGAAAAACTAAAATGGAAGAATACAGCCAAGAAGATCGTTGGATTTTGACTCAAACTGTTGTGGATATGGTAGATGCAAACGAAATTTCGGAAGCCGAAGCTGAGAATCTTTTGGTTTCGCTTTGGGGTACTGTTGATAATTTTATTAAGAACACGATTGATATCGTTGAGGAAGAAGCTGATGAACAGTCTTAGAGATAGAATTAATGCTGGTGAATTTGACAACAAAGTTTCGTATCCGGTTTCAAACAAGGAAGATCGTCGGAAAGAGCTTGATGCCTATCGTCGGGGATCGGCCGAAGCTTTTAAGCGTTTCAAGGAGGCTGTTGAGGAGGATTTTGTAACAGCTGGACATCCTAAGGCTGATTTGCTGTGGGAGTTGGCCTGGAGCAGAGGACATTCTGGTGGGCTGTTAGAAGTTGTTTCAGAATATGAAGAACTTGTGGAACTCATCTGGTAGGAGGTTATTAACATGTCCAGAAAACAATGTGAGAATTGTAAGCATTACAAGCGAACTTTTGGGACGGGGAAAAACTGCCTCAATCATCGGATCCGGAAAATGATTAACGACGGTATGGTGCATTTTCTTGACAGTGGTTTTAAGCCTCCAAAGTGCTTTGTTTGTAAGTATTGGAAAGATAAACACAGTTAAAAAGATCTTGTTGAATCGGAGTATAGCATGGTTTTTAGAAAGATTAAAAAGATCTTAGAGGAGCATTCTGGCCCTTGGTCTATAGTGTATATTATCTACTTTGAGGATAGTGATACACCCCTCTATTGTTCAGTGGTTGAAAAGGAAATTCGTCAATTAGAAGACATGTTTGCTCGTGGTAATATTACTCTTGAGCTAATCAAAGAGTATGGTGAATTGAACTCGGAATTTGGATTTTTTAATGGTCAAACTTGTGGAGACTAAAAATGAATGATCTCGAATACAACGAAATTCAGGACCTCCGAAGTCAGTTGATTCAGCATTTAGAATCGGAAATCCAGCTGGTTCAGAGAGTGCAACAGCTGACTGATACTCAAATTGCAATTTTGGATTTGGGAAATTCCGAGCCTAATTTGCTCGAGTTTCGCAGGAAAGTCTTGCAATTGGTTATTGCTGCTGCTCCGACAGAAAAGCCTTGATGAATCTCAGGAACATATGTATGATCCGTCTAATTGAAGGTTTCATAATTGGTGTCCTGGTATCTGTTGTAGGTTGGGATACAGTTCGTGAAGGTGTGTTGTGGATTGTTAATTTGGTTAAGGAATGTGTAAAATAACCAACTTACATTTTTCCATTTTGGTTTCTCAAACTATAGGGTATACTTTAAGTATAAGAGAAACCTTCTTGAAATGCCCCAGTAGCCCAACGGCAGAGGCAACGAGTTTAAGCCTCGTTTAGTGATGGTTCGAATCCATCCTGGGGTAATATAGAAAAAATAGCAACCCATTTTAAGGAATAGTCAATGAAAGTTACATACGTTGGATGTTCAGATGAACAAGTTAGGTGGGGAAGTTGCGATGACCCGCGATCATTGTTAACGATTGGGCATCAATACACCGTTTCCAAAAGCGAAGAACACATGTGGCATACCAAATACATTCTTGCCGAGTATCCGGAAAAGAAATTCAATAGTGTGTGTTTCAAGTAAGAACGGTCACCAATTGTTTTTGAACTACATTTCCAATTTATGGATGGGATGAGTAATGAGAGTTGAAGCACATCAAAATATGTTGCCAATCAAAATGTGGTTTGATGAAGTTGAACCAGAAGCTATGCAGCAAGCATATAATCTGGCACAGCTTCCGTTTGCATTTAAGCATATTGCTCTGATGCCTGATTGTCATTCGGGTTATGGAATGCCTATTGGGGGTGTTCTTGCTACACAAGATGTTGTTATTCCTAATGCTGTTGGAGTTGACATTGGCTGTGGAATGTGTGCTGTAAAAACATCACTTTCGGTGGAGGAGTATGCTGGAGTTTCATGGATTTGGAAGAACATTATCGGAAGGATTCGAGACGTAATTCCCATGGGTAGAGAGCATCATAAAGAAATACTGCCAGATACTTTGCTCCCAGTATGTTTTCCAGAAATGGGTTTGACAATTGTAACGCAAGAGTTTGATAATGCAAGATATCAGCTGGGCACACTCGGAGGAGGCAACCACTTCCTGGAATTGCAAAAGGGTTCTGATGGATACATTTGGATCATGCTGCATTCTGGTTCTCGAAATGTGGGGTATAAGGTTGCTCAGTTTTACAACCAGCTTGCTATAAACATGAATCAATTATGGAAAACAAGTGTTCCTAAGCATCATCAACTTGCATTCTTGCCATTGTCTTCGGATCAAGGATATGATTATATGCAAGAAATGATGTGGTGTGTTGAATTTGCTAAAGCAAATCGAAAAAGGATGATGAATTTGATCAAAGATATTCTTCAAAACGAATTTAAGGAAATTCGATTTGCTGAGCCCATTGATATTGCTCACAATTATGCAGCAATGGAACATCATTTTGGTAAGAATGTGATGGTGCATCGTAAAGGAGCCACACGAGTTCGATTGGGAGAAATCGGAATAATTCCAGGATCGCAAGGAACAAAATCGTATATTGTGGAAGGTCTGGGAAATCCTGAATCTTTCATGTCTTGTTCGCATGGTGCTGGACGAACTATGTCTCGATCTAAAGCTAAGGAATGTTTGGATTTGGATACAGAAAAGGCTGCAATGGATGCTAAGGGAATTATCCATGGAATGCGGAATGCTTCTGATTTAGATGAGGCTCCTGGAGCATACAAATCTATTGATATTGTTATGGAGAATCAGAAGGATCTTGTTACACCAATTGTTGAACTTGAACCGATTGCGGTTTTAAAAGGTTGATAAAGGAGAAACATATGAAGATTGTGTTTGCAGTTACATGTTTTATTAGTTTTGCGGTATTTGCTCAAGACCTTCCTCCAATTTCAACATTAGATGTAAATACAAGGGCAATTTGTGCCTCCATATATGGAGTAGCGGCATTTATTTGTTGTGTAATACCTCATGACCGAAACTAATTTTAAGGAACTGTATTTATGCGACCAAAATGGTGGAAAGTTACATTTACGACTTTAGTAAAAGCAGAAACTGAAGAAGAAGCAATTAAGTGGGTCGAAGAAAACAAAGAATTTTTGACATATACAGAAATTAAATATTGGGGTGAAGCAACCGAAAACGTTACTTATTAGGAGAAAGATCATGATCGTCGAAGTAGGAAATGTTGGTAAGTTCCAGGTACAGTTTATTAAGGATCATTCAGAGAATCAAAACACCATTAATACTGTGTGCAAAATCTTTCAATTGTGTCCTGAAGGAAAGTTGCTGGTTAGCCTCGGCTATGCTTATCAAAATCCAAAGGATCAATACAGCAAGTTTGTAGGTAAGAAGCTTGCATTTACTCGAGCGTTAAGTTCATTGGCAGCTACCTTTTTTATTAATCAGAAAACTACTCGTCAAATCCGAAGCATCTTCTGGGAGCAGTTCCACAAGGAGTTTGACTATTTAAATTCAAAGTGAAGACAAACACATGAAAAAGAATTGGGGTGAAGTAACGGAAATCTTTCGAAATGATAGTTGCAGTGTTTCTGTATTACATATTAATGCAGGGGGTGAATGCTCTTATCATTTCCATAGATCAAAATACAACAAATTCTATGTTATTAGTGGGAAAATAACAATTTGGGCTCATGGTTTTGAGAAAACATTGTTAACAGATGCGGTGTTAGAAATCCCTCCTGGAACAATACACTACTTCAAAGCCTTAGAAGAATCTGTTGTAATTGAAACAACTTTTGTAAAGGATGATATTGAAGATATTGTTCGTTTACAATTGTTTAAACCTTAAAGGAACCTAAATGACTCCACAAGAAATCATCAATGACTTTTCTGACTTGATACAAGACATGGCGAGTTACGCATATTATAAAGTTCCTAAACCAACAATACTTTCCATTGAAGATTTTTATCAAGAGGGATGCTTAAGAGCAATTGTTGCAATGCAAAGATGGTATGATCCATCGAAAGGTACATCGGTTAGGACATACATATATCAGGCAGTGTGCTCTAAATTCATGGACTTAATCGACAAGTCGTGTCGGCACTTGAACAATAAGCCTCTGGAGATAGAAGAAGATAATGAAATCTTTACACCTTCTTATATTCCTGATTGCCCAATACCTTCACCCATTGATATATTGTTAATGGAAGAGCGTTACAACACATTAACACAACTCGAGAGAGAATATATTGAGTTGTGGTTAGACAGACCGACAACAAATACAATTTCACATACAGCAGTAATTCGCAAACAGTTAGGCCTCACATTTCAAGATGAAAAACGTGTGAAACAATCAATATTTGAAAAGATGCTTAGTTAAGGAGAAAGACAATGAATCTTCCATTCTCACATGATGTTTTGTATCCATCCAATTCCTTACCGAACAATCGGTCGGCGAGAAAGATTCAAATCGGTGATGTTTATCGATTGGTTGATCGTTCTGCACAAGAAGATGAAACCAATCTTTATTTGTTAGCTGGTGTTGAGTGGAAGCAAATCTGTTTAGTTTCCCTTGATGATGGGCAACGTTGGGATAATCCTAGGGTTCTTCAGAATTCTCCATCTCATTTCGACATCAGTCAAGAAGATTTGGAATTGGCGTTTAGCGGAGAAAACTTTGAATATGTTGGTCACATCGCCAATATTGTTAATGAATCAGGGACTTGGGATTATAATTACTATTGAAAACACAAAATTTCTTAGGATCATTTAAACTATGGACTACAAACAAAAGTGCCTCGAAGTTGAGCCAACAGCAAAATGTGAATTAAAGGCTTTGGTAGAAGGATCGACCAAGTATTATGTAATTGATGTTAAGGGATATCCTCAAATAGCTGGTTCTACAGCACAGATGACTTGGAAAATGTTCTACGATGTCTTGAAGATACGGGGAAGATTTAATACTAGTGTGTAAGGATTTTGTATGGAAACAAAATTATGCAAACATGTAAAACGACAACCTTTTGTCATGATCCCAAACAATTTAGCTCAAAGAGAATGCAATGCTCTTTCTTTAGAGGCTAAAGGATTTTTAGTAGACTTACTTTCCCGACATCCAGATTGGAAAATCGTTGGTACATATTTCATGAATCTGTATGAAATAGGGGCAGACAAATTTTATAGAATCACTGGTGAATTAAAAGAAAAGAAATACCTTTATATTGAGAATATAAGGGATCCTAATACAGGACAATTTGTAGAACGAGTATGGCATGTGTTCGATGAACCAACAGAAGTTGATAATTCCATGGTCATCACCGCAGTGGGTGAAATCCACAGTGAGGGCAGTCCTAATCTAATTAATACTAACATTAATACAAACTATATGGAAATAAAAACTGATGAATTGTCTGAGGTCTCAGACTCTTTAAACACCGATAAGAAGATACCGCACAGAGAATCCACCAAAGACTTCCCTATTGATTCTGATCCCTACATCTTAGGTTCACACATTATAGATTGTGTTGACGAACACAAGAACACATATGCTCGTTATTTAACTTCCATAGAAGGAAGAGAAGCACTCATTCAAAATCAAGCTTATAATGTTGATCTTATGATTCGCATTGATAAGCGTACTCCGGAAGAAATCCTTCGAGTATTTGATTGGGTCCAAACGGACACATTCTGGAAGCCAAATGTATTATCAGCTACAAGTTTACGCAAATATTGGGATCGTCTATGCAAAGCTATGCAAGAGGCTGGATACGTATCCCCTGTAGACGATCCAAACCCCCAACTTACATCTCAGATAATTGAAGCTTACAGAGCACTTTCTAATAATTTTAATTTCGATCCAAAACCTGCCCAACTACAGAAATTTATTGAAGCATCTAATCGAGCGATTAAGTTTTTTGAGGGAAGAGCATTAGATCCTAAAAATTGGGTTCGTTATTTGACTGCTTGTTTGGAAAAAGCGTATACTAACAAAAGTGGGATAGTGTATCCTGGTACAATGTGCTCCGACACAACTTGGGATATATTAATGCCACAGTATTTACATGAAGTTGGTTTAGTTTAGGAGAAGAATAATGGTGGTGGTGGCATTTTCATTAATGATTCTTTCAGCTTTATTGTCATGTTGTGGGTGTATGAGTGTTTTTGATAAATTACCCCTTAAGGCACAATTTTGTTTAATGGGGGTATCGGCAGTTTGTTTAGGTTTCGGGATTAGTTTACTTTGGAGATAAAGGCATGAAATGGGAAACGAGTTTCTGTATTCGGTTATCCGTCATTGGACTGATCTTTCTATCTACATGGTGGTGGTGGCCCTATAGAGTACCACCATATAATGGCTCTATGCCAGATTTTAAGACTTATTTTCTGGCTGGTATAGGATCATGTTTTGCTTACATAGGATTCTGCATTTCGATTACAATGTTGTTAGTAGGAATATGGGCATTGCTCACCAAAATTATTGGAGTAGGAGATTGGGACAATATTGGAGAAAAATGATATGACTGCTTGGGTAGAGTGGGATGATCCTGGCCCTGTTGAGGGTAATATCCATTATAAGATTACAGTGCAGGAAGCTATAGAGCGAGCTAAGAGATTGGGGAAGTCGTGTGGGTGTCCTTATAAAAATGATGCGGACGCTCTGCAAGATTTCATAACGATTAATTGGGCTTGGATTACTGAGGAAGGAGATTGAATGTATATCTGCAATGAATGTGAAGGTAAGTTTTATAAAGCCTACCTTGAATACAACAGAGAGGGTGGATTTGTAGAAGATGCTTTCTGTCCGTTGTGCGGCTCATCCGACTTTGACTTAGAGTCAGATAAGGAGGATGGTGAAGATAATGATAACTAAAGATACATTGCAACAAGAAGCATTTGAAATTTTCTTTCAGCTAGCTGTAAATGATGATCAATACTGGTTGCCAGTGAATTGGGAAGAACTTTCGTATACTGAACAACAATGGGCTTTAGATCAAGCCGAAGCAAAATTGCTCCGAGGAGATGTTGATTTAATAAATTAATTGATGGGGATACTTCATGACCGATGATGAATACAACCCGGAAAATGGTCTGATGTCGATGCCCAAGGAGTGGTTGGGTCACTTCTGGAATGCCTGCACAGAGCCATGTGATATGTTGATAGGCCCATGTGCTTGTGGAGCGTGGCACCATCTACATGAATGGCCTCATCGTATTCGAACTGCGGTGATTAGACGCTTTCTACAGGCAGGAGATTAGTCATGGCCGAAGCTCAAATTGCACAACGGATACAAGATGCCTTTGTGCTTTTAGCTGTATCAGACACGAAATTCTTGCAAGCTGCCAGAGCATCAATCCAACCACATTACTTTGGTTCGGAAGTTACTTCCAACATAATTCAACTGTGTTATAATTACTTTGATCAATTCAAAGAGGCTCCACAGCAGCATTTTCGAGACGAATTAGCTCACTTTCTCAAAGACAAATCTGATGATAAAATCGATCTGTATTTAACTTATGTTGATCGAATTAAGCAACTTGAACCTCCCAACACAGCATATGTCATTTCCCGTATTAATCAATTTGTGCAATCCAAGGAATTGGAGAAGGGAATTTTCGTAATTGCACAAATGGCTAAGGATGGTAAATTAGAAGAAGCACGTCAACATATGCAGGCAATGTTGCGGACTGGTATAATCAAAGAAGAAGTTGGGTTACGTTATTTTGATACTTTGTCTCCAACCTACTTGCAACCTCATCGATCCAATGAAAAGTTGATGGGTACAGGTTTGGATCCTATCGATATTCGTTTACCACGCGGATTGTGTCGGACTGATTTTGTTTGTTTGTTGGGTGGATATAAGGGTAAAAAGTCTTGGGGGTGTGTACATCTTGGCACTCAGGGACTTTTAAGTGGATTAAAGGTTTTGCATATAACACATGAATTAAGTCTTGAAGATACGGAAATGAGATATGATATGTCTGTTGGAGGATTGGCTGGATCCTTAACTTCGAAAGTAAAAGATGTTACGATTGAAGAAATTAATGAATCTGGTGAGACATTTGGCACAACAATCTTGCAAAAACCCACAATATCAGATATTGAGGCTGTTCGGACTGTCCGAAAACGATTGCGACGATTAGGTGGGGATTTGATAATTCGTAAGTATCCAATGGGTACTTGCACTATGGAAGAAATTGTTAGATATTTAGACTACTTGGAATCATTTGAAGGATATGTTCCTGATATTGTAATTAATGACTATATTGAGAAGATGCGAATTCCAGCAAATGGGCAACAGCGAGATCTTATTAATGAATTTTACATTAAAACAAAAGGGATTGCGGATGACCGTAAGCATTTAACGATAACAGTTAGTCAGGTTACACGCGAAGCTCTCCGGAAGCGAAAATTAGATCAAAAGGATTTTGCTGAGGATATTCGTAAGCTAGGAAATACGGATATGGTGTTTGCGATTTCCCAAACCGAAGAACAAGCTCTTGAGAATCGTATGATGTGGACGGTGCTCGCAAATCGCCATGGTGCGATGGATTTTTCGGCGGTGTTCGCACAGAATTTAGAAATAGGTCAATTTTGTCTCAGCAGTTGGCCTTACATTCCTCCTCGTCGGAGAGATACTACAAATGCAGCAAATCAAGTAAGTAATGCTGCTAACCAGCAATCTACTGGAGACAGTTCATGGGTTTAGCCTATATTATTGATGGGTATTACTATCTGTATTCTTCTTTCTTAGCTAGTAATCTCCAACTAACTTCTCCAAAAGGAGAACCTACTACTGCAACCCATATTTTTACAGGAGAAATCCTTAATCTGATTCGCCATGAAAAACCAGATATGTTAGCTGTTACATTGGATTCTCCAGCTAAAACATTTCGCAAAGAAATCTATACACATTATAAAGGAACACGTCCTGATGGTATGCCACCTGACCTACAGATCCAAGTGGCAAGGATGATTGATATATTAGAAGCGTTTAATATTCCTGTGTATCGAATGGATGGATATGAAGCAGATGATATCATAGGAACATTAGCAAAGAAGCTTGTAAATGCCGGACATCAAGTTCGAATTTGTACTAAAGATAAAGATATGTGTCAACTAGTCGGCCCAAACGTTTCGATTTATGAGATGAAATCTAAGAAAGAGTTGACTGTTCTTGGTGTGTATGAGAAGTACGGATTGAAACCGAACCAATTTGTGGATTTCTTAGCACTGCAAGGGGATGCTTCTGATAATATCCCAGGGGTGTATGGCATAGGTGCAAAAGGAGCATTAAAGTTAATTCAAGAATACGGAACATTAGAAAGTTTGTATAATAATGTTTGGCAGATTAAGGGTAAACTGCGAGAGAAATTAGTGGCTGGGAAGAGCAATGCTCTCTTAAGCCAGAAGCTTGCAACTATTGAAAGAAATGTTCCAATCGAAGTTAAAATCGAAGATATGGTTTGGACGATACCAAACTTCGCGAAATTGATTCCGTTGTTTGAAGAATTGGGATTTGAGAAGCATCTTAACACAATTTACAGCACTTGGAGAATGTAATATTGCAGGATTTTGATTGGAAATCTTTAACTTTAGAGCAACTCAACTGGGCTTTCCGAGGAGTTGAATTTAAGAGACCTCCTAGAAAACATCAGATGATCTCACTTGCATTTGCTATGGATAAAAGTCGAGTTGCATTTTGGCATGGGGTTGGAACAGGAAAGACTCTGGCAGCATATTACACTGCTCAATTGTGGGGGTGTAAGAAAATTCTTGTTGTAGCTCCAAAATCAGCATTGTCTTCTTGGATACGAGACAATAAATGGACGGATTATACCTATCTGTTAATAAATGGAACTACAGAAGAACGCAAGCAACAAATTAATGGTCCTCAAGATGTTTCCATTGTGCAATATGAATCACTTAAAACGATATATGCCGATTATGGGAAGAAGGGAAAATCAAAAAATGGTTGGCATATAAACCCTGATTTGTTTTGTCAGAAATTTGATTGCATTATTTTCGACGAAATGCATCGTTGTAGTAATTATGATTCACTGCAATCTAAAATAGCGGTTCAATTAAGTCGAAAAGCGTCACATGTTATTGGTCTTACAGGAACACCAGTTGATAAGGTTCTGTTGGAGTGTTTTAACATCTATTATGTGTTAGATTTGGGAAAAACATTAGGAAACAGTTTTTGGAAATTTCGATTAGATCATTTTGACAAGAACTTTTTTGATTGGTCTATCAAGAAAGGGCATAAGGAAAAACTTCTTAAAAAGATGGCTCCGGTGACATTAAGCTTTTCTTCTGAAGAATGTATGGATCTTCCACCATGTCAAAATGAAGAAATCTTTTTGGATCCTACACTAGAATTTTTCAAATTAGAAAATCGAGTTATTACAAACAAGCCAATTCAAGTTGCATCTTCGGATGCAATTTTCCCACAACCTTCTGTTAAAGGGACAAAGCTAAAGCAGTTAACAGGAGGTTTTATATATTTGGGAGATGAAACGAATCGAAACGTTTATCGATTGAAAGAAAATCCTAAGTTAGAAGCAACTTTGGATATACTGCAAAATACAAGGCAAAAAACCATACTTTTTTATGAGTTTTTGGAAGTGGGGAGTATATTAGAACAAGCATTAAAAAAGGAGAAAATATCATATTCTGTAATGCGAGGAGGAATGCAATTAGAAGATCGTTTGGAACAAGAACGAAAGTTCCAAGAAGATCCGGATACTCAAGTTATTTTAGTGCAGATAGCTGGAGGCTCCGAAGGCTGGGATGGATATGCCGCTAAAGTAATTATCTTTTGGGATATTGTTGCTTCACCAAAGTTAAGAACACAGTGTGTAGGACGTATGGTGAGGCAAGGACAGACAGACCCAACTGTGGTATATGAATTGATTTTACAGGGAACAATCAATGAAACAACTAAGGCCAACCAAGCGGATCGGTGGACCGAAATCGAAGGAATTATGGATTATCTTCGAAAATATGAATTGAGGAATTTATGAGACAATTGTTAATTGCGGGCAATTCTACAATGCCAAAATGTGTTGGCATTTTTAATATTCCACCTTTAAAAACATGTACACCATCTGATTGGTGTCGAGAAAATTGTTATGCATTAAAGAGAAGATTTACGTGGAAAACGATATTAGAAGCATATGAATGGAGACTACAAGAAAGCAAGAAACCTGATTTTGTAACCAAAATGATTAATGAATTAAATCGAAGAAAATCTATTACATTTGTAAGGATACATATCACTGGCGATTTTTATAGTTCGTGTTATGTTGAGAAGTGGGCTGAGATAGCAGAACATTTTCCGAGTATTATTTTCCGAACAAATACTCGTCGTAGAGATTTGTTGAAATTAATGTTTGAAGTTTTTCCTCAAAATGTTGTTGTGCGGGAATCAATCGATATTACACGAAATGGTGGTGTTTATTTTCCTGTTCATGCAATAAAGGGGACTCCAGGTTCAGAAAAATATTTCACATGTTCTAACAATTGTGAAAAATGTAAGTTCTATTGTTGGTATCATGAAAACATTAATGTTGTTTCGAAAGAAATTCTTTAAGGAAACTAAAACATGCCTTATATCAAACAAGAAGATCGAGATAAGATACACAACATCCAAGATGATGTTCTGAGTAATATTGCTGCATCAATTAGAGATACTTCCGATTTGGGTTATGCGTTAGCAGCGGTCGCGTATCAATATCTTCACATAGCAAAAGAATTTTCTCATTATGATTCTTCAAAAATTTTACATCCATCGGTTTTAAAGAAAATCGATGAATTAAAGAGTGTTGTTTCTTATCGAACTGTCCCATTTTTGCAAACTACAATCACAAATTTTCTCCGAGAATTTCATCCAGCGTCAGTAGGGGAAGTTAATTATGTCATGACGTATATTATCCATACATATTTGAATATGGTTAGTGTTTCATATACAAATCTGAATAATGTTATTGGAACTCTTGAGAGACTGAAATTAGATTTTACAAGTATTTTAGTTAATTTGAAAGGACATGCTGATCAGTTACAGATGTTTGATGCTTTCTTAGGGATCGTAGTTTGTGTACAGATGGAATTGTATCACATGATTGCTCGACCATATGAAAATACAAAGATTCTCCAAAATGGTCCGGTTTCGAGCTTGGATGCTCCTCATGGTGTGGATCTGAAGAAATATAAACGTCCATGTCAGGTTTTTTAATTTTGGTTTTGTAAATTCCAAAAGTATAATTTAATTAGGAGCTAACAAATGAGTAGATGCTTCCAAGAGTACGGTTTGTCAGATGAAGCCTGGAATTGGCTAAATGAAAATTGTCAAAAAGAGCAATCAGAACCTTGCCCACATTGTGGCAAGCCAACTAAGACAAGTTTAAGGGTTGTTGAAACTCGGCATGAAGACCATTTTTATAGTGATGGTCCTGACTATAATACATATCTGACACACGATGGACGGAAGATTTTCGAAGTGCAGCAGGAAGAACCATGGGATAGTGGCCCATGTCATTTTAAGTGCTTGCAAGATGAAAGTGGCAACAAATTCGCATATTGGAATCAAGAATCAATTGATATATTTCTTGGCATGACGGAGTGAAAAATGCTGACTAAATCGGAAAATAACAATGCTATTATTGCAGAACTTTGCAATGTCAGACCACATCCAAATGCTGACCGATTGAAGCTTGCAACAGTGTTGGGAACGCAAGTTGTTGTTGGTTTGGATGCTAAAGATGGTGATGTGGTAATCTATTTTGATTCAAATCTCTGTCTTTCCCCAGAATATCTCAAAACTAACAACCTCTATTCAAATGCAGAATTGAATGCTGATCCAACCAAGAAAGGTTATTTCGGAAAACATGGTCGGATTAAAGCTCAGAGATTTCGTGGAGAAGTTTCAAATGGGTATGTGGCAACAATGGATACGCTTATTACCTGTGGAGCTGTTAAATACTATGATGATTTGGATCTGCAAGTTGGAGATGAGTTCACACATGTGAATGGAGTGAAGATTTGTGAGAAGTATATTATCCCGACGAACTATTCTGGGGATCGGGCTGGACTAAAGCGAACTAAACAACCCATTTCCGAAATGTTTTGGAAGCATTGGGATACCAAACATTTGATGCGTGAAAGTCATCGAATTGCTGAAGGAATGATTTATATTGAGGAAAAGATTCATGGAACCAGTGCTCGTACAGGCAATGTTCTATGTCGGACAAATCGACCTTGGTGGAAGTTCTGGCTTCCTAAAGAAGAGTGGAAGGTTGTTAGTGGAACTCGTAGAGTAGATCAAATTGGCAATCATATGCCAGATGAGCGTAAAGAAGTTGAGGAAATGCTTGCTCCACATCTCCATCAAGGTGAGCAAGTATACTATGAAATTTTTGGGAACTGCAAGAATGGTTCACCAGTACAAGCTGATTGGTGTCGTTATGGTTGTATTGGTGGCAAGTATCGTGTTATGCTTTATCGTGTGACGATTACCACACCTGATGGATTTTGTGTTGATCTTCCAAGAGAAATGGTGTACAAGCGTGCAGAAGAGCTTGGATTAGAGAAACCTGAATTATTGGGAAAAACATATTTTGTTAAAGATGAATTTGTGGAAGCTTATCACGATCCAGTGGAACGTTGGAAATTAGAAGATTTGAAAGAGTATGCCGAAGGGAAATCGGCTTTGGACGCCAACACGATTCGAGAAGGAATTGTTGTTTGGTTTATGGATAAAAGTGGGAAATGGGACTGCTTGAAGTTGAAGTCGGAGGAATTTTTGATGAAGGATTCTTCTCAGCAAGACGCTGGCATTGGGGATGTAGAGGATAATTTGTAAGGATTCGAAAAATATGGTGTGGTTGGGGTTGTGGTTGTTGATAATTGTCTTTGATATTAAGTGGTATCATGAACGTGGTAATAAACCATTGAGGATCACATGAGATTTTTTCGAGAATTTTATTGCAATCTGAAGAAAGTTTGGTATTGGATTCCCATAATTTGGAATGATAGATGGTTCGATTCCTTATACCTGCTCCAAATTATGGAAAAGAAATTGCGATATGATGCAGAACACTACATGAAGTATCATATCGCAGTTGGTGGGGAAAGACGTGCCAAGCAAATGTTGACTTGTGCCATTCTGTGTAAGAGATTGGTTGATAATAAATATACAACTCCATGGGATGTAGGAGCAAGGGAATCATCATGGAGAATGTGGAATTATCTGGCTGGAAATAAGCAAAAGTTTGGGAACTTAATTATCCATTCTACAGAAGGTTATGTTGAGGATCCAAAACTATCACGCGAATTTCGATGGGCTTCTGAGAGAGAAGATGAGATGAAGCAGCAGGATCGTGATCTCCTGTTTAAGTTAATGAAAAAGCATTTGTTTTCTTGGTGGGATTGAATAGGATAGTTGAAAATGCTTGAAAATCTAAAAGAGGTTACATTACCTGATCCACCATTTGATGACGCCTCTTTAATTGAAGAGTTGTATAAGATGATGTTGATCATGCACATTCTTACACGCCCTGGAAATTCTTGGTATGATCCAAATTATCCAAGATTCAGTGAACGTGTAAATCGTATAATGGAATGTTTCGAGGATTATGTTTTGGAAGAAATTAAAGAAAACGTTAAAAGTCAAGTAACAGAACCAAATGCAGAAAAATCAATCAAGGGTTTCTTTTGAAAGGAAAAACATGGGTAAGTTGCTAGCAGGTATTTTTGGGTTGATTTGTATTATTGTGGGGATTTTGGTTGATTTTTACATGTCCCTTGTTTGGGGATTGTATGGTGGTATTAAGTTAGCAATCGATAATTGGAATGTGGATAATGGTAATGTCGCTTGGGGAATCGTCCGTGCTATGCTGTTTGAGGTTTGGGCTGTGCCTGGGACAGTGGTTGCACTTCTGGGATTATTTATAATTTCTTTACTGATTCAAGATTAAATAATTTGGCTTTCCACAATTATAAGGTATACTTTAATTAGAAAGTGACCATCTAACTTATAATTGTTTGGAGAAATTAGCATGCTTAAAGGCATTAAGCGAATCCTTACCAAACTTACCATTGGGGATGAATACGGTGTTTACCGTGAAACAGAAGAGAAGCATCAGTATCTTCTGTTTGTATGCACCAATCGAACTGAAACTATCAATCGTGGTAAGGCTTTGGCAAAGCTGCTGAATCTTAAGTTTCAAAATTGGATTCCTGAACTTACCGATGAGCAGCAGAAAGCTGAAGACAGCAATGCGGAACAAGGTGTAACAGATGTTGAGGAATACGAACCAAAACATGAACCTTCATATGAAGGGTTTAAGGAACTTTGGCCGGGAAAGGAACCGCGTCCGAAGAAAGTTATGGGCGTAAGCAAACTTTGCCGGCAATACCTTGCTGAGCAAAAAACCGATGAGCAGATTGTGGAAAATATTCTTCCACTTTACTTGGCTGTTGGCCGTAGGAAAGAAGATGCAATTTCTGCCATACAATATATTTTAAGTGATGTGAAACGCAATAAGGAGGAGATATGAAGGCTATTGGAAGAGCAATTGCAACATTAGGAATGTGTGGCGTTTGGATAGGTATAGCTCGAAGTGGAGCACATGCACCATTTCTTGGATTCTTCTTTATTTTCCCGTTTATTATTGCAGTGGCTGCTATTTGGGGAGATGGGAAATAATGGCAAAGGATTCTGCAACTGTAGATCTACAAAACACTTCTGAAATTATTTTGTATATCCAAGCATTGTTAGATCTCCATGATTTGTTGAAACGAGGTTGGGATTTTGAATGGAGCTCATTTTCAGAGCAATTGTCGAAAGCTGGGTGGTCTCCAATTCGAATAACCCAATTCCTTGCAGCTGCCTCACAATCAACTCGCTACGAAACATTGATTGATCCTCCCATTAAAAACAAGTCTTAATGAACCAATCCCGCATCATAAAAACTCTGCTGGAACGATATCAAATCCCCTATTGGGAAGTGGGAAAGAATTGTTCGGAAGATTACATTAATGTTCAATGTCCTTTCTGCAATGATCATTCAAATCATAATGGTATTAATCGTGAATCCTTAATCTTCCATTGTTGGAAGTGTGGACTTGATGGCAGTTTTGCCTATCTTCTGTCAAGATTATCCTTCCAATCTATCCAGGAATGCTTCAAATTAATTCGCGAAGCTGGATTTGAGTATGATAAGGATATTATTACACAACTTAACGAAATTTTCTATCCTTCCGAAACAGAGACAAACTCCACAAATCAACAGTTAATTCAACTTCCTCAGTATTTTGAGTTGATAACTGCTGCGACAGAATACCCTCCGTTGAATTCGTGGATGATCCGTCGTAAGGTAGATAAACAAACATTGATTGCAAATCGTTGCGGAGTTTGTACAGTTGGAAAATACATGTGCCGCATGATAATTCCTCTGTATTTTGATGGGCAATTAGTTAGTTACATTGCTGCAGATTTAACTGGCAAGGCTGAGAAGAAATATGTAAATGCGAATAATGACATCAAAGAATATTTGTATGGATGGGATAATGTAGATTGGAACATGAGTACATTGGTATTGGTTGAAGGTGTTTTGGATCAATGGCGAGTTGGGTATAATGCAGTAGCATCATTAGGCACTGCTATGTCGGATAAGCAACACTCATTGATTATCAAATCAAAAGTTGAGAATTTAGTTATTTGTTTTGATTCTGATGCGATTTTGATTGCTCAAGAAGAAGCTGAGCGATTCGCTGATTTTATAAATAATGTGGTAGTGGTGGAGTTACCTCCTCCACACGATCCAGATAGTTATGGGACGGAAGAAACCTGGGATTTGATATTTAAAACTTTGGCAAGGAGAATGAAATGAAAGTCAAGCGTTTGGAATTGCTGTCTTGTTTGCGAAATTTGATGGAAGCGGTGGAAAATAAATCCATCTTTGTAGAGTACCAAGCTTTCCATTTTTATGGGAAGCGTGTCCAAGCTTCAGATGGTGCAATTTGGATTGATGCTCCTCTACCAGAAGGGTTAGAGCTTAATCTTTCCGTTACTGCAGCGTCATTCTATGCCTTGCTCAACAAAATGGCAGATGAGGATGTGGAAGTTGTTGTGTCCAAAGGCAAGGTGAAGATTTCGGATTCTTCTTCTTTTGGAGACTTTGTTATTGCTGAACCAAAAGTGACGACTTTACCAGATTTTCCCCTCGAAACACAATCATTTGATATGGTGGATTTGATTGATGGGATGGAATTTTGTAAGCACGGTTGTTCTAAAGACGAAAGTACCGGACCACTTACTGGAGTTGCAATAAAGAATAACACTGTTTGGGGATGTGATCGTTACCGTATCTTGAAGTGGAATTTGGCAACCAATACGGGGATGGTTTGTTCGATTCCGAAATCTGTGATTGGATTTCTGTATTCCAATAAGAAAAATGTAGAAGTCATGTGTTTTAAGGCCGGAACTAACTACGGTGGGCGATTTGGAGTCAAGCTGACTGGTGGAACAATCCTTTGGGCAAATGCGATAGAAGGAGAATACAAAGATTTATCCGGGTTCTTTCCCAATAGCACAAATGTTGAAAAGATACAATTGCATGAATCGTTTACAAACATTCTTGCTCGGCATATGACTATCCTATCAGATGTTTCGGCAGACGACAAAGAAGTACATTTCTATGTTGGAAAAGATTCAGTTAAAACTGTTTCGAAAGTATTCTCTGTTGCTGGGGAGGAAATGAGGTCTTTGGAAGAAGATACACCTTTGAAGGCTGCTCGAACAGGTCCTGATTTGAATTTCTGTGTCAATCCGAACCTGATGTCTGATGTGTTGGGATTTTGTTGGGAATTTTGCTTCTTTGCAGATTCCTCTGTTGTATTGTTTGAATCTGATAAGTTCAAGTATTTGGTGAAGGCTCGGCGTTAATGGGACAACAAGGATCGTTTTTTGAAATAGATCGAAAAGAAATATCCGCTACCACGGCGAAACCTAGGAGCAGGAGTCAGAAATCTTCTGCTCCTAGGAATATTGTGTTGGATTGTAGTACTTGTGGATTGTCTAAGAATTGTCGAAATCCAAGAATCAAACGATACGGAAAAGGTCAATCAGGGATATTGATTGTTGGGTTATGTCCAGGACGACAAGAAGATACGTTAGGAATCCCATTTGTTGGTCCTTCCGGAGATTTGTTGAAAAGACAGTTGGGATATGTGGGGTTGAATTTAGATCAAGATTGTGTTCGTACCAACATTGTCTCGTGTTTCAAAGATACAGATCCGACCAAAGAACAAATATTAGCATGTCGCAAAAATTTAATTCAGGATATTCGTGAAGTTCAACCCAAATTGATTATCTGTTTGGGTGAGCAAGCAATTAACGCTGTTTTAAAAGTTCCAGATGCTTGCAACTTTTCTTCTTTTAGTGCTAAAATGATGCATGGGAGAGTTGTTCCCAGCGAGGAATTTAATTGCTGGGTTGTGGGGGCATACCATCCTTCATTTTTCTTGCGAAGAAAAAATCGAACAGACGTACCAGACGATGAAAATCTATTAGCATTTGATGTTGCGAAAGCATTATCATATCTTAATAAACCACTTCCAAAGCCTTTAACTAAAGAAGGGAATATTCTTTTAGATACAGTTGACAAAGTTCAATCTACATTAAAAATGCTTGGCAACAGCAAAACACACGTTGCTTATGACTATGAAACCACGACATTAAGTCCGTTTCATAGAAATGCTCGTGTGCTTTCAGTAGCGTTATCAAATGCTGTCAATATAGGATATTTCATTCCGGTTGATGTTGTAAACCCCACTACTGGAAGAGTATTTTTCAATCCAGAAGAAAAATCTCATGTATTTAATGCAATTCGGGAATTCTTAAGAAGTCCTGCTCCCAAAGCGGTTCAAAATCTTAATATGGAAGAGATTTGGAATCGTGTGTATTTTAAGCAAGCATCTTACAATTTTGAAGAGTTGGTGGAGGTTAACACCGAAGAAATAAATCATATTTATGATACAATGATCGGGGCTCATGTTCTAAATGGGAATACAGGAACGACAGGATTAGCTTTCCAAGTTTTTGAGATGACCGGACATGATTATAAGTGCATGGTTGATGCTCGGGATATGGCTCGTGCTCCATTAGAAGCTATTTTTCATTATAATTCGTGGGATGCTCGATATACTCGGATGGCATTAGAATATCAATATCCACGCATTATTTCAGAAAATCGAATAGCAGAATTTAGTCAATTGTTTCAAACTGGAGCATTAGCTCTTGTGAATTTGACGGAACGTGGTGTTCCAATTTCCGAAGAAGATATGAGATCGCTAGAACTAGAATATTCACAAGAAGCTGAACAACGTAAAGTTGAAATGCGAACTTGTAAAGGAATTCCAGCATACGAACAATATGCTAAAAAAGAGTTTAATCCAGAATCTCCACAACAATTAAGTACAATACTTTATAAATATTACAAGGTTGAACCATTTAA
>ENA-UOWG01000698-UOWG01000698.1-activated-sludge-metagenome-genome-assembly--contig:-NODE-698-length-41114-cov-6.185952_pt1 | contig 41114 bp, 39 predicted proteins | sample MGYA00238147_ERZ761563 | MGnify/ENA primary metagenome ERZ761563 (study PRJEB28884, sample SAMN05720216) | anaerobic digester metagenome | isolation source: active sludge of municipal...
CGGAGTGGTCGGGAAAACAAGCGACGGTACGATCTCGGTAGACGTGGGCGGACAACAGATCATGGCCGTCAGTGACGCCGTTGCCGGCCAGGGGGTTGTCCTGTGTATCCGGCCCGAACGTGTGGCCCTGTCGGTTGAACCGCGGCGGGATTCGACAAGCGAGCGCAACAGCTTTAAAGGCACCGTATCGGAGGTCACGTCCCTCGGTCTTTACTACCGGGTGACCATGGACTGCGGTTTTCCTCTCACGGCGTTCATCACGCCCGGGTCGCTCACACGGCTCTCCATCGAAAGGGGAAGCATTATCTACCCTTCTTTCAAGGCGACTGCCGTACACGTATTGAAGCGGTAGCTTAAAAGGTTTTTGCCGCCCCGACAGATTACATGGTTGCTCGCAGACCGAAATCATGGTAAATTTACACAGTTTTTCATGATGGATCCGCTGAAAACAAAGCGCTGCGATGATATAAGGCGCGGCCCTGTTTCGAAGACATATCTCATACCGCCGTTGCACTTATAAAAGGAGATACCATGCTGTTTTCGAAGATGTTCATTCCCACCGTCAAGGAAGATCCCAAAGAAGCGGAGGTGGTAAGCCACCGCCTGATGCTGCGGGCCGGTTTTATCAGGCGCCTGGCATCCGGTGTCTACACCTGGCTTCCGTTGGGCCTTCGTTCGCTGAGAAAGGTCGAACAGATCATCCGCGAGGAAATGAACAGGAAAGGTGCCCAGGAGATCCTCATGCCAGCCGTCCAGCCGAAGGAGCTCTGGGTCGAGAGCACGCGGTGGGAAAAATACGGCAAGGAACTCCTGCGTTTTACCGACAGGAACAACCGCGAGCTGTGCCTCGGCCCCACCCACGAAGAGGTCGTCACCGACCTGGTGAGGAGAGAGGTAAAATCATACAAGGACCTGCCAGTAACCCTTTATCAGATCCAGACCAAGTTCCGCGACGAGATCAGGCCCCGATTCGGCATTATGCGCTCACGCGAGTTTTCCATGAAGGATGCCTACAGTTTCGATACAGACGAGGCGGGCGCGGGTAAAAGCTATATGGACATGTACGAGGCTTACAACAATATATTCGACCGGTGCGGTTTCAGGTTCCGTGTCGTTGAGGCGGATACGGGACAGATAGGCGGAAGTTTTTCACACGAGTTCATGGTGTTGGCCGAGACCGGTGAGGATATCATCATATCCTGCGATACCTGCGGTTACGCGGCCAATCTCGAACGTGCCGAAGTGGGTGTTGCACAAAAGGCCGTTTCAGGAAAAAAAGGGGCCCACAGGCGTGTAGAAACGCCGAACCAGAGAAAGATCGATGAAGTGTCGGCGTTCCTCGGGATATCACCCGACAGGTTGCTCAAGACCATCATCTACAATACCGACAAAGGGTCGATAGGAGTTCTCGTACGCGGTGACAGGGAGATAAATGACACCAAGCTCAAGAATCTCCTCAAACTTGATGAGCTGGAACTTGCCGACGAGCGGACCATTGAGGAGAAAACAGGCGGGCCGCTTGGTTTCTCCGGGCCCATCGGTCTTTCCATACCGCTCTATGCGGACATGGACCTGAAGTTCATGGAGGATTTTGTCGTTGGCGGCAACGAGCGCGATGTCCACGTGGCGGACGTCAACGTTGGAGATTTTTCGGTTACAGGTTTTTATGACGTGAAGGTCGCCGTTCCAGGTGATAAGTGTCCCCGGTGTGATAAGGGAAGCCTTGTCGCTACAAGGGGCATTGAGGTGGGGCATATCTTCAAACTGGGGCTCAAATACAGCCAGTCCATGAACGCGACCTTCCTCGACAGCGGCGGCAAGGAGCACTTCATGGTGATGGGATGCTACGGCATCGGTGTCGGCAGGACCGTCGCAGCAGCAATCGAGCAGGGCAACGACGAGAACGGCATGATACTGCCGTTGCCGATAGCGCCGTTCGAGGTGGATGTCCTGCCCGTGAACACGACACATCCCGAGAGTATGGAGGCCGCACGGAAGATCTACAATGAACTCCTTGCCAAAGGCGTCGATGCGCTTCTCGATGACCGGGACGAACGCCCCGGTGTCAAGTTCAAGGACTGCGATCTCATAGGCATACCGCTTCGGGTAACGGTAGGCGAGCGAAATCTCAAAGAGGGTCTCGTGGAGATCAAGAGGCGTGAAAGCAGGGAATTCGAAAAGGTGCCAGTTTCAGAGGCGGCCGGGAGGATCATAAAGTATGTTGAAGACGCTAAACACCGGTGATCTCACACCGAAGGAAGAGATAACATCACGGATAGAAAGCCTTCGCAAGGAAATGACCGGGAAAGGGATCGAACTCGCAGTCATTCTCCAGAATGTTGATATATTCTATTTTACGGGGACGCTCCAGCGAGGAGTACTTGCGGTATCGGCGGAGCACGGCCCGGCATTTTTCGTTGAGAAAAGCATTTTCCGCGCGGAAATGGAAACACCTCTCGATATCATCCCCATCAAACGGGACAAAGAGGTCAAAGACATTCTTATCGAAAAAAAGATGCTCCACGGAAGATGCGGCATGGAGCTTGACGTCGTGCCCGTTGCGCTCTGTGAACGTTGGAAATCGATCCTCGGCAAGGACACCATGGAGGACCTTACCCAGATCATCAAAGACGTGAGGCTCGTAAAGAGCGAATTCGAGATCGACCAGATAAGAAAGTCCGGCGAGATCGTGGAACGTGTTTTTGAAAAGGGGAAGGGCATCATAAAGGAAGGAATGAGAGAGATAGATATCGACGCGGAACTCCTTGCTGAAGGAAGGAAGCGGGGGCATCAGGGATTCCTTAGGATGCGCGGGCTCAACCAGGAGATGATGAGCGTGTACGTTACTCACGGTTATTCTACGACGATCACCTCCGGGGCCGACGTTCCCATCTCCGGGATCGGCCTGACCCATGCGATCGGCCAGGGCGCGTCGGTCAATGTCGTTAAGCGGGGTATCCCCGTGATCGTCGATTACGGCGGCGGATACAACGGCTACATCACAGACGAGACGAGGGTGTATGCCGTGGGGACACTGAAGGAGCTTTTCCACAAACCTTACGAGGTGGCCCGGGACATCATAGACGAGACCATGGTTTTTGCGAGGGAAGGCACCGACGCGACGGAGATCTTTGCAAAGGCCTTTGACAGGGTAAAGGCGGCGGGCCTTCAGGACCATTTCATGGGGCACGGAGAGGGCCAGGTGGCATTCATCGGCCACGGCCTGGGCCTCGAGATAAACGAACTACCTGTCATCACGCCCCGCCACAGGATGGTCCTCAAAGAGGGAATGGTCTTCGCCTTTGAGCCAAAGTTCATTTTCCCCGGAGAGGGTGCCATCGGTATCGAGGTGGACTTCGTCGTGCGCAAGGATGGCCTTGAGAGAGTGACCAATACGCCTGTTGATATAGTATATGTATAATGCACGGCAATAATAACCAATAGCCAAAGCTAAAGATAATAATCGGATTTAATCACCTTTCAAAACGCACAATTAAAGAGGCAAAGGAGGATGTCGACAGGGCGAAGGCCATCGGCGATCTCCTGACCCCGCGGGGTATCTGTGGGCCCTATCCCGGGATGAACAGTTACCGGGAGGGAGGCGGCAGATCTCATCGGTGAGATAACTGAAGCGCGCAGACAGGCAGGGATCGGGGATGTCGAGGAAAAAGAAGACGCAACAATGTTTTTGTCTTTTTTATTTTCTTGCCCGTCCCGACTGCAGCGGATATAATGACGATCATGTCCATCGAAGGGTTCCTGCGCGAGATCGGAGAATTTCTCAGGGAAGACCAGATCGTCACTGACCGGGAGTACCTCTCCCATTTTGCATACGATGCCACGGAAAGACAATACATGCCGCAGACAGCTCTTCTGCCGGAGAACGCTGAAGAGGTATCGCGTATCATGCGCTGTTCCAATGACCATGATGTACCTGTGACCCCCCAGGGCGGCAGGACCGGACTTTCCGGCGGCGCCCTGCCTGTTGAAGGCGGCGCCGTTATGTCATTTACCAGGCTCAACAGGATCATAGAGATCGATGAGGAGAACATGTTCGCTACCGTTGAGCCCGGCGTCATATCCAACGATCTCCAGATCGAGCTTGCCAGGAAGGGCCTCTTCTTCCCGCCTGACCCTTCGAGCACCGTCGACAGCACTCTCGGAGGCAACGTTGCCGAGAACGCCGGCTACACCCGAGCCGTCAAGTACGGAGTCACGCGGGATTATGTAAGGGGTCTCGAAGCGGTCCTCCCGGGAGGAGAAGCGATAACCCTCGGCGGCAAGACGGTCAAGAACGTAGCGGGATATGACCTCATTTCCCTGCTTGTCGGCTCCGAAGGCACCCTTGCCGTTATTACGAAAATGATCTTCAGGCTTTTGCCCCGGCCTCGCGTGCGCCGTACCATCATCGCATATCTTGATGACCTCGTGTCCGCCGCTGACCTTATCGTGGCGGTCTTCAGGTCGGGCATCATCCCGTGCGCGATGGAACTTATGGATAATATTGCCATCAATACCGTGGCGGATCATCTCGGTGCCCCCCTCGCAAGGGATGCCGCCGCGCTGGTGCTCATCGAGATCGACGGCCAAAGCGAGGGGGAGACCCATCGCGAGGCCCTGGAGATAGCCGCTCTGTGCCGGGGATCCGGGGGTGTGACATATACGGCCCTGGCGACCGATGATGCCGAGGCGGAGCGTTTCTGGATGTTCCGCAGGGAAGTGCTCCCGTCGCTGAAGGCGCTGAAAAAAGACCACATCGAGGCGGACGTGGTCGTGCCCCGATACAGCCTCCCTTTTCTCGTCAAGTTCATAAGGGGACTTGAACACAGCGATGCGATAAAGATCGCGACATACGGGCATGCCGGTGACGGCAATCTCCACGTCACCATCCTTCACAGGCGAAGGAACTTTGCCGAGCTTGACGAGGCATACCGTCTTCTGGAGGTGATATACAGGGAAACGGTCAACATGGGAGGGAGCCTGACGGGTGAGCACGGTGTAGGTCTCACCGTTATGGATTATCTGCCTCTGCAAATGCGCGGGGAAACGATACCGCTCATGAAAAGGGTCAAGGCGGCTTTTGACCCGAAAGGGCTTTTAAATCCCGGAAAGATCTTCAGATAACGGATCGAAGGTCAGCCGAAAAAAACAATAAAAAAATAACTTAGCGGATAGTATCATTTCTTTGAATGTGATATAATGACAGGTAATAAAGATAGCATGGTGAAAAAAACAGTGAAGCGCACACCCGTGCGCACGAAACCGCCGGAAAAAGACGACATATATCATTCTCTCTTTAAATCATCGGGGATTGCCACCCTCATTGCCGGAGAAGACGGGACGATATCCAATGCCAACAAGGAATTCGTCAAGCTTTCAGGTTACCAGCTCAGGGAACTGAAGGGAAAAAAGAAGTGGAACGAGTTCATTGTGAACGGCGACCTGATGAAGATGGGAAAATACCAGGAGCTTATAGGGAACAGCCCCGACAGCTTCATCAAGACTTATGAATTCAAGCTTGCAGACAAACAGGGCGCGATCAGGGACGTCTATGTTTCCAAGGGCCCGGTGTCGGGCACAAAAAATGTCACCCTGTCCTTTGTCGACATCACCGATATTATCAGGGCAAAGGAACTGACGAGCGTCAGCGAGGCCAAATACCGCTCTGTAATTGAATCGACGGACGATTTCATATACATGTTCGACCGTGATTGCCGCTATGTCTTCGTCAATGGACGGGTCCTTGCAGGACTTGGCGTGACAGAGGAGAACATTATAGGGAAACGCTATGGTGATTTCCACGACCTTGACGATACCCGTGAGTTCTTGAATTGTGTGGACAAGGTATATGAAACGGCTGCCTCCTGCCGGTATGAGCACAAGAGCAGCAAGGCGGGGCTTTACTTTTTGCGCACCCTTAGCCCCATTTTTGAAGAGGGTACCCGAAAGGTCAAATATGTCGCTGTCATATCGAAAGACATCTCGGACCTGAAGAAGACAGAGGAGAAATTGAAATACCTGAGTCTTCACGATCCTCTGACCAATCTTTATAACAGGGCCTATTTCGAAGAGGAAATGCACCGTCTTGACAATACCCGCTTCGAACTCGCGGGTCTTATCATGTGCGACATAGACGGGCTCAAACTGATCAATGACACCCTCGGTCACGATAAAGGAGACGAACTTCTCATCATCGCATCGCAGATCATCAGGAGGTCTTTCCGTGAAAGCGACGTTGTCGCCCGTGTCGGCGGGGATGAATTTGCCATCCTGCTCCCCAACAGCCCCCGGCCTAAAGTTGAGGAGATCTGCAAGAGGATCAAGGACGGTGTGATCGAGTACAACGCGAAAAACCCGTCCCTCCCCCTTGGTATTTCCATGGGATTCGCGATCCGTACCAGTCCAGGCGAGAGCATGGCGGAGCTTTATCGGGAAGCAGATAATCAGATGTACAAGGAAAAGCTTTACAACAGTCAGCAGGCCCGCAGCGTCATTGTGAAGAACCTTATAAAAACGGTCGAGGAAAAGGACCTTGTCACTCAGCGGTCCGTGGAGCGCCTCCAGCAGCTTGTTGCTGATCTCGGCAGTGCAGTAGGGCTGCCGGAAGAGAAGCTCAAGGACCTTTTTCTCCTTGCCAGATTCCACGACATAGGCAATGTTGGTGTCCATGACAGGATCCTCCACAAGGAGGACGGTCTTACCGACGACGACATAGCCGAGATACTGAAGCACTGCGATGTGGGACACCGCATTGCCCTTTCCGATCCGGACCTTGCCCATATAGCCGACCATATCCTGAAGCATCACGAATGGTGGGACGGCAGCGGCTACCCGCTGGGCCTTTCCGGTGAGGATATCCCTATGGAAAGCAGGATCATGGCCATAGCCGATGCCTACGAATCGATGACTGGTGAGCGGCCGCACCGCAAACCGTTATCGAAGAAAGAGGCCCTTGAAGAATTGAGAAAGAATGCCGGCAGCCAGTTCGATCCAAATCTCGTGGAAAAATTCATTCAGATCATAGCGTAATCATAACCCCTCCTTAGATCACAGATCCTTGTTTTTCTCCGGTTTCTGAATGCAGGCCTTTTTTCGTGCTATTTACCGATACATGACGCGCTCTATACATGAACAGGCGCAGAGGGCAAAGATCGCCCCCGCTTCAAGACTGCGTTCTGAAACGTGGCTCAAGATAAGGTGGATCAATCCATGGGCAGTGACAGTATGTTCGGCTGCTATGGCGGTTTTCAGTCCTCTGGCGGCGTTTTGCCTCTTCGCCGCCGGCATGATGCTCCAGCTGATGGCTTCGGACAATTCACCGGATCCGGTTTTCAAGAGGAAAAAGGACGAAGCGGCCATTTTCCTCGGCAAGGATAACTACGGCATGCCTGTTATGCTCCCCATCGGGGAGATAACGCGGCACGGTATGCTTATAGGTACAACCGGGTCAGGCAAAACAACGGCCATCAGAAGCATCGCAGATTCTATCATGCGGTTGGGCGGGGGGTTCTGTTTTATCGACGGCAAGTCGGACGTCACCGATACTTACGAGGTCCTCTATGAGATCATCGTAAACTGCGACCGTCTGGAAGATCTTCTGGTTCTCAATTTCCTCAATCCGTCTCAGTCGCACACGTTCAATTTCATGACGTACGGCGATGCGGATTTTCTTGCGGAGATCATGGCTGGTTTCCTGAAACAGGCCGAAGGCGACCAGGTTTACTGGCAGGAGCGGGGGAAGATCCTCATGAAGGCCGTTCTTACACAGCTTGTCTACAAGAGGGACCACCCGGATGTGTTCGGGGAATATGTCCTGACGCCGGCAGAGGTGCGCAGGAGCCTTTCATTCGATAAGCTCCTCGACCTCGAAGCAGACGAAAGATATCCCGCGTACGACAATGGACAGCCCGTGAAGGCCCGCCTGAGGGCCTTGCTGGGTGATTTGCCCGGGTGGGAGGAATACCGAAGCAAGGGTCAGGGCAGGCTGTCGCCTGCTGCCGGCGAGGCACTCAGGCAATATGGGTTCTTCGTTCAGCAATGGGGTGCCCCCCTCGACCTTCTTGCGGGCATGTTCAACCGGATCTTCGATACTGATGCTCCGGAGATCGACATGGTGGACGTGGTGTCAAACAGCCGTATCCTGGTCGTGCTTCTTCCGTCATTGTCCTATTCGATATCGACCCTTCAGGCCCTGGGCAGGCTGACGCTCAATGCCTTCAGGATTGCGTTGACCACGGCGCTTGGCACCCGGGTTGAGGGGGACTACGAAGAGATACGGCGTGAAGTGCGCCGCCTGAGGCCGTCGGTCCCGTTCACTCTTATTGCCGACGAATACGGTTCGTATGCCGTGGAAGGCTTCGATACGATCCTTGCGCAGGGGCGCTCACTGGGTTTCGGCGTTATCATATCCGTGCAGGAACTCGCGTCGCTCTTCAAGGCCTCGGAGACGGACGCGAAGCGGCTTATCGGCAATACGAACTACAAGATCGTCATGAAAGTGGAGGATACCGACACGGCCAGATTCCTTGAGGAGCGGGCAGGGGAAACCTTTTTCATGATGCCTGATGTTCGTAATGACGGCAGGATGATGGAGAACCTGGGCAATTGGGAGGGTGCCTATACCTTTCAAAAGGGCAGCAGGCTGGAGATAAGGGACCTGACGGGACTGGAGGTGGGGGAAGGCTACATATTCGCCGGAGACGAGGTGAGACGGTTCAGAACACGTTATATACCGCCGAAAGGCACAGTAAAGGAACTTGTGCTGACCAGATATATAAAAAGGCCGAACCATTGCCGGGAAGGTGAGCGCACCCTGCTATCAAAAGGTATTCAATGGTGACCGGGAGAACAAGCATCCTGCATGTATGGGCATCTACTGCGGCAGCACATTTCCCGGATTGAAGCCGCATCGGACAAGGGTGGAGATCACAATTGACGACATCAGTTTATGGCAAGTCAGGAAGGAACCGGTAATGATCATCCTGCCCCCGCCCGATCCCCCGCCCGCGGTCTCGTTGCCGTTAGCCAGGCGTATGAGCCCCATGACTATGAAATAGACACCGAGTACGCTTATCATGGGTGATAAGGCAACCTGCATGTTTCGGATAAAATTTATTATCATTTCACTCATGGATAAAGGTCCTTTCTTCTTTGCTATTAACTATAAAAAGGAAAACGGCTCACGGAGGCATCCGGGGAAAGGGACAAAAAGGTCTGATGGACAGGAATAAAGAGGCCCTTGCGATAGAAGTAGAAATATTCAAGGGGCTCAGGCTTACCTCCAGAGCGCTCCTGATAATTCCCGCGGCGACTGTTGTTCTCAGCATCATTATTGCAATAGCATCGATTGTTATAGTTGTCGCCGGAAAAGGAAAAGACAAGATCGTCTTCATGGACTCCGCGGGCAGACCGTCCTTGATAGGGATCGATGACCCGGACAGGATACATTGGCCGGAACTGGAGGTTTTCTGTAAGGACGCGGTCAGGGACATTCTCGGCTGGACTTACGTTGAAGTGAAGTCGCAGAGCGATTATGCCGATCACATGGACCGCTTGTCGAAGCGCTTCGATCCGGCATCTTTCAAGGCCTTTTACGAGCCATACAGGGATAATTACCTCAAGTCCCTGTCGGATCAGAAGCTGATCGTCATCGCCGAGTGGAATACGTTGAAGGATTCAAAAGTAAACGGCAGGGAGGCTGTCATCATTGCCTCTGTCAGACTCAACGCCGTGCGTGTTGTCGGCGGGGAGGCAAGCAGCGAAGATCTCAAAATGAAGACATACGAGATCAAACTTTACAAAGGAGCGCGCAGTGTGGAGAATCCTTTTGGTCTGTATATTGTCCGTTTTTCTGAGCCCGTGGGCGGCTGAGGCCGCGCAGGAAAAACCGTCAGGGGCATCCGAAGAACAAAAGCAAAACGTTGAACAGATTATGGTTCCCCCTTTCGACCTTCCCGAGGACGATATCCGTCAGATGAAGGAAAAAATGAAGCGATTGAAACCACTTCTGGAAAAAGACGGAGAGCTTGCTCATATAATGGTGCGCGATGTGGATGAGATACCGGGTGTTGTGCCCAGGATAAATCTGGCGTACGGGTATGGGACCGTTATAAACCTTCCCTACACTTTTAATGCCGAGGGGATAGTTATAGGTGCAAAGGAAAAGTTCGATGTCAGGACAAAAGGCGGTTCGCTGATCATTTTTCCCATTAAAGAATTCAAATCGACAAATGTCGTTGTTTTTGAGGAAAAGGAAGGTGGAGGCGCCGTTATACCCCACCACTACCTCCTCGTTGAAGACAGCGCCTCCGGCGGGGCCGACCTGACCGTGAATATTAGAAAGCCGGGATATGGCGCTGCAACGGACATGGCCGACGCTGTGGTCAGGGCCATTTCCACACGCATCATACCGGGAAAGGGCACTGCTGAAGGCGTTCTTTTGGCTGGGAGATATCCTTCGCTGACAGACCTTGCGCATGAATATCCCTTTGTGCGGATGATGAAACTTTCGCAGCCGGACCTATATGTTTACATGATCGCCCAGAGGGTAGCACCCGCCGGAGAATATGAGTTCTATGTGGAAATAGACGCCCGGAATACCATTATCGCTTCACGGACCCCCGGGATAACCGTAAGGAGGATTACGGATGGCAAGACGTTCACAAAAGCACGTTAGCTTGTGTATCGTTTTATTCATATCCGCGATCAATATGACGCCGACGTGCGCCGGAGCGGACCAGATCCAGGGGGATGCCCCATCGAAGGATGCCGCTTCGATTATTGTCAATGTTCTGGCAAGGGAAATGGCCTTTGTGCGGTCTTTCTCTCCGGACTATCCCGGCCAGTTCGGACAACAGGAAAGTGGTCGGGAAAAATCGAACATCATCGCCGTTGAGGAAATGGGAACGGGAAAAAGATGAATGCCTGAAATGCGGGGACCAAGATGAAGGAAAAGACCTTTTTTCAAAACTGGAGCGTGATGATAATGATTGCAGCCTGTATTGCCGCATCCGGGTGTGCCCCCACCATACGTGCTGTTCCGGAAGAGACTATAGAATCGGAGTCATTGAAAAATGCCAGGGAGCAGGGAAGAGAAGAAGGGAGGAAAGAAGGGATCCGGGTCTGCAGGCAGGAGATGGACCAGAAGCTGCGGGACTTCACCAGCAGGTACCGCGACGAGCTTCTTTATCTCGAGCTGACGAAAGGCGGTGCCATAAGACCTGCACAGGTAAGGCTCATCTACAATGCGGGGAAGATAAGCGCCGACGGCAGCATTTACAGCGCTCCCACGCTTGTCTGGAAGATCGTGTCGCCGCCTCAGTTCATTTCAAATGAATCCGGGGGCGATTGGATGGGCAGAGACCGTGCGAATTTCTGCTATTTTCTTATCGATTCTTTTGCTACTGAGGCGGAAGCATTTTCGTTTACAGGGAGCTCGGAAAAACCAGACGATGTTTTCATGACGAGCGCGCCCCACGAGGACGGGAAAAAATGGGCGGTCATAGGAAAAACCTTTAAGCCGGGATGCGACAGCGCGATGGCGTTCTATAAGAAGCGGGGGCATTCGGTGATCAGAATAGAATAGGAGGAATTATGCTGGTCAGGTACCTGCCGGGCAAATTCGATGAAAAGATCCCATTGCCTGTTCAGAAAAATGTCACTGCTCACGGACGCGAAGGGGAAAGCGAAGAAACACTGGTATTTGAGCTGGATGGCGGCAGAAGGGAACGGGTCAACCTGGCGCTCTGCTTTCCGCTTTTGTCGGGTGAGAAAAAGATCAGAACATGGCTCAAGATGGCCGGGCTTTTCATTCTACTCATAGGTTTTTGTGCCGGTACATACAATATAGCGGTGAAAATATTCTCCGGCGGGTTTTCGGGAATCGATATCCTTGAGGTGATCCAGCTTATTGTTTCCCTTGCACTCGTCGGATATATATCGTGGATTTTCAAAATTACCGTCGAGAGGTATCTTTACGGGGGCATCTCCTTTGACGGGGGGGAGATCTTTTTCCAGTCCGATGCCGAAAAGACCATATTCAACGATATTCTAAAGAACAAAAAAAGGGAGGCAGCATGATATTGGCAGCAATAAAAGAAAATATGAACAGGTGCAAAAAACTGGTTTCGGCGAACACTCTCGCCGCGGCATGTTTATTTTCGATCGCCATGCATGCCGGGGATACTTCGGCGCAGACGTTCAATGAAAGCAGGTGGGCACAGGAAACAACGCACGCCGGGGAGTTTTTGAGCAATCTGGCCAATATCATAATGTACGGATTGCTGGCGATATCCTTTTGTGCGGGGACGGGGCTTATAGTCTGGGGTTTTGTGGTCATGGCCAATAAAGACAACAACCCTCAGGGTGCCCAGGGTGCATGGAAGAAAGTTGCCTTCGGCGGGTGTCTCGTGTCAACCTCGGCGATACTCGGGATCATCAAGGCGACGATGACGGCCAGCGCGGGGTAGGTGGACATGGACCGGCAAGACAACCGCAATTACCAGGTCATCAACGCGGCCGTGATCATCCCGAGGCTGAACATCTCCATTGAAGACCTCATCGTCTGTATCTGCCCGGCCATGCTCGGCAATGGTGTTGCGTCGCTCCTTTCGTATGTGTCGGAGCAGCTTGGTGTTTTTGTCATCACTACTGGTGTGTGCGCTACTGTCGCACTGTATCTCTTCGCGCGGAAAAAAAGAAAGGAGGAGATCAGACAGCGAGGATACAGCAGATCGGGGATATTGAGGAGGTATCTGGCGTATCTGCTCGGTACACCCTGGCTGCGCTGCAGGTAGGTAAATGCCGAACTGAATCAGATGGAAGCGGGGCCGTGATGGACAGCTATCTTGATGAAATGATCGAAAAGGCGATTCTTGAGGATGCATCGGACATCTATATACAGTCGGAAGGCCTTGTTTTTTTCAGGGTTCAAGGCCGCATGAGAGCTGTTTCGGACAGGCCGCCAGAAGGGTACGAGATAGACGATGCCGTTGAGAGGATACTCAAGGTTTCCGGTGCAAGGGCGCAACTCTATGACAGAGAGGAAAAAGATCTTTCATATACCCGGTCCACAGGCAGCGGCAGGGAAAAGCGCAGTTTCCGTTTCCGCGTCAATATCTGTCTGACAAAAAAAGGTGTTTCCATCGTCATGAGACGACTCAAGGCTGTCACCCCAAATCCGCTCGATCTTGGTGTACCCGGGGACCTTCTTCAGCTAATCCTGGAAAGCTTGACAGGCGGCATCATCTTCATTGCAGGCCCTACGGGCAGCGGCAAATCGACGACGCTCGCGTCCATCACGGCCTATCTTGCAAGGTCAAGGTGCCTTAATTGCGTGACCATAGAAGACCCCATCGAGTATGATATCCCCGAAGGGATCAGCAATATCATAGAACGCGAGGTGGGGACCACGACACTGTCCTTCGAGAGGGCCCTCAGGGCAGCCATGCGGCAAAGGCCTGACATTATCCTGGTCGGTGAGGTGCGTGATCCGGAAACAGCGATAGCAGCTGTACAAGCCGCAAAAACAGGCCACCTTGTGTTTACAACGATACACACCCTCATGGCGACACAGGTCCCGGGGAGGATAGCATCCATGTTCCCTGCCGACAAGCAGGAATGGATCGTGCGGGAATTGACGGATGTGCTCATTGCCGCGGCGGTGCAGGTGCTGGTATCAACCGGCGGATCCAATGGAGAAGGGGCAAGAATGGTTCTTGCGACGGAATTTATGGATACGAAAGGCCCCGCTGCCCGGGACCTGATCCAGCGCGGCAGGTATGATCTGCTGCGTGAGCAGCTCAGAGACGGGAAGATAGGATGGACGCTCAATCAGAGCCTGCGGGTGCTCATCGATTCCGGCGAGGTGAGCCAGGATGAGGCACACAGGGCCACGAACGATCTTGCGTTGTTCATGAGAGAATGAGAGGCGTAAAGAAAATTTGAAAGTTTCACAGTTTGATAGTTTGAGGGTCGGGAAGATAATTCCATATTCTTTTGTGTTGGATCACGGAAAAAGCTTTTTTGCGGACGGGAGATGCAATGACTGCAGGTGCATGACTTGACTTAGTCCACTACTTAGTCTATTATGGGTTTATGAAAGTGAATGTGCACGATGCAAAGACCAGGTTGTCAGAACTGCTCAGCCGCGTGGAAAGCGGCGAGGAGATAATCATCGCAAGGGCGGGACGACCAGTTGCCCGCCTTGTTCCTGTCCGGGAAAAGGCCCGTGAAAGGATTGCGGGAACGGCAAAGGGCAAGGTCAAAATAGGAAAAGACTTCGAAAAACCACTTCCCGAATCTATCCTTCGCGAGTATGAGGCATGAAGCTGCTTCTCGACACACATACATTCCTGTGGTGGATAACGGACAGCCCGGAACTGTCCTTGCGTGTGCGTGATGCGATCAGAAACACGGAAAACGAGCTCTTTCTGAGCGTGGCTTCAGCATGGGAGATGGCAATAAAAGTGGACCTGGGAAGGCTCCACCTGCCGGACAGACCTGATCGTTTTATCCCCAATCAGCTGGCAAAGAACGCGATCGAGTCTCTCCCGATACAGATGGGCCACGCGCTTCACGTATCCCGCCTCCCGCTCATCCATCGGGACCCATTTGATCGTATCATTATAAGTCAGGCTATTCTCGAGAAGATGCCCGTTGTCACTCGAGACGCGGATATAGCTAAATATAAAGTAAAGATATTATGGTGAAAAACCATTTTTAGATATTTTAGATATCGGCCGGCTCGATAAGAAATATCAAACTGACTTTTTATTGCGAGCCGGTGTACTTTATTGATGAGATCAGTTTATCGAAGAAATCGAACGTTACGCCCGATGCATAGATCATGATAACGGCGTCAGGGGAACTTCTTTTCAGGTGAACAACAAAGACCTTCTGTTTTTTTCCCATGAACTGATCAGTTTCGGTCACTTTGATCTTTTCCCCGGCCACGATGCGGTCCCACTGCCGGGTCGCTGCCATTGGGCCGCCGGGTTTTGGAGGATATGGTTCCCAAACAAAAACATAGACCTTTTCCCCATTCGGCCCCCCATATGACGCAAACGTTTCTTTGCATGTTAAATTCAAATCCGGGTTCAGCATGTGTGTCTGAACGGAATTATCAACCTGCACAAATGCCGCAGGCAGTAGAAATGTCAAACCGGCAAGTATACAGACTATCTCAGACATTGTTTCCTCCGGCTTATTCTTTCCATAGATATCATGTTTACGGCTCCCCCATATAGACGAACGCCCCCCAGAAGAAGGGGTTGGTGTGGCCGTAGCGTTTCTTTACCTCCGGGAGCTCCGTTAGTATGGCCTGCCTGAGGGCATCGGAGCGTTTCATCTTCTTCACGAGTATGTTCGTGTAGAAGTTCACCATGAGCTCCTTCGTCTCCCTGTCGGGCACGCTCCACATGGACATGACGAGACCCTTCGCCCCCGCCTGGGTGAAGGCCCGTCTCAGGCCGAACACCCCTTCCCCGCTCTTTATGTCGCCAAGGCCCGTCTCGCATGCGGACAGCACCACGAGCTCAGTGCCGCTAAGCCTCAGGGAGAGGACCTTCTCCGCCGTTATGAGCCCTTCGTCTGACCCCGTCTTTATGGACCTGTTGGCCCCGGCGAGGACGATGCCCGACCGCGCCAGCGGGTTCTCGTAGGGGGCCTTCCTCTTCTCGTCGAGGAGGTCCTGGTCAGCGAGGAAGAACCCGTGGGTGGCGAGGTGGAGGACCCTGGGGCTGCCGTGCTTCATCAGGACCTCTTCCAGGGCGTCCTTGCCCGTGTAAAGGAGGGCGTCCTTCCTGCCGAGCAGGGAGGCTATGGCCTCGGCCTCCTCCTTCGTGCCGGGAAGAGGGGGGAACCCCTTCGCCGACATGTCCCCGGACCGCACGGCGAAGGACCTCTTCTGAGGGGCCATCCCCAGCTTCTTGAGGGAGGCCTCCTGCCCCGCCTCGTCCAGGTCGTAGTCCGGGTCGCCGATGACAAGGGGATGAGAGCTCTTCGCCTTCACCATGCCGAAGCCGAGGATGTCCCTGCCGCTCCCCAGGTAGTTGAAGGTGTGGTCCTCGATGAGGTATCTGCCGTCGGGCCCCTTGAGTATCTCGAAGGGGATGAGGTTGAGGCTGCCGTCGGGAGATATGTAGATCTCCTTCACGTCCTTGAGCCCCTTTTTGACAGGGGCGAAGACAAGGTTGTAGAGCTTCCTGGAGATGCGGGAAGAATCTTTTCCTTCCGGGTCTCCCTGATGATTGCCGATATTACGCTTGAGCTCCCCGATGAGTCTGTCTATCTCCCCTGCGTCGCCGAGGTCTATGAGCGAGACCCCGTCCGGCCTGCCCGCGGGGAGGACGAAGGCGAAGTAGCGGGGAGGGCCCCATCTCTTCTGTTCCTTCCTCGCGGTGAAGTTATAGATGGGGAGCCTCACGAAGTCTATGAGGGCGCTGCCCTTCGGAAGCGAGGAAGCCACCTGCCTCGTGTCCGCCCTTGCCACCTTCTTCGTCTTCGCGAAGGCATCGCTCATCTTGCTGAGTTCCGCCTCAAGCCTTTCCTTCTGCGCCTCAAGCTCAACGAGCTTCTTCCTGTACGCGTCCGGCCCCTCCTTTCCCGGGCCCGAGAAGATGAGCCTGGAGAGCTGTGCCCGCATCCGTGCCAGCTCCTGGAACCTCTCCGCCACCTTCGGGTCGTCTGACAGGGCGAGGGCGTCCTGGAAGCGCTTCTGTGCCTCCAGCACCACGCCCTTGCGCTGGAGCCAGACGGTGAGGGCCCTCTCGAGGGCGTCCCTGTCATCCTTCTTGTGGAGACCGGCGAGGGTGAGGAAGCCGTAGAGGGTGTGTTCCTTCGTCGCGAGGAACTTCATCTTCTGGCCCTCCGAGGTGAACCCCATCACCTGGTCGATGAGGTTCGAGTCGATGCGCTGAGCACGGAGCCGCAGATCGAAAGCCTCCCCGTATCTGCCTGTGGCTGCATAGAGGACGCAAAGGTTGTTGAGGGCGTTGGCGGTGTTGGGATGGTTTGACCCGAGTACCTTTTCGTGTATCGTAAGGGAGCGCTTGTAGAGGGGCTCAGCCTTCCCGTAATCGCCGGTCGTGTTGTAGAGCACCGCAAGGTTGTTGAGGGCGTTGGCGGTGTCGGGATGGTCCGGGCCGAGGGTTTTCTCTCTGATCGCGAGGGAGCGTTTATATAAGGATTCGGCTGTCGCGTAATCGCCTATTGATTCATACATATTTGCAAGATTGTTAATGGCTATTGCGGTGGATGGATGGTCGGGGCCAAGGACCTTTTCCGTGATCGTGACAGACCGAATATAGAGAGGCACCGCTTTTGAAGGGTCCCCCATGAGAACATAGAGCAGAGCCAGGTTATTGAGGGAAGCAGAAGTGCTGCGATGCATCGGCCCGAGGGATCTCTCATGGATAGCCAGGACCTTTTTAAACAGGGATTCAGATGTTGCGTAATCACCCATTTCCTGAAAGAACTTTGCCAGACCGCTAAGGGACGATGTGGTGGCAAGGTGGTCGGGGCCAAACACTTTTTTATGAATTGAGAGGGCGCGCTCATAAAGGGTACGTGATCTCTGGTATTCACCAGAAAGAAGAAAGAGCCCTGCCAGATCATCAAGTATGGATGCAACTTCGTAATTATCCGGTCCGAGCGCGTTTTCATATATCGCAAGGGAGCGTTTATAAAGGGGTTCGGCCTTCGCATAGTCACCAATGGTTTTGTAGAACGATGCCAGGTTGGCCGCGATGGTGGCCGTCTCGGGGTGATCGGGCCCGAGTGTTTTTTCATATATTGCCAGAGACCGTTTGTAGAGGGGCTCGGCCTTCGCATATTCACCGATGGACATATAAAGCCCTGCAAGATTGTTAAGAGATTGGGCAGTAAGAGCATGATCAGGGCCGAGAGATCTTTCACGAATGGAAAGGGACCGCTTGAAGAAGGCTTCAGCCTTCGTATATTCGTCAACGGCATCGTAGAGCAGGGCCAGGTTGTTGAGAGCGGTCGCGGTCTCGGGGTGGTCAGGCCCCAGGGTCTTTTCCTTGATCTCAAGCGAACGCTTGTAGAGAGGTTCTGCTTTCACGTAATCACGCACGGATCTGTACAGCTCGGCCAGATTGTTGAGGGCGGCCGCGGTCTCGGGGTGGTCAGGCCCCAAAGTCTTTTCCTTGATCGCGAGCACACGTTTGTAGAGAAGCTCTGCCTTTGCGTATTCTCCGGTGAAGCGACAGGTTTCTGCCAGGGCGCGCATGGTGTTTACAGTGTCAGGATGATCGGTGCCTAAAACCTTTTCCTTGATCTCAAGAGAGCGTTGATAAAGAGGCTGTGCTTTCCGGTAGTCTCCAAGATCGTAATGGAGCCCCGCAAGATTGCTCAGTGCGGTTGCAACATCACGATGTTCGGGGCCATTGATCCTTTCATAGATCGCCAGTATTTTTTCAGCGACAGGAATGGCCTCCCGATACTTTCCCTCCCGGGAAAGCTGCATGAATTGCTCGATGATCTTATTGATCTCTTCCGTTGTTTGCGGTGAGGATATTGAAGGAAGGAAGAGGGCAATGACACAAAAGATAACCACTGCCCGGCATATAAATTCCCGTATGGATCGCTTTTTCATCGGCATCCCATGCATATCAGACAGCGTTGCCTGATAAAATGTTCCCGAACCTGTTCGTTTATACCATTCTCTCCCAATGTCACTGATGTTGCAAGCGAAATAGTGGCCGTCTGCACCGGGTGGGCCCAGATCACGACTGCCTGAAAGGCATTTTATGTGCGGGCAAACACAGACTTCATATCTTCCCGAAAGAAACAAGATCAATGATCATCAAAACATCGGCTTAATATCAAAAAACATGACTTTATTGTCCCCATAGAATGTCTTCAATGATCTTGTTTTTAAGATTTCTTTTAGATCCCCGGTGAACCCCCACCAGTTCTTTGAGATAGGCAAAACATCCATTAAGGGAGTTCCTTGTATTCGGTATGTTAAACCCAGTTTTATATTTGAAGAATAATCACAGACGCACGTCGATTGCCGATGAAAACGTGGGAACCGAGATTGACGGTCTTTTATCTGTCTGTCCGGACACCTGTCTATGGATTTCATTGACTTATCCTGGACATCTTCCCCATCTTTAATAACGGCAATATTAAATTATGAGAACTATTATCTGCAATCTGTAAGTAATCTGTGGGTGCACGTCTGTTATAATCCGTAATCATGGCAAAGCTATCTGTTTAAGAAAGTTCCATGGTCCCTGTCCAGCGGTGTTTTTTATTTCCAGAGTTGGAGGAGAATAAGAAATCATTCCATGAAATCGGCAAGACCGTCATTTAAGGTGCTCATTCCCGCCGCTCTTATCATACTGATCGGCGCTCTCATGTCGGTCCATGCCGACCAGATCGAGCCTGACCCGAATACGGGTACGATTACCATCACGGGCAACAGCGAGAATTATCATACCCCTTTCACGAACAATGGCGCCGTGCAGATAAATTCCGGCGGCACGCTGACCAACGACTTCAGCCTGCATAACTTCGGAACACTGACCAATTCAGGAACGCTCAACAACTCCGGTGCAATGACCAATGACTCAGGCGGCACGCTGACCAATGACTCAGGCGGCACGCTCAACAACTCCGGTGTGCTCAACAACGAATCGGGTGCCGCGCTGAACAACTTGTCGGGAGGAACGCTCAACAACTCCAGCACGCTCAACAACTCCGGTGTGCTCAACAACGAATCGGGTGCCGCGCTGAACATCTTATCGGGAGGGACGTTGAACACCGCTGGTACGCTGACCAACAACGGTACGCTGACCAACTACTCGGGAGGAACATTGTTCAACGAAATAACCGGTACTTTGAACAATTCCCGCACGCTGACCAACAACGGCACGCTGACCAACAACGGCACGCTGACCAACAACGGCACGCTGACCAACTCAGGCTGGTTGTTCAACTGGAACACGCTGACCAACAACGGCACGCTGACCAACTCAGGCACGCTGCACAACTACATCACGCTGATTAATAATGGTACGTTGATAAACAACGGAACGCTGGTCAATTTTTCCGGCGTTATGTTCAGCAACTTTGGCACATTCATCAATAACGGGGCGTTCACCACAAGCAGTATCTTCGGCACCTTCGTCAATACCGGCGTCCTCAAAGGTAGCGGCACCACAACAGGCGATGTGATCAACAACGGCACCATCGCCCCGGGCAATTCCATAGGGACGATGACGATCATAGGCAACTACACGCATAGTGCCGGTGCGGTCTACGCATTGGAGATAAAGCCGACAGGCGAGTACGACAATCTCACTGTCACTGGTACCGCTTCTCTCAACGGCGGCACCGTTGCCGTATCGGTCCTTGCCGGTCCCGGAACATTTAACGCGGCCACGCGTTACACGCTCCTCACTGCCGGTAGTGTAACAGGTGCCTTTGCAGCAGTCACGAGCACCCTCGCCTTCCTGACCCCGTCCCTGAGCTATGACCCCACCCATGTCTATCTTTTCTTTGCCCGCAACGCCGCAGACTTTGCCGACGCTGCGCTGACCCCCAACCAGTACGCGGTGGCATCCGCCCTCGACAGGGTATCCTCTTTCGCAACCGGCGACATGAAGACCGTCATAGACAATATTCTTTGGTTTACGCCTTCCGAGGCCAGAAGCGCCTACGACCGGATGGGCGGTCTCATCCACACCTCCCTTGCCGGGGTCACCCTCTCCTCCTTCGGCCGGTACATGGGTGTCCTGTCGGAGAGGATGGGAGGGTTCATCTCGGGAGGGCCCCGGTCATCGTTCGCAAACCTCCCTGCCATGCTTGCCTCCCGCACGGATGCGGGCTCCGATGCGAGCAACACCCTCATGGCGGCCCTGGGCAATGCCGCGAGGGGCAAAGAGGCCCCATCCTGGGGCCTGTGGGCGCAAGGGTACGGGAGCCTGGGCGAGAGGAGGGGGAGCGACATACCCTCACGATACGATTACGACACGGCGGGGTTCGCCGCGGGCTTCGACAAGGCGGTAGCCCCCTCTCTCCTTGTCGGCGTGTCCCTGGGGTACTCATACACGAGGGCCGAATTGAAGGACCTCCCCGAAGACGCCGCCGTACAGGGCTGCCAGGGCTCCCTCTACGGCATCTACAAGAAAATTCCCTTCTACCTGAGCGGGGTCGCCGCATACGGGTACAACCGCTACGACACGAGAAGGGACATCGCTTTCGGGACCATTGCAAGGAAGGCCACCGCCCTCTACAGCGGGCACACCATAGGCGGATACATCGAGGGGGGATACCGCATAGCCACCCCGCCCGTTGACATCATACCCCTTGTTTCCCTGACGGGCATGTACCTCATGCGGGATTCCTTCCGGGAGAGGGGCGCCGGGGCGCTGGACCTCGATGCCGACCCCGAGCGCACCTCCTCCATCATCAGTTCCCTCGGCGTGAGGCTCACGAAGGACTACGCCATACCATCCGGCACCCTGACCCCCGAGCTCAAGCTCGCCTGGGACCATGAGTTCATGGACGACGACTATGCCCTCAGCGCCTCCTTCGCGGGCTATCCCCTTTCCTCCTTCACGGTGCGTGGTGACAGGCCGGACAGGGACTCCCTCGGTGCGGGACTGTCCCTCACCTGGCAGACCAGGGGGAACCTCTACCTCCATATCAGCTACGACGGGAACTTCTCCTCCGACAACACCCGGCACGCGGGGATAGCGGGGATCAGGTACAGGTGGTGAGGAAAGGCAGTTTGAAACCATCTTTTCCGGCCCTGTAGCCGGGACCACGGGACCATACAAACGTGTGCGCCCATTGAGGAGCAGGGCCTCGGCTGGAAGAGTAGCTTTGGCCTGGGCACTGGCGGGGGTCTACGGATGCGGGGATTCACAGGAGAAGTTCCTGCATGATTTTATCGCGGCGTGGAACAAGGTCATGAACCTTGACCGTTTCAAACTCGCCTGAGCTGGACTGCCGTAAGCGGGCCTTTTTCGGAACAATCCCTGTCGTATCGTCAACGTTGTGAAAAGTTCTTTCAAGACAGTCCGGGAACCGCCCAGGCTGTGCGGTAATGTCCAACGTACCTTTCTGCGCTTTTCCAGTTTCTCGTAATATAGATCGCGTTCGTTTCGTATCTGTGCCGACATACTGCAGTAACGCTGCCGCCTTTCTCTGAACGGGCCAGGACCATATCTGCGATTGTCCTCCAATCTTTATTGGTTCCAGCTTTTTTTGCGGAAAAAATATCCGTTTTGGAGGCTATTACATATCCTGGAGGGCAAACCATGAAAGACAGAGTACGAATGTTTTTTGGAACGAGGACAGGGAAAGTGATCTGCGGGATTCTCATCCTCTTTTTGATTGCGACGAGCGCCTACGGCACAGCCGTTCAGGTCATCAATTTCCCCGTCCTCATGACCATGATACAGAAGATGGTCACCCAGGCGATTATGGACAAGATCAAGTCTGTATGGAACGAATCTAATTCCTGTTCTAAATCGGAGCGCTCTCTTCGTTATCTTCGTCGTCGCACTTCTCGATGTACTTCAGTACACCTGCGTCGGTTCCTCCTCGCTGTCTTGATATCATCTTCGATCTAGAACAGGAATAGACTAGATCAACTTAACCGAGAGACAGATAAATATTTACCGTTCAACGTCTACATTCTAATGTGCGCTTTTGAAAAATTAAATATATAGTGTGAAAATTAAAAAAAATATGACAAATGCCAGAAAGGCACAGTTACTTCCTGAAATCTACAAATTCTGGTAGAGTATTTCAATTGGACAGTACAAATGGTTTTCAATAGTTCCGTATAAAATCGGTGAGGAAGGTGCCGCTGTAATGGCCGCCGAATTAACCTCTTGCATTGTTCTAATAATCTGTTACAATTAAACTAATTAGTAGCTCTTTGACCATCATCATGCCCAGAAAGTGTGCAGGTCGAACTTAGGGGGAGATAATATGCAGAATCTTGAAGAGTTTTTCTCTAACCTTCGCCCTTTCGGCGAGCAAAAGTTTATCGATGACGCGCAACTTCGTGCCGACACGGTGTCCTATGTTGGAATTCCCTATTCAGACCAAGATAGGAGAAGACTGATACTTGACCGGATTCCATTTGTGGACCGCCACGAGCGTCTCGAGTTTTCGCAATCTGACGTTCTTGCAATACTTAGATTGCCTGAGCGGCAAATCGGGAGCGAGGTTGTGCCCGTCGTGCGTGTGTTTGTTCGCAAGGGTACGGTTGGTCTCCTGGTGCGCACATTTGTCGTCTCGGCTGAGTCCCCACCCGCGGGAAAGGATTTTCGTAAGCGCCTCGAGGAGCCGCTCAAGGTCTTGGATGAGCCTGCAAGGGCCCGGGTATTCGAAGAGTTTGAGGCGGTTTTGGCCGGAGTTTCCGTTTCGGCACCTCCGGAAGTTGGGGCGATTGAGATGCACGTTACATGTGACGCCGGCCACACAGACGACGACTTGATTATGTAACATTGGATCCTTGTCTGCAACTGGCAAGCCGAGGCGGATAAGACTACGTGCTGAAGAATGCATTGTGGTTTCAAGACGGAGAGAGAAAGGTTCTGTTCTGTGGCCGTACCTTTTCGTTTTTCGAGCTCAAACCAGGCCAGAGTACGAGCGCAGTGGAGACCCTCGTCCAGCAGGTTCGGACTTGGCGCTCACTTGATATCATCCGTCCAACAGTTCCAAACAGGGGATTCAAACACAGTCTCGGCAATGCCGTATTTGAGGTTACCCAGCAATGTACTGGTGTGTGTGCCTATTGCTACATACATCGGAACCACAGGCAAAGAAGCGGTCCGATGATGTCTCAAGAGATTGCAGACCGTGCGGTAGACCTGCTTTCTAGACGCTGTGCCGAACTGGTTAGTCTATCCTTTATCGGTGGCGAACCCCTGCTCAATCTTCCCATTGTTGGTCACATTTTATCTCGCTTGGAGCGAGCGGGTATACGGGTTCTGCGAAAATCGTTATTTACAAGCGCAATCGCCCCGGCCAGTGTACTCATCGACGCAACGGCGATGTCGCTTCAGTTTGGGATTCGCTGGGTTGTGAGTTGCGATGGTCCAGCGGAAATCCATGACCTCAATCGAGGCCATGGCAGCTATGAGCATACTTCGTCGGCTATAAGAATGCTTCAAGCCTCGGGTGTTGAATTCGACTTGGCGGCAACCTACACCCCAGCTCACAAATCGGCCGGTTTCTTGCCTACCGATGTGGAATGCCACCTCCGCCGCCAGTTCCCTTTTGTTCAAAAGGTTTCAATAGCTTTGGTGTGGCCAACTACACCGGAATTTGCATTCCCTTTCGAGACCATTCGCGAGATAAATCTCAATCGGTTGCAGAAAGTCGAGAACGCCCTTTTCATTTTTGCGCATGCTACAAGGGTGGACGATGTGCAACTCCCGCGCGAGACGATACGGCCAATAAGCGCATACATGTACCGTGTGCGTGACGACCGCGTGTGCCCAGTTTCACCTGCCTCCAAGTTGGCGTTCGGAGCCTTGGGGGGTGTGTACCCTTGTTTTCACTTTGCCGACAGGGATGATGCACGCTATCTCGGTGCAGCTAACGGTCTTCACGAACCGGAATGGTTTATGGAGATTAATCGCAAGGGGAATAGGATGCCATGCGCTGAATGCTTCGCGCGTTATCTCTGCTTTGGCTGTCCCGCAAGGGTTGTCCGTACAGGCGCATTGCCTCCAGAACAATACCACGAGAAACGGCGCCTTTCAGGCCAATGCGCACGGCTACCATTCTTCGAGACTATAATGCGTTTCCTGCACCGTATTGAAAACAATCCTTACCTGGCCTGCCGAATACGGCAGGCAATCGAAAAGGAGATATGATGATAGTAAGGCATTTAGTATTGCCGCAGTTCCATAACCGTGGTGCCAACCTGCCGCTATTGAACGTTGCCATCCTAGAGACTGCTTGTCGCAGGGCCGGCCGAAACCTAATCCCAATTGACTACCGGTTCCGCCAAAACACTCAGAACCTTACGCGATGCGTTAGAATGGATTTTTCAGAGTTTGTGGGCGAGCTAATGGACCTCATATTCATCTGCGCTTTTGTGGAAGCTTTCCGTGCGAATGAGGATCTTTCATTTTGGCGCCCATCAAACGAGGTCTATCGCGAATATGTGTTGGAAACTGGCGTGGAATACCGCGGTCTACGTATGGAGATAGATAGTTTATGCAATTGCGGCGTGATGGCCGCCCATGAGAATCGGGACGCCGATGTTGTGACAATGACGGCCTACGTTACTAACCTGCTCACGATAGCTGTGTGCGCGCTACGCTTAAGGCAAGTTAGCAAGGCACGCGTGGTAATTGGAGGACCTTCAGTAACTCAGAGTAGCCATACGCGTCGACTCCTACTCGCTTCGGGAATAGCCGATGTCCTCATTGCAGGCGATGGCGAAGACCGACTGCCTCAAATCTTGAACGAGATGGAACAGGGAGTTGGTCCTGTGCATCCCGGTGTTTACACAGCGTTGACGGATTTACCAGCGGGCGATCCGGAGTTGCCTAGCTTCGCCACATTGAGGACGTCCGGCTTGCCCGAATATAGCGACCTTGACTGGATTCGCTACCAACCCTTCGCGTTGACCTACGAGGTCAGCCGAGGCTGCCCGGCAAGGTGTGCCTTTTGCTCCGAACACAGTCTCCATGGAATCCACCAAAACCGTGAGCCCAAGGAGATTATCCAACACCTAGAAGAACTTCGACGACTTTACTCAATTTCTCGGGTGTATTTCGTGGACAGCACCTTCAACTTCTCCGACCGTTGGCTTGATGAATTCTGCGCTGGTATGAGTTTTTTGCGTAAGTCACAGAGAGTGCCGGTCTGGGCTTGCCAACTACGGGCGGACATGGCCCCTTTAAAGGTTGAATCGCTTAGAGAAGCGGGCCTACGAGCTTGCAACGTCGGCGCTGAGTCGTTTGACGACGGCGTTCTCGTTGCTATGCGCAAAGCCATAGACGTAAACTCGACAGTACAATTGGTTCAAACTCTGCTTGCTAACCGAATCGAAGTTAACGTAAACCAGGTGGTTGGCTTCCCCGGAGAAACGGAAGCGGCGTTTCTCCGATCCCTTGACCGTGTTATGGACCTAATCCGATGGGCTTATGAGCACGGATGCGTGTCGTATCTGAACGTAAACGTTTCTGCCTTCCACACTCGACCTTGGTCGCAAGTCTATATCAATCCAGAGTTATTCGGGATTGAGTTTTCGCCACATGATCCACGGCGCTGGCCGTTCATGATTTCCAAAGATTTACGAGAAGTGGCTATCAAAACCCCCTTTTTCTTTAAAACATTCGCACCCACCAAGGATGAAAGAAAGCGGAGAAAAACGCTGATGATGCACGAGATTTCCGAAGCCCTTAAGTCGAAGCAAAACCCGGTACGATTCGATTGGCGGGGTGAGGCAATCTTAGAGGTTCTGCAAGCTGAGCAGCATCTTACTCTGAACCCCAGTATGAGGTTTTGGACGACGTCTGACGACGGCTCTGGGGGACAAGTTCACTACTGCAAAACTTGGTTTGGAGTGCATCCGTTTTGTATGGAACATATGAAGATACTGTGGTTGTTAGCGGATCGAGAGTTATCAGTTGGTGAGGCGGTGCAGACCGTTCGAAGAAGCTATCCAGCAAACTCACCTGAAGGAGTCTGGCGCTTTCTTGCCCACTTGGTATCTCGGGGCGTTTTGGTGCTTCGGGTCAAGGGCAAAACATCTAATACTGCATGTTCGGATATTGCTAAGCAAACGTGGACAACGGGACATGCATTGACATTGCATAAATAGAAGTAATCTATCTGAATTGCTGGTAATATAATGTTGAACCCCATCCTTATCAGTATTTCTTTCCGCAATCTGCAATCTGACAAGAAAACTTTATGATCAGCTTGTAAGTAAAGTATATAACATCATAGCTCCCCGTAAGTTATCACAACCGACAATGGTGAAAGAGCTGTCAATGTATTCGTTCCTTGGGTGAAAAAACCGTAGAAAGAAGTAATATAGGATTGAAGCGGGGCAACTTCACCCATTCATTTTGCTGATAGACAGGTAAGGAGAGACGTTATTTTATGGATAGGAAGGTTACAAAATTCAATGCGGTATATCTATTGACGGATGGTCAGGGGGTTGACATTGATGGATGGCAATGGCAGGGGGATACGGTCAGTAACAATGCTTGCGCAGGGTCGTTGTATGTGCATCCTGCGATTGCTGTTCTTCTCAATCCCCTTTATGAGAAATTCGAAACCGAAGACCTTACGATCTGGAGGGGGATTGCGAAGGACACCGCGCCCGATGGGATAGGACGGTTCAAGGCAAACGGACTTGCCCTTGTCGACAGGGTCCCTGCGCCCCTGATACCCGATGCTAGGCGGCTTGCGTTCGCGCTCCTGTGTGTGCGCAGGGTTTACCCGGAAAAATGGTTCCTGGACATGACCGATGAGTGGCTTTTCGGTGCGGAATTGCCTCTGGACAAGTTTGAACGGAACTTCTCCCTCGCGAAAGAGATCCTGAATGAACATCCCCATGCGCCCGGTCTCGCGCAGATGATACGTTCCGCTGTTGAGATGTCAAAATGGCTTTGCCTGGGAATATGCACGGATGAAGACGGGATCGATTTCGCCGAGCAGGCCGCCGGGTGCATCGAGCTTGCAGCCTATGCGGGCATTGAATCGGGGCGGCATTTGGATCTTGTTGAGATCTGGGGAGAACTGGAGAGGTATACTGGCGTGGTTGTCCCTGTTTAGACCGGTGCTCATTCAACCAAAAACAAGTTGCAGCAGTAACACTATAATTATTGCTCCAATCACGAGAAAATAATATCAGGATCCGCAAGAAGTCATCATGTCAGACAATGAAGATGCAAATACGGCGATCAGGCCGAGCTTGACGGCTTTGAGCCAGATGGGGGGATGGGTATGGGGAGAGGAAGAGAATATGAATGATGAATGCCGGTGACGTGGCCATGTCTTGATAATTCCTTATAATCAGTAATTTATTTTAGTGCTCTTAAGTTGAATAGTATCGACGGTAATAAAGGGAATTTCACAGATTTCCATATTGCTTTTTCATTTTTTCGAGGAATATGCTATTGAAAATTCGAAAACAATATGAGTATCGGTAGAACATAAAAACCAACAAAACCAACGGTATAACCGATAATGCTCAATGCGGGTTGAATTGTACTGATGCACCGAAGACAAAGTTAGGAGAATCCATAAATACGTCACAAACAAACTACCTGGAGAATAGTATGAATCGTGAGGATGATTTTTTAATTAAAGAGTATTTTCAGTCCATTCAGACTGGCCAGTGGTTTGAACAGTCTATAGAAAGGCACTTCAAAAATCTTGCTATTATTTTTATATGGGTCATAACTCTTTTTGGTTTCCTTCTGAAAAAAAACCTTGATAGTTGCGGTTTTTGGAATGCTATAAAAAATTATGAATCGAAGGAATTAATAATCATCCCTGGCATCTTTTTTCTACTTTGTTCATATGCCACGATATACAATATGCTCAACACTCGCCGCGAGGATGTCCTAGCAATCTCTCGTGCGAATTTCATTAGGATGTACCTCCTAAGTAAGATGCCTGAAGATTTTCTAAAAAAATACACATGTGACTCCCGCCTGCAACATATAAACAAATTTGACATATACGCCCGCAATGGGTGGTCTTTAAAAAGCGATTTAGCTTTATATGTGATTCTCTCTGGTTTTATGGGCGGTATTTTGCTTGGTGTTGCCTTTGGGAGTTTTCTAGGCAAATATGAAAATCTGCATCTCATTTTTGTAATTCTTGTCCCGCTTATTCATATATTTATGGTCACTGCATTTTCTCGGCATTGGTTAAATAATGAGGTTCCGTCAAGAAATCAAAATAATAAAAATAAAAATCAACCTGTTCATAACCAGTTTTTGAAAAGAATCTCCAATATATATACTTCTCCTGTCCACCTTTTCCTCATACTACACTTATCTCGGTGATCTACAACCTGAACAAAATGCTGTACGCTTGACTTGTATGTTTGCAAGCTAACTGCACGAGCTAACTTTCCCCTTGCAAACCTCCACTATTTTCCAGACAATATAGCCATACAGGGGCGAGTGAATTCATAATGCAATAACGACGCATCGGGGCCCCTGAATCCCCGGAGGTTTTTATGCGTTCCAGGCTGAGCCCTGCCCTTCTTGCCCTTTTCAGCTTCTTTCTGTTTTCAACCCTGACTTTTTCCGGTCCCATAGAAGATTGTGCGGAATACACAAAACTCGGCGTTCCCGGGACCAAAAATATCATACTTCCTCAAGAGATATGGGACGGTTGCATAAACAAGAAGGTGCAAGAGACATGAACAGGAGAGATGTTGGGAGAGCTGTTGGGTGTGGAAAGACAATTACAGGGAAAGCCACTGGTTCAAGTTCCAGGAGGCTGTCAAGGCCCACCAGGAATATGTTCTGACGAACATTGTGCGCCCGATATACGCGACGATGGAACAGACGACGTGGTAGAGAAACCGATATGAGTGGTAAAACCCCGTGTGTCAGGAGACGCACTATACAAAGGCAACCAGCCGCAATGGTAAAATTTGTAAAAAATGAAATGGAAGATCATTAAGTGTCCAATTCTAACAAATGTCCAGTGTGGCCTAAGAAATCTTCAATGATAGAGGGGAAAGCATGATTGACGATGAATCCTACACAATCGAACCAAACACCTTGAAAGCTTCCAAGCCCGTTTCCGTATGGAACAGAAATGTCCAGATTACATCCAAAGATCTCTTTCGAGCGATCGGAAAAGTTACGATTAAGGGGATATCCCTTAACTTCGAAGGTATCGCGGAAACTGCTTTGGATACCTTAAAAGAAGCTGGCCTTCAAAGCACTGCGAAGGAAATTGTCTGGTTATTAATTTCCCGTTCACTAAACTCCGCTATCTCAAAACTGAGGCACGATTATGGCGATTTATTCGAAAACCCGCCAGACAAAAAGGGACAAGAAATAATCTTCAGCTCCTTTGAAAATGAGATGGAACAAATAGAAGTTACCATTGACTTGGTCTTTTTTCAAAAACCCGCTGAACTAAAGCTATTGAAAGACCTAATGGCTCCACTGGCACGTTTGATGGAAGGGCTAGGAGCCTCTGAATATAATGCAATAAAAGTTTCCAGCCATCTACCTGATTATTTTGAGACTGCTTTAAACGAAACATGGCGCGCCTCACCGCAAGACTACGTAAAACTAAAAGATTTTTTTGACACCCCTTTCACCAATGCCACAGAAGAAACCCGCGGTTGGCAACTTTACGTTCAATGGCTAAAAAAACAAGTGAATGACCGGATGTTTGCTGAAGCTTTTGGAGTTGAAGAAGTATACATACCATTGCGGGCATATTACGAAGAAAGAAGAGACAATGATGATAAGAACCTGGATCCATTTGGACGCGAGAACAGGGTAAGGAAAGTCGTGTTTGACCTTGAAACAGACATCATGGACTGGCTGAAGAACTTCTCAACAAACACGGCTGTCCGCTTCATCAGTGGTGGCCCTGGTTCTGGGAAATCTACCTTCGCCAAGGTCTTGGCCAAGCATGTTACCGATGAAATGAACATTCCCACCCTTTATATTCCGCTTCACCTGTTTAACCTTACTGACAGTCTCATATCCGCGATGAAAGATTACATCAAAGGGAACCGATTTCTTTCGGGCAATCCCCTAGAAGGAAAACATGGCAAACAGCGTCTGTTCATCATTTTTGACGGATTGGATGAACTGGCCTTGCAGGGAAAAGTTGCGTCGGAAGCGGCGAACGCGTTTGTGGATGAAGTGCTACGGCGAATTCATTATGGGAATGTTCAAGGATTCCAACGCCAAGCGTTGATTACCGGACGGACGATTGCGATCCAATCTGTGGCAAACAAACTACGGGAACCAAAGCAAATTAGCTATGTGCTACCATATCTTGTAAATTATAGAAATGAATACGATGATCCAAAAGGGCTACTTTTGGAGGATCAGCGAAACCCATGGTGGGTGCTTTATGGTAAGGCCACTGACAAAGCCTATTCGTCAATGCCGGACGATCTGAAGCGAGAAAGCCTTGAAGAAATTACGGCCCAACCCTTGCTAAACTATTTAGTCGCGCTCAGTTATAACCAGAAACGAATAGAATTCACGGACGACACCACACTGAATCAGATATATGCGGATTTAATCGGGGAGGTCTATCGCCGTCACTACGAAAGATCACGGACAAACGTTCATGTTGGTTTGCTCACAGAGACTGAATTCCTAAGAGTATTGGAGGAAATAGCCATCGCGATATGGCATGGAGAGGGATTGACCGCGCCGATTTCTAGAATCAGGGAGAAATGCAAGTCTGCGGGCATTCAAATTTACCTTGATAGTATGGAAGAGGGAGAGGAAGCCGGTGTTACACGTCTATTAACGGCGTTTTATTTCCGCCGAAGTGAAAGCCGAATAGATGGCGACCCGACTTTTGAATTCACGCATAAGAGTTTCGGTGAATATTTGGCTGCGCGAAGAATCTTGAGGCTTTTACTTCAAATCCTAAAAGAAACAAAAAGACGGAAGGTTGACAGTGACGAAGGTTGGTCTACAGAAGAAGCGTTGGAGCGGTGGACGGAACTTTGTTCTCCTAAGGGGTTGGACTTCGACTTGCTTCGGTTCATTGATAACGGGCTTAGAGAAGTAAAACACGAGGACCTACTGCAATTGCAGAACATTGTTCGTGACTTGTTATATTATGCCATTAGCAAGGGGCTGCCATTTCCTAAAACCTATGCCAATAAGGATTTTAAACTGCAGTTAAGGCTAGCCAGAAACGCTGAAGAAGCTCTTCTAGGTGTTCATTTTTCCATCGCTAGGAGCACAAAACAGATTTCTGAGCTCAAATTTGAGTCTCCCACAGACTTTGGGGAATGGATTGCAAGGTTAAGAGGTCAAAGACAAGGCCCGCAAAACAAGCTTGCCTTGAGCTCATTGGGTTTTTTAGATTTATCTAAATCTTTCCTTGAGATGCAGGACTTCTTTAATACAAACTTCAAACGAACAAATTTTAGAGAGGCAAACCTTGAAGAGGCAAATCTTGGAAGGGCAGACCTTGAAGGGGCAGACCTTGCGTGGGCAAAACTATCGAGAGCAATTCTCAGGAGATCAAACCTTGAAGAGGCAAACCTTGAAGAGGCAAACCTGAGAGAGGTTGACCTGAGAGGGGCTGACCTGAGAGGAGCAAATTTGAGAAGGGCAAACCTTGAAGAGGCAAACATTAAGGAAGCAAACCTTGGAAGGGCAGACCTGAGAGAGGCAGACCTTAGAGGGGCCGACCTTAGAGGGGCAAACCTTGAAGAGGCAAACATTAAGGAAGCAAACCTTGGAAGGGCAGACCTGAGAGAGGCAAACCTGAGAGGGGCCGACCTGAGAGGGGCAAATTTGAGAGGAGCAGACCTGAGCGGGGCAACAAACCTAAAGAAGGCACATTTCAAAGAGGCACACTTCGAAGGAGCAATCATTGAAGAGACAGACCTTAAATACGCACTCTCACAAGGGGCACACCTTCGTTAAGCTAGGCCTGTGACGTAAAGATTTTCGCTATATGGAAACGTTGGGCGTGCGTGCCGCGTCAGGAAAGCTTTTTATGTCGGCACGATGATGAAATCCTCGGGAAGATAGAGCATTGATATCTTGCCCCCCGATACCTTACGACATCGTGCATGTTGGCTTCTTCCGCCTTCGAGACTATCCAGAGCTTGTCATCCGTTCCCTTGCTGTCCCTCAGCCACTTGTCAAAACCACTAAGGCCGCTGTTACCTTTTTTGAAGTAGGCCACGAGTCTTCGAAAGAGCTTGGGAAACAGGACTGCGTCTTCAAGTTAAGTTAAACCAGCCGCTTTTAAACCCTTCATCGTCTTGTCGTCCTTCCAGAGGCCCTTGCCGGCCTTCCTTGCTGACACAGCGGAATCCCTGATGTGGTTCCTGAGGTCTGTCGGAAGACCGGTGTAGAAACCAGGGAATGCGTTGCCCGTTGCCACGATTTTGCATTTACGCTCTTCTTGAGTTTCGCAATATCAAGAAACACATCCTTTCCGTCGCTGTCACTGGTGCTGCCTGTAAAAACAAAAGAAACCGGCCTGCCGTTTGGATCGATGGACCGTATCATTATGAAGCCTTTCACTGGATGGGGAGATGCCGACTTGACAGTCATATTTTCCTTGCCAGAGTATTCCATCTTGGAGACATCAAAACCAAGCTCATTTAAAGTGAAGTCCCTTTCTTTCAGGCCATGATCAAGCTTCTGGTGTTCCCCCTGAAAGTGGGTTTCCAGAGTGTCGATCGCCTCGAACCGGAGCTGGGTCATCCCTCCGGGGTTAATTTTTGCGCTCCTTTTATCCACGTTTTTAAGGAGAGTTGGCTTATCCGGCTTGAACCAGACCGAATCGCCATCCGGCTGAGAACCAACCTGCTTCTTTCCCGTGTAAAACAGACAGAACTGTCCCTTGACGAGCTTGTATGGCATAGCAATCCTCCTCGTTTTTTAAGTGAAAGGAAGACCATCGTTTAGGTGATGGTCCGCCTTTCTACTGAGAATTGGTGCTTATGCTATACCGTGATGTGTTATAAATTCACTGTATCAGCAGTAAATGATATTGTCAATATATTAATAAAATTAACAAGATACTGCCTTTAAAGCCGCATAGAACAGGTACATTTCCGAAAAACACATGGAGATTAGGCATGGCAAGATAAACTGTCAAGAACTTCTACATGAAAGCGATAAGCAAGGCAATCGGAGTAATATGCAATGTTTTTTGTAGAAACTGCGGATACAAAGAGCATTGCAGTATCGTTATTGTGGACTCGATGGAGAGCAAGTCCTTAATTTCCCGGTACTGTTGTTTTTTATGTATCTATTTTTATGGGGTCTAATAATTTCGGTGTTAATATTAACGTTTTTTTGAGTAGGTCATGTGTAGTTTTACAGATATTTTCTTGGCATGACAACAGAATAGCGCAATTAAAGGACGATAGGGTTAATGACTTATTTAAAAGTGTTCTATGGTTTCTTAGTCCTTTTATTACGCTTTGCTTTCCTTTAAGCCCAAGTATGATCTAAACATAGGATGGACATGGAAGCGTTTAATATTTCTCAAATTGAGAGATGAAATTTGATGCGAGCCAAGATATTCGCTTCCACTTCTCCTTCTTGCTTTCAATCCTCCAACGGCTTGGGCACGGATGAACCCAATCGACCAAAGAATATCTACCAGAGTTTCTGGATCGAGTGAACCACACCAAGAGCTAGCCTCCCTCGAAATCTGAAATTCCCCCACAATGACTTTTAAGAGATGATCCTCCAACGACTCTCGGTCATAGTTATAGGATTGACCACGAAATGTTTCCATAAGACTCTGTAATCCGGGAAATTGAAACCTGTACTCGGCGCAAATGTCCTTCAGTCGGGATTCGGAGTAGCCATATTCAGCTTCAGCGATATGTTTGTAGTTGAAGGGCAGTGGAGGAGGAATCAACATCCTGCGGGAATATTCAGCAACATCATTGCAGTACTGAATGATTTCACGAGGACGATAAAGCGTTCTATCAACGATATAGTTAAATGACTTGGTTTGACGATAATCAAGAACTTCGGAAAAAACTGAATTCCATATATTTTCATAGGAATCTAATTGTAATCCTGGCAATTTCTTGATAACTCGACGCGCAATAAGCTCTAATAGCTTCGGCTCGTCCCACTCTATCGTTTCAATTATATCTCGTACTTTTTGTGCGTCTTCATACAGAGTAGGAATATTCTCATAAAGTTCTTTTCGTAGTGATATCAGTATCTTAACACTATTGAGCTTGTTATTTATGGATACGGCTGCCTGAAACAGACCGGATACAAATGCGATGGCATCCTCGGAAGCATCCCACCCCTTGTCAAGCTCATCAATTAAAACAATGACTTTCTTATTCCTGCATGCCGCTTCTATGTCGTTTATAAGAGGTTCGATCTCTTCCAAGCTATAGAGGCGTCTAAGTTCAGCGGTTTTTATCGCCGCTTCGTACTTGCCAATTTTTATTCCCTCCATTCTTTTCAAGTAAGAAATCAGCATTCCAATTGGATTTGTGTCAGTGCCAGCATATTGATCACGCAGATAGTTGTAAATTCTGGCCTCAGGACCTTGTTTGAACCGTTTACCTTGATGAGATAAGTTCTTCATAATCGTGACGTAAATAAGATATTTCCAAGCTGCAGAATACGCTCCATGCTTTGCCCATGAACCTTCCATTTCCTTTCTCAATGTATTTGAGAGTAGTTCATAGGAATACTCTTCAGGGGCAAGCTGGATGATAATGTTATTTTTTGCCTTTTCCTCATCTGCAAGCTTACGAAAAACCGCACTTTTACCGGTTCCTCGATTTCCAAGTACAATGCACTTTTTGCCCTTAGTTATGTTTTGATAGCTTTCGGTAATAACGAAGCAGGAAATTAAATCATCATCTCTCTCCGCTGCTGGAACTCCAAAATTCAGATTCTTTAGACTGATTTCCATGCATTTGCACCTTTCTTGAATACTAACTGACGTTGGGGGTGAACCTAATCTTTGGTTGTACTCGGTTGTTAAATTATCGAAATAATATATGTTTATGTCAAGTACTGTTTGAACAATTGTCCATGTAATAGACTCTGTGGAGGAAGAGAGAATCAAAGCCGCCTTGATCCGAAGTCGACTAAGGCCCTATAGGTATTGACAACATTCGTCATAAATAATAGTCTTTCATAAAGATAAGCTCATGCTATTCCAGTTGTTAACCAAAGGATCAATCTTGAGGAGGGTTCATGACAGAGAAGATGAAGAAAGTATCCGAGGCGACTGCTTCAGAAAAGAAAAAGCGCAGATACATTGCTCAGACTGACGTACCAAGTAATATGTTGGAAGATGCCTTAAGGGTTCCGCGCGCAATATTTGACCATTACGCAGGAAAAGCAGCCACCCCTCTTCAAGTGGCGTCTGCACTCAAAATGACCCCATCATCTGGAACATTCAGGATGCTCTGTGGCTCCTCTATCGCATATGGGCTAACGTCGGGTGGATATAACGCCAAGATTATAACACCAGAACCTCTGGTGAGAAGGATTCTCCGTCCTTTGGAGGAGGGAGATGATTTGACCGCTAGGCGTGAGGCGGCACTAAAACCGCGAGTGATGGGCGAGTTTATCAGGAAATACGACAATGCACCTCTGCCAAGACAGGACATTGCATTGAACGTTCTACAGGACATGGGGGTTCCGGCTGAAAAGGCTGGATCCGTCTATGCGTTAATTCTTGAAACAGCTCAATCGGTCGGTCTAATCCGAGAAATCAAGAACAGGCAATATATTGATTTGAACGGAATGGACGTGGCCTCAAAACCTGCAATTGAAGTAGAGGACGAGGAATCTTCTTTGAATCCTCCAGCAATACCGGAAGTGCAAACGGCTTGCCCAGACAGGGAGCTTGGACAGGGAATCTTTGTTGCACACGGAAAGAACAAGAAACCTCTAGATCAACTCAAGAAGATTCTTGACCAGTTCAAGATTCCTTGCAAAGTTGCCGTAGAAGAACCGAATCTTGGTCGTCCCATTGGAACCAAGATTAAGGAGATAATGGAATCCTGTAACTGCGCAATCTTGATTTTTACAGCAGATGAAGAATTCACCGACAAGGAGGGTAACGCGATATGGCGACCATCCGAGAACGTTGTTTACGAACTTGGCGCCTCCAGTTACCTTTATGGCAGCCGGATTGTCATCTTAAAGGAAGAAGGCGTCGAATTCGCGACTAATTTTCGGGATCTTGGATACATTTCTTTCGAAAAGGAGCAACTGGAAGCAAAATCATTCGACGTTCTCAAAGAGCTGATAGGGTTTGGCATCGTCAAAGTTTCCACATAGATTTGTCAAAAGTCGAAAAGGGTTTTGTCCGACTGTAGACCGACACCGTCAATGGGTTTGTTATGAGCATGAAGAAAGGAACGGTCAGGAGATGCAAGAACGGAGATAGACCTTCTTTTTACGAAGTCTATAACTGTCTAAGACACTATGGACCAGCAACGTGCGTATCATCTAGAGGAACAGTTTACGCCGTTCGAGCAGAGCTAATGGGTGGTCGACCAACAATCGTTGGCTGCCCGCGTACCGGAGAAGTAAGGATTCACGAAGATTGTTGGGGCCGACAACTCACCTGTCAGGGGACTCGGGCCGGTGGAATCTATAATGGTGAACCATCTATCTACGATTGGTTCCGCGAGAGATCTTGTAAGACCCCATAGCCAAAGGTTGCGTCGGTTAGGGGTGAGAAACAACGCTTCCTAGTGAAACCTAATACTACAGAGTACTTCCAATCCTCACTCCCCGCCCCTTTTTTACGCCGCCACCTTCAAATGAATTAAGATGACTTGATCAGGATGGAATCCCCCGGCGGAGCAACAGTAATTTGCTTTAGCAAGCGGAGTTTTGCATTTATAACAGATACAGCTCCAGGGTGATGTCGCCTTCGAAGCCGTAGGAGACGGGGGCGGAGGTGATCTCGTCCGGGTTTAGGATGATGGTCTTGTGGACAGTGCCTTCTTCGTCGTGAAAATTGAAGGCGAATTTCGCGCCGCGGACTATCTCGATGAAGTCGAGAAGGTTCTTCAGGTCCGTAGAGAGCATCACCGAGAAGGTGATCTCACGCGTGTTGCGCGCGGAGGAGCCCTTGTCGTAGACGTACACGTCGCCGCCTTCTGAATAGCTCACCGGCTGGGCGTACTTTCTTTTCCGGCGGTACTCGCCGTACCTTGGGTTGTGGCCGAACACGATGGGCTCGTTGAACATGATGCCGGAAGGGTTGCGCTCGGTCCAGACCACGGTGCCGTCCGCTGTCGTCGATCCGGAACCTGTGTTGAAGGATGGTTCTGAAGGACCTGAGACCCCTGCCGTCGTGCATTCGTAGACGTGGCCGTTGGCCTCAAGCGGGGCCGCGGGGTCGCCGTAGCGGTATTCAACGGCGCTTTCCCGCCTTGCGATGTCAAAGCAAATGGCGCTCAATATTCCCTCGCAATGATAGTTATCACGTCGTTTCGCATGGCCCTTGCCGATCCCGGATGGACATTGACCTTCTGCACTTCGCACAGGAGATCCGACATCAGAGAGATGGTGACGGCATCGGCAAACTCCATCTGCGCGTTGTCGAGGGACACCTCCAGGGACACGACCTTCTTCCGGTCCCTGTAACGGGCAAGGTAGAAGCCCGCCACGTCCTGTGCCATGGCTGGCAGCCTGATAAAGTCGAACATGAAGAGCTCGGTCTTCTCCTTTTCCCCGTACCGCGCGATGGACGCGGAATCGGGGTTCAATCCGGATGCGGCGTCAAGTGAATCCGCCGCAGGTTTCGGACAATTTCTGGATGGAACGAGAAAGCAATATGGAGTTGCGAAGGAGGACATGTTTGATATAACAGCCAACGCGAATGCCGTAGTGGATTATTATATGGATTGCAGGGAGAAGGCGCAGGTCAAGGGCTTTGAGAGCCAGCGGAAGGATGAAATGATCTATAAGTATTACCACGACGGTTTATATTCCGATAATTCGGACTTTGGAGGTCTTGCCAACTTCAATAGAGCTGATGGCGTCGGCGAGTGGATACACAAGATCGAAGATGCGCTCAACCCGAATTACCAGCCGGGAATTAACGGCGAACAGTTAGCCGGTCCCGAGGACGTTGCTGGTTACTCCTCGTTATCGGATCTTCTGCAGACTGAAGAAGAGGCCGACCTCTGGTCCGCTCCGGGAATGACCATGTAGGGGGCGGCGGAGCGACTACTTCAACGTAACAAAAAAGCAAGCGCGTCGAGGATGGGAGACATATTGACGTCAAGACGTTATAGTGTTAAAGTGACTCGAGCACATAAGGAGGTGCATATTATGGCCACTCAAGTGAAACGAGCCACTATATATCTGGACCCGGAACTACACAAGGCGCTGCGGCTGAAGGCGGTTGAGACTTCCAGTTCTGTGTCGGAACTTGTCAATAAGGCGGTCAGAGAATCACTGTCGGAAGACGCGGAGGACATTAAAGCGTTTGAGGAAAGGGCCGGGGAATCGCTGATTAGTTACGACGAAATGGTGAAAAGACTGAAGAGAGATGGGAAAATATAAGATCCTTTTCAGGGCATCGGTCGAGAAGGATCTCGGCATAATACCGAAAAAGGATTTGAAGAAGATCCTTGAGCGCATTCGGGCACTCTTGGAAGAACCAAGACCGAAGGGTTGCGAGAAATTGACGGGCCGCGAGAGATACCGCCTGCGCCAGGGAAGATACAGGATCGTTTACTCCATCCAGGATAAGGAGCTTACTGTCTGGATAGTGAAGGTGAGTCATCGCAAAGACGTATATCGCTGAACCGATGGATCCATGTGATCTGAACAGTTTTTTATATATGGTGTGACGAGGGAGATAATGAACTTGACGGAGACTGGCGGGTGAGATACAATTTGATATATTGCGATACAGGAGGCAGGAAAATGCCTGTAAGCCTTCGGATCCCGCCGAAAAAAGAAGAGATGATCAAACGGGCCGCAAAGAAAGCTGGGAAAACAAAAACAGGTTTCATACTTGACGCGATCGATGAAAAACTGGGCCTTGCGGGGAACCGAGAGGAGCTTATCAGAAAGACTGCCGGCTGGCTGACCCCGGAAGAGGCCTCGGAGCTGAGAGAAAACCTCAAGGTCTTTGAAGGGATACATGAGGACGAATGGAAATGAGGCTTGTTCTCGATACGAACATCTATATTGATTTCGGACTGGGAAAGAAGGAAATAGTTGATCTTATCGCAACACGAAGCACGAAGATCCTCCTCCCCGTGATCGTCCTGGGCGAATTGTTCTACGGTTTTCAAAAGGGAAAACGGGGCAGGGAGAATGAGAATAAATTCCATCGTTTTGTTGATAACCTGGGAGTTTCAATAATAGACGTCGACAAAGAGGTCGCCCGTAAGTATTCTCTCATTTATTCCGCGCTCTCAGCAAAAGGGACTTTGATCCCTGTAAATGATGTCTGGATAGCCGCTTGCTGTATGAGCGCCGGCGGCACCCTTCTTACTCGGGATAGTCATTTTGAACACATTGAGCAGATCGACAAGATAATTTTCGCGCAGTAAGCTGCGATCAGAGGTCCATTCTTTCAGCCGGTTCCCGCGGCACCCTGGGCAGATTGTCCTTGCAAAATCTGTGGAACTGCGGGACAATGGGAAAAATGACACACAGGGGTGATCGTCCCATGACCGGTTACCGGTCATAATATTCCAGCACAAGGTGTTTTCACTATGGACCCGTATATCGACAATGACCTCAAGGATATCGAGAAGGCGGTAAGCGAATTCTGCCGGCAGGAGTTGGATCAGGAATACCTCCACAAGTTCGAGGAAGAGCACAGATACCCGAAGGAACTCTATGAGAAGATCGGTGAGCTTGGGTTCATAGGCGTGGGTTTCTCCGAGGACGTGGGTGGTTCCGGGTACGGGGCGCTGGGCCATGTCATGGCAGTCAAAGAGATGTGCAGAAAGCTGCCCGGCATGGGGATGGCCCTGAGCCTCGGCTATATCCCGGGTTTTGTCCTTGATATTTACGGAAGCGATGCGCAGAGGGAGAAATACGTCCGCCCGATGGTGGAGGGGAAATACATCTCGGCGGTGAGCGTGACGGAGCCGGACAGCGGCAGCGACATCGGGAGCCTGAAGACAAAGATGGAGGAAAAGGGCGATCATTTTGTGGTGAACGGCTCGAAGGTGTTCACCACGAACGCCGGTTACGCCGATTTCTACACGCTGCTTGCCAGGGATGAGGAAGGCCTGAGCACGATCGTTTTCGACAGGGAAGTGATAGAAAGTAACGGCCCGAAAAGCTTCGAGGTGAACGACCTGGGAAGGAAGATGGGTATCAACACGACAACCTCGGGAGAGCTTGTCTTCAGCGATTTTCACATACCAAAGGACAATGTGGTCGGGCAGCGCGGCAAGGGCCTCAGGACCGTGC
>ENA-UOWG01000701-UOWG01000701.1-activated-sludge-metagenome-genome-assembly--contig:-NODE-701-length-41028-cov-8.852171_pt1 | contig 41028 bp, 33 predicted proteins | sample MGYA00238147_ERZ761563 | MGnify/ENA primary metagenome ERZ761563 (study PRJEB28884, sample SAMN05720216) | anaerobic digester metagenome | isolation source: active sludge of municipal...
ACCATCACCGAGCTCGCCAACATGATCACCGGCCAGGCCGTGACCAAGCTCCACGACCTCGGCTTCAAATTCGACCTTACCCCCCCCGCCATCTTCACCGGTGAGAACATGGAGGTCTCCAACTCCGACGTCGAGGCCCTCATCGTCCCCATGGAGACCGGCCACGGCAAGATCGAGATCAACGTCGCCATTCGCGAGCGCGCCTAGCGCGGAGCGGATGGCGGGCCATCGCGCGAGCGCGCCTAGCGGGCGGCATTCTTGACAGAGGCGGCCCCTAGCTGGTATAAAGTCTTCCGTCGCGCCCGCCTCGCCGCGGGAGCCTCGGTTCGGGCGGTTAGCTCAGTTGGTTAGAGCACCAGTATGACACGCTGGGGGTCACAAGTTCGACTCTTGTATCGCCCATAGGAAACCCATCCGCGAGGATGGGTTTTTCTTTTAGCCGGACTTCGTAGCGCCCATGAATGGCTCGGCGAAGGTTCCAAATTCCCGTACCCCGATAACTTGAACGAATCGAAGCCTCCGCGCCGCTAGCATGTCCCCCCGAGGGAGGGATATGCGAATGATGCTCGCCAGCAGGATCGCCCGATTCGGAGCCGCCCGCCGCTCCGGGCGCCTCATCTGTTCCGTCCTGGTCCTTGTAACCGCGGCCTCCTGCTCGAACCCGGCCGGCGGCGATCCCGCTCCCGATCCGGAAGCCGGGGTCGTGGGGGAGGGCAGCGTGGACAACCCCTATCGGATCCGCAGCGCCGAGGACCTGAACGCCGTCCGGGGCGGCGCGCTCGGGCATGAAGACTGGGATCTCGCCGATCACTACAAGCTGCTCGCCGACATCGACCTCGCGCCGTACTCGGCCGGCGAGGGATGGAGCCCCATCGGGAGCGCGAGCTCTCCCTTTACCGGCAGTTTCGACGGGAACGGACACTCCATACGCCGCTTGAGGATCGAGCGGGCCGCCGACAGCCAGGGACTGTTCGGGTATCTCTCGGGAGAGGGGGCGATCCGGAACCTCTCGCTCGAGGACATCGACCTCGTCTCGGGCGGGAGCGATGTCGGCGGCCTCGTGGGCTATATGGCCAGCGGGAGCGTCGAAGGCTGCACGGCTTCGGGGGCCGTATCGGGAGCCGACAATACCGGCGGCCTCCTAGGCTGCATGGCCGGCGGAGCCGTCGAGGGCTGCCGGGCCTCGGTCGCCGTCACGAGTGCCGCTTCGAACGTCGGCGGCTTCGTCGGTGCGGTGTCGGGCGGGACGATCGAGGCCAGCTGCGCCGAGGGGAGCGTGTCCGGGGGTGAGTTCGTGGGCGGCTTCTCGGGGAAGAACTACCCGGATACATACTTTTTGGGGATGTGTTACGCCCGGGGGAATGTTTCGGGAGGCGACTTCGTCGGCGGATTCGTGGGGGGTAGCCGGGATATCAATGACGACTGCTATTCCACTGGACGCGTGACGGGCTCGACCAATGTCGGCGGTTTTGTAGGCGACCTGAGCGATGGCGTGTTTATTCGCTTCGGGCCCTGCTTCTTCGATTCGGAGACCTCGGGGCAGGCCGGCCAGATTATCGATATCTATCCCAAGAGCAGCGCGGAGATGAAAACCCAGAGCACCTACCTCGACTGGGACTTCGACGCGATCTGGGGCATCGATGCGAGCCGCAACGACGGCTACCCCTACCTGCGCTGGGAGCTCGAATGACGGGCAAACGGCCCGGGATTTCTCGATAAACAATCGCGCAACGCGTTGAGCGATATAAGCACGCACCTAAAGGAGAACGCATGAGCATTGAACGGTCTTTTCACGCGGCCCGAGGCCTGGCCTGCCTCGCTCTACTATCTTTCGCCCTCTCATCCTGCTCGAGCCCCGCGGGCGGGGGCTCTCCCGATGATCCCGCCACGCCCAAGATCTACGCCGCCACGAGCGTGGGGCTCTCGGTATCCTCCGACGGGGGGGCAACTTGGACCAAGTACGACTCCACGGACACGGAGGCCTTCTACAGCGATTACGTGGATGACGTTCTCGTTTCCGGGAGTGCCGTCATCGTCGGGCTGCAAAACGGGGGGGGCCTCGCCCTTTCAAAGGATGCCTGCACCACGTGGGCGCTCTACTCGTACGTCGCGGGCAACAGCACGAGCGTCGGCTCGAACACTATCTATGGCTTGTTCCTGGATGGGACGAAGCTCTACGCTGCGACAAACGGCGGAGTATCAGTCGGCTCGCTGTCCGACGGCGTAATATCCTGGACCACCTACAACCAAACGAATAACGGCCTGGCGAGCGACGGCGTCTATAACGTCTATAAAGATGGGACCACCCTCTACGCCGCCACCTGGCTGGGGCTCTCGATTTCCACGGACGGCGGGGAGAGTTGGTCTTCCCCGGCGGCGCCTCCGACGGCGGAGGTGAACGGGACGATCCTGGACGTCTGGGCCTCGGGCTCCACGATCTACGCGGCTACCTACGAGGGACTCGCCATATCAAAGGATGGAGGGGCGTCCTGGACGGTCGCGTCATCCGCCACTACGGGCTTCAGCGCGGGCGCCGTCCTCGACCTGTACGTCTCGGGATCCAAGATCTACGCGGCCACGGAGGGCGGGCTCTCGGTATCTTCCGACGGCGGAAGCAGCTGGAGCACCTTCACCGCGGCGCAGGGCCTCGCAGACGACGAGGTGAACGGCGTCTTCGCCCTGGGCGGGACCATCTACGCCGCCACTGAGGGCGGGCTCTCGGTCTCCTCCGACGGCGGGGTTACCTGGGCCACCTTCACCTTCGCGGATGCAAGCGGGGGGAATGCCGAGGTATGCGGCGTCTTCGTCCAGTGAGCATCGGGGAGGCGCCCGGTCCGTCGGCTAGGGCTCGGCCGCGCCCCGGGCTTTGAGCCGGCTAGCCCTTCATCGCCCGCCGCTTGCGGTACTCCCGGGGGGAGCAGCCCGCGGCCTTGGCGAAGAGGGTGTTGAAGCTGGTCTTGGAGTTGAAGCCATTGTCGAAGGCGATGTCGAGGATGGAGTCCTCCGGCCGCTCCACGAGCTCGCGCATCGCGGCTCGGAGGCGGTACTCGTTGACGAAGCTCCGGAAGTTGGTCCCGAGGGCCGCGTTGAAGAGCCCGGAGACCCGGCCCGGGCTCTCGCCCAAGGCCTGGGCGAAGCCCTCCAGGCTCAGGTCTTGCCGCTTGAAGAGCTCGGTCTCCTCCATGAGGCTCCGGGCGCGCTCCTCCAGGGACTTGGCCTTCCGCGGATCGGGCGCGGGCTCACGCCGGGCCCGCGCGTTCTCCTGGAGGCCGAAGGCCTTCAGGGAGGGATTCCTCAACCGCGCGAAGGAGAAGGCCAAGCTGGCCGCGGAGAAGGCCAGGAGGGCGAGGGAGTATAGCAGCTCCTGCCCCGCCATCCGCGCGGCCGCGAGGAGGAGGGAGAGGGCAGTTAGGACGAGGCCGAATACCTGGAAAGTCTCGAGTTCCTTCCTCGCCCGGCCCTCGAGGCCGCGCAGCAGGGAGAGGTTCTTCAATACGGCGGCGAGAAGGTAGCCGAGGAGGGCGAGGCTCGCGGCTGCTCCCACGGCGGGGGCCGCGGCCTCGGGCCCGAGGGCCCCGCCGATAAGGACGAGGGCGAGGGGGGCCGCGTAGTGGAGGAGGTGGAGGGGGCTAAGGCGCTTCTCCTCGCTCAGGAGCATGACGCTCGAAAGGTAGAGGGAGGGAGCTATTACGAGGATGGCCCCCGGTCCCGCGATCGCGAGCCAGGGGCTCGAGGCCAGTCCGGAGTTCATGAGCCAGCGCAACCCGAGGGTCCCGGCTTGGGATAAATACGCAGCGGCCGCGCAGTAGTGCAGGGCCCGCTTGACCTTGATGATGAGGTGGACGAGGCCCATGAGGGCGCTGACCGTGGCCAGGGAGAACAGGAGGGTGTCGATCAGGTGCTGCATAATCCCTTCGCGGCTTGGCTGAATATCCTACGGGAATAGTCAGCCGCTAGCAAGGGTCCTTCCGCCTCGCCTCAGATACGGAGGAGCCCGAGCCCCCGCAGCTCGTCGAGCCGAGGCGCGGCGGGGCCGAGGGCCGCCTCGAGCTCCGTCCCCGAGGCCCCCTCGGGCCGCGCGGCGAGGGCGATGGCCGCCTCGAGGGCGGCGAGCTCGTCGGGCCCGCCCTCGAATCGGGCCATCTCGCCCCGGTAGGCCCAGGCCAGGCCTGAGCCCGAGGGCTCGGGCCTGCCCGCGACCCACTGGCAGCGGCCCGAGCCCCCCGTCGCGAGGGAGCGCTCGAGCCCCTCCTCGGCCCGGGCGATGAGGGCCTCGACGAGGCCGGGCTCGACCGAGGCCCGGGGGAAGCGCCTCCCGAGCCCCGCCCCGAAGGGCCGATCGAGGCCCTCGCCCTCCATCCATCGGGCGAGGGACGCGGCGAGGGGCTCGTCGAAGCGGTCGTAGGCCTCGGAGCCGCGGAAGCCCAGGTCGTTGTCCGCGAAGTTCCCGGGCCGGTCGACGGGCTCGAGGCCGGGGCGCCTTCCCGCCTTCCACTCGGCGTACATGCGCGAGTGCCGCGTGAGGACGAAGCGGTGCCAGAAGGCCGAGTCGACGAGGCCCGCGGCGAAGAGCTGGCGGCAGACCTCGGCCGAGTCGACGATGTCCTGCCCGCCCTGGCCGGGGAAGCCGTAGATGAGGTAGGCGTGGACGAGGAGGCCGGCCCGCCGCATGCCGACGAGGCAGGCGACGAGCTGGGCGAGGCCGAAGCCCTTGCCGGTCATGGCCAGGCCGGCCTCGGTCGCGATCTCGATGCCGCCGGAGACGGCGACGAGGCCCGAGGCCGCGAGGAACTCGGCGCGATCGGCGGTCCAGGATGGGTCGAAGCGGACGTTGCCCCAGTAGTGGAAGGGCCGCTCGCCCCGGGCCGCCCGGCGGCGGTTCTCGCGCGCGAAGAGAAGGAGGCTCGCCATGGGCAGGGCCTCGTCGACGAAGTGGATGCCGTAGAGCCCGGAGCGCTCGGCGGCCGCGGCGGCGGCCGCGGCGACCGACTCGACCTTCGCGGGGACGTAGCCGCGCACGTACTCGAGCTCGGTGTCGCAGAACTCGCAGCGGGCCCAGTAGCAGCCCCGGGCGAGCTGGTACTTGAGCCAGGGCGAGTCCGACCAGAGCCGGTGCATGGCGTTGCGCGAGTCGGCGAAGCGGAGGTAGCGCGGGAAGTCCGCGCTCCGGTAGTCGGGCGCCGTCGATTCGAGGGCGGCCCGCTCGAGCGCCGCATACCGCGCGCCATCGCCGTCGCCGAAGCCCTCGGCGAGGACCCCGCCGTCCAGGCCGCGGCGCATGGTCCGGTAGAGGCCGCCGGCCGCGCCGCCCGAGCGGAGGGCCGGGAGGGCCTCGAGGATTGACTCCAGGCTCCCGTAGCCTGCGTCGAAGGAGAGGAAGTCGACGTAGTCGAAGATGCCCCCGTCGCGGAGGCCGCGGAGCTCGGTCGAGACGTAGCCTCCCCCGGCGACGATGACCGCGCGGGGGCCGAGCTCGCGTCGGGCCGCGGCCGCGCACTCGAGGGCCCCGGCGAGGCAGCCGGGGAAGGGGAGGCTGAGGAGGACGAGGACGCTCTCGCCTTCCGCGGCCGCGCCCCGGCCGGCGGGGCCGAGCTCGCGGGCGCGCTCTGCCCAGAACTCCCCGAGCAGGGGCGCGTAGAACTCCCGCAGGAGGTAGGAGGAGCCGAGGCCCGCTCGGATCTCCTCGAAGGAGGCCCGGCTCGAGGCCAGGCGATCGGCGTAGCGCACGGTCCCGAAGTCCGGGTCGAGGGCGTAGGAGACGAGGTCGCCGAGGTCCTCGAGGATGCGCGTCGCCAGCTCGCCCGCGCGCTCGACCCCGATCCTCCCGGCCTCGGCCTCGAGGAGCTCCGCGGCGCGCTGCCCCCGCGGCAGCTCGGCCGCCGCGGCGAGGCGGTGGGCGAAGGCGGGGTCCGAGCCCGCGAGGAAGCCGACGAGGCCCTCGATCCACTCGAGGTAGAGCCCCTCGTAGGAGAAGTAGCGCTCGAGCTGGGAGCGCGCGGCCTCGTCGCGGCCTCCCTTTCCCGCCGGGGCGAGGGAGCGCGCGTCGCGGAAGACGCGCTCGAGGCCGGGCCGCGAGAAGATGCGGCGGTAGAGCTCGATGGAGTGGTCGTAGGATACCGCCTCGTGGCCGCGGCCGCGCAGGTAGGCCTCGAGGTAGTGGAGGGCGGGGTAGGGCGCGTTGAGCTGGACGAAGGGGGGCTGGACGAGGAGGGCCTTCATGCGGGGAGTATAGCCGGGAGCGGCCGGGGAGGGCGAGGGCGAGGTCCCCGGGCGGGAGAGGCCGCCGTTTTCCGTTGACAAGCTCCCGGCCCGGTGGTATGCATAGGTGTCGTGTACGTACACGATATGCCTATCGCGAAACGGTGGCCATGTCGAGCAAGAAGACCACGGTAAAGGAGATAGCCCGTCTCGCGGGCGTCTCCATCGGCACGGTGGACCGGGTCCTCCACGGCCGCGAGGGCGTGTCGAGCGCCACGCGGCGCCGCGTCGAGTCCATCATCGAGGGCTCGGGCTTCCGCCCGAACGCCCTCGCCCGCCAGCTTTCCCTGGGGAAGACCTACCTGTTCCGCGCCCTCCTGCCGCGCGCGGACCAGGACTCCGGCTACTGGGGCGCCTGCCGCCGGGGCATCGAGCTCGCGGCCCGGCACCTGGCGCTCTACGGCGCCCGCGTCGCCGTGGAGGAGTTCGACCGCTACGACGAGGGGGCCTACGCCCGCCTCCTCGCCCCGGGCGCCGCTCCCGAGGCCGACGGCCTCCTCGTCGCCCCGGTCATGCCGGAGCTCCTGCGCCCCGCGCTCGGGCGGCTCGGCGGCCGGGCGCCCTACGCCTTCTTCGACGGCGTCGCCCCCGGCTGCTCGCCCCTGTTCGCGATCACGCAGGACGCCCTGGCGGCCGGCCGGGCCGCGGCGAGGATGCTCGACCTCCTGGCACCCGGCGAGGGGCCCGTGGCGGTGATCGATCCCTATCCCGAGGAGCGGCACATCGCGCTCCGGGTCGAGGGCTTCCGCTCGTACTTCCGGGAGCGCCCCGGCTCGAGGCGGCGCGCGGTCGAGCGCGCCTGCCCCCGCTTCGAGTCGCCCGAGCGCTCCTCGGCCTGCCTCGAGTCGCTCCTCGCCGAGGAGCCGGGCCTGGCCGGGATCCTGGTGGCGAACGCCGCGGGCCACGTCGCCGGGCGCTGGCTGCGGCGGGAGGGGCGCAAGGAGGGCTGCGCGCTCGTGTCCTGGGACCTGGTGCCGGCCAACGCGTCGGCCCTGCGCTCGGGGGAGCTGGACTGCGTCATCTCGCAGCGGCCCTTCATGCAGGCGCGCGACGCCATGGAGCGCCTCTACCGAGCGGTGGTCCACGGGGCCGAGGACGGGGAATCGGCCGGGGCGCCCATCGACGCCCCGATCGTGCTATACCTCAGGGAGAACCTCCCCTCGGGCGACGAGGGGGGATGGGAGGGACGATGAGAAAGGAAGCGGCGGCCGAGCTCATAGCGCGCGGGCAGGCGGTCCTCGGCATCGAGTTCGGGTCGACCCGCATAAAGGGCGTCCTCATCGACCGGGAGGGCGAGAACCTGGCGTCCGGGTCCCACGGCTGGGAGAACCGGCTCGAGGGCGGGATCTGGACCTACGGCCTGGACGAGGCCTGGGCGGGGCTGGCCTCCTGCTACGCCTCGCTCGCGGAGGACGTCAGGCGGCGCTACGGCGTGCCGCTCGCGAAGGCGGCGGCCTGCGGCTTCAGCGGCATGATGCACGGCTACGTCGCCCTGGGCAAGGACGGCGAGCTCCTCACGCCCTTCCGGACCTGGCGCAACAACATCACCGGCGAGGCGGCGGCCAAGCTGACGGGCCTCTTCGATTTCGCCATACCGCAGCGCTGGACGATCGCCCACCTGTACCAGTCCATCCTCGACGGCCAGGACCACGTCAAGGACATAGCCTACCTGACGACCCTGGCCGGCTACGTGCACTGGAAGCTCACGGGCCGCTTCGTCCTCGGCCTGGACGAGGCCTCGGGCGTCTTCCCCATCGACACCGCGACGCTCGGCTACGACGAGGCGATGGTCCGCAAGTTCGACGCCGCGGTCGCCGGGCGAGGCTATCCCTGGAAGCTCCGGGACATCCTCCCCGAGGTCCTGCCCGCCGGCGCCGAGGCCGGCCGCCTCAGCGCGGCGGGGGCCCGCCTGGTCGACCCCACCGGGGCCCTCGCCGCCGGGATCCCCTGCTGCCCGCCCGAGGGCGACGCGGGCACCGGCATGGTCGCGACGAACAGCGTGCGGCCGCGCACGGGCAACGTCTCGGCCGGGACCTCGGTCTTCGCCATGCTCGTCCTCGAGAAGGGCCTCTCCCGGGCCCGCCCCGAGATCGATATCGTGGTCACGCCGGACGGCAAGAGCGTCGCCATGGCCCACTCCAACAACTGCTCCTCGGACCTCGACGCCTGGATGTCGGTCCTGGGCGGGGCCGCCAGGCTCCTGGGCGCCGACTTCACGACGGACGAGCTGTACGGCCGCGTCTTCCGGGCCGCGCTCGGCGGCGAGGGCGACGCCGGGGGCCTCGTCCACGTCAGCTACGTCTCGGGGGAGCACCTGACCGGCTTCGCCGAGGGCCGGCCGCTCTTCGTCCGGAAGCCCGGCGACTCCTTCACCGTGGAGAACCTCGTCCGCTCGCTCCTGTATTCCTCCCTCTGCGCCCTGCGGATCGGCCTCGACATCCTCGTGAAGGAGGAGGGCGTGCAAGTCGACGAGATCCGCGGCCACGGCGGCTTCTTCAAGACGGCCGAGGTCGGGCAACGCGTCATGGCCGCGGCCACCGGCATCCCGGTGAGCATACCCGCCTCCGCGGGCGAGGGCGGGGCCTGGGGCATGGCCCTCCTGGCGGCCTTCCTGATCCGCGAGGACAAGGCCCAGGCCCTGCCCGAGTACCTGGATTCCAAGATCGCCGGCAGCGTCGGCGCGCCATGCCGGCCCCTGCCCGAGGACCTCGCCGGCTTCGAGGCCTACCTCGGGCGCTACCGCGGGTGCCTGGCGATCGAGACCGCGGCGGTCGCCGCGCTGAGATAAGGGAAAGCGAGGAGGAGCTATCATGATCGACCTCAAGAAGCGCGAGTTCTGGTTCCTGACCGGCAGCCAGGACCTCTACGGCCCCGAGACCCTGAAGCAGGTCGACGCCGATTCCCGCGCCATGGTCGCGGGCCTCGACGCGATCCTGCCGTGCAAGCTCGTCTGGAAGCCCGTGCTCAAGGGCCCCGAGGGGATCCTCGAGACGATGCGCGCCGCCAACGCCGATCCCGCCTGCGCGGGCATCGTGACCTGGATGCACACCTTCAGCCCCTCGAAGATGTGGATCGCCGGCCTCGCCGAGCTGAATCGGCCCATCTGCCACCTTCACACCCAGTACAACCGCGACATCCCCTGGGCCGCGATCGACATGGACTTCATGAACCTGAACCAGTCGGCCCACGGCGACCGGGAGCACGGCTTCATCTACGCCAAGATGCGCCTCCCGCGCAAGGTCGTGGTCGGCCATTGGCAGGATCCGCGCGTCGCCGGGAAGCTCTCGGGCTGGATGCGCGCGGCCGCGGGCTTCGCCGAGGGCCGCTCCCTCAAGGTGGCGCGCTTCGGCGACAACATGCGCGAGGTCGCGGTCACCGAGGGCAACAAGGTCTCGGCCCAGCTCGCCTTCGGCTGGCAGGTCAACGGCTGGGGCCTCGGGGCCCTGGCCGAGGCGGTGGCCAAGGTCGAGCCCCAGGCGGTCGAGGCCCTCGTGAAGGCCTATCGCGAGGAGTACGAGGTCGCCTCCGACGCCCTCTCGGGCGCGGGGCTCGAGCGCGTGCGCGAGCAGGCCCGCATCGAGCTCGGCATGCGCGGCTTCCTCGACGCGCGGGGAGCCAAGGCCTTCGTCACCACCTTCGAGGACCTCGCGGGCCTGCCCCAGCTCCCCGGCCTCGCCTCGCAGCGCCTCATGGCGGACGGCTACGGCTTCGGGGCCGAGGGCGACTGGAAGACCGCCGCCCTCCTGCGCTGCGCCAAGGTCATGGAGGCGGGCCTAAGCGGCGGCACCTCCTTCATGGAGGACTACACCTACCATTTCGAGCCGGGCCGCGAGGCCGAGCTCGGCGCCCACATGCTCGAGGTCTGCCCGAGCGTCGCGGCCAAGCGCCCCAGGCTCGAGGTCCATCCCCTCGGCATCGGCGGCAAGGCCGATCCCGCGCGCCTGGTCTTCGACGGCGCCGCCGGCGAGGCGCTCAACGCGACCATCGTCGACCTCGGGGACCGCTTCCGCATGATCGTCAACGAGGTCGAGGCGGTCGAGCCCTACGCCCCCATGCCCAAGCTCCCCGTGGCCCGCGTCATGTGGAAGCCCAAGCCCGACCTCTGCCGCGGGGCCGAGTGCTGGATCCTCGCCGGCGGAGCCCACCACACGGTCTACTCGCGGAGCATCAAGACCGAGTGGCTCCGCGACTACGCGGAGATGGCCGGCATCGAGTGCCTGGTCATCGGCGCCGGCTCCGATCCCGAGGATTTCCGCAAGGAGATCCGCTGGAACGAGGCGGCCTACCGCCTCGGCCGTTGAGCGGCGCGATGGGCGAAACAGCAAAGCGCCGGGGCGGCCCGGGCCGCTTCGGCGCGCTCAAGGCCGAGGCCCTCGCCGCCAACCTCGAGATCCCCAAGCTGGGCCTGGCCATCCTCACCTGGGGCAACGCCTCGGCCTTCGATCCGGAGCTCGGCGCTTTCGCCATCAAGCCCTCCGGCGTCGAGTACGGCGAGCTCGGCCTCGAGGACATGGTCGTGGTCGACCTCGAGGGGAAGGTGATCGAGGGCGATAAGCGGCCCTCCTCGGACACGAAGACCCACCTCGCGCTCTACCGCGCCTGGAAGGGGATCCGCGGCGTCTGCCACACCCACTCGGCCCACGCCGCCGCCTGGGCTCAGGCTCGCCGCGACATCCCCTGCCTCGGCACGACCCACGCCGACCAGTCAGCCGAGGCCGTGCCCTGCACGGCCATGATACTGCCTGAGGAGGTCGAGCGGGACTACGAGCTTTGCACGGGCGAGCTCATCGTCCGGACCTTCGCGGAGCGCGGCCTGGACCCACGCCACGACCCGATGGTCCTCGTCGCGGGGCACGGGCCCTTCGCCTGGGGGGGCTCGGCGATGGCCGCGGTGCGGAACGCCGCCGCCCTCGAGGAGCTGGCGCGCATGGCCATCCTCACCCTCGGCCTGGACCCGGGCGCCGCGCCCCTGCCCGAGCACGTCCTGCGCAAGCACTGGGAGCGCAAGCACGGGCCGGGCGCGTACTACGGGCAGAGGTAGGAAGGGCAGGGCAATCAGGCCGCGGACGGGCCCGGGCTAGCCCTTCCCGTAGCCGAATTTGCGCGATACCTCGCAGGCGTTCTTGCTGATCAGCGAGCCGTATTCCGCGACCCGCTCCGCGCTCATGCGGTTCTTGAGGCCGGATATGCCCATCATGGCTATCGGCTGCCCTTGGGAGTTCAGTATGGGCGAGGCGACGCACAGGATGCCCTCGGTGTACTCCTCGTCGTCCACCGCGTAGCCCCGGGCCTTGATGACGGCCATCTCCTTCGGGATATCGCGCTTGTTGGAGATCGTCTTGGCCGTGAACTTCTCGAGGGGCCCCGCGAGGAGCTCGTCGCGCTTCTCCGGCTCGGAGTACGCGAGGAAGGCCTTGCCCAGGGCGGTGCAATGGAGCGGTTCGCTGGCCCCGATCTGCGTGTTCACGGAGAGCACCTCCGAGCCGACCGAGCGGTCGATGAACACGATGCGGTTGCCGACGGCCACCGCCAGGTGGGCGCTCTGCCCCGTCTTCTTGGCGAGGAGGTCGAGGTAGGTCTTGGTGATCTGCTGCAGGTCCAGGCTCCGGATCATCGAGTCGTACAGGGCGTAGATCTTCATCCCCAGGCTGTACCTGCGGTCCTTCGGGTCGCGGTGGATGTAGCCGCGCTTCTCGAGGGTCACGAGCAGCCGGTAGATGGTGGCCTTGTCCCACTTCAGGGTCTCCCACAGCTCCTGCAGGCTGACCGGCTGGGCGGCCTGCTCCACCGTCTCGAGGAGGAACAGCCCCTTATCCAGCGAATGGATGATGGACGTATCGCTCTTCTTCATGTCGCCCCCGCCTCTCCCCCGCGGCGCGCACTCTAGCACGAAGCTCGGCCGGGCGGAAGGCCCGGGCTCCGGGGGGCCCGGCCGTCGGGGCCCCGCCCGGGGCGGCATCCGCGCGCCAGAAAAAAAATTGACAAACAATCAATTGGATTTTATAATATGAAATGCCAAAATCGGCAAGCCCGGGCTTGGCGCCAGGTCCGGGGCTCGTCTCACGCTCTCGATCAAGGAGGTCATCATGAATCGCGCGAGCGGACGCGTCTTGGCTCTCGTCGTCATGGCCCTCGCCCTGACGAGCTTCGCCTCGGCCGAGAAGCCGGTCATCGGCCTGTCCATCTCCACCCAGTCCAATCCCTTCTACGTCGCGATGGCCGAAGGCGTCAAAGCCCAGGCGGCGGAATCCGGCTTCGAGTCGGTCGTCCTGAACGCGGCCGACAAGCTGGATAAGCAGATCGCCGACGTCGAGGACCTCATCCAGAAGAAGGTCGACGTGCTCCTCATCAACGCCACCCACGACGGCGCGGCGGCGGTCATCGAGAAGGCGGGGAAGGCGGGCATCCCCGTCATCACCTTGCAGAGGGCCATCGCCAGCTCGGCGGTCGTCTCCCACATCGGGACGGACAACGTGGTGATCGGCGCGCTCGGCGCCCAATGGCTCGCGAAGCGGCTCGGCGAGAAGGGCAACGTCGTCATCCTCGAGGGGATACCGGGCGCGGCCTCCTCCGAGGACCGCAAGAAGGGCGCCGCCGAGGAGTTCCCGAAGCACCCGGGCATCAAGATCGTCGCCCAGCAGAGCGGCCACTACGACCGCGCCAAGGCGATGGGCGTCATGGAGAACATCCTGCAGGCCCAGCCCAAGATCGACGCCGTCTACTGCTTCAACGACGAGATGGCCATGGGGGCCCTGGCCGCGGTCAAGGCCGCCAAGCGCTCCGGCATCCTCATCACCGGCATGGACGCGAACAAGGACGCGGTGGCCGCGGTCAAGGGCGGCGACCTCTCCATGACGATCTCCCTGCCCCCGGGGGACATAGGCAGGCTGGGGGTGCTCTACGCCAAGTGGCTCGAGAGCGGCGAGATGTCCGTCCCCGTGCGCTCGATCATGCCCGTCAGCTACATCACGAAGTGAGCGAGTGCCCTTCGGGCGGGCCGGGGCCCGAGTCCCGGCCCGCCCCCGCGCTCGAGATGCGCGGCATCGTGAAGGCGTACCCGGGCGTCCTGGCCCTCGACGGGGTGGACTTCGACCTCCTGCCGGGCGAGGTGCACGGCCTCGTGGGCGAGAACGGGGCGGGCAAGTCCACCCTCCTCAAGATCCTGAGCGGCGCGATCCAGGCCGACGGCGGGCAGGTCCTCGTGGACGGCCGCCCCGTCTCGATCGCGGGGCCGCGGGGCAGCCAGGAGCTGGGCATCGCGGTCATCTACCAGGAGTTCAGCCTCGTCCCCCAGCTCGACGTCGCCCAGAACATCTTCCTGGGCCTCGAGTCCCGGGTCGGCTCCGGCCTCGTGCTCGACCGCGGTCGCATGCGCCGCGAGGCCCGGGGCGTCCTGGACCAGCTGCGCTGCGACCTCGACCCGAGGCGGGTCGTGGCCGGCCTGTCGGTCGCGGAGAAGCAGTTCGTCGAGATTGCCCGCGCCCTCGCCCGCCGCTCCCGGATCGTCCTCATGGACGAGCCGAGCGCGCCCCTCTCCGACAAGGACGTCGGGGCCCTCTTCGACACGATCAGGACCCTCAAGGCGGGCGGCGTCACCATCGTGTACGTATCGCACCGGATGGAGGAGCTCTTCGAGATCACCGACCGGCTCTCCGTCCTGCGCGACGGCCGCCTCGTGGGCACGCGGGCCACGGCAGGGACCGGCATGGCCGAGGTCGTCCGCATGATGGTGGGGCGCGAGATCTCCGAGCATTATCCCAAGGAGCGGAGGCCCCCCGGCGAGGCCATCCTCGAGCTGGCGAACGTAGGCGGCTTCGAGGGGATACCCCTCGTCGTGCGCAGGTCGGAGGTGGTCGGCCTCGCCGGCCTGGTCGGGGCGGGCCGGACCGAGCTGGCGCGGCGGGCCTTCGGCGCCGATCCGCGCCGCTTCGAGCGGGTGACGTGGAAGGGCTCGCCGGCGCGGCCGGGCAGCCCGGCCGAGGCGATCGGCATGGGCATCGGCATGGTGCCCGAGGACCGCAAGGAGCAGGGGCTGGTCCTCGGCATGAGCCTCCGGGAGAACGTCACCCTGCCCATCCTGGACAGGCTGTTCCGCGGCTACGGGATGGACCGGGCCGGGCAGCGCCGGATCGCCGGGGAGCAGGTCCGCAGGCTCGGCATACAGACCCCCTCGATCGAGCAAGCGGTGCTCCGCCTGAGCGGGGGCAACCAGCAGAAGGTCGTGCTCGCGAAGTGGCTCGCGAGGGAATGCGAGCTCCTCATCCTCGACGAGCCTACCCGCGGGATCGACGTCGGGGCGAAGCTGGAGATGTACACGATCATGAACGAGCTCACCCGGCAGGGCAAGGCGGTGCTCATGATCTCCTCCGACCTGCCCGAGCTCATCGCCATGAGCGACCGCATCTACGTCATGCGCGACCAGCGCATCCTGGCGGAGTATCCCGGGGGGAGCGCCGACCAGGAGACCATCATGACCTGCATCGCGCGGGAAGGAGCCTAGGGCCATGGAGAAACGGATCAACTGGAAGGACTACGGGAGCCTCTTCGGCCTCGTCGGCATCGGCCTGGCGATGGGGCTCCTGTCCGATCGCTTCCTGTCCCTGGGCAACCTGGTGAACATCGCCCGGCAGGTCTCCATCAACGCCATCATCGCCATGGGCATGACGCTGGTGGTCATCACCGGGGGCATCGACCTCTCGGTCGGCTCCCTCGTGGCCCTGTCCGGCTGCGCGGGCATCCTCTCCATGGCAGCCACGGGCTCGGACGGCCTGGGCCTCGCGGCCGGGCTGGCCGTCGGATCGGGAGCCGGCCTCGTCACCGGCCTCTTCGTGGCCTACTGCGGGATCCCGCCCTTCATCGCCACCCTGGCCATGCTCACGGTGGCCCGGGGGGGCGCGCTCGTCATGACCGCGGGCCAGCCGATCGTGCGCTTCGACAGCCCCTACCGCTGGATCGGCGAAGGCAACCTCCTAGGCGTGCCCGCGCCCATCCTCATCATGGCGCTGGTGCTGGGCCTCACCTACTTCCTCCTCCGCCGCACGCCCCTGGGCTCGTACATCTACGCGACGGGCGGCAACGAGGAGGCCGCGCGCCTGTCGGGCATCAAGGTCGCGCGGGTCAAGAGCTTCGTCTACCTGCTGAGCGGCCTTTACTGCGGCATCGGGGGCATGGTCCTGGCGGCCAGGCTCGGCTCGGCCCAGCCGAATACCGGCGAGGGCTTCGAGCTCGACGCCATCGCCGCGGTGGTGCTCGGCGGCACGAGCCTCATGGGCGGCAAGGGCAAGCTCTGGGGCACGATGGTCGGCGTCTTCATCATCGGGGTCCTGAACAACGGCTTCAACCTCCTGAACGTGAGCCCCTTCTTCCAGCTCATCGCCAAGGGCTGCGTGATCATCCTCGCCGTCCTCCTCGACCAGGCGCTGAAGCGCTAGCCCGATGGCCCGCTAGAGCGGCCGCGCGGAGCGCAGCCAGACCCGCATCTCCTGGCCGGGAGCGCGGTTGCCCCACTGGTGGTAGGGCACCGCGACGAGCTTGACCGCCCTTCGCCGCTCCCGATCGCCCGCGTAGGGGGCGTAGAGCGGGGAGCCTGGCCCGTCCCGGCGCTCCCGCGTTACGCGATAGCCCGAGGCCTCGATCCGCACGCTCCCGCCCATGAGGTCGGCGTCGAACTCGGCCTCGACCGGGCCCTCGGGATCGAGCTCGAGCTCGTGGAGTCCCTTCCCGGCGTCGATCTCCTCGAAGCAGTAGACCAGGGGGCCCCGCTGGATCGCGAGCCGCCCCGCGAGCTCGGCGACCGAGTCGTGGGCACGAAGGAAGCGCGGGGCCATGTCGAGGGAGAGGACGACCGAGTCGCCGCCGCGCCACTCCCTCCGGATGCCGAGGTAGCCCCGCTCCACCGGCAGCTCGGCGGGGCCGAGGGTCCGGCCGTTCACCGAGCAGGAGAAGGACCCGCACCAGCCGGGCACCCGGAGCTTGAGGGCGAAGGAGGCCGGCGCCGCGAGTCCCAGCCGAAGCCGCACCTCGCCGAACCAGGGGTAGTCCGTGGAGACCGAGAGGGAGAGCCTCGATCCCCCGAGCTCGAAGCTCGCCTCGCCCTCGACGTACTGGTGCACCCAGGCCGCGTCTCCGCCCGCGCCGTAGGCGTAGGCGGGGAAGGAGGCGATGAAGCGGGCGATGTTCGGCGGGCAGCAGGAGCAGCCGAGCCAGGCGACGCGCCGGGGCATCACGTGCTCGAGGTCGGCCCGGGCCGCCGCGACGGCGGGATCGGACTCGAGGGGATTCACGTAGAAGTACTTCCGGCCGTCGAGGGAGACCCCCGAGAGGGCCCCGTTGTACGCGGCCCGCTCGACGGCGTCGGCGTAGCGGCCGTCCGGATCGATCGCCGTCATGCGCGAGGCCCAGAAGGCCGAGCCGACGGACGCGCAGGTCTCGGCGTAGGCGGTGTCGGGCGGCAGGTCGTAGTCGACGGTGAAGCGCTCCCCCTGGGCCTGGGAGCCGATCCCCCCGGTGACGTACATGCGGCGGCGCTCCAGGCTGTCCCATAGTTCGCGCAACGCGTCGAGGAGCTCCCGGTCGCCGGTCTCGGCGCACTCGTCCGCCATGGCGGAGTAGAAGTACATCGCCCGGACGGCGTGCCCCGCGGCCTCGCGCAGGTCGCGGGCCGGAGCGTGGCCGACGAAGTAGTCCGCGCGGAAGGCCTTGGTCTTCGGTATGTCGAAGCCCAGGGGCTCCTTGTCCACGAATGCCCCGGGATCCCGGCCGCGCTCGCGCACGAAGAAGGAGGCGAGGTCGCGGTAGCGGGCCTCGCCCGTGGCGCGCCAGAGCCGGTAGAGCGCGAGCTCGATCTCGGGGTGGCCGCAGGCCGCGCGGATCTTCCCGGGGCCTTCGCCGAAGGCCGCGTCGATGCAGTCGGCGAGGCGGCGGGCGACGCCGAGAAGGCTGCCCTTGCCGGTGGACGCGTGGTGCGCGACCGCCGCCTCGATGAGGTGGCCGGCGCAGTACAGCTCGTGCCCCCAGGCGAGGTCGGCCCAGCGCTTGTCGGGGGCCGCGACCAGGAAGTAGGTGTCGACGTAGCCGTCGGGCCGCTGGGCCGCCGCGACGAGGCGGATCGCCTCGTCGACCCTGGCCTCGAGCTCGGGATCGGGACCCCGCGCGAGGCTGTAGCTGGCGGCCTCGATCCACTTGGCCACGTCGGAGTCCTGGAAGACCGTCCCGTGGAAGCCTCCCTTCGACTCGCCGGCGGCGATCCGGAAGTTCTCGATCGCGTGCGACCTCTCCGCCCCCGGCACCTCGTCGTTCAGCGCCTCCCACTGGTGGCGCAGCATCTCGCGGGATACCAGGTCGGCCTTCGCGGCCCAGAAGCCGCCCGTCGCGCGGGAGCGGCCGAGGCCGAGCCCCTCTATGTCCCTCATGGTGCGATCCTCACGCTTTCCTAGGATTTGAGCCCGGAGAGCACGATGCCCTCGATGAAGTACTTCTGCCCGGCGAGGTAGAGGCCGACGGCGGGCGCGACCGACATGCAGGAGGCCGCCATGATGGCCTTGTAGTCGGTCCCGTAGCCGCCGCGGAAATTCGCGAGGCCCTGGGAGATGGTGTTCTGCTCGTTGCGGACGATGTAGATGAGCGGCCCGAGCACGTCGTTCCAGTAGAGAATGAAGGCGAAGAGCCCCACCGATATGAGCGCCGGCTTGATGAGGGGCAGGAGCACCTGGACGAGGATGCGCGGGTGCCCGGCCCCGTCGATCCTCGCGGCCTCGTCGAGGTCCCTCGGGATGCCCATGAGGAACTGCCGGACGAGGAAGATGTTGAAGGCGCCCCCGCCGAGGAAGGCCGGCACGATGAGGGGGGCGTAGCCCGAGGGCGCGCCGAGGGCCACCCAGCCCTTGAAGATAGGGATGATGGTGACCGTGGTCGGCATGAGCATCGACGCTATGATGAGGACGAACCAGAGCTTCTTGAGGGGGAAGGCGACGCGGGCCAGGGCGTAGGCCGCCATCGTCGAGGTCAGCATGATCCCGAGGACCGAGGGCAACGTGATGGTCAGGGTGTTGATCAGGTAGCGACCGAAGGGGAAGATCGAGAGGGCCGCGGGGTAGTTCGAGAAGCGCCAGAGCTTGGGCAGGAGCCTCGGCGGATACTGGTAGATTTCGATGTTCCCCATGAAGGACGAGCGGAGCATCCAGAAGAAGGGGAATACGCAGGCCAGGCCGAGGACCGCCGCGAGGGCGGAGAGGGCCAGGTTGGGCTGGTTTCTGCTTCTCATGCCGGGCCTCACTCGCCCTCGTAGTACGTCCACTTCCGAGACGTCGAGTAGATGATGGCCGCCACGGCGGCGATGAAGACGAAGAAGATGAGCGACACCGCGGCGGCGTAGCCGAAGCGGTTGGTCTTGAAGCCCGTTCGGAAGATGTAGTAGACCATGTAGAGGGTCGAGCCGTTCGGGCCGCCCTGGGTGATCGAGTAGGCGGGCACGAAGGCCTGGAGGTTCGCGACCGCGCTCGTGAGGACGTTGAAGAGGATGACCGGCGAGAGGAGGGGCAGCGTCACGTGCCGGAACTTGTGCCAGGCCCCGCCCCCGTCTATCTCCACGGCCTCGAGGTAGGCGCGGGGTATGCCCTGCAGGCCCGCGAGGAAGATGACGATGAAGTTGCCGAAGCCCCAGACGCTCATGACGCCGAGGGCCGGCGTCGCGGTGAGCTCCTCGCCGAGCCATTTCACCTTGTCCAGGCCCACGCAGTTGAGCGCGTAGTTGATGACGCCGAAGTTGGACTCGAACATCCAGGCCCACACGATCGCAGATCCGATGCTCGGCACGACGTAGGGCAGGAAGAACACCGAGCGGAAGAAGCCGCGGCCGATCACCCGCTGATTGAGGAGCAGGGCCACGAGGAACGCGTAGGCCATGCCGGCGACGACGGTGAAGGCGGCGAAGTACAGCGTGGCCTTCACCGAGCTCGGGAAGAAGATGTCCTCGGTGAATATCGCCTTGAAATTCTCGAGGCCGACGAAGCGCGCCTCCGATAGCCCGTTCCACTCGGTCAGGCTCATCCCGACGACGCCCGCGATCGGGAGGAAGGTGTAGGCGACGAGGCCTATGATGGCCGGCGCGAGGAAGACATAGGCCGCGACGGCGTCCTTTTCCCGCATGGTCGTGATCACGTAGGACCTCTCAGTTGTCGAGAAAAACCACAGAGACACAGAGGCACAGAGGGAATGTGAGAGAGGTGAAAAAGCAGAGGAAGAGGAGAAAGGAGAAACGTCGGTTTTCTGTCCTATCTGTTTCCCTTTCTTCTCTGTGCCTCTGTGTCTTTCCTTCCTTTCTTTCTCCTCTCGTGTGCCTCCATAGCTCAATTCTTGATGAACGCCCTTACTTCGCCTTGTGGGCGTCGAAGTACTTCTGGAGCTGGGGCATGATCCGGTTGATGTAGTCCTTGGCCGCGACCTTGCCGTTCCAGACCGCGTCGATGCCGGAGGATAGGATGTCGTCGAGCCCCTGATAGCCGTTGAAGTAGTACCAGGGCACCTGGATCGCGTTGTTCATGGCGTAGTCGATGACCGCCGACTTGTAGAGCTTGAACTCGGGCCTCGGAGGGCTCACGACCCACTTCCGCATGGCCGCCTCGTCCTTGTACCAGGTGGACATGACGGGCATGAGGGTGCCGTTCGTGATGAGCTCCCACTGGTTCTCCTCGGCGGCCCACCACTTGATCCACTCCATGGCTTCCTTCTGGTGCTTGGTCGTCTTGAAGATGCCGAAGGGGGCGCCGGTGTTGTAGGTCACGGCCTTCTTCATCTTGGGAAGGACGCCGATGCCGTAGTCGAGCCCGTCCTTCAAGGAGTTGCGGAGCGAGACGCCGATCTCCCACTGGCCCGAGGTCGCCATGGCCACCTTGCCGGTGAGGAGGGACACGTCGAGGCTGGGCATGGCGTTGCGGTCGGCGAAGGAGGGCGCGACCTTGTCCTTGACGTAGAGGTCGGCGAGCATCTGCATGGCCTCGATGGACTCGGGGCGGTTGATGAGGAGGTTCTTGCCGTCGGGGCTCATGAGGCCGCCGCCGTTCGAGTAGGCGACGATGGGCCACATCCACCACAGGCGGTTGAAGTCCGCGCCGTACTGGACGATGTTCTTCGCGTCGAAGCCCTTGTCGTTCGGTGTCTTGCCGTTCTTGTCCTTGGTGAGCTTCTTGGCGGCCTCGACGAATTCCTTCCAGGTCCAGGCCTTGTCGGCGCTGGCGGGCGGATAGGGGAGCTTGGCCTCGTCGAAGAGCTTCTTGTTGTAATAGAGGAGGAGGACCTCGTTGCCCGAGCTGTAGCCGACCGGCTTGCCGTTGTAGGTGAAGGTCAGGGACTTGAGGGGGGCGGCGTCCTTCGGGTACATCGCGCTCACGTCGGCGAGGAGGTCGTTCGCCGCGAACTCGATGGCCATGGCCTCGGACAGCTGGGTCGTGTCGGGAAGCTGGCCGGCCGCCGCCATCGTGTTGACCTTGGGCTCGTAGCCCTCGCGGGGAATCGCGATCATGGTGACGTGGATCCGGTCCTGCATGGCGTTGAACTTGTCGATGATCGCCTGGTTGGTCTGGGCCTCGGACTCCGTGTTGTTGTACCAGCACATGTAGGTGATCTCGACCTTCTCCGCGAAGGCCGCGCCCGAAAGGGAGAGCGCGACAAGCGCGAAGGCAATGAACCGCTTCGCATGCATCATCTTAACAATCTCTCCTTATCCCCGCGCCCGTTCGCTGGCGCGGCGGCAGCAATGCCTGTACGCCCGAGGCCCCCGAGGGGTATACTCGTGCGTACCCGACCACCCGCGGCACCGGAGAACGCTTTCCCGGCCTTGCTCCGGTGTCGCGGCCGTTGGGCTTCCGCGGACGCCCCGCCGACGAAGCCGATGGCGGATCCCCCCGCGGGGATCCCTTCTGGATCAGCCTCCGTGCACCTCCTTGGTGGAATTCCTCACGACGATGTCGATCGGGAACTCGAGCTTGACCGGCGGCAGGCCGGGGCTCTCGATGCGCTCGAGGACCCTCCGCGCGGCGGACCGGGCCATGTCGCGCGAGTAGATCCGCATGGTGGTCAGGGGCGGCATCGCGTGCCGCGCCAGCTCCGAATCGTCGAAGCCCACGACGCTGAGGTCCGCGGGGACGCGGAGGCCCTTCGCGGCGAGGGCGGAGAGGGCCCCGATGGCGAGGAGGTCGTTCGCGCAGAAGAGGGCCGTCATGCCGCCGCCGCGCCCGACGAGGCGGGCGGCCGCGGCGTAGCCCGCCTCGGCGGTCCAGCCCTCGCCCTCCTCGGCGAGGGCCTCGTCGAAGGACGCGCCCATCTCGTCCTTGTAGGCCGAGAAGCGGATCCGCGCCGACTCGAGGCGCAGGGGGCCGTTGACGATGCCGATGCGCTCGTGCCCCGCGGCGCGGAGGTGCCGGACCGCCTTGCGGACCCCCGCGGCGAGGTCCACCGTGACGACGTCGAGGCGCTCGTGGGCGGCCGTCGGCGCGATGAGGACGGCGGGCGCCTCGCTCGATGCGAGGAGCTCGAGGAGGCCGGGGTCCCGCGCCTCCTCCACGACGAGGCCGTCGACCTTGTCCAGGAAGCCGCGGAAGGCAGCCAGCTCCTCGGCGTTGCCCTCGTCGAGGTAGGTGAAGAGCATGTGCCGGCCCGAGCGGACCGTCTCCTCCTCGATGCCGGCGAATATGTCGAAGTAGAAGGCCTCGGCGGAGATGGGCTTGCGGCTCGAGCGCTCCTTGCAGACGACGTAGCCGAGCATGCCCTTCGAGGCCCGGGGGCTGGCCCCGGCGGCGGGACGCTCGCGGACGAAAGTGCCCTGGCCGATGCGGCGGTCGAAGAAGCCTCGGCCCTCGAGGGCCAGGATGGCGTTGCGGACCGTGGTCCGGCTCAGGTCGAGGGAGAGGGAGAGCTCGCGCTCGGAGGGTATCTTGCCGCCCAGGGGCCATTCGCCGGACTCGATCTTCCGGAGGATGAAGGCCTCCACCTGGGTCCGCATGGACTCCTGGACATTGCGCTTGATAGTATCCAGGGGACCAGGGGAGGCCTTGCCCGCATGTGGTCTTGATACCATGGCATACCACTATAGGTCCTTTCTGGGTCCTGTCAAGAAAAAATCGCCTGGCTCCTGGGCCTCCGCGAGCTCTGTCCCCCGGGCGAACCCTGCGAATGCTGGGTTTTTGCCGGTCTTAATCCGAGCATCCATCGCCGTCTGGACAGATCGCCGCGCTGAGGGCAGTATGTGGTATTGCATGGTTTGATGCCATTGAGGAGGCGGCCATCAAAGCGAAGCTGCAGCTCGAGAGGGATTTCCGCATCGGGACCGTGGACGATCGGCTCTACGGCTCCTTCGTCGAGCACCTGGGCCGGGCGATCTACGGCGGGATCTACGAGCCGGGGCACCCGCGGGCCGACGGCAGGGGCTTTCGCCGCGACGTCCTCGAGCTGGCCCGGGAGCTCGGCCTGCCGGTGATCCGCTATCCGGGCGGCAACTTCGTCTGCGGCTTCGACTGGGAGGATTCGGTCGGCCCGGCGGAGTCGCGGCCGGTCCGCCTCGATCCGGCCTGGCTCTCGGTGGAGACCAACCGCTTCGGGCTCGACGAGTTCGCGCGCTGGTGCTCCGAGCTCGGGGCCGAGCCGATGCTGGCTCTGAACCTCGGCACCCGGGGCGTGGACGCGGCGCGGAGCCTCCTCGAGTACTGCAACTTCCCCGGCGGCACGCGCTGGTCCGACCTGCGCCGCGCCCACGGCCGGGCCGAGCCCTACGGCATCAAGCTCTGGTGCCTCGGCAACGAGCTGGACGGCCCCTGGAACATCGGCCAGAAGGACGCGTCGGAGTACGGGCGCCTCGCCCGGGAGACCGCCAAGGCGATGCGCCTCGTCGACCCGAAGCTCGAGCTCGTGGCCTGCGGCTCCTCCAACGCCGATATGCCGAGCTTTCCCGACTGGGAGGCCTCGGTCCTTGGGCAGTGCTACGAGGAGGTGGACTACCTCTCCCTGCACTCGTACTACGGCAAGGGCCCGGCCGGCCTCGCCGACTACCTGGCCTGCTCGGCTGGCATGGATCGTTTCATCAAGTCGGTGGCGGCGGCCTGCGACTTCGTCAAGGCGAGGAAGCGGAGCCGCAAGACGATGCTGCTCTCCTTCGACGAATGGAACGTCTGGTACCGGGCCGTCGCCGAGAGGCGGCACGACGATCCGTGGAAGGTCGGGCCGAGCCTCCTCGAGGAGCCCTATACCTTCGAGGACGCCCTCGTCGTCGGCTGCCTCCTCATGACCCTCCTGAAAAACGCCGACCGCGTCCGCATCGCCTGCCTCGCCCAGCTCGTCAACGCCCTCGCGCCCATCATGACGAGGACCGGGGGCGGGGCCTGGCGGCAGACGATCTACTATCCCTTCCTCTACGCCTCCCGCTACGGCCGCGGCGAGTCCCTCCGCGTGGAGCTCGGCTGCCCGCGCTACGAGAGCCCGAGCTACGGCGAGGTGCCCTACCTCGAGGCCGCCGCGGTGTCCTCCGGGGAAGGTCTCGCGATCTTCGCGGTCAACCGCTCGGCCTCGGAGCCCGTCGAGCTCGAGGCGCGGCTCGGGGGCTTCGAGGGCCTGGTTCCCCTCGAGCGGATCGAGTACGCGGGCTACGAGCCCGGGGCGGCGAACAGCGAGGAGTCGCCGGATGCCGTCGTCCCGCGCCGGGTCGCGGGAGGCTTCGAGGCCGAGGGAGGGAGGCTCTCGGCCCGCCTCGCGCCCCTGTCCTGGAACCTGCTCAGGCTCGGGAGGCCGGGCGCCGGGCGCTGAGGCTCGGGCCCCGCGGCGGCGGCCCCGATACGGGGCCGCCGGCTCCCCGGTCGGCCGCCGCCCGCCGGGCTACCGCGCGCGGGGCGGCCGCGCTATCCTCGGGCCATGAAGTCCTACACGGAAGAGCTCTGGTTCGAGACGCGCAAGCGCTGCGAGTTCCTCGACATCACGGACAAGGTCGAGGCCAGCCTCGCGGCCTCGGGCGTCCGCGAGGGCCTGTGCCTGGTCAATGCCATGCACATCACCGCCTCGGTCTTCGTGAACGACGCCGAGTCCGGGCTCCACGCCGATTTCCTCGACTGGCTCGAGAAGCTGGCCCCCCACGAGCCGGTCTCGGGCTACCGCCACAACGTGGGCGAGGACAACGCCGACGCCCATATGAAGCGCCAGCTCTTCGGCCGCGAGGTGACCCTGGCCGTCACCGGGGGCCGCTTCCACTTCGGGCCCTGGGAGCGGGTCTTCTACGGCGAGTTCGACGGGATGCGGCGCAAGCGGGTCCTCGTGAAGATCATCGGGGACTAGGGGGAGGCGGGCCGAGGAGGCGGTCGGCGAGGCGGACCGCCGCGGCGCCGAAGGCCGCGGCCAGGGCGGCGCCCGCGAGGTCGGCGCCCATATCGAGCGGATCGAAGGCCCTGCCCGGCGCGAGGAGCTGCATCGCCTCCGTGAGGGGGGCGGCCAGGGCGGTCGCCGCGAGGAGGAGGGCCGGACATCTGCGGAAGGCCTCCCAATCGAAGCGCAGGGCCAGGGCCCAGGCAGCGAAGAGGAGGACGTGGGCGAGCTTGTCGAGGCCGGGCAGCGAGAGCCGCGGGGGCTCCTCGCCGGGCATGAGGAGGAGGACCAGGAGGACGAAGGTGGCGAGGACCGTGGCGAGGCGGGTTTCCCGGAAGCTCATAGCCTCGAACGTACCCGAGGCGGGCCTCCGCGTATAGCCTCCCCGGGCCGGCGCCGGTACTTGACTCGCCCCCGGCCCTTTAGGTATAAGCAATACGCACGATTCGCCGCTGTAGCTCAGTTGGTAGAGCAGTGGACTGAAAATCCACGTGTCATCAGTTCAATTCTGATCGGCGGCACGAGTTAGGGCCGACCCAGCCGGGTCGGCCTTTTTTATTTCGCCTCGGGCCGCTCGAGCACGAGGCGCTCGCCTCCCGCCTCGATCTCGACCCGCTCGGCGGGGAAGGCCGCGCGGGCCCAGGGCGAGCCGTAGCGGGGATAGCCGCGCAGGGGCAGCTCGCGGCCTCCCGCGCGGAAGGGCCCCGAGGCCGAGAACTCGACGAGGCCCTGGGCGGGATCCTCGAAGCGGAGCGAGAGCCCCGGGCCGTACTCGAGCCGCGCGCCGGCGATGGCTCGCCTGAACTCGGCGAAGCTCCCCTCCTCGGCCTCGCGGCCGAGCCGGCAGATCCAGATGTTCCTCCTCCCCTCGGCTACGACCTCGTTCGGCGGCGCCCCCGCCCCAGCCTCGCCGGCGGGCCGGCCGCCGGGGCAGCGGTCCCGGACGCGCCGGTAGGCGCCGCGGGGGCGGAGGGCGAGGTAGCCGCGGCCGCGCCGCGCGAAGAGCCATCCTCCCTCCTCGACGAGCCCGTCGAAGCGCTCCTCGGGCAGCCAGGCGTGCGTGTAGGCGAGGCGATTCGTCCGGTAGAGGCCGGGCCGGGTATCGATGTCGTACAACGCGACCAGGAGGTTCCGGGACTGGGCGACGCGGGGCATGCTCCCGTTGCCCGTCCAGTAGTCCGGGGAGTGGCCCCCCATGCCGCCGGGATGGGTGACGAAGCAGACCGCGCCCGGCCCGAGGCTCGCCTGCCAGATGGACTGCTGGTCCCCGCCGTAGCGGAAGCGGCAGTCCTGGGCGGAGGAGAGGAGGTAGTCGGGCGTCCGGTAGGAGTAGAGGTCGGCCTCCTCGCGGCAGTTGCGGTCGACGTCGCGGCGGAGGGCCCGGGCCAGGAGGGGGAGGAGGCCGGCGCTCCGGGCGAGGCCCAGGGCCCGGCGGTAGGGCCTGAAGGGGGCGAAGTACTCGTTCTCCCACCAGCGGTACTCGTCCATGAGGCGGAAGGTCAGGCCTATGGTCCTCGGATGGTTGTAGGCCTCGAGGCTGAGGAAGACCATCCCGTCCTCGGGATCCTCGTAGCCGAGGCCCCAGCGCCCCGCCTCTTCGACGCGGATGCCCATGCGCTGGCGGATCTCGGCCCCCGGGGCCTCGGCGGCGGCGGCCGCCAGGGCGGCGAGGACCGGGGGCGGCTCGAAGCGCGGGCTCAGGGCCAGGCTGGGAGCGCTCATGCTGTCGTGGCGCGACCAGGCGCCCATGCCCCAGAGGAGCTTCGCCGCGTCGCTCGTCGCCTCGAGGCGGGCCTCCTTCTTCTGCGGCTCGTAGCTGCGGCCATGGGTCGAGCCGAAGACGCCGCGGAAGGAATGCTGCGCGAGGTCGAGGAGGAGGAGGGTCGCCACGTCGCGGGCGAGGCCCGCGACCTCGGGATCGGCGAAGTCGACCAGGGTGAGCAGGGCGGTCAGGTCCTCGTCGTAGTAGACGTTGGAGAGCCATTCGCTGAAGCCCGTGCGGAAGCGGAGCGAGAGCCAGCGGAGGATCCGCGGCCTGGCGCGGGCGGCCAGCTCGGCCCCCTCGATCCCGGGGCTCGCGAAGGCGGCGCGCGGCATGCGCGAGCCGAGGACGTAGGCGAGGGAGGCGTAGAGGATCTGGTGGTTCTCGGTCCAGGTGCACAGGGAGTCCGTCCCCGGCTCGGAGGGCCAGTACTTGAAGCCCAGGAGGACGGCCTCGGCGCGCCCGTAGAGGGCGGGGCTGACCGATGGCGCGGAGGGGAACTGGAGGAGGAGGCGGAGGTAGGCGTGGGCGACGAAGTCGGCGCAGTCCTTCCTCGCCTCGACGTAGTCCAGCCCGGCCCCGAGTATGCCCTCGTGGGGCGGCCGGCCCGCCGCGATCCGGGGCAGCTCGTAGAAGGGAGCCTTCAGGTTAGGCGGCGCCGGGCTGCGCAGGCAGTAGCCGAGGTAGGCTTCCCGGCGGGCCTCGTAGGCGGCGCGGTAGGCCGCGGCCCCCTCCCAGCGCGGCGCCTCCTCGGCGAAGGGATCGGGCTCGGCGGCCTCGGGGTAGCCCGCGGGCGCCCGGGCCCCGGGGCCGAGGCGCAGCGAGAAGTCGCGGCCGTCGTAGCCGCTCGACAGCTCGAAGCCCCCGCGCGGGCCTTCCGGCGACTGCGCGCCGGGCGCCGCCGGGCTCATCCGAGGAGCTCCTTCAGCGCCGCCTCCTCGGCGGGATCGGCCGGGAGCCCCGCGCGCCGCGCCTCGAGGAGGGCGACGAGGCGCCGGTGGGCCTCGGGGGAGAGCCGGTAGCGCGCGGCGAACCAGAGGCAGAGCAGCACCGCGGCGATGGGCATGAACACGAAGAAGGCCTTGATGGCGGCGAGGAAGCTCTCGGGCTGCTCCTGCTTGACCAGGGCGGCGGCGCCGTTCGCCGCGGCCTCGACGGGCGGGAGGTAGCCCGAGAGGGCGATGGCCTGGGAGAGGAGGAAGAGGGCCAGCGCCGAGGAGACCTGGCGGAGGAAGGACACGAGGCCGAAGTACATGCCCTCGCGCCGCTCGCCGGAGAAGAGCTCGTCGGCGTCCGGCAGGTCGGCGAGCATCGAGTAGACCATGACGATGCTGCCCGAGGTCCCCAGGCCCAGGACCGCCGCGAGGGCGAAGAGCCAGGGGGCGGGCGAGTCGCGGGCCACGGCCCACATCGCCGCCGAGGCGGCGAGGCGCAGGAGGCAGGAGGCCATGTAGCTCGAGCGCTTCGATCGCCGCCTGGCGAGGGCGGTGAAGGCGGGCACGCCCGCCAGCTGCGCGACCATGAGGACGCCCATGAGGGGCGTCGTCAGGCCCTCGCGGCGTAGGTAGTAGGCGCAGTAGTACACGAGGACCGCCATGACCACGTCGCCCGTCATCTGGCCGAAGAGGAACATGCCCAGGAGCTTGCGGTAGCTGCCGAGCTTCCAGGGCTCGACGAGGAGCCGGTATAGGTCGAGCGCGGGAGCCTCCGCGGCGTACTCGGGCTTCTCGCGGGTCCAGGCGAAGGTGAAGGCGAAGGGGAGGGCGAAGAAGAGGCCGAAGGCCGCGCCCATGGCGGGGTAGCCGAGCCGCGGGTCGGGGAAGGAGCGCACGATCAGGTCCGGGACCACCGCGCAGACGAGGGAGGAGCCCACCGAGAAGATCATGCGCACCTGGGTCAGCGAGCTGCGCTCGGCGTAGGAGCTCGTGAGCTCCGAGGCGAGGGAGTTGTAGGGGATCATCACGGCCGAGGAGACCAGGGTCATGAACAGGTAGCCGCCGAGGGCGAAGGCGAACTTCGCCGCGTCCGAACGGAAGGCGGGGGCGCACCAGAGGATGAAGAAGGAGGCGAGGACGAGGGGCATGCCGAAGAGGAAGTAGGGGCGGCGCCTGCCCCAGCGCGTCCTGGTCCGGTCGGTGAGGAGGCCCAGGGCCGGGTCGATGGCCGCGTCCCAGACCTTCGATACCAGGAGGAGGGTCCCCGCCAGGCCCGCGGGGAGGCGGACGACGTCGGTGAGGAAGTAGAGGTAGAACATGCTGATGACGACGCCCGAGCCGCCCCCGTAAACGTCGCCTAACGCGAAGCCGATCTTGGCCTTGAGGCCGAGCCCCACCGCCGCGGCGCCTCCCGCCGCTCGACCCTGCGTCATGTCCCGCCTCCCGCGCTTTCCGCGCCTCCCAGCCGCTCGATCTCGACGGCCGCCAGGAAGAGGGCCGCCAGGCCGTAGCTCAGGTCGGAGGCCTTCGGGACGAGGGCGTAGCCGAGCCTGGGCAGGAGGGGCAGGGGGATGGTCGGCGCCGAGATCTCGCGCATCGAGGGCTCCTCGCCCGCCGGCCCGAGCGAGGCGACGAGGGAGGCGTAGGCGCGCCGGGCGGCCGCCGCGCAGCGGGCGTCGAGGAGGCCATCCCGGGCCGAGCGGGCCCAGCCCGCCGCGACGAGGGCCGTGGCGGAGGACTCGCGGTAGGCCCCGCCCCCGGGCCCGAGGAGGGTATCCCACCAGCCGTCGGGGCGCTGCAGGGGGAGGAGGGCCTCGGCGAGGCGGGACAGGGAGCGCTCCGCGTCGGCCCGGCCGGGAGAGCCCTCCGGCAGGAAGCCGCGGATCGCCGGCAGGGCGGCGGCCATCCAGCCGTTGCCGCGGGCCCAGAACACCGGGCCGCGGGGATAGGCCGAGCCCGGGCGATCCCGGTAGCTGTGGCGGAAGAGCCCGGTCCCCTCGTCCTGCATGAGGGAGGCGAAGCGGCCCGGCAGGCTCGCGGCGTACTCCAGGAGCTCGGCGTCGCCCGCCTCGGCGCCGTAGCGGGCCGCGAGGAGGCCGAACATCATGAGCGAGTCCACCCAGGCCGACTTGGGGTAGAGGCGGCCGACGAGGCTGTGGCCGAGGTGGTTGGGCAGGCCGCAGCCCAGGCGGGGCTCGCGGCGGACGTAGTCGGCGCCGAGCTCGGCGAGGCGGCGGCAGCCGGGGTCGCCGGTGCGGCGGTAGAGGGCCCAGGCGGCCAGGGCCGGGGCGCAGGTGTCGCTCTGGTCCACCCGGGGTCCGCGAGCGGCCCAGGCGGCGCAGTAGGCCGAGCAGAAGGGGAGGTAGCGGTCCTCCCCGAGGAAGGCGTCGAGCTCCGAGAGCGACCAGGCGAGGAGGGCCTGGCCCCAGGTCCAGCGCATCGAGGCGGGATCGGTCCCGGCGACGGCGCGATCGGCGAGCTCGAGGACCCGCGCGAAGGCGGGGCTCCGCGCGGGCGCGGCGGCGACGTTGTACGGCATCGCCGCATGATACGGCCGCTCCGCGCAAAAAGCAAACGCGAAAGCGGCCCTCCCGGCCGTCTGGACGGTCGGGCCCCGTTCTGGGATACTGGGCCCATGCGAATACTCATCGTAGGCGGGGCGGGCTACATCGGCAGCCACGTCGCCCGCGAGTTCCTGGACGCTGGCCACGAGGTGGCGGTCTTCGACAACCTCTCGAGCGGCAGGCGCGACAACCTCTTCCCCGAGGCCCGCTTCGTCGAGGGGGACATCCTCGACTACCCGGCCCTCCTGGGCTGCATGCGCGGCGGCTTCGACGCCCTGGTCCACCTGGCCGCGGCCAAGGCCGCCGGCGAGTCCATGCTGAAGCCCGAGAAGTACGCGCTCCAGAACCTCAACGGCACGGTCCACATCCTGAACGCGGCCCTCGAGGCGGGCGTGGGCAAGGTGGTCTTCTCATCCTCTGCCGCGACCTACGGCGAGCCCAAGTACCTCCCCATCGACGAGAAGCACCCCACCGAGCCCGAGAACTTCTACGGCTACACCAAGCTCGAGGTCGAGCGCCTCCTGGGCTGGTACGACCGGCTCCGGGGCCTCAAGTTCGCGGCCCTGCGCTACTTCAACGCGGCGGGCTACGACGTAAAGGGCCGCATCCGCGGCCTGGAGCGCGATCCCGCCAACCTCCTCCCCGTCGTCATGGAGGCCGCCGCGGGCATGCGGCCCGAGGTCCAGGTCTTCGGCGACGACTACCCGACCCGCGACGGCACGGGCGTTCGCGACTACGTCCACGTGAGCGACCTCGCCCGGGGCCACGTCGCCGCCCTCGAGTGGGTGTCGCGCGAGGGCCGCAGCCTCGTCGTCAACCTCGGCTCGGAGAAGGGCATCTCGGTCCTCGAGATCATCGAGGAGGCGAGGCGGGTCACCGGCCGGCCCATCCCGGCGCGGATCATGCCCCGCCGCCCCGGCGATCCCGCCCAGCTCTACGCCAGCTCCGCCCTGGCGCGCGAGCTCCTGGGCTGGGAGGCCCGGCATTCCGACGTGGGCAGCCTCGTGGCTACGACCTGGGAGGCCTACCGGGCCTCCGGGGCCCTGCGATAATACCGCCCGCCTGCGGGCCGCAAGGAGCGTTCATGAGCGACAAGGACAAGATATTCGCCTATCTCGACGCGGCGACCGAGGGCTACGTCGAGCTCGAGTCCCTCCTCACCTCGATCCCCGCCATCGCGCCGGAGGCCGGCGGCGAGGGCGAGGCGCGCAAGGCCGAGGCCCTCCTCGCCTGGCTCGCCAAGCGGGGGATCGCGCGGATCGAGCGCTACGACTCGCCCGATCCGCGCGTGCCCGGGGGCAGGCGCCCCAACATCGTCGCCACCATCCCCGGCAAGCGCGACGAGCTCGGCCGGCTCTGGATCATGAGCCACCTCGACGTGGTGCCCGAGGGCGAGCGCTCGATGTGGCGCTCCGATCCCTTCACCGTCGTCCGCGACGGGGGCCGGCTCCGCGGCCGCGGCGTCGAGGACAACCAGCAGGGCCTCGTGGCCTCGGTCTTCGCCGCCCTGGCCTTCCTCGACAGCGGGATCGCTCCCGAGCGGACCATCAAGCTCCTCTTCGTCGCGGACGAGGAGGTGGGCTCGGCCCACGGGATCCAGCACGTGCTCAAGGCCGCCAAGCTCTTCCGGCCCGAGGACCTCATCCTGGTGCCCGACGGGGGCTCGAAGGACGGTTCCGAGATCGAGGTGGCCGAGAAGAACATCTGCTGGCTCAAGGTGGTCACCACGGGCAAGCAGTGCCACGCCTCGACCCCGGACGAGGGCGCCAACGCCTTCCTCGCCGCCTGCGACCTCGCGCTCCGGGTCCACGCCCTCGAGAAGAGCGCCTTCCCGGCCCGCGATCCCCTCTTCCAGCCCGACCGCACGACGATCCAGCCCACGAAGAAGGAGCCCAACGTCCCGAACGTGAACACCATCCCCGGCGAGGACGTCTTCCACTTCGACATGCGGATCCTGCCCTGCTACCCCGTGGCCTCGGTGCTCGCCGAGGTCGCCAAGGCGATGCGCGCGGTCGAGGGCGAGTACGGCGTGAAGATGGAGTACGAGATCGTCCAGAGCAACGAGTCCAAGGCGACCTCGGCCGAGGCCCCCGTCGTCGGGGCGCTCGCGGCGGCGGTCGAGGAGGTCTACGGCGTGAAGGCCCGGGCGATCGGCATCGGCGGGGGCAGCGTGGCGGCCTACCTGCGCAACGCCGGCTTCGACTGCGTGGTCTGGGCGCGCATGGAGGATACGGCCCACCAGCCCAACGAGAGCGTGCGGCTGGAGGACATCGCGGGCGACGCCAAGGTCTTCGCCTCCCTGGCGATGCGGGCCTGAGCCGGCCCGGGCGGCGGCTCAGCGGCCCAGGTCGAGGACGACGAGGACGCGGCCGAGGCGCAGGAGGTCGCGGTTCTCGGGCCTCGAGAGGATCCGGGCCGCGTCCTCGCGCGAGATGACGATGTCGGTGCGGGCCGCGCCGAAGACCCCCAGGGCGCGGATGCGCAGGGGATCGTCGCCGACCCGGTCCTCGGCCGAGGCGAGGAGGCCGGCGGCGTAGCCCAGGGGGCCCCAGGCGGCCAGGACCGCCGGCTCGACGTTGTCCCGTTTCATGACGGGGCGCATGTCCTCGTCGAAGATCCGCGGGAAGAGGCAGGGCCGGAGGGAGGCGGAGACCCGCTCGCCGTGCACGGGCAGCTCGGACTCCGCGTAGATGACGATCCCCGTGTAGGGCCTCGAGGGCCGGTGCTCGAGGGGGGCGGCCAGGGGTACGGCCTCCGTCCCGCCCGCGTAGAGGGCGGCCACGGCGCCGAGGGGGATCGAGTACTCCGCCGAGAAGAAGCGCATATCGCGCGAGAAGGATGAGGGGCCGTGGCTCGCCTGGGCGGCGATGCCGAGGAGGCCGTTCACGTCCAGGCTGCCCTCCGCCACGGTGCCCGACACGGTCCGGTAGGAGTCGACCGGGAGGCCGAAGACCGCCTCCTTGGCCAGCCCCGCGAATTCGCGCTCGATCAGGCGCTCGGCCTCGAGGCGGCCCGAGGGCAGGCGCAGCCCGGCCGCGGCCGCGTCGAGCTCCACGCGGAGCCGGAGGACCCGGGACTCCCAGTCGACGCGGGACTCGGCCGATAGGCCCGCGGCCTGGGCCGAGGCGAAGGCCGCGGAGAGGGAGAGGAGGAGGGCCGCGGCTGCGGCGCGGGTGCCGTTGGTGCTCATCATCTCACTATCGGCACGCGGAGCGTCGATCCTTCGCGGATCACGCTCGAGAGGCTCAGCCCGTTGCGCTCGGCGAGGAGCTCGGGCTGGACCTCGAAGCGGAGGGCGAGGCCCCAGAGGGTGTCGCCCTTGGCGACGAGGTAGCTGCCGGCGAACTCGGGGGGCGCTCCCTCGGCGGCGGCGCCCTCGTCCGGGGCCGGCGGGGGGGCTTCCTTGAGCAGGGGCACGACGATCTTCTGGCCGAGCTTGATGATGTCGGCCTTCATGCCGGGATTGGCCTGCTTGATGACCTCCAGGGGGCTGCCGTAGCGCCGCGAGAGGCCCGAGAGGGTGTCGCCCGAGCGCACGGTGTGGATGCTGTAGCGGACGAGGGGCTCCGAGCCGTCGTCGAGGGCCGAGCGCAGGGCCGGGGCCAGGGAGGCGGGGGCCTTGAGCCGGTAGTCCGGGTTCGGCGGCGTCACCGTGTAGCGCAGCTCCGCGTTGGCCGACTTGAGCGACTTGGGATCGACGCCGGCCCGCTCGGCGAGGAGGGCTATGTCGACGGGGCGGCCGGGCGCGATGGTCTCCCAGGCCTCGGGGTACTCCCAGGAGGCGGGAAGGCCGTGCCGCCCCGGCCGGGCGAGGATCGAGGCCACGGCCAGGAACTTGGGCACGTAGGAGGCCGTCTCCTTGCGCAGGAGGCCCCGGCGGCGCAGCTCCCAGAAGTCGGGATCGACGGCGCCCTCGGCCCTGGCCTTGGCGAGGGCCCGCGTCACCGCGCCGAGGCCCGCGTTGTAGGCGGCCAGGGCGAGGTCCCAGTCGCCGAGGACCGCGTAGTTGTCGGCGAGCTTGCGCAGGGCCCCGTCCGAGCTCTTCATGAAGTCGCGGCGCTCGTCCACCCAGTCGTCGATCCTCATGCCGTAGCCGGCGATGGAGTTGCGCATGAACTGCCACAGCCCGGCCGCCCCGCTGCGCGACACGGCGCTGGGCGAGTACTCGGACTCGATGACGGGGAGGAAGGCGAGCTCCTCGGGCAGGCCGTAGAGCCCGATGCGCTCGTAGACGTAGGGCAGGTAGGGCCGGGCCCGGGCCGCCACGGCCGCGAGGTACTGCCGGCCCCCCTCGCTGAGGTAGGAGGCGCGGAAGGCCGTGAAGGAGGCCTCGCCCCAGGGCATCGGGAGGCCGTAGTCGGCGGCCCCGGCGTGGCTCCGGGCCGGCGGGCCCTCGGGGCCCCAGGGCTCGCCGGAGGGCGCGGGACCCTGGGCGCGGGCCGCGCCCGGCCCCGGGGCCAGGGCCTCGGACGAGGCGAGGTGGCCGGCCGAGGCGAGGAGGGCGGCGAGGAGGCCCGCCAGGGCCGGGCGGCGGGTGGCGGGCCCCCGGCCCGCGCCGCCGGATCGGATCGGCTTCATCGCATTTTCTCCCCGAAATAGATGCCGGCCCATTCCCAGCGGCCGTGGATCTCCGGATCGGCGGGAAAGTAGATCTTGCGGAAATAGAGGTACCAGGTCGAGATGCGCTCGGACCAGCCCCAGGTCCGGAGGTAGGCCTCGCGGGGGCCGGAGCCGGGATCGAGCTCATCGGCGGCGTGGATCCGCCCGCCGGACATGAACTCGGAGAAGTCGAAGAGGACCTGGCTGTTCGCGTCGGTCTCGTCCTGGTGCCAGGAAACCGCGAAGAAGTTGACCTTGGCCCGGTAGCGGCGCAGGCGCGCGGGATCGCCCTGGGCCAGGGCGGACTTGACGTTGGCCACGAGGGCCGGCAGCTCCGCGTAGGTCCAGTCCTTGGGGCTGTTGTAGAAGTCCACGACGTTGCGCGCGTGCTGGAAGGCCTCCGGGTGGCCGGGTATGGCCGAGCCGAAGTAGGGGAGGAACTTGGAGTAGGCCTTCACCGCGAGGTCCCAGTCGCCGACCGCCTCGTACTCCCTGCCCAGGAGGAAGAGGGCGCGCCCCATGTCGGCCTCGGAGGGGAAGCGGGCGATGAGGTCCTTGTAGTACTCGATCCGCCGCTCCGGCGCCCGGGCCGTCTCGATCAGGCGCGAGAGGCACTCGTAGTGCACGGAGCGCCCGTCGACGACGATGTCGGGGAGGTCCTTCACGATGCGGTCGTAGTAGATGGCGGCGACGGGGGCCGAGCCCGCGAGCTCGTAGGCGTATGCCGCGGTGAAGAGGTACCAGGCCGCGTAGGGGCCCCGGTCGCGCCCGGCCTCCCGGACGAGGAGGGCGGCCAGGCGGCCGTATTCCCGCCGCTCGAGGAGCTTCGAGGAGATCTGCCGCAGGGCCGCGAAGCGCTGGACCTCGTCGCGGCCCGCCGCGTCGAGGAGGCCGAAGAGCTCGGCCAGCTCGGCGCGGTCCTCGCGGTCCCCCGCGAGGAATGCCGCGCGGGGCCGCGAGCAGGACTGGAGGAGGGCTTGGGCGCAGAGGATCGCGCAGAGCGCGGCGCAGAGCGCGGCGCCAGGCCTCGTCGCCGTTCGCGCGCGTCTCCACATGGGAACAGGATAGCACGCGGCCTTTTCCATTGGCAAGATCGGCCTATTCGGCTACAATTCGAGGCCGCATGAGCAAACGACGCGCTCGATCGGACGACGTCCTCTTCATCTCGGCCCTCGCCGCCGTCCTCCTCGGCATAGCTCTCCTCCTCGCCACGACCCACGCCTTCCCCGGCGCCTACCGCGCCTGGCCACTCGTCGTCATGGCCGCGGGGGGGGGCCTCCTCTACGCGGCCCTCGTGCGCCGCTCCTCCCCCGCTTTCCTCTTCGGCGGAATCGCCTTCGTCCTGGAGGGGGCCTTCCTCCTCGCCGCCGTCCTCCTCGGGCTCGGGCTCGGCCGGGCCTGGCCCCTCGCCATGGTGGTGGGGGGGGTAGCCGGCCTCGTGGGCGGCTATGCCGCCTGGCGGCGGGCCAAGCCCTCCTTCGTGGCCACCTCCATCTGCTTCATCTTCCTGGGCTCCATCTTCTCGCTCTTCTCCTTCGGCCTGGTCCGGCAGGGCTTCCGCCAGTTCATCGCGGCCTGGTGGCCGAGCTTCCTGATCCTCGGCGGCGTCCTCCTCTTCGCCGCCTACGGCCTCCTCGGCCGCGGGGGGAGGCGGAGCCCGAGGCGCGGCAAAGCCAGGAGCCAGCCGAGGCGGCGCGACTCCGACCGGCAAGCATGAGCCGGCGCGGGAGGCGCGGGGCCGGCGCGGCCTCCCCGGCCGGCGCGGCCCTCCTGTCCTGCCTCCTCTCCCTTGCCTGCGCCTCGAGCCCCGACCCGCGGGCGAGCCCGGCCCCCCTCCCCGAGGCGGGGGCCGGGGAGGCCCAGGCCGCCGGCCCGGGCACCGCGCTCAAGACGGCCGAGGCCGCCGAGCTCTCGAAGGCCCGCGACGAGCGCGGGGCCATCGAGGCGGCTATAGCCTTCGGCTCGCCCTCCTCGCTCGAGCGGGCCCTCGAGCTCCTCCGGGCCTCGACCCTGCTCAAGCCCGAGGACGCGGCGGCCTACCTCCGGATCGCCGAGGGCGTCTACGATATCGCCTATCGCGAGGCCTCCCCTTCAGCGGGAGCCGGGGCGGCGCCCGACGGGGCCCAGCCGGGGGCCGCCCCGGCCGCCTCGCCTGCCCTCGCCGGCGTCCTCTTCCTCCTCGCCGAGGCCCGGGCGGGCCGTGTCCAGGCCCCTCCTCCCGAGGCCGCCGGCACGCCCTTGGGCGAGCTCCTCCCCGCCCTCGCCCTCTTCTCCTCGGAGTCCCGCGACACCGCCCGCCGCGCCGCCGAGGCTATCGACCGCTTCGCCCGCCTCGCCCTCCCCTCGGTCCTGCCCGACCTGGCCCTCGGCGCGGAGGCCGAGCGGCGCCGGGACTACCCCGGGGCCCGCGAGCGCTACGCCGCCGCCCTGGCCCTCGCGCCCGACGCCGTGAGCGCGAGCCTGGGCTCGGCCCGGGCCCTCCTCGCCCTCGGCCGAGCCGAGGAGGCCCTCGCCCTCCTCGAGCCCCTCGCCGGACGGCTGGGCGGGAGCCTCGCCTTCGACCGCGCCTGGGCCAGCGCCCTCGCCGAGAACGGGCGCTTCCTCGAGGCCGGCCCCATCGTGGCCCGGGTCCTCACGGCCGATCCCCAGGACTCGGCCTTGATGCTCGTCCGGGCGCGCCTGCTCGTGCGGGGCAATTCCTTCCAGCAGGCCCTCCCCCTCCTCGACGCCTACGGCACCGTCGATCCCTCGAACCGCGGCTTCCTCATACTCCGCAGCCGGGTCGCCGAGGGGCTCAAGAGCCGCGAGGAGGCCCTCCGCTGGGCTCGCCGCGGGCTGGCCTCCTATCCCGAGGACCCCGAGCTCCTCATGGCCGCCGCCCGCGCCCTGTACGCCGGCAGCGAGGCGGGCAAGGACGAGGCGCGCATCCTGGCCCGGAAGGCCGCCGAACCGCTCGGCTCCGCCGAGCCCGGTCCGTCCGGCCAAGCCGAGCCCCTCGGCCCCGCCGACCGGGCCGACCGCGCGGCGGCGCGCGCCGAGGCCGCCCGCCTCCTAGCCGCGGACGCGGCCGCCCGCTACGACTGGCAGGCCGCGTCGGCCTATTACGCGGCGGCCTCCAAGGCCGGGCCCTTCGAGGATCGCCGCCTCGCCGCGGCCATCCTCCGCGAGTCCGGGCAGCTCCCGGCCGCCCTCGACTACGCGGCGGCCTGGTTCAAGCAGTCGCCCGGCTCCGAGGAGGCCGGCCTGGCCTACGCCCGGGCCCTCGTCGCCTCGGGCGAGGGCCGCGCCGCCCAGGACCTCATCGCCAGGCTCCTCCCGGCGAGCCGCTCGGGGAGCTTCCGCTCCGCCCTGTTCTTCCTCCAGAGCGGGCTGCAGAAGGGGGACGAGGCGGCCCTGCCCCTCCTGCGCTCGGCCCTCATGGAGGACGCCGACAACCCCGAGGCCCTCGCCGCGTTGAGCGACATACACCTCCGCCGCAAGGACCTCGCCAAGGCGCGCTTCTACCTCAAGCAGGCCCTCGCCCTCTCCCCCCGCGATCCCGCGCTCCTGCGCCGCCAGGCCGAGCTCGACAAGGCCGGGCAGTGAGGGCCCCGGCGGCCGGCGCGTCCCCGCAGCCCCGGCGCGACCCCGGGCTCGCCGCCTTCCTCGAGGATGTCTACGCCGCCTGCGGGCGGGCGGGGCGGCTTCGCTCCGACCCCCTCGCCCTCGTCGCGCCTTTCTCCGACCCCGCCGACCGGGAGCTCGCGGCCCTCGTCTGCTCGACCCTCGCCTTCGGCTCCGTGCGCCTGATCATGCGGGCTTGCCGCGAGGCCCTCGGGCCCCTCGGGCCGAGGCCGGCCTCGGCCCTCGACGCGATGGGCGAAACCGTGATCGCCCGGACCTGGTCGGGCTTCCAGTACCGCTACTGCTTCGCGAAGGACATTTCCGCCCTCATGCTGGCGGCGGGCCGGGCCCGCGCCGAGGCCGGCTCCCTCCTGGTCTTCTTCCGCTCGGCCGATCCCGGCGGCCCCGACCTCGCGGGGGCCGCCTCGGCCTTCGTCCGCGGCCTCGGGCGGCTGGGCGCGGCGCGCATGCGGCCGGGCCTCCTCGCCGACCCGGCGGGCGGCAGCGCCTGCAAGCGGATTTTCCTAATGCTCCGCTGGCTCGTGCGCCGCGACGCCGTGGACCCCGGCGGCTGGGAGGAGCTCGGGCGCGAGCGCCTCGTCGTGCCCCTGGACACCCACATGGCGCGGGTCTGCAGCGAGCGGCTCGGCTTCATCCGGAGCCCGGCGCCGACCCTGGCGAACGCGTTGGCCGCCACCGCCGCCTTCCGCCTCTACGCCCCCGAGGATCCCGTGAAGTACGACTTCGCCCTCACCCGGCCGGGCATCGATCCCGAGCCGGGCGACGAGCGCTTCGGCTGCGATTAGGGCCTGGCCTCAGGGTCAGGCGCCGAGCCCACGGCTCGCACCGAGCCTACGGCTCGCACCGAGCCTATGGCTCGGCACGGAACACGCTCAGGACGGTCTTCGCGCCTCCCCCGAACATCTTGTTGGGCTCGATGGAGAGGTAGTGCTCGGGGAAGAGCCCCTTGCCCTTGAGGACGATGCGGAAGGCACCCCCGTCCAGGGCCTCGGCCTTCCTGCCCGTGGCCTTCTCGTAGAAGGCGACGAGCTTGGCGGGGGCGTCGGCCGAGAGGTAGACGTAGGCCAGCGAGCCCTCGTCCATGCTCATGCCGGCCGAGGCGTCGACGTTGAGGATGGCCCCGGGATACAGGGGCACGCCGAGCTCCTTGGCGGTCGGGGGTGCGGAGCGGAGCTCGGCCGCGCGGCCGGCGGCGAGCTCGTCATCGGCGGCGTCGCGCTCGTCCCGCAGCTCGCCCTCGGCCTTGTAGACCACCTGCTCGATCCGTATGGACGTGGATTGGCGGTAGTCCTTCTTGCCCAGGCCGGAGACCCCTCCCGGCAGGTCGACGAAGCCCTGGTACGCGTCGAAGGTCCGGTCCTCGATCGATACCTGGAAATCGTAGCCCCGGCCCTGCTTGTCGGCGTGGCCCCAGGCCAGGAAGGCGCCGGAGAGCCACTGGCCCTGGACGGGCTTGCGCCTGGCCTTGAGCTGCTCCCTGATCCAGGCCCCGTCGTAGGTCTTCTTGCCGCTGTCGGGCGCCTCGCCGTCGCGGAAGTCCTCCTCCGTGTAGGGCCTGAGCTCGTAGTCCGGCTTGACGAGGGCGGGGCGCTCCGCGGCTTCGGAATCGTAGTCCCTCGGGACGGCGCCGAGCTTCTGGCGGTACCAGGCGAAGACCTCCTCCACCGAGGCCGCGCTGCGGTAGATGACGGACTCGCGGGAGAGCTCGCCGGGATGGCCCTCGCCGCCGTAGGCCTCTCGCTCCTCGTCCATGGCCGCCTGGTCGCGAGCCGCGCCGGGATAGAGGGGAATCTCCTTGAGGGCCTTGGGCTGCTGGGCGAAGGCGAGGGCGCCCATGACGAGAATGAGCGGGGCGGTGGAAAGCTTTTTATGCATCGATGCTGCTCCCTGGTGATGATCTGGCATTAGTGTATCGCTCATCCCGGGTTAATGCGAGTTATCATAAATTTAAATTATGCGCGCTGCGTTGGAGCCAAGCTCGGGCGTAGTTCTTCGGCGAGAATTGGCCCGCTTCTAGCATATCGATTGGCTTTTTGTTCGTCGTTACAAGCATAACGCATTGAGCCAGCGCGATTCCATGGCCGGCGGCCTGGAATCGGGACGAGAGAGGCCTATACTCTCCAGTAGAAACGCTTTCGCCTCCGTCTTCGATAGGGGCCCGGGCGCCTGGCGCCCGGGGTCGAGCGGCCGGGACGGGCCTCGCCCGCGCCGGCCCTTCGCGAGGAGGGACGTTATGCGCGATATCGACCTGAGCATGGGCGAGCTCGAATCGCTCGTCGACCGCCACATCGAGCTCTCCGAGCTCTTCGCGGCGCGCCGCGATCCCGCGCGCCGCGCCCCGCCGCCGCCGCGGCTCGTCATCCCGGCCGGGGAGTGCGGGGCCGCCGGCTGCCTGGCGGCCCTCGTCGACCGGGCCCTCGTGGCCTACGAGGGCAGGCTCTTCGAGGAGGACTCCACGATCCTTTCGCTCAAGGCCGCCCTCGCGAAGGCCATCGTGGGCGAGTCTGAAGTGCATTGAAAATTGTTGGCGCCGAAGCAGGAGGACGGGCGGCGCGCGTAGGGAGAGCGGGCGAGCGACCTGGCCGCGCCTGAGGCGGACTCCCCCGAAGGGGGGGTCGGCCTGCCAGCACGGCCCTTGGATGGGCGAGCGCGAGAGGGAGACCTTGGGGAAGGTCTCCCTCTCGTTCATCGCTCATGCGCCAACAATCTTGGATGCACTCGTGACGGCAAGCGATGGCTCAGAGCGCTGTGCCCGCTGCATAGCCTGAGCGGGTGGCCTCGAGGACCCGGCCCAGCGCGAAGCAGTCGCCGACGGCGCGTATCTCCGGGGCGGCCTGGGCCTGGACGAGGCCCCGGTAGAGGGAGTCCTCCGGCCGGGCCCCCGCCGCGATGACGACGAGGTCGGCCGCGAGCCGCTCCTCGGCCTCCTCGAGCCGGAGCTTGGGGG
>ENA-UOWG01000703-UOWG01000703.1-activated-sludge-metagenome-genome-assembly--contig:-NODE-703-length-40962-cov-6.111912_pt1 | contig 40962 bp, 1 predicted proteins | sample MGYA00238147_ERZ761563 | MGnify/ENA primary metagenome ERZ761563 (study PRJEB28884, sample SAMN05720216) | anaerobic digester metagenome | isolation source: active sludge of municipal...
TGTCAATCTTTGCTTGCAATGTATCTTTATCTGACTGGGAGAAATCATAAGGATTGGGTTTTGGTTGACCCATGGACTGTAAATCAGTGATTGCGGCATTGGCGGTGTCAATCTTTGCTTGCAATGTATCTTTATCTGACTGGGAGAAATCATAAGGATTAGCTGTCGGCTGGCCGATTATTTCATCCCAATATCTATATTCGCTTCTGGCAGAATCTGCCTTAGCCTCAACGGTATCAATCCACGCCTGCTGAATAAGATAAGGATTGCTGGTATTAGTCGTTCCTAAACTATCCAATCCGGCAATAGCGCTATCGAGAGACTGAATCTTCGCATTCAGGTCTTCAATATATTTAGTATATGTGGCATCGATTATTCCGGGATTAACACTCATTGCCCAATCATATCTACGCTGCGCGTATTCCAATCCGACCTGGGCAGCCAAGTTAGCTTCTCTAGCCGCAACTAAAATATTATCTGATATCTCTACAGCTTTTGTAGCCAACTGCTGCTTAAGCTGAGAATTATATTCTGAAGCGGTGATATCGCTTAAAGTCTGTTTTAATTGACGGACAACATCCAGCTGGTTATTTAAAATTGTGATTGTGCCAACCAGAGTCTGCTCAAAGCGGGTATTCAAAATTTCCCAGTAATGGCTGAATGCAAAATCTGCCTCGTCGTTCATATCCACGCCGAAAGTTACAGGCATGTCTCTGAATTTCTGTTCTGATACCGATATCGGCTGGCCGGTTGTTAGCTCTCCTTCGCTTCCAAGGAATATCTCGGCGTGAGAAACCGCAAAGCCGTAATCAAGGATTGAAATCTTTACATCGAGCCTGGCTAAAGCAATCTCTTCTTCGGGAGCGCCGGCAGTAATCAATTCCTGCCAATGTGCATAGGCGGCTTGAGTTCTTGCGTCTGCGAGGGCGATATCTTGTTTCGCATCTTCCAGAGATACGCTGTCGCGCTCAGCCCACTGTAAAATTCTCTGTTCATAACCAGCCCAATAAGTACGGGCTTGATCTAAATTACCATTAACTGTATTGACCCATCTCTCCGCGTCAGCAATCTCCCGATCAATACTATCTAAAGCGCTCCTGGTATCAGCCAATCTCTGACGGGCCTGATTAATCTGGATTTCAATCTCGGTATTAATCATTCTTACGATAACTTGCTTGGCCCTGTCGGGATTGCCGGCCAGATTGGTGAGGCTTCTTAATGCCTTTTCATAGGCTTCTTGGCGGCTGTCCTGCGGCCCGAATCCTAAATCTCCCATCAATCTTTCCATGGCGTCGCGGGAACCTATCCAGTAATTGACCGCCTCGATAGCGCGATTGAGTTTCGTCTGTTGCTGGACAACGTTATTGTAAGCCTGGCTTAAATCGTCTCCTGCTCCTTGCGCCCCGGCTAATGCATCCTGATATTCCTGAGCTTCCTGTGGGTCGCTAAGATCATAAGTATAAATTCCGAAATCTTGATGATTCTGAATTCTTGTGCGCAGCAATTCAAAATCTTCCTGAGATATGCCTGCAGGAGGCACAGTCGGCAATTCTCCGACTTTCACCCAAGCGTTGATATAATTTTCCTGGGCTCTAGCATAACCTCGATTGGCAAGCTCCGAATCTCTCTGAAGATCGGATACTGCTTTTTCTGCGTCGGCTAAACCTTTAGCTGACTCTTCGTATCCTTTAAGTAATTCGCTGACAAAATTAGCGATATTGCTGTAAATCTGCTGTTTGGAATCAATAAGTCTCTTTTCCTCTAATAATAAACGGTATATATCCTGAATCAAAGATATGGTTACCTGGCGTAATGAAGATATCTGTTTCTTTAAATCTCTTTCAAGCTGCGCATATCTCTGGTAATTATTCTGCTCGGCTCTTATCTGTCCTAATTGCGCCTCAATCTGGCTGGACTCTTGGCTAAAGCTTGCCAAGGCATCTCTTATTTCCGCAGGAAGCTCGATACCATATGCCTCAAATAACTGCTGAGGATAATTATTATCCTTAATAGATATGGAGCCCTCTTCCGGAACCTGCTCTAATCCCTGGGCGGCAAGATAATCGGATAACGGCCTTGCCTGCGCAGGAATATACCCTTCGTGCGGCTGCATGGCGCCAGTTGAATCCACGGTCACTGCAAACTGCTCTAATAATTCCGCTTTATCAAACTGCGGGCCGACCTCTAAGACTCCTAAGATAATGCCGTCTTTAGAGAGGATAACCATTGTGCCTCTCTTAAGAACGATCTTCTCTTCGGAGCCGACGATGGTTATTACGACATCCTCGGACAATGTGTAAGTCGGCAAGGCCAATGCTTCTTTTTCGCTCAGATAGCTTACGCCGCCCTTAATCCAGGCAATAAAGTGAGTCGGGATATTTTCGGGCAGGCGGACTACTAAGTTATCTCCGAGCTTGAAGTATTCATAACGGACATTATTATAGGTAAACTCGGAATGAATATCGGCTATTCTTCTATCTACCTCGGCCTTAATCCAGGCGTCTCTTAATTTATGATCAAGTTTCTCAGCTTGTTTCTTGGCCTTCTTTTCAATCGCTGCTTTGTGCTGGCCGACTAATGAATCCAATTCGGCCTGGGTGATTACTCTTGTGCTGTCGCCTTCAGACAATACCAGCTTTCCTGCATACTGCGGATTCCAGAAAGCAAAACGCAAGACGCCGGCCGGAACGGAATAAATCATAGTGGAATGCACTCTTTGTCCGCCTAATGTATGGCCTAAATCAACCGCGGGATTGACACGCACCTCTGTAGTGTCGCCCTCGACGGTCATACCGCTTCTAATATAATTTGTAGCGGCTGTGGTGAAAGGAATATTATCAAAATCATACATTGCCAATACATCGCCGGTCATAGGTTCGGTCTCAGCTGCAGCAATACCGCCGATTCCATTTCTGACCATATTCTGTTCAATCAAGCTACCGAGCATCCATTTGCTGGGGATGATAATTAATCTGTCAGTCTTGGGTAATTCATCGGCAACGTATTTTTTATAGAATGGCTCGGTCAAGACATTACCTTGTTCATCCTGCGGGAACATAAACCATTTAGCTCTGACATAAATCCAGTCTTTTCCTTCGCGGGCATCTTTAAAATTCAATTCAAGCACATAGATATACTCTGGTTCGGCAGACGACCTATAATAACCATACGCAACGTTTCTATCTTCAGACTGATTGATACCTTCTAATAACTTTGACTGACTGTCGCCAAAGATAATTACCGCAGGATAATTTCCTCCTTTTACTTCCCTGCCAATACCTATGAAACGTAATGCAGAACCTAAAATCGGAATCTCTCCTACCCCTGTAGCACTTATTCCTCTATTGATAAGAGACGAAACGCCATCAATAGCCTTCTGGAGAGTAATGTTCTTAAAGGAAACTTTCCTGGCGCCCTCGATGCTATCAGGATTAACATAAGCCTGCTTGCTCGTCCAGAGCAATCTCTCAGGATGTCCGAAATTCGGCAATTCAGATTTAAAGAATACGCCGCCATGCTCCTGCATCTGTTTCCATTGTCCAGGATTACCAGAAGCCCACTGTAATAATGTATCGCTTAATTTTAAGAGGCCAAGATAATAACCTGCCGTGCCTTGTTCTGTCGCTCCCGAGAGCAAGCCAGTTGCGAAACCGACAAAATCTATCATCGGGTCAGCCGGGCTTGATACGAATAAATGCACGGCGAATTTCTGCGCTCCTTTGCCGCCAAATTCGCACTTAAATAATGAACCGGCCGGGTTCCAATTGAATCCTAACCCAAAACCGACAACCACGTCTCCGGGCCTGAGATTCTCGGCTCCTTTTACATCTCTTAATTGCTCGATGAATGAGCGGGTGGCAACCACTACGTTAATATTGTCAAGCTCTGAATAACCTCTCATCAAATTATCCCTGGCTCTTTCCGCCTCAGTCTGAGTTGCATTACCGCTAATTATGCCATGCAAATCGGAAAGCCCTTCTAATGTACTCTCTAGATTAGTAATATTTCTGGCAAAACTAGTCGCCAGGCCCTTAAGATTATCTAAGATATATACGTAATAACCTAATTCTTCTTTGTTAAGCGTTTTATCAATATTAGTTGTATCGATGCTGTTGACTGCCGCTAATAATCCTTCTGTTAATGCTCTGTATTGAGCTATCCTGTAGGCGGTCTGTGTTACTGAGCGCGCCCATTCTTCGGAAATGCCGAATTTCTTGGCAACTCCCTGAATAGTTTCCTGGGAAGGAGCAAAATCGCCGAACAGCTTGCTAATTGCTTCTTCGGTAATTTCATTCTTATGAGCTAACAATGCATCCCTTACCATTCTTTCAAAACCCTGCTTTATATCTTGATATTCCTGAGTCTGGCTAAGTTGGTTAGCCATGTTAACTGCGGCAGCCCCAAGCGTGCTATCGGCAACGGAAGCTGGACGAATGCCGGCTAAAGTCTTCTGGATTTCCTGGATATTTCTTTCGATCTTGGCCGTCAAAACTTGATTGTCTTGCCTCTGTGTCACAACAGTATCGGCTGCAACCTGCGTTCTTGATGTGGTGTCCCGTTCAGCAGGCACCTGGAACATATCTATCTCACTTCTTAAGCTATCAGGGAGCAGTTTGTACTGAGCAAGCATCTTCTTATAAAGCTCAAGCTCTGTCCTGGCCTGTTTCAATTCAGCAAGGACTCTCTTTTCTTCTTGAACCTGTTTTAAGGCTTCTTCTGCGAGAACCAATCTGGCCCTTAAATCTTTTAGAGCTTCTTCTTTGTCTTTTCTGGTGGAATTGCTGACCTGCCTTATCTGTTCTTTGAGTTCTTTGATTGTTTCTTGATAAGCTTTTTCGGAAGCTAATAATCTCAAATAATGCTCGGCTATCTTCTGTCTTAATCTCATTAATGTTTCTGCTTCGTTCAAGCTGATTTTTGTGCCGTCTTCGCTACTTTCCTGTTTAGCTGTGTCTAAAGTGCTGTTGAATTCTTCAACCAATTGAACGGTTTCGGCTTTTGTTGCGGCATGCACATATTCGGATACTGCCGGCGCTGCGGTTGAGAAAGCCATAAGTAAAGAGCCGATAACGACTGAGGCTCTGAATTTATTCTTAAATGAGGATGCTACAAACTTTATAATATTAACAACCGGAGCAATCAAAAGGCCGTATATCTGGCTAAGATAAGCTTCGACTTCGCTGGAACCTTTCTGGTGGGCTGCTTCGTGGTAATCATATAAGGAATCTATAATAAATGCGGGAAGATGCTGCCAGGCGCGGTGAGTCTTGATTACGCCATCTTCATTTACGCTGGCAATCGGGGTGGTGAAAACATTCTTTACGATTTGTGGCTGCCCACGGATGCCGTTGTGAATTTTAAATGCGTTGATAATTGCGCCAGTCTGGATCGCAAAGAAGATTCCGCTTATCGCAGGAATCATAGCTAACGCGACGGTTGCAGCAACAGGAATTACACTATAAAATCCTAGGCTGATAATACCAGCTGCTATTGTCAAACTTACTATTGTTGCTATCAATGATCCGCCGGCTGTGGCATTACCTTTAGTATCTCTATTGATTATCACGTCTATCGGACTGACATTGTTATCCATTTCCAAAGGTTCTCTCTCGACCTGCTTCTTTGCCTGAACAAATCCTTTGATACCGACAATCATTCTTATGTAGGCAACAAACACCTTAGCGATACCACCGATAATCAATCTGACCAATGAAAGCTCAAGCTTCTTCTCTTCGCTATATCTATATGCCGGGTGGACTGGGTTATCCATTTCCCAAAGCTCGGTTTCATCTTCGCCAGTTCTTCTGGATGTTGTAGCCGCCAACACAGGCAAACCAAAGAAGCAGCCGGCGCTAGGATCAATATCCTTTTCTTCATCTACTGCCTTACTCGGCTGCTGTATCATCAATTGCGCTAAATGAGCCCTATATTTTCTGGCTTTTTCAATAGCCGTCTCAACTACATCTCTTAAGGCGCTAAATTCATCCCCTTCTTCGCAGGCACCTTCTTCCTTCATTGCTTCATTTAAAGCAGCTATTACCTCGCATCTATGGCTATTACCTTCAAGGAATACAGGTTCTAAATTCTTGCGGATTAATATATCAAGACCCATAAAATCAGGTTCTAGATAGTGGGCTTCTCCGGAAACTTCAGGGTCTACCTCAAACGTCCTCTTGGCTTCTTCTTCTACTTGTTTAAATGCCCTAATGCAGATTCTATCAATTTGCTGCCTGAGGTTCTTGGCCTTTCTTCCTGATACACCTATTTCTTTTAGGAACCTTGCGAATGTCATTGCCTGGGCATCGCGTGCAACACTGACTATTCTATCGGGCGCGTATCTTACGGCTATGTCGCTTACCACTATTTCACCCTTCTTATTTCTTGCCACAAATGGCCTAAGCGATGCGTAACAAGTTTGTTTTCTTCCCTTAAACATTGTCACGAAAGTAACAGAGTCGACAAATTCCTGGACAACAAATTCTATCTTTCTCTCGAGCAAGCTTAGTATGTATCTAACGGCCCTGCCAGCTTTCTCGGCTTCATATATCTCAACACCCAAAGCATGGCTACCCAAAGCAGGCTTTACCACTATAGCCCTAAGATTATGCCTTTTGATAAATAATTCCACGTAACCTGCCAAAGGAGCAAGTATTTTGCCGCTAGTGTTTCTCTCTAATAACCACCTAATCTGGCGAGAAGTAATTTCGATAGGCGTATTTATCTTGGCTACTGTTTTTGAAGTGTCTATTTTATTATCCAACAACCTACTTACCTGAAGCGACATACTTGTAGGAATGCCGTATCGTTTTATTAAATTGAACTGGTGGCTCCCTCCCAGATTGGGTGAATTATAATAAAAAGCGTAATCAAAGATTAAAGGCTCATTAAACCGAGCAAGCACTAATGTTCCATCAATATAAACATATCCCATGTTAACCGTTAAGAATTTGGCATCGCCAATCTGTTCTTCTCTAAGCCAGGATTCATCTCTCACTAATATGAAATTGGCTTCTTTTGAGTATAATCTTGATACTGCGATTCTGGCTAGTATATCTTGAGAAATCTTGGCATTGAAATCTAACACCACTATATTTTGCTTGCTATTATCCATATCCAAGTCTCTGACTTCCGGAAGATCTATATCAAACGATAATAGAGTTATTGCATCGATTATCCTGGATATCTTTTGCTCTTCTGAAATAACAGCTCTTTCTGCGGCTGAGGCGCTCAACAACTCTGCTAATGCAGTAGTTATTCGATTTTGGTTAAATGACCACCAAGCTGAACCATTTTTAAGGATTAAGAGCTGATTCAATGCTTCGATACCTTCTCTTAATGAACGTACCCCTTCTATATCAACATTGTCGTCAACAAGTTCTTTTATTGATGCATCGGCTGATCCAGGGACCAAGAATGAAATAGCATCATCTTTACCGATTGTATCTTCTCCGCTTTCATCTGGCGTTTCCTTTGCTAATGCCAACATCGGGAGGCCAAAGAAACATCCGGCGCTGGTAGGATTCCCGCCCTGGCCATTCTCTTGAGTTGTATCCTCGATATTAAACGGCTCGATAGCAATCTTCTGCGCTAATTCTGCCGTTGTAGCTGCCTGGCTGGCTAATGTAAGATATGCGACTAATTCTCTCTTCAATGCGCCGGTTGACTCGTCTCTCTTCAGATCGCCTGCTGCATCAAACGCAACGATAACCAATCTGTTTTCTTTAGGATACAATCTTACATACAAGCGTTTATTGCCATTAATTTTAATTCTTCTTATGTTGTGCAGCTCTCCGTGCTGGAGGAATACGCCTGCATCCGGAGCTCTTAAGAAGTTTTCTAAAGCACTAATAAGCAAGGAAAGGTTTCTGGTCTGCCATAATTCTTTCTTGACATACTTGCCTCTTGCCGTGAAGACGTTGTATCCTCTGACATTTAATTGTATTCTTTCTATTTCGACTCTCTTTAATGCGCCTTCGACAATCTGTAAACGACCTTCACGGATTTCATAAAATTCCTTGTTGCCGCCGATACCCATTGCCTTAAGGTGCTTGTGAACCTTATCAGGCTCCGAGTGAGATAATTCAATTAATTTATCTTTCAAGTCTTCAAAATCGACCAAAGCTATTTCCACATCTCTGATAAGATCCACTATAAACTCTAAGGTTAAATCTTCTCTGAATGCCCTCTCTTCTTCAGCGTTTGCTTCTTTCTGGCCGATAACAATCAAGTTGACATATCCGCCTAATAACTCCGGAATTTCCTTATATACCGCCTCAAAAAGTTCGTGCTCATTTAAAAGCGGATAACGTTCTTTTAAAATCTCCAGGGTTACGTGGATACCTTTTTCGGCTAACTTGTGGTAAATTCTTAAGATCGCCACGTGGCGATCTGCTAAACCTAGCGCCCTGGCATTTTCGATAATCTTCTCTACCGGTACCTGGCCGGTCAACTTATCTTCCAGCTGAGCCAATAATTCTCTACGCAGTTTTCTTAAAGTATCTTCGGCTTCTTGCACGCGCGCTTTGACGCTGCCGATCTGATCCTGTTTGGCAAGTTCGCGATAGCCTCTGCCAGCGCCAAGCGCAAGCTCTATCATATAGATTGCTTCTTTAATCTTTCCTCTGGCATGCAGTTGCGCGACCTCTGCCATTGTGTTATTTAACACCCCTAAAGATCTGGCGGTAGGCCCGCGTTTCTTGCCTTTATCGGAACGGACTTTCCTGCCTGAATCGCCCTCAACAGCTAAGCCCAAGAATGGCATCATCAGCATAGGCAATAACTCTAATCCGCCCATTAATGAGCCCAAGCAGTATGAAGAATTTCTGTCGTAAGCTTCAACTTGTTCATCAGTTAACTTAGAATTCCTGTCAAATTCTCTTAATAATCTTGCGCCTTGTTCGGTAATAAATCTGTCGATTAATTGGCGATCCTTAGCAATGCCTTCATCGGTATCTCTTGCATAATCGGTTGAGCCAACTTTCTCGGTCCTGCCCTGTTCGTCATAATTGATGTAATAGGTAACGTAATCTAAACCGAGGAGACGAGCAATTGCCCAGACAGAATTTACATTATAATTCTTTCTGAGTTCGCCTTCTCCAAAATCGAATGCCTCTAAGTCTGGCATATGGTCAATAATTGTCGCCTGAACTATCGCGCTGAACAATATCTGTCTGTATAAATCTGGCGCCTGTTTGTATTCTTTAGGAATTCTTGCATCATTGGCCATATCTCTGGCTTTTACTAACATCTGGATGAAAGGCTTATTATTTGCGGTCTGATTATGCTTAAGAACGACTACAAATCCCGGGCCAAGAGCTATCATTGCTTCTTTAATTTCACTATCAGCATCTGTTAAATCCTGGAGGCTAGGAATCTGGTTCAATATATCATTATTGCCATAAGCATCTTCGTAGCCATAAATATTATGATTATGCCATACATATTTATATTTCATAAATTCGCTGGCATTGATTACTGAGTAATCCCCACCTGCGCTGGTATAAACTAAATGGTATTTGCCTTGTTCGTCTTTAAAATAATGGCCGGCTGACTCAACGACCTGCCCTTCTATGGCCTTGCCTAAGAAGGCAACTAATTCTTCAAAGGAATTGAATACGTGATCCTTTTCTTCCCTGATTACCTTTGAAGTCTCAAAAACCTGTGCATCTCTCTGGGCGATTTCATTGCGATGGATCATAAAATCGGCGAATTGATTTACAATATGCAATCCGGCAAAGGACATGAAAATCAACCCTATATAGGAAAGAGCTGAATACAAAATGTTTTTGCTGTGTCTTGCCGTAAGTCTCTTAGCTATAATTCCAATAATTACAGATAAACCTGCAATAACTCCCATGGGCAATAACATATACGCCCTCGGTTGCACACTTCTTAGTTCTTCCTGCGCAGGCTTGACAAGGAAAGACCCTACCAAGATAAGCGCAGCAAATCCCCACGGTAAAATATGAAGACCAAAAATATTAGTTACAGCTGTAAACAATCCGGTGAGTATAAATAAAGTGGAGATGGTTAATGAGAATGCTACCGCGATCTTGGTAGCTTTTGCGTAAGCATCTTCTTTAGATAATTTGTGCGACAAAATCCAGTTTAGAACGGCTCTGAATTCCTTGCCGCCGTCCATTGGGAAGGCCCAAATCTTGTTGAAGGCGAAAAGGAAGATATTGGCTGCGTAAGCCATATGAAGCAAGAATGCGACTGGCTCCATCGCTTTCATTGCGGCTAGCGGATGGAAGGCGACGCTAAAAGCAGCTATCAAGCCGATGTGTGTGGTGAAATATATGAATGACGCTATGATAAGGTTCCAGAGCGGGCCGGCAAAAGCATACCAAAATTCTCTCGCCGGATGTATATCCATCTTCGCATCTCTATAGGTCTTGGAATCAAAATCAATTATAATTCCGAAAGGAATAATCAAGTGCATTGCCAAGGAAACAACGTTGAACATTCTTAATGCTAAACCATGGAACATTTCATGAGGCACTGCGGTAAGTAATATAATGCCAAGTAGCGCCGGAACAACAAACCAGGCAACGCTCTGAGCCAAGCTCCACAGCGTCCAGCCGGCAAATAATAATATTGTGCTGAAATTGATGTACAACGGAGATCCATACGGACCTTTAACAAATGGTATGCGTATCCAGACAAGAATGGCCTTTAAGAATTTATTATCTATTCTGTGGCTAAAGACATTGTATTCATTGAAATCCTGCAAGAATGGCTTACGAGGCTTATAATCACGCATAAATGGATTATCTCTAGGACCAGTTCTCCTGGAGGAAGGTGAATTCTGACCATTTGAAGCGTTAGCCATGCCGGTAAATAACACTGGGCCTGCTGATAATCCCAAGGCTAACGCTAAGGCCGGTATCGTTACAGCCCAGGCTCTTCTGAGCTGTAACGATATCCTATTGCCAGCTAAATGGCGAGCTGGTCGTGTAGACTGGAGCTTCGCCTGCGTCAATGATCTCTCTTGCAAGCGCTCGGATTGTCTGGCTCTCATCTCCGCTAACTTCTTGCCAAAAGCGGCCATTACGAGTGTAAACGCCGCCCCGATTCTGAATAAGGAAGATTCTGATCTTCCCGCAGCAAGGTTCACGAGTCGATACGTAGACTGCTTCAGGATAGACCAAGAGGTAAGCAAATTCCAAATCCTTGTAAACATGTTCTCGAGCACACATGGTACGCCTCCTTCAATTGTAGTTGTAACAAGGGAGCCAACAGGGGTCAGTTCCCGTAAACGGGACTGTTGGCTGCCCTTATTAACAACATTAGCCGCATCTGTTCGTCCCACGGGAAGACCAACAGTTAACGGCTGACTTAAAAGTCTTAAATTATTAATTATTTGTCTGAATATTGATAAGATTTGGGTAGGAATAATACCGGAAATGGAAACAAAAAGGCCTATTAGTCTTCGTGCATTGGGCGCACGAGGTCTATAGGTTCTATATACTCTTTCGCTGACCGTGGCTAAATACCTGAAAGGTGATAAAGCTCTATATGCTCTATGCTCTATGCTCGATGCTCGATGCTCGATAGATGCGCTGCTCCGAGAATCTCGCCCCTTTCCTATATTATTAGGATTAAGGGTCGCTTCTGCAGTTTCTCTTGCTGTAGTTGCGGTTTCTTTAGATGATGCACTCCTCGAACCTCGGCTTACGAACGCAATTATTGCTGCCGCCAAAAATATTCCTGCAACAATTCCTGCGCTTACGAGCGCTGCTACTACGCCACCAGTCATTCCGACTGATGTAAACCAAATTATAGCTAATCCAAGGCTGTTTGTTAATATTTTGCGCGCTTCTGTTGTAACCACGACCTGACGCTGCGCAGCGTCAGCCGCGCCGCGTATGGCGGGGCTTCTGGCATTTCTAAAGCCTTTGCCTTTTTGACTAGTCACGGATTTTGCAATTTGAGCAGAGTTATCCACTTGAGCCTGCCCGATTTCACCAGCATAGGCTTCTGTTACGCCAAATATGCTGTTTACTCCGCTCTGGATAACCTTGCCAAATTGCAATAATACGGGGGGTATCACCCGTATTGGTGGTACATTAGGCAAACCAAACGGATTCATCCTATTTAGGGGTGTGGATGGATCAAATGGCTTGCCAGATTCTCTTTCTTTAGGAAGTTGCCCTTCAAAAATCCATTGAGTTGAGGAAGTTTCTATTTCTTGCTGATCATCTTTCTTAATCGGCTCTGGCGGTTTTTGTCTGCCGCCTGCAGCTCCGCTTCCGCCTTGGCCTGAACCTACTCCAGCTGCACCTGTTCCTACGCTCGAACTTCCCGACCCAACCGAATTAGCCTCAATCACATATTTATTATTGCCGCCGCTGGTAATCGTACGCACCACCAATTTTACGATGTCAGTTGGCGCAAACTTATTTAACTCTTTTAAAACAAGCGCCTTTAAATCATCCTGCGACAGAGGCCCTTCAGATTCATTTTCGATCGTTGCCTTTAATTCTGCTGCGGTTGCCGGGTCTAAATTAATCTCTGACATTACCACCACAGTCATAAACATGGGTACTCCGCCAACCATATAATTAGTTTCACCATTTATATCTACGGCGGGTAAATAATCTTCTTGAGGTCTGATTTCCAACGGCTGAGAACCGATGTCGGTCGACTGTACGCTTGCGTTACCTTTATAGATAGCGTCTCTTACGGCTGCCAATAGAATTGAACTTTGTTTTTCAATGAAATCTTCTACTTGCGGACGCATGCTCGCTTTAACCCTTCCGTGATAAATAAACTCTTCTGCGTCTTTTGCTTCATAGACTGAATCAACCAACGCCTTTATGGCGCTATCTGACTCGCTCTGACCAAATATCTTCTTATGCAAGGCTCCTAATTTATCGGCAAGCGTCTGACCATCCTGGAAATATGCCGCATATTCTCTTATAACCAAATCCTGGTCATTGAGATTGTATCCATTTAAACTCAAGACCGCCTTGACAAATTCCTGCTCGCTAGCAGTCAAGGCATTAAATGCCCCACTGACAGCTTCTCGATAGCCCGCATCAGTAAAATACAATGCATGGCTAAATTCATGGCTTAATATCTTCTCTCTTATTTCGGGCGCAATGCCTTGCGGCATACTAATAATCGCATCTACGCCAGTTGCCTGGTATCCTTTATCTTTATCATAGCTAAGCAATCCTAACAATATTAATCTGTCTCTGAAATCTATTTCTGCGTTATTAAGTTGGGTACCGTCATTTTGTGCCTTGTTGAAAAATTCAGCAATTACTTTAGTAGAATAGTCGTGGCCGTCAAAAGAAGTAGCTCCCTCGACAGAATGCGTCTCTGATACTTCAGCGAAATACGCTAATCGGTCAAAGGCCTCGCTCTGTTTCTGGCGTGAATTAAAATCAAAGAGATAAATCGGGCGTCCCGTCAAATGGTATATTGCATAATCCTGTTTATCGGCTCGAGTGGAAGAATCCACAATCTGTTCTATATCATTAGTCTCTTTTACTTCTACGCTTAGCTCTCTACCTTTTAAACTTTCTTCAAGGTCCTTTATGGAAGATAACGAACCGGCGGATACCCAAGAGCTATCCTTAGGGTTGGTGCTATTCAAGGCATTCATTACCTTTGTCGGACTGGCAGCATCGTTTTTGGAAGCCAAAGATAGCTGGAATAATAAAGGAATAGCCGGCAATAAACTAGCCCATGGCAAGAACCTGCGCCAGACACTTCTTTGTATGATAGAAGATTTTGTTTCTTGAGGCGGCACCAATAAATCCTGCGCCACCGACCCGCGGTTGTTGCCTAAAAGGCCTGCGATTGAATTAGCTGCCCTTGAAACAATTTTCCTGCCGGTGCGGGCTAAATCCTGCCAATCAGCCAGGCCGCCCATTGACAGCGTGCCGGAACCGGAGCTGCCCGCGCGCTGTTCATTTGCCAATCTATTTAACGTTGGCATTAACCTGCCTGCCTCTTCCAGGCCTTTTCTTGCAAGCTCTGCCTCAGGCCTATCTGAGGCCGCGCCCAGGTCATTTAAAATACCTTGCCAAGCAGCCATTCTGTCTTCTAACGCTAAGATTGCGCCGCGCGGATTTCCTTCTGCGACTAATTGTTCAACCTGGTTGAATACAGGGTCTCTTCCTTCAAATGCCGACGCCGCGCCCGGGCCTTTGAATGGCATATCTTCACGCTGCTCCACAGTTTGAGGCGATTCTCCTAACAAAGCCAGTGTCGCCAACTCTACTGGATAAAGATAATTGCGTAATCGTGTTAAATATTCAGAGGCTTTATCAGGGGCATTTTTTTGCAGTGCGCGGAAATAAACTTGATTAAGCCTCGCTATGGCTTGGGCGTTTGTCCCATCATAGGCAAATTTTAAATAATTAAGAGTCTGGGCCGCTAATTCATAGCCTTGTTTATCTGTTAACCTCTCTATAAAACCGCTTAATCCGGCAACCGTCGCTTCTGTCAATGGTATATTGCTAATAATGAAAGGATAGAAATCTCGGAAGTTGATCTTTTCCTCTGTTGAGAATAAATTTGCTAAATCAACCAGGGCCGCCGCTGCTTCGGGGTTAGACGGCGCAAGGTGAATAAGCCTTTTTAAAGAGAGATAAACACTTAGCATCAAATCGTAAGATTCTGTGCTAAAATTATATTGTACACGTTTTGCTGCCGATTGAAGCTCATTTATTTCTCTAAAATTGGCAGGAGGCACTTCTACTTTACCTGCTATATAATCCTGCATGGATGGGATATCAAAGTTTTGGCTTAATTCTTGCAAGCCTTGTTCAGAAACACCCAAATCTCTTAGCAAAGCAAGGTCTGTATCTAATCTACTTTTAGCCTCAAGAAAACTATTTCTGACTTTGAGCGCGTCTTCAAAAAAGAATAAGTGGTCTTTTATAGCAGATGCCAGCGATGGTCCTTGACCTCTTTGCAGGCGCATACCATCTTCATGATTAGCCTTTCTCCAATTTTCTAACATCGTTTCTCTTAGCCGTTTCAATGGTTCTGTAGCTGCTTTTATTGAACTTGTTAGGGATTCGATTTTTTCTGCTCTCTCTTCTTCAGTCAGAGCAGGCGTAATTGGCTGAGTTGGCCGGGCAGCTGTTTGCGTTGCCGCTGCCGCTGTTTCCGCTGGAGCTGGCGCTGCAGGTGTTTGTGGAGTACTGGCTAATTTCGGCGCTACTGGCGCTGCAGGTTTAGGCGGTGGAGCTGTTACTTGAGCAGTCGCCCTTGGCGCTGCTTGCGGCGGCTTAGACGCTTCGGAAGCTGCTTGCGCTATCCTTAAATTTTCAGGGGCTTCTATACTTGCATGGAAAAGCTGAATTCCCTGGATATTTTCGGCGCCCTGACCATTGCCTTCGGTCAAGAGATCTTCGACAGCAGTTACCTTATATCCCTGCGCGCGCATTCTTGCTAACATTTTTAAGAAATCAGAGCTAATTGTATCCGAAGGAGAAATGTATCCAGTGTAAATTTTACTGTATTTTTGAAGTAACATATCAATAAAAGCCTGGCCGTATCCTCTGCCTCTTGCTGCGCCTGTATCAACCGGTTCAATCTGATGTATTGCAAATCCGTCTCTAAAGGCTTCTCCCTCTACTGTAAACAACAAATCTCCCTGCTCATTATATAAACCGAATTTACTATAAATTCTATTTGGAATCTCTCTAATGCTAAGGCCTTGTACGGGCGGATATGCTATTCCTTTATATTTTTGCGAAGCCTCTTCGATAAACCGCTGCCAATTTTTGCGGGCTTCCTGAATTTTTTCTAACCTATCCCATGGGATTCGAGCAGCTTCTTCCGCCCTTGGCGCTTGGGGTTGTTCGATTGCTTTCGGCGCTTTTACCTGGCCAGTTGGCGCTTCTAAAGCCAGCTTCCTTAACATTGCGGCTGAATTTGAATCAGCGAAGCCCGGATTTATGGAAAGGACTTCTCTATAAGCCTTTACGGCCCCAGCCGGGTCTCCTGCTGCTAAAAGCTGATGAGCCAATTGCAGCCACCAGGCGCCGCTGAGAGGATTGCTTTCTAATCTTCGCCTTACGCTTGCTGCATCTTCCCCTGCCCATAACTTTGCTTTAAGCTCTGCGGTTTCGATTTTCGATTTTAAAAGTGCAATCGTTCCTGAAAGCTCGGGACTGTTTTCTCTTTGGGCTAAACGCTTTGCATAAACTAAATTTGCCTCCAGCTGCTCTCTACTACCTTTAACAATGGCGGAAAAATCGCGAACACTGGAAGTCACAACTCCGTTACCTAACATATCAAAAACATTTCCGGAGTGGTTCTTTAATACTGCTGCCCTTACTACCTGATGGGTTTCGCTTGTCCAATTCTCCAATTGCTCCTGTGGCACAAATTCCATCCCAACAAAAGCGCCATCCTCGAAATATGATAAAGGATGCAGAGAAAGAGGAGCTACCATTAAACTGTTGTCTGTTCTTCTGACAGCGACTAAAAGGCCTTTAGGGTCTTTTGTATAGGTTATTCCTGCCCTAACCAAATTTGCCCCTTCACTGACAATATCATGCGTGCTATAAAAATCTGCTTCAATGCCTTTTTCGCGCAAATCGGATAAAAGTTTCGCGCGATCCCTTGAAGATGCTGGAGTTTTTAGCCATTTATTAACTTCGCTGACAAAGGCTCTTTCCTGCTCGTCCATTCCTTCAAAAACAGAAGGAACTATTGTTACGCCTTCAGGCAGGAATATTGTTGGCGGCTGGACTGCGGGAGTCCGTTCAGAAACTGCCGGCGCGGGACTTTCGACTTTTGCTTCTTCGACTGGCGCTGGCGGTGTTTCAACTCTTGTTTCTTCGGTCTGAGCTAATGGCTCGGCAGCTTTCTCTGACGCTGCTAAGGCTTCAGCTTCCAATATTATCTGGGCTCTAGCGACCAAATCTTCGCTAAATGGGGAGGCTGAACGTTGTCTATCCGCCATTTCCCTCCAAATTTCATCCAATTCTCGTGGAAGCTCTCGGCTTTCCCTAATATATTTAAGTCTTAATCGAGTAACTTGGGATTTTAATTCATCATCGGCTCGGCCTTTATCGCTATCACGATATATTGCTGCTTCCAATTGGCCAAGTTCGCGAGCCACGTCCCCCCGCATAGTACCGATATTGTTTGCTTCCTCCATTAACTTACCATATAACTCCGGTTGCTCTTGCTCATTTATTCCGTTTAACTGTTGCCGAAGAGCTGCCAACTCATCCGTTAACTGAGCATGTCTCTGTTTTAACTGTTGTAACCGTTCTTCATTAGTAGCGGATGGCTTGGCTTCAGAAAGAGGCGCTTCGAATTTTGTTTCTTCGGCCGGAACCGATGGTTCGGCTGGCGGCGCGGATACTTCTTCAGTAGGAGGCATGCTGGCTAGTACTTGATTGCGTAAACCATCTTCTTCTGGAATCTCTGCCAGCAAATCTTCATTTAATGAAACGGCTCTGGCATAATGCCCTAAAGCCTCAGTAATAGCCTGTTGTTTTTTTCTAGAATCTTCTGATACTTTGCTTAGTTCGCGCAGTGTTTCAGCAATATCAAATTCTATCTGGGCATTGGTGTTTTCTTGGAGGGCGCTAGCTGTCCGATAAAGCTTCAAAGCTAACTCAAGCTCTTTTCCTTTGGTTTCCTTTGCAGCGTCGGCTTTGGTGGCAGCCTCAAAATGCCTATCTGCCTCATCATAAAGTTGACTGCTGGCCTGGGCAACTGCATAGGTGTCAAATGGTAAGGGCGTCGGCGTAGGTTTCTTTTCGGCTTGGCCTTCGGCCTGGCGCAATAATCTATCCATATAAACCAAATCTCCGCCGAATTCTGCGCCAAGATCTTTACCTGCGGCTTGCGCTGCCTGGTATTTATCAATTTCGCCGGATAATCTTCTTGCCTCAAGCCATCTATCAAATCTGCCTATTTTTCTACCGGTGCCGTTGTTGGCTTTCTGGAGCAAATCCACCAAATCATAGATTGCCTGTTTTCTCTGGCCGTTAGTTAATCGGCCTGCGATATCGCCTAATCTTGTGCCGGCTAAATTGCCGTTTGCCGATAACAGATCCGGCATCATCTCTCTTACCTGGCCGATGACTCCATCTTTTCCGTTAAATGCCGCGGCCAAAACTCCGGGTAAGATATGTTCTCTATCAACATAAAGCACGCTTCCCTCTCGCTTAAATGGTAAACGCACCTTAGAATCTTTGTCAGTTAAATCATCTACCACTATTCTTCTGAAGCCCTTAATAGACTCTATGGGCAACCCTTCCAAAGCCTGCCTTGCCTTAAGCGCATCGGGGGCAGTAGACACTATTTCAATTTCTTTATCTTCTGTAAGTTTTACTCTTTCCCTGTAAATATTAGGCATGCGGAAAGGAATCTGGGCAGGAGCTTGCGTATCTACGGCAATTTCTGGAATAACAATTTCTATTACAGAAGGCTTCTTAGCCAATAATGCGTCACGATAATCACGAGTTACCCCAACAATACTTTTAGCAAAGTTACTGTTGACGCGTAATTTGGCAAGAAGATTATCGATCTGTTGCTTGCGGCTGTCAGGTACTCTCTGGCCTCTAGGAATATTTCTTGCTGCGAATGAACGCGGACTATCTTTTACTGCGGGGATTTCTTCTTCCAGCCTTTCCCTGAGCCAAGATCTTACCTTGGATAAAACTCCGGAGAATTCTCTATTAATCAAAGAAACTCCACCACCTAATATATCTACATCTTTTAATTCCTCTACCAATAATCTTCTTAATTCTCTACGAGTATTATCTTTTAAAACAGAAAAATTCCTGTCTATTAATTCATCCAAACCGCTATAAAATTCTTCCCCTGCTTTAACCGATACAAAACTTCCAAGTTGTCTCTCATTTGCAAAAAGCTCTGAAATGCGGCTTACTTCTTCTAATTTTGTAACTTTTGCTCTGGAAACTTCTTCAACTAATTCCTTAGGAATTCTATCTATTACGTTTTGATCCAGGAATATTGCGTCGCGATAAACCTCTATGGCTTGATCGCGTTCGCCAAGTCTTTCAGCTATATCAGCAATATCCAGAAGCAAATTAGGATTGCGATGCCCCACTAAACTACTGGCCAACAAATACGTTCTCTGAATTTCTTTAAGCTTCTTTTCAAATTCATCTACGCTATCTGTAGATGATATGGCTGCTGCTCGCTTTCTACCATCTTCCCAAATCGCCCTGCCTGCGTCTACCGACGCCCTTTCGTCGAAAGCCACTTTTCCTGTTTCCTCATAGCCAGGAACTGATCTAGTAGCTCTACCATAATAAGGCTTTGCCTTTTCTATATCACCTAATGCCCTATGTGTTTCGGCAATATCAAAAAGAAATTGACCATCATTTAAATCCAGGCCTTCAGCTGCAGTATAGGAATCCAAGGCGCCCTTATAATCTTGAGCAGCAAAATGGGATTTGCCTAAATCCCAAACAGCTTTTCTTGTTTTTTCGATTCTTTCTTTGGCTTGCTTTAATCTATCGGCGACCGGTGAGGCAGAATCTAAAGCTAAAGAACGAATTCCCTGAAGCAACTCAGGAATTTCTCCCATTTGGCTATGTTGATGAGAAATCTTGGCTACTTTCGCAGATAGCCTCACAAGTTCTTTTAGACCAGAGTCTATTTTAGCGCCTTCGATAACACCTAAATCCCTGATATCTAAGCCAGCCAATAACGTATCATCGTAAAGCTCAAAATATGCATTTTTGCGTTTTTGATATTCCCCGGCAAGGCCAGATTGAATATCTATTTTTGGATTCTTTCTTTCCTCAAATAATCTTTCTTTGGCCAGTGTATAAGACTTTTCTAATTTTGCAAATTCCCTGACTCTATCTCTGCCGGAATAAGAATTTTGTATGCGATTTCTCAGGCTGGTATATATGCCGTCTAATTGCCTTAACTCAGCCCCGAAATCTCTCTGATCAAATAACCATTTCTTTATTCGGGATTTTTCTTGGCGATTATGCTTGAAATCAAAAGGCCCTCTGAAGTCTACGCCGACCATAGCCAGGCCTTTCTGATAATCTAATTCGTAATCTAAATCACCTATCTCTGAAGATAAAACAGACGCCTTAAAGCCATAATAATCATCCTGTTCGCGTTCGGCTTCTGCCAAGGTCGAATAATATTCTCTGGTTTTATCGGCTAATTGTCTTTGTAATTTTTCTATTGACTTGCGTAGTCGGTCGGAAATCTTATCGACTGGAGTGGATTGAGGAATTTCTGCTGGCGTAGTTTCATGGCCGCCTGAGGCTGCCATTAAAACTGGCATTTCAAAATCAGCAACTGGCGGACCGGTAGTTAACTGAGGCGAAGTGATCGGGTTTGGTAAAGGTATTGCTGAGCGACTGCTGTCTACTGTAGCCAATGTAGAAAGTTCAGGCGCATTCATATGGGCATTGCCGACAGCAGCTTCAAACTGAGGAGAAACTAATAACCTGTCGGCTGCACGCTGTGTCGTAATGTCTTGCCTTGCTATGCCATCTAATTGAGTAAGCTTTCGCCCCATACGAACTTCGCGAGCCAGCTCTGTCTTTTCATGATTGACAATAGGATTATTCAAAGGATTGTTTACATCCGGAGCCTTTTGCCACTGCGCTTCATCGACAAAAATTACATATCTTCCGTCTTTGCCGATTGTACCTGCGCCTTTTCCGATATCAGAATTAACTTTAGTCTGTAGGGCATCATCCATGCCTCTGACTGTGCGCACCTCAATAGTCTGATTTCCCAACTGATAAACAGCTACTGTCGGAGCCACACCGCCATTCCTTAAATGTCTGTCAATGTAATCCTGTACCGCAGTGCGATTATTCCCCGCGGCGGCAAAAATTGTATCTGTCCCTATGGTTTTAGATAACGGGGCCAAAGGAATAGTATGATTTCTATATGCCTGATCAAATTGATTGGCAACTGTAGGATTAAATGCCAACCTTTCAGTGATATATTTTCCTAATGTTGCCCGTGGCAAGGCAATACCGGACGAAGGAATTACTACCACGCCACTTGAAGCAGGATGCGCAAGCTTGGCGATAAAATCTCCATCCATTTGGTCAACCAGAGAATATCTTGCCGCTTCCCTATCTACGTCTGATACACCTGTTCCGCCTTGCGCTCTCTGGGAAAGATCGGTTAAAGTAATAGCGCCGGAATTAAGCTGATGATTGTAGTCGTATCTTTGCGCTTGGATATCAAGCGCTTCTTTCCAATCAGATGAATTCTCAACCGTGAATACTCTTTCTAAACCATTTTTCCTGATAGCGATGGTCTGGCCCTGATGTTTATCCACCCAATCGGCTAATTGTCTTGCTAATGCTGGATTGCCTTCGAAATCAGTTCGGCCTCTACCATATACCGAAGGATCCAAACCAGGCATGCCATAATCTACATTAGCTCCATTTAAAATATCACGCCAGAAACTTGTTGCGCTGTTGGCTGATTTTGCTCCGCCGGGAGTAGCAACTTCCTGCCAGATTTCGCTTAATTGCTGGGCAACCCCGGGAGAAGTAATTGAACCTAACACGGCAAATGCAGGTTCAGATATAACCTGGATTGCCTGTTCCGCGATAACTTCCTCAGCAGTGCCTTGCAATAATAAATTTACAAACTGATTAGCGTATCTCTTGCCTATATTTGTAGCGGCGTTGGCGCTTTCTCTCTCGAAAAACGAGCTTAAACCTAAAGACGTAGTCTGTTCAAAACCTTCGCCCACCGCCCTAAATCTTCTGCCAAAATCTCCTTTTTGAATATTTCCAAGTAATTCAGATAAAGGTCGTTGTCCTACAGATAATATTGCCGAGAAGGAAAGATTGGTTTTCTCCATGGCATTATAAACTGCGAGCGGGCCTTCTTTGAATTTCTCACTGATAGATGGAACTCTTAATTTACCTAAGAATTCCTGAGAAACTTCTGCCCGCATATCGTCTCTTTCTTGGAGCGTTAAAGAACGGCCAATCTCAAGTTCTTTCTGTTCTATCCGTTCCTGAATTCTGGGTTGTAAATTCTGGTCATTCCAAGTGCCGAATAAACCAGCATTATAAGCAACAGCAGCTTTATTCCACCAATGTTGTGCACCATCATATTTTCTCGCGCTTAAATCCATCCATTTTCCGTCTTTGCCTTGAACCTGACGGTCATCCCAAAAGGCAGCAAAAGTATTCTTAAAGAATGATCTCTCAATATTAGTATAGGTAGAAGGAAGTACCCCTTTGTTGAAAAGATAAGATCCTCCTTCTACCACTGCAGCCAAAGGAGCAATGACTGCAAACATGGTATAGCCAGTCCCAACGGTATAATTAGCTAAGAGTTTAGGCGTGCCATAAGCGATTTTGAATACCCGGGAATTAGGTAGATACTTTGCACCTAAATGGCCAGCTATACCAAAACCGAATAATGAAGCACCAGCTATTCTTAATGTATTTTTCCATTCCTTATCCTTGACGCTAAAGCTTGCTCCCAGCATTGCCAATCCTGGTAATGTGGTTCTAAAATGCTGATTTTCCAATATTGATCTAAACTTCAAATCTGTGTATGATTTCAGATCTGTAGCAGCATACCAATCTCTCTTGATTTCGTTCCAAGACTTCTTCAGGGCATTTCCAGAAAAAGGAAGAGTTTTATAAACCTTACTTTGCACCCTGCCGATATTACCAAAACCCGTAAGCATGGCGCCGTTAAGAAGAGCGTATCTCCAATCATTCTTGGATTCAAAAGGTACTACTTTATCGGTTGCGGGATCCCATCTTCCCTGGAATGTTTCAAATACCCGCCTCATCTCTCCGGTAGTTTTATCTTTTACCATTTTCTCCTGGGCAATCAGATTCTTTCTTGCATAATCAGTATCTTTGATTGCATTCCAGTCTTCTTCAGACATATCTTTTTGCTTAGCAGCCCAAGTCATCGGCTCTCTGGCAAAAAGCCGCGGAGTAGATGCTTCGGTATAAGTAGCTTTTCTAATTCTACCGTCTTCTCCGGGTATATAAACTCCAAATAACGGATCAACTGCCAATTTCTTTATTCCATACCAACCTGCTCCGGCTGCCAACGTTCCCAAGGAAGCGTTTGTCCCATAAAATGCTGTTTCCTTAGCAACTAACTGCCCCGTAGAAAGCTTGGGAACTTTGCTATACATATTGCCTAAACCTGCATTGGCCCTGCCTAATAAAGTAAATGCGCCGGCGCTAAATAATAAAAGTCCGGTATTGGCTATAGCATTACCTAACGGCTTGCCTTTAATACTATCTATTTCTGTGCCTGCAAGATACATTCCTGCGCCAGTTGCTGTTCCGATGGAACCGAAAAGTTTACCGTGTTTTACTAAAGCAAACTGCCCGGCACGGGAATTTATAACACTATTAGATACCGGCTTGGATATTGCGCCTATCCCCCTAAATATAGTATTTATTCCCACGCTTGAAGAAACTACAGTGTCCAAATTATAAGTCAGGGTGGTAACGGATTTTCTTAAGGCAGACCAATCGCCGCCTGTAGTCATAAGCGGGATGCCGGCACTGGCGAAAGCATTGACATAAAGAAGGGTTGGGGTGCTAGATAATGATTCGCCAATAAATTTAATAGGCTTACCTAACCCGGAAATACGCTGCATTGCATTTCCTGCTATATAATCGAAAGGCTTCTCAAAAACCGTCTTGGCATATCTTGTTCTTGCAACAGTCTCAAATTTTCCACCCATCTGCTTTAGGCCCTTGCTTGCTCCGGATAAACCGCCTAATAAATAAGCAGCTTCGGTAAAAGATGCAGGCATTATATCGCCGCCTCTGCCTTGGGCGATATCACGGAATACGCCAAGGACATTCAAATAATCTTTAAATCTAAATGGCGCATTTGCCACCATGCCAGGCGCGCCTAAATAGAATTTGAAAGCGCCATATCCAAAAGCTCCTGCTTGTCCGGCAACGGGCACCTTATTAAGCATGCCTAATGTCATGGCTGTTTCTTTATCATCAAAGGCATCCAATCTATCTCTTTGTCCAAAAAACGGCAAACTCAAAACCTGTCTTCCGCCTATCTTGGCAAGACCATCAAATGTTGCCTTGGCAGGATTGGGATTATATTTTGCAATATCAACATTTCTCTTGATAATCAAATCATCTATTGCAGTATAAGCTGTGCTTCCGGTGTAATAGGTTGCAAAGAATCTTGTTGTAGGAGTTAGACGTGTCATGATGGGAATTCTTGAACCTAGACTTCCTACGCTTCTATCTATCGCCCAATTAGTGCCGCGATACAATTGTTTTGCTCCATAAACTGCCCAAGGAAGAGCTGCGCCATACAATGTATTTCTGGCTAAATTATCAGCCAGCGGCTTTCCTTGGTAGGCATTATATCCTACCGTACCGACTGCCGCAGTAGGAGCAGTAATTGCCGAATAGCCTGTCAGAGTTCTAACGGTAGCAGGAATTCTTGCGGAAGGCAATATTGATTTTCCAATTGCGGATGCGCCCCTGTATGAACCATAAGCAACCCAAGGAGCGGCTGCACCACCGATAGCGCCTTTTGCAATATTACCAAATGTATATCCGTCCTTAGTGAACGCCGGATAAATACTACCTCCGCCAACCGCACCTATTGTCGAAGCTCCTATCAAAGTTCTCATGGTAGGGGAAGCTACTCGTCCAAAAGTAACCGCCCTGCCCACAGAACCCAAGCCTCGTATAACCAATGGGGCTTGTTCCACTTTAGAAATAGTCGCAGGAGCTGAGCCACCTTTGGTTAGAAATGCCGCAGCTATTGCAGGAACTATAATACCGCCGATAGCCCATCCTTTATTCCTTACCATGGCCTCAGTGGTCCAATTATCTCCCCAGCGTCCAGTAGATACGATTCCGCCGTATATAGAACCACCTACACCTTTGCTGGATAAATCTCTGTCAATAGCATCCAACATCATTCTGGCTGATTTTCTTTGTTCATCGGAAACAAACCAAGGAAGATTCGCAGCAAATTTCATCTGATTACGCATTGAAATAACGGGATTATAACTACTGCTACCTGGCATTCCCCCTAACCCCGCCATCCCAAGGTCAACAACCAAACCAACTGTTCCTCCCACAAAAGCCTTGCCTGAATCTATGGGCTTCTGATACCAATGGCGTTCAGTACCAACCCTAACTCGGTCTCCGCCAAGATCATAAACATCAAATTTTTCGATTTTGCCTTCCTGGAAATTCACCCTCTCAACTCTGTTTGCATAAGCGATATTAATTGCCTTACCATCTCTGTAAACGAATGGGCCGAGAGTCGGAATCGGAGCTGCTATCCTTTTGTCTTCGCCGCGTTTAGACCAAGTAGTATTAACCCTTCCAAATTGGTCTATGCTAACGCCACTTATCCCGAAGCCTGCCTGCGAATAAGCATATGGCTCGCGTAACAACAAAGGACTGCCGTTAGCAATGTTTTCTACAACCGCGCTGTATGTTTTGTATTCCCGGGAATTTTTATTCTCAGGAACAGGATTCTTTGCCAGCCAATAATTGTACAAGTTATTCAGCAGGACTGCATCGCGACCAAATCCCTTTAGGCCTAAGCCTTGCACTTCCTTAAAGGAATATTCTTTGCCGCCGACTCTCCACTTATCGGTCCCTTTAACAGGCTCAACAAAAGTAACCTTGCCATCTTTTATAACGCTGAACCCGTTTCTTTCCCTACCTTGATAATCCTCTAATTTAAAAACGTTGGATAATTTATCTCTCTGGGCAATCTCGCCGAAGAGGAAGGTATTTTCTAATTCAGGACTAACGAATAAAGAGGCGTGTCCCTCAAATACCGCCATGCCATCTGCGTATTCTCTGCCGGTATCCTGCATATACATATCTGCAAGATAATGCAAGCCCACGCAGTTTGCGCCTAAGTTAGAAAGTGAAGTATTGGTCTTTTGGTCTATCCTTGGGAATGCGGCATGAGGATCGCTACTAGGCCCTACAAGAGTTAACAATCTCATCTTGGCGAGGACCGCATCCAATTTTATCAATGAAGGCCTGGATATATCTGTGGCTGAAGATATCTTTTCTAGTGTATCATTTTCGAGCAGAGGATTTTGTTCTAATAATCTCTCCAAATCTCCAAATCTCGTCTTACTTAAATCCATGCCGAGATGGCGCTCAACCAGTAGTAGATAATTCTTATCCGGTATAACTCCGGATTTGACTAAGTCGCCTACGAAAGCATCATCGTATTCAGTCATTCTTTCGCGGACTACATTCCTTAGTTCTTTTTCGAACTTAAGTACGGCTTGGCGGGAACCGGTTCTGCCGATTTCTTCGGCGAGCATCTGTAAGCGAGGATCATCGAAATCCGGAATCTCTGTTAAACCATTCTGAGGATCATAACGATAGAATTTCTTATTATCAACTGAAACTACTCCTCCGGTTGCAATATCTCCTTGGTACCACTTTCCTTTAATATCTTTTACGTAGAATACGGAACGGTCCTGATTAAGTTTACCGTCCCTGTCAAATCTTCTTACGGAAAAAGCATTCTTGATTGAAGCGGGAGTTTCTAGTTGAGCCACATATACATCTATGGGTTTCCCATTTTGACTCTTTACCTTAATATCCTGGTCGTTTAAAACAATAGTGGCTCTATCTTTGGAATAATAAACCTGATCGAAAACAACTGCCGGCCTAGATCCGGCACGACCAATCTCTATCTCTCCCTGAAAACCTTTTGAAGTATATAAAGGAGAAATTGTCCTGGCCCCGGTTTCTTCGTTATAATTTAATAATAATTCCAGCGTTCCTCTTAACTGATAAACATTCTGGGCATCTATTTCTTTGATATGGTCGCCTTTCCAAGCTGATGCCGTCTCTATCTCAGGTACGCTGGATAAAAAGCCGGCTCCCAGAGAACTCTTATCTAAAGCCCAAATACCCTCTGTGTGGCTTACTCTTAAATTACCCTGGCTGTCTATGTTTAATTTTCCGGTTGCATCTGTAATTGACCCGAAAGTATTGTTGGCTCTAACAGAAGAATTAACGCTTACAGGATAATTATAATTAAAGGCCATGAGGCCCAAATCATATCGATCTTTGCCTTGCTCGTCTTTACCGGCTTTCTTTATCTCTCCTAAAAACGGAAGTGCTGAAGCCTGATTTACAATCTGAGTGATTTCTCCGTTAGCGGTTATCCTTGACTGCGGAAAATCTATACCAAAGAACCTTCCGGTAAATACTCTCAAATCTGGAGTATTATAAGTAGCTGGATTAAACGGCTTGCTTGAATCCCATGTACCAGCAGCAAATTCTTTTACTAATCGCGTATTGTAAGTATCGGCATTATCTTTATTTCTAAAACTACCCTCCTGATCAAAGTAGATTGATTCGCCCTTTGGAAAATAGAGTCGGTTTCCTTTGGGATCTTCGCTTAAGCGGACCATGCGAGGATCGTCTTCTGTTTTTACTCCGCTCTCCTTTAACGTTTTTATATCCTGCGGAGTTAAGCGCGCGCCTTCCCATCTCCAGAGAGCGTTTCTGCGAGTATGCAAATCAAAACTATTGAGATGCTTTGAAATAGTAGCCCAATATTGTCCTTCAGTTTCAACATAATCCCTGTTTATCTTTTTAAGGATATCAATTGTGCTTCTTGGTACTTCTCCTTTTGGAGGCTCACCTTGTTCCGACTCGGCGAACATGCTTAAAAACGCTCTTCCTTCAAACAAAGTCTTGATATCCTGGTTCTCGTCGAAATATCTTCTTGAGGCGGGAATGCGATGAACTTTATCCTTATCTGCCCAGTCTACAGAAGTATCGTAACGTGTATATAAATCAATCAGCCATTTACTGATATCTGTTCTTCTTGCGTCTAACGCTCCGTCGGTATAATAGATTCCGCCAGTCTTTGGATCAATGGTAAGTCTTTGATCTTGTTTTTTATTTAATATATCAATTTTCTTGGCATGCTCCAGGAATTCTGATGTGCCGCCAATAGGTTTGCCTTCGGCGTCAAAGGCAAATTTCTTGCCCGCTCCAAAATCAAGATATTTTCGATTAGTGATTTTGCCTGTTTCATCGGTAAACACCTGGGTAAGAACTTTATCTCTGTTAGAGACGCCGCTGTAATTCCTTAAATCCATTCCGATGGAACCGGTAAAGTTATGCGACAAACTGCTAACAAAGAATGAAGACTGCCCTTTCCAAATACCGTCTTTGGTGATTTCAATTCCGCTAGTTGGCTTACGGCTAGTCTTAGTAACAATTGGCTCGGGAGTCTCTACGGGCTTTGTATCGGATCCGCCTGCGGATGCGCCTTCATTTGCTCCGCTGACAAAAATTGAATATTTTCCATCTTTTGCAGTAATGCTTAAGCGGCCGTCGGCAAGTTCAGTAAGCTTATTATCGATTCCATACCAAGTCTTGGTATCGGCTGAAGTCTTTATCCTTTCAAAGTTGGTTTTGCTGATGTTGTCTATTTGCCCTTCGCTGTTCCACTGGATATATCCTCTGGCATCTACTAAGGCTTTTTGTTTGATAGCATCATTTAATAACAATCTGAACGACTCTTGACCAACACTCCCCATAAAGCCGGCCTGTTTCTGGACAATACCATTAGAATCAAATTCAACCTTTTGCCCGGCGGTCTCAAAAATTCCTCCGGCAAGGCCTGTTGGTTTTCCGGTTTTCTGATCAACTTGAATCGTGTAAGGAACCTTGCCTGTCTGGCCAGATTTTAACTGCATAGCAACGCTCCTAAAATCTCCGCTTAAATTTGCGCTGTAAGGAGAAGTAAAATTATTTATATTAAATAAAACATTCTGCCTATTTGCTATGCCAGTTTTGATGTCTAATGTAGCAGTGAGCTTGGTGGGTTCTTTAGCAGGATTCCTAGCATCATCCTTTTTGTCAGTAAGATCTGACTCCTTGGCTTTACTAGCCTGGCTTAAAAATAGATTATGATTCCCTATTCGAAGAACAGGCTGCCGGTTACTATCTAAACTTATATTAGTAATACCTAAGTCTTGCCTATTGCCAATGCCTAAAGCTCTGTATCTGACAGCATCATCGCTACCTTTCCAGACTTCATAGCCAACATTTTCCATGGATAAAGTTTCTTGCCTGGCTCTAATGGTTCTGCCACTTTGGTCTGACACGGTAAAAGTGCCTTTTAATGGATCATAAACATATCCTTGAGATTTTACACTTAATCCCCAGGCTGCGCTTACCGCATTAGTAGCACCTTTGTCTATCCCTTTAACCACTCCGTCTATGATTGTCACAGGACCAACCATGTCTGGGATTGTGGCGTTGGGGTTTCTATAATCGAATTTGGGATTTGCAGCAGGAATAACTTCTAATACAACCTTGCCTTTATCATCATATTTAACCGCAGAGACAAATTTTGATACTCCCTGAAATGTATGAGTAGCGTTGTTAAACATCTGCGAATTATCCCATGAACCAAAACTTGTATACCTTCCGTCCTGAGACTGAGCAGTTGGGATATCTATTGCTGATTGCGGCCTGCCGCTAGTAGATTTTGATTGATAAAGTCCATATGTTAATTCAGATGTATTCCATTGCGGTAATTTTGATCCTGGTTTTGTTGGGGTAGCACCGTTTCCTTCCTGGGTAGAGGCATTGGCAAAGCTATATTTTATCTCCGGTACCTTAACCTTTAACTTCCCATCTCCTATTACTACTTCGCTGGCTCCGGGTCTTGTCTCAAGTGATTTTACCGCGCCTGATTCCAGATATCTTCCTACCTGGGTGAATGTGCCTTGATAAGTTTTCCCTTGGGCGGCATCTAATGGTATGCCGGCAGGGGAAGAAACTGTACTTAAGATAGCTCTGTCGGAAAAACTATTATCCAGATAATTGGATTCTACTAAAGCTGCTCCCTGCTTTGGAACCTCAAGTCTCTTAGTTTGCGGATTATATTTAATTTCAACTTGCTCGCGTTTAAATCTGATGGAATTATCCCCGACAGGAATAATTGCTCCCTTAGCAGGATCAACTTTCCATGAACCGACCACTGTCGGCGTAGTATCTAACCCACCCTTTTCGTTTATGCCGACATAAACATTGCCCTTCATCTGAAGCGAACTTTTACCTATATTACTGACCATTCCGCTTCCAGCCAAATTCCCATAACGGTATTCTTCCTGAGGCGCAGTTTGTATAGTTCCCGCCTGAATCTCAAGAGGCTTATTTTGGACCGTGTATTCCAAATAAGGCCTGGTGCTTTGATTGATTACCAAAGCACTTGTCCCAATAGCCATTAAAGGATTAGTTGCAACATTGTCCTGCCCGACGAGGCTGGTAATCGCCCCTGTTTCCTTGATACCTTCGTTTGATCTGGAATAAAATATTCCGTAATTATTGTTTGTGGTCCTTGCTGCGTTGATTAAATCTTGGGCTATCGGCCTTGTCCCGATATCATGATGGATGGTTTTGCCGCTCTGTAGAGGAACGATTCCCAAACCTTCAGTTAAGGGAGTTTTTCCATAAGCCACCCAGCGCATATCATTACGGCTGCCGGTATCAACATTCATGTTTGTGCCTACAACCAAAGATTTCCCGGTCTGGACAGGACTATAGAAATTCATCACATTTTGCGTTGAAGTAGGTGTATATTTGCTGCCGGGAATAAATTCTACGCCATTTTTAAAATCTTTAGCATCCCAAGTGAGTTGGCTTCCTGGTCTCATAGTTACGCCAGCGTTAGTAACGTTAATTACGCCTTGGCTTAATTTAACAAAGCCACTGTCTACCGAAGCTCCTGGTAAAACATTGACTGTGGCAACCGTAGCAGCAGGATTAATCCTAGCGCCTGCTGGCGGAGTAGCAACGCCTCCTGGCTGCGCAACATCTTGAGGATTAAGCACGGTGTATGCCATTGATTTGGAATTCCACACAGCATATTTTCCATCAAAGGATTTTGCCGTATCCAAGTTCATGCTATAGGATTCATAGCCTTGCTTAGCAATCCAAACTGTTGCCCGGTCATCATACTCTGGAGCTATATTAGGATTGGCATTGTATTGCTTGGAGGCATATGTTACCGAACCCGAACCTGCGCCCGGAACATCTTTCCAATAGTTGACGCCAGTATGAGGAATGGCAACCGAATTCTTTCCTGGCTGAAGAATTGTCTGTTGATTATAACCTTGAAGCTGATTCTGGTTGTAGTAAGAACCTCTGACTAATTGTCCATTTTCCAAATATTCCGTTACCGGCGTCTTAAGCATAGTATTAAAACCAACTGTACCGGCATTTCTTCCTTGAGTATCTTTGGCAGTATATTTGGTATCAAATCCCCAAAGTTCGCGGGTAGTCTGGGCTTTGCCTCTATCATAAACAGTCATTTGCACGGAATTGTCAGTATATGTTGGGGTGGTTATATTGAGGTCTCTATTGACGGCATTGTAATCATAACCCGAAGAGGATTCATATCTGTTATTATAATTGTTATTGAAATTATTATAGGTATAAGAACCAAAATCATTATAAGAATTATCCCAATCATTTCCACCCCAGTCTCCGGGCGCGCCTTTGACATATTTTGACTCTTCCTTAGTAAGCAGGCTGGCATTTTCATTTTCTGCGCTTAACAGGAAATATCCGCTCAATAATGAAAGGAATGTGTCTTTCGGCAAGCTGAATGGTTTATCGACATTATTCTGGATTAACCAGACTTTGTCATCTTCAACTTTTTGCACTAAAGCAAAATGCTGCGGATTCTTGATATGGACTATAAAAGGAATGGGAAGGTTAAATATATTTTGATCAACATCTAATTTCGCCGGATAAAGTTTTACGCCGTATTTGTTGGCGACCTCAGCCAAGCTATATAAGGAAACAAAGAATTGGCCTTCATATTGATTGGTCGCCCCGCCCAATATATCGGTCAATATTGTAAGAATAGATAATTCCTCGATTGACGCATCGACATTATATCCTTTTAATATGTAACCCAAGCCCTGGATACCGCAGTTGATAGGCTTGGTGTCTTTGTCTTTTAACCACTGATAAATTTTATCGACGCTATTCTTGGTTAAGAATATTCCTTCTTCCTTATCATTGGTGACTTCCAGTTTATCGTCGAGCTTTACACTCTTTAAGGTCTTATAGGTCAAAGAAGATAATGAACGTTTTACGTTCTCGGCGACAATAAGCTCTGAGGCAATATTAACTGGGCCCTGGACTATTCCGCCGGCCAAAGGAGCCTGCATGCCTTGAGGAAGATTGCGATATAAAACTGCCGGGTTATATTCTATGGCCCAGGCAACCTGCTCCGGCAAAAACACCGCCACGATAAGAAACGCGATCGCTCTTATCCAAGGATGAAACCTTGGCTTCTCGAGCTTCTGCTCTTTCTCTTTTTCAGCTCCTGATTGTGTCGTTATTTTCTCTTCGCTCATTTCTTATTAGTATGATTTGCTCTCTCTGTCCTTACTTGTTCATAAACCGTTTTGGCCATGTTGGTTAATTCAGCTCTGCTGAGATTCAATATGCCACTTTCTCTTAACCAAGAGTTTAATTCGCCCTTATCAGTAATTACGATCTGATAGGTAAGGCCTCTTTCTTTAAGCCAGTTATCTACTGGACCCATATTGCTCATTACGTAAGGGTGCCCTAAATAATTACCCATTGCCTCAAACAAATCTAAGCGCGCTTGCCCTCCTTGTATTTTTGGTGCTTCAATTCCATAAATCAGGAATTGCGAAAGCGTAGCATAAGGAGATTTACCTTCGGCAATAGCGCGAAAATGAGCCAAATCTTCTCCATACTCTTGCTCTCCAGCTAATTTTCTTTCCACGTGATCTTTTTCATGGGATTTAACGGCCTCAACTGTTGCTCCGATAATTTCCTTCCTGGATTTACCAGCATATTCTTTACCAAATAATTGATAGCCCAACTCTACTCTTTCCAAAAATGGTTTTTTATCCTGATCGGAAAGTGAATTTGCATAATCAGTAATTTCTGCCGGCATTTCTCCTGTTTCCATATACGGCATAATATTTCCATCGACAGAACTTTTAACGCCGGTAAGATTCACGACGGCATAACCATCTTCTGAAGCCCAGCCAGACTCTAGAATATTATCTTTCTTCATTCCTCCCGGACCAGTATATCTGCTTTTTGCTTCTAAAATTACAACGGGAGAACCTTCCTTTCCTGTTTTACAAACCTCACCATCGCAAACCTTGAGCGTGTCTAATTCTGCTGCCTTCTTGTCATAAAGAATATATTTGCCATCAGAACCTGGAATGGAAAAAAGAGGATTAGCCGCGCCTGGCAAAGCGGCTGCCACCTGTTTCTCCAATTGATCTAATGTTTGTCCGGCGGCGGAAGTTTGACCGGCGGAAGGTGATACAATCTTTTCTTTTGGCATCTTTGTTACAGGATTAGTTTGGATAGCAACTGGTTCGTCTTCAGCCTTCTTTGATATCGGAACAATTTGAGCTACATCCGACATTGCCGATTTTATATCCTGCGTAGGGATTGAAGAAACCGGTTTGATATTATTCTCTAATGTGCCTTCTATGCCGGTCTTGAGCTGATTGATTTCCCTAGTAACCTTTTCTAATTCCGATGATACAATCTCGATATTATGTTCCTTATTAGACCATTTATTGTCCACTTCGGGGATGCCTGTTTTGATATCGCCTAATGGCATTGGCCCAATGTCATTATTCAAACGATACATCATTGTTTCCAGCGCGCCTTGGCGGATTTGTAGTTCTTTTAATCTGCTGGCCTGTTGCTCAGTTAACTTTGGCACTTCTGGCACATTAATGGATTGGTTGTTTATATTTTGGATTCCCTGAACGGAAATTGTGCCTGGGTTAACCGGAGCAATCTTAACATTGCCTCTAACTCTATCCGAGAAAGGTATGACCGGCTCTGTGCCTAATTCCTCAAGCGGTTCTATCTCTCCTGCTTGCGGAGCGTTGATCCTGGTTTTGTACTTATAGACGGCGTTCAAATTTGTATCTGCCGGGCCTTCAGTTACTAAGTGGGTGTCGGTGCCTTCTACTCTATAAACTCCTACGCCATCTAGGAAATCTTTATATTGAGTATTGCTTTGGCCTTCGGCTTTATTTTTGGCGGCATCTATTGCGGTAGTTATCGTTCCCTGATCATAAGTGAAACCTTCGGTGCGGTCAAAGCGGCTGGTTCCATCATAGTTGTATCCTGTCTTTGCTGCCCAAGTGGGCATGGAATAGGTCTTGCCTGTGCCCTCTGGCATCTGTTCGTTCTGGTAGAATTTTACTTCCTGAACTTGAGCCAAGTCGCTTTGCAACAATTGCTGTGTCTGCTGGTTTCTAGATTCCAAAACCGCTCTTACCTCATCGGTCTTAAAGGCATTGGTGGCTGCCTGCGTAATCAAAGCTCTGTCGCGAACGTCTACTTGAGCTGTACCAGATTGATTAGTCTGTGTTCCGGTGTCGCGAGCCGTCATAAAATTACCGTAATCTGCTACTAAAGCCTCGCGCGTAATACCGGATTCGCCTAAGAAAGCATCAACCTGACCTTTTAATTCTGGGCTGTTTATTAATTGTTCGATCGTTAGGTTTTGATGTTGCCCATGGAATTCTCGCAAAGCCTCAAGCATATCACTTCTCTTGCTATAGCTGTTTTCAAACCTATCAAGACCTTTCTGAATCATTTCGTCGCTGAGGCCTATATCATGCAAATCTTTTCTTAGCTGTCTTTCCCTCTGAGGATCCACATTGCCTGAAATTATCATTTCGCCAAGTTGCGTAATAGCAGCTTCGAATTTTGAGTAAACCGGCGGATTCGGAGGTGTGGCATAATTCGCTCTAGGATCTCGTCCCATGCCGGAATTGATTTCTCTTGATACGACTCTTGATTCAGGGCCGGCCCAAGGACTATGGCCTGCGCCGGTAGAATACATATTCATATCGTAAGTAATATTCGGTCCGACTACGTATTGCCCACCAACCCTAACTTCTTTTGCTTTCTCTTCCGTCACAGGGCCGGTGCCAGGTAAGTATATGTTTTGAACTGTTCTAACATTAACTCTGTCTGGTTCGGTACCTGGAGCATAATCCTGGCCCATATCGTAAGAAGTTGTATACGGCGCTTCAAATCCCGGCTTCACTTTAAGGCTACTGCTCCAATCTTGTGGCACTCCTTGGCCTTCGTATGCGCGTGCCGCAGCCATACGCCATCCGGTAAAACCGTGAATAATATCTTTCTTTTCCTGCGCTGATAGGTCTTTCCAAGTTCTACCATCGGCTGACTTACCATAAACAATTGAACCCAATATCTGCAAATCGGAAAGCGTGGCATCGGAAAGATCTGGCTTGATGCTAATTCCTCTTGTTCCGCTATATCCTAAATCACGTCTTTTCTCTGCGGATAACGAGAATATTTCACTTAAAAGTGCAACTCTTTCAGCCTCTGGTATGCTCAGGAATCTGGTGCGCAATTCCGCCTGCGGCACTGTCAAAACACCCTTACCGACCTTTATGTCTGCGCTGGTTGTTTCTCTTCTATTTTCATCCTGTGCCAAGGATCTGTAATCTCCTAAAGCACCTTCTCCCGGCTTTTCTATTCTCTCGGTAGTCGCTGATATCTCAGTCGGCCATTCCGTAGGAAAGCTAACCTGGGAATAATCTCTGTCTTCAACTAAAGCCACGCCATAGGCGTTATAATGATAATCTGTAGTCCTGTCGGTTTTTACATTTTCAAATTGCTGAGTTTCGGGATTGTATTGCTGGTTGTAATATTCGGTCTGTATCGGCCTGCCCCACTGGTCGCGTTCGGTACGATTTAACATTGCATATTCGGGGCTGTAAACTGTCCTTCCTTCTTTTAATTCCCTCAAGACTGTCTCAACTTCAGCTTTTTTGTTTGCATTCTTTGTCTCATCCCCGGGGATAAAAGTAAAATGCTCCATGTGAGGCGAAGTCTTTCTTTCCTGGGCGATGTCGTGAGCTCTCTCGGCGACCTGGAAAACAGTCTGAATATCTTCTGCGCCTAAACTCCGAGCCCAATCTCCTGCTGTTAAACGCGCCCTTAAAGCTGTCCTAGCATCTTCTTTATCTTTCTCTGGTTTATCTGTACTATCAATCTCTGCTAACCCGGATATAAATTCATCATAGCCTTTTCTCATGGCAGGGCTAAAGCTACTGTTATCAATCACTAACCCGCCGTTTTGAATATAATTCTCTAATGCCCCTGCCAAGAACGCCTGGCTTCTTCTTAAATCCGCTACAACTTCATTGCCGTAAGTCTCAGCCGGCTGGGCAATACCGGATATGGAAGGAGAATAAGAACTTATAACCTGGGTTGTCTGGCCTTGCGCTAAAGCTGCCTTGGCAGCCGCTGCAACTTCTGGAGTAAGAGGCTTTTTATTGGTATCAAGCTGCACCTGTAAATCTTTCTTCTCGACAGCTATCTCATCTAGCCTTTGTGTAATCTGAGTTAATGATGGCCTATGTACCATGCTGCCAACAGGGAGCCCTGACATTCTGCTCTCATCGCTTACTACAGAACCACCTGAAATCATCTCTTCTCTTATCGCTGAATTTTCTCTTACGCCTGCCTCTTGCGCCATACCCTCCAATGTCGTTTCTTCTCTTTCAAGCTCGGCTAATTTATCTTTGATCTTTCGAGCATCTTCAACACTCTGGGTACTATCATTAATAAATGAGGTCATTGCGGTTCTTACTTCAGGACTGATAGGAGCGGACTCTTGGACCGTACGTTTTACTGTATAATCTTCAATGCCGCCAGTTACGAAATCGCTAGCTCCGACCGAACCGAATCTGTCTTGGGCTGTGCCGGCTACGGCAAGAGCACCTAACAAAGGAACATTTTTCATACCGTGCGCGCTACCCATCGCCTGCCAGTCTTGGGCTAATCTATCCATCTCGGCTGCTCTGCCTTTAATAGCTTCAATGGTTACAGGCAAGTTTGTAGCAATGGCCTGCGCCATCTGTTCTTCATTGCCTCCGATGGCATTTACTCCCGGAACTGCCACGGCGACTTCGGTAGATTCTTGCGAAGCAGGTTTCTCAACAGCAAGCGATGCCTGCAATTCTTTTCTCTGGCTATCTATTTCGGATAATCTATTGCTGATGTAAGCAAGTTTTTGTTCTTTAGTATTCTCAGTATTGGGAATAACACCCGGCCTACCGACATCGTCAAATGCAGGGCCCCGGCCTGATTCCACTCTCGTGCCCAATTCTCTTAATGCAGTTTCTTGCCTATCCAGTTCTGCTAATTTGCCCTGGATTGCTTCGGATGCCTGGCCCATTATCTGCCAATCTTCGACTCGCGTATCTAGATTTGCTACTTCGCTCTGAATTGCCTGCACAGTCTTAGGTAAATTAGCAGCGATTAGCTGTGCCGCATCTTCTGTAGAAGTTACTCCCATGGTATTCTGTTGGGCGACAGCAACGGCCACCAATTTTTTCTGGAATCCTTCACCAAGAGAAGTGAATTGAGTATAAATATCGCTGTCCAACTGGTCTAATTGCCGAATGGTGCTATCGCTGACTTTAACCGTGGCTGGATCAATATGCGCCTGCTCTAAGGATACGGATACCTGGGCTATTTGTGTCTGTACCTCATTTAATCTCTTAGCAATAATTTCTAATCTCTTTGCTTTTTCTTCAAGGGTAACTGCTGCAGAACTATCAGTCATAATGTCTTGCCTGTCTGCTTCCAGCCTTGCCCTCTCAACAGTTAATTTGGCATATCTATAGCTTAAGAAACCAGTGTTTGTATCGGTAGCACCTTGAATACTCCTTAACAAACTGTCTCTGCGTTTTATGGAAAGGTCTAACTCCGCAAGTTTTCCTTCAGCTTCTTTGCTCTCCACTTCTGATAACAGCCTTTCTTTTTCAATCTTAATTCTCTCAATCTGGGTGTTTACGTTTTCGCTGGAAGGCCTGAATGAGGCGTAAGAACGCTGATCGGCCGGCAACAAAGGATTAGTGATTGCCGCGGCTAAGGACTGTGTGAAATTCTGGTTTGCCTGAGAATCAATATAAGAAGCCGCAATATTGGCTCTTACCTCACTGGGATTAGCACCTTGGGCACCGGCTTGAATAACAGAAACAGTTTCGTCCCGCTTGCCCTGGATTCCCTCCAGAACTTGATTTCTTGGGGCATCAGCAGGCATATCAGGATTCATTGAGGCTGCCCGGTATGCCCCCACATTAATAGTATTATTAAAATCTTCAACCACTCCGCTTGCGAATTGACCCAAGCTTACATTATGGCTATTGTCATAATGAGGATCGCTTATACGGTCAGCCACAGAAACCATTTTTTCAGCCAGTTGATATTCACCGCTGGGCTTCAAGCGATATACCTGTAATTCTCCTTCGCTGTCATTGCCAACAGCAAAAAATGTTTGCGCATTACCATCATAAATAATTCTAAAATTCTTACCGATTGCACTCTCAACCTGCTGGTAATTTAAATTTGAAACTTGATCATCAACTAATCTGGGAGTTCCGTCTTCATTAGTCTCGGTATTCTGCAACACAAACTCGCCTTGGCTCTTTAGTTTTTCGCCATCAGGATAAAATTGCAGATAAGGCTCCCCATCTTTATCGGTAGGAACTGCCACATCTTCGGAATGCTCTTGGGCAATTTGCGGCATTTCTCTAATGTCTTTTTTCTGACCGTCTTTAGTGATAATATAGACTGGCTCTTGCCCCTTGCCTGGATCTTTTCTTGCTAGCAAATCTATGACGCCAGATGCTGCGCTGGAAAAAGCAGCATGACCTAATGCGCTTGCCGCGCCATCAAGATGATAATGATCGGCTATTGCCGCCCAAACCACTCTGTCAGTACCGGAGGCCACCTCGCGGCCAGCTGTTTTTAATAAACTTTGTCCGTGTGACTCGCCATCCTGGCGGGTTCTGAATGGATTTTGGTCCTTGGAGCTGCCAGCATACCAGGCGGATACTGTATCCCAGTTATCCACTGCGCTGGAGGCGACATTGCCTACTGCCTGGGCTACGGCAAATTTCAAGGCCTTAGAAACATCTCCGGCCATATTGGTATAGCTTAATAAATGCAGCAATCCTACTTTTACAAAAGAACCTATAATGTTGCCCAGCCCCTGATTGCGCACTGCCTGGACACCCGCCATTATAGGGAAGCTATCAGAAATATTATTGCCATTAACATCCTTCCAGAGATACACTCCCTGGGCTGCCTGTTCGTCTGCTTTATAATTCTGGATTTGCTGCAATACCTCACCTTTGACCGGCGTGGTATCTACTACCATAATAACTTTTTCTTTGCCTTCACCTTTAACAATGACCAGGCCTTCGATGGAAGCTTGCAGGCCTTCCTGGCCTTGCTGGAATTTTGATGCTGGTAGCGCACTACCTTCGCCTGAAACAAATTGCTGAGCCTGTGCGGACTCGGATGTCTGGCCTCCTGTAGCCGAACTGCCTTCGCCCTCGGCGATATTCATGCCTTCCATAGAAGCCTGCAGGCCTTCCTGGCCTTGTTTAAATTGCGTCATCGGCCTAGCGCTGCCCTCACCAGTAACAAAAGCTGCCTGGGCTTCGGAAAGGTCTTTTATGGTGAGCACCATTGTCCTTTGCTCGATTACATTGCCTTGTTCATCAAGAATATAAACCGTGTATTCTCTTTCAGTGCCTTTGCCGCCGGCATTATCTCTTTTATTTGCCTTGTCGGCCTGGCCTTCGGTAGCAAACCCACCTGCGGTTGTAACGCTTAATCCGAAAGGCTGGGCAAACGTGGTAAGCACAACTCCATCTATAAATTTATTGCCTATCTGATTCATGAATTCGCTGGCGCCGATTTCAGCTACAGACCTACTTAACCCGGCATCTTCCAGTTTATCTTTCACATATTCTTTCATGATCATTTTGCCTAAGGCGCTGGCTATATCTGCAGCTAATTGATAGAAAAATAATGGCAGGCCTTTTAATCCCATAGTGCCATATGTAAAGTAAGGGCTTTTAGCAGTATTTTTTGCGGCATCTCTAAATTTATTTATAAATCTACCCAGCAGCCCGCCTTTAGAAGTAGCCGTTGCCGCCGCTTTGCCCGATGACGCAATTACTCCTTTTGTGCCCACGCCTTCTTTGAGGCTTTTACCGACTTTAGACAAAGTGCTGCCTGTCTTGGATGTAGCACCTGCGAGTTTTTCGCCTTTGATTAATTTCCATGAATCCTTTATTGACTGCCAAAACTTATTAGCTACGCTTTTTATATGATTCCAAACTTTTGTACCAACAGTTTTAACAAAATTCCAAACTTTGCCTAAAATGGCTCCGGGGTTGGTAAATAATTCTTTTAAGTTCTTAAATGAGGGGGCGAGAATATTATTCCAGATCCAGGTAGCGGCGCTAACTATGGCGTGCAATACACTGGCAAAAAAGCCTGAGGTTGCGCTAGCGGCAACACCTGATGCTGCGCTGGCGGCAGTGCTTGCAGCAGCAGAGGAAGCTGCGCCTTCAGCTGCGCCTTCAGCTGCGCCTTCAGTTGCTCCTTTAACTGCGCCTTCAGTTGCTCCTTTAACTGCGCCTTCTACGAAATTAACTCCCGCGCTTACCACAATACCTACGAGCATAGGCAAAACTTCGCCCTTAGTGAATTTATGCTTCCAGCCGAAAATATTCACAGTAAACCAGGGATCGTTAAAATTCCTGTAATCGTTATAGTAAAGATAGGTTGAGGTGACATCGCTGGCAACACTGCCCAATGCGCCTGCAAGTGGATTGATATAGCAGGCAAGAGAAGTGATTAATCCGGAAAAGGCTCCGCTTAAAAAAGCTTCTGTGGTGCTGGTATCTCCGTAGTTGCCCGGCCTCCAGGCATAGGCAGGAGTGCAAACTGTGTTCAATAAAAAAATGAGTGCTATAAAAGCACTCATAAATTTCATAATGGGGTTCTTCGTCAACGGAGAAAAAATCAAGATTTCCCCCCTACCCCCCATATTTTCTTTTTTCATCCGTGGCTTTATCATTTATTCTTTAAGACTTTTTAA